>UMBK01017246.1_pt1 | contig 10121 bp, 8 predicted proteins | sample 1963941 | NCBI WGS metagenome assembly UMBK01 (sample SAMEA4835939, study PRJEB28245) | human gut metagenome | biome: gut microbiome; material: fecal sample | place: Denmark | collected 2008 | reverse complement strand
AAGGTACGTAGAATTTTTATTTTTACTCAATATAAAATATAAAAAACGGATAATTTCAATTATGAGATTATCCGTTTTCCATATTATTGTTTATGAGTTTCTAATCGTTATAAGTAGGTAGAGGAGAATAGTCTTTTGAGTACCGTAACATTTGTTCGGAGTACCCTTCATCGTATGAGATTTTTACATCTGTGATATTTCCGTTATTATCTTTTACGGGGGTATATACGGGATTAATGAATCCCTTATACGGAGCAATGTTCAATTTCTCGTAACGGGCTAATACTTCTTTATGAAGATCGGGATCTACTTTTACGGCATAAGTTTCCACAAGATTCTTTCCGGCTTCATAATCTCCCGTAGATTTGATGCGTTGTATTTCTGCCAGCAATTCTCCCAATAATGTCCGCATTTTGTCATAATCGTTTATAACGACAAAAGTCTTTCCGTTTTTCTTTTTAAATTCTACAACTTTATCCTGAGCACCTTTTTCCAATACCCAAGCTGCGATCAATTGTCGATTACGCATGTGCGCTTCTTCGATGTTTTTACCGGGAGCGATACGGGTCAGTTGAGTCATAAGGCCGTTCATCATGTACTTATAGTATTCCGACTTATAAGCATCTGCTGTTGGCAGGAGTCCGAGAGATACTATTTTCGGATCGGCGATATAATAGAGGGCAAATAGATCTGCTCGTGCTTCTTCGAGGGTAGAGGTATAGGCTTTTAATGCATCGGGATCTGTACCCGGGAGTAGTTTCCCGGAAGCATGCCCGAGACACTCATGCAGGTCGGTATGCAAATTATCGGCTTGAAATCCGTATTTTTCTATCCAATTGCGTTCTGTATCGCTCCATACGAATTCTTCTGCAAAGCCATTTCCTTGTGCCGCTTTATCGTAAGCATCTGTAATATTTTCGATCGTTACAGATTTTGAACCGTGATCGTGACGTATCCAGTTGGAGTTTGGAAGATTGATTCCGATTGCAGTAGAAGGATAAGAGTCTCCTCCAAGAATAGCTGCGGTGATTACCTTTGCCGATACACCTTTCACGTTTTCTTTTTTAAACCGGTTATCTACCGGAGAGTTGCTTTCGAACCATTGAGCGTTGTTACTGATGTTCTCGGTACGTCTCGAAGCTTCTTTATTTTTAAAGTTGACCAATGCTTCCCAGCTGGCTTTCATGCCAAGAGGATCTCCGTAGGTTTCGGTAAATCCGTTTACAAAATCAATGTCAGAGTTCAGATCTCCGACCCAAAGGATTGCGTATTCGTCAAATTCTTTTAAATCACCGCTTTTATTGTAAGAAATCAGTTTTTCGATTACTGCTTTTTGCTGGTCGTTTTCTGCAACGGCAGCAGCTTTTTCAAGCCAATAAACGACTTTTTCCAGAGCCTCGGAGTAGCGACCTCCGACTTTATAAACTTGTTCTTGTATTTTTCCGTTCCGTTTAACCAGACGGCTGTTCAATCCGTATGAAATAGGAGTGGGATCGGCAGGATTTTTCATGTTATTATAAAAAGCTTCGGCTTCGGCCTGAGTGACTCCGTCATAATAATTCCCTGCAGAAGTTGCGACAAGATCCTCTCCTTCGGTTTGATTTACCCGTTTTGTCATAATCTTGGGATTAAACATTACCGGAGTGATGTCGTTCAGTAAATCTTTAATGCTTCCTCCTTTTTTTAAAGGCAAAGACTGAGCCGGTATAGAGCTGACTGCTTGAACGAAGAAGTTTTGACTGAATTCGGGTTTAAATTTATCTGTAGAATAATGGTGATGTATTCCGTTGGCAAACCATACTTGTTTCAGATATTTTTCCAAAGCTTTAAAATCTTTACTGTTTCTGTCTCCCTTATATTGGGTATAAACAGCCTCGAGAGTCCGACGGATAGCCAGATTCCATTTCCCGTTTTGATCATATAGAATATCTCGTCCTTGCAATGCGGCTTGAGAAAGATAATAGACTAATTCTTTTTGTTTAGGTGTCAAGTCTTCAAATCCCGGAACTTTATAACGAAGTATTTCCAGATCTGCAAATTTTTCAACCGAATAGAAATTTTTTTCAGTTGCCGATATTTCGACAGATGTTGAAAATGTAGCTGCGGCTATCATCATACAAATAGTTTTTTTCATTGTCATTTTGTTTGATCTGTGTTTCAATGTATATGCAAATGTACAATCTTCAGGTTAAAGAAAAAAGTTTCATTAGTAAAACTCTAATGAATATAGTTTATAGAAGTAAAAGCCTGTCTTAAATTTTGCTTGGGGTTGATTTGGAATAAATTCATATGAATAATCATTTTCCCTATATAGGGAAAATGTACAGATACTGCCACCATCATTATAGACTGGCGCTAAGATTTGTGTTTTTATGCAGAAGATTATTTCATTTTTATGAAATGGTTAAAGTTGCGTTGTTTCGGTAAGTTTTGGGTGAAAAACCGGTGTAACGTTTGAAAAACTTACCGAAAAAGGACGGATTCGGGAAATTCATTTGAAAAGCTATTTCTTGAACCGTTGCATTGGAATATTTCAAAAGAAAAATAGCTTCTGACATAATGACTTCGTCTATCCACCTTGAAGGTGTTTTCCCGCTTACTTCTTTGATTATAGTTGATAAATATTTAGAAGAAATACATAATTTCGATGCATAAAAATGAACCTTTCTTTCTTTTTTGCAGTATTGTGAGACCAATTGCATAAATCGTGCGAAATAATCTTGATTTCTACTTTGGTGAATGTTTGTGATTTCGAGAAACTCGGGATTATTGGCCAGACTGATTATGTCATATAAGAAGGTTTTTAAAGCTGCATGATAAGCTTTTCTGTTCCATTCCGAGCATGTAGCGGTTTTTATTCGTTCCTGTATATTATCCAACATTCGGATGAGTTCATCTCTTCTGTTTGTCGGAATGGTGATGACCGGGTTATTTGTTGTTTGGATGAATAAAGGAGATATTTTATTCCATTGCAAAAAATTCTTTCTTAAATAGTCGGATGCTAAGATCACCTCGCTTATGATACTCTCCTTTTTGCAATCTATTTTTATAATATTATTGGGTAAATATACGAACAATGTACCTGGAGTTACGGTGTATGATCTTAAGTCTGATATTATGTTTACTTCTCCGCTGATACAAAATAGTAAGGCATAAGCTTCAACTTGGAAAGGTGATTGTACATCTTCTGGTTTTATACTCTGTCGCATTATCATGCAACCGTCAAGCACGCTTTTCTCTTTGCAGGGGTATGATTTCGTTATATGCTCGAATGTGCATTTTTTTATTTGTACCATGTCCGTTGTTTTTTGATATATCATATTGAAATAACTTTATCAGTTTCTTTGTCTTTAGATAATCCTTTATGAGTTTTTCCGATAGCTTAGAACCGCCCATATATTAAGTGTCACGGCAAAACTTAATAATGCTGTCAGTTGTGGTATTAATTCAGTTATTCCGCTTCCGCGCAGATAAACAGCTCTCATTACTTGAATGAAGTATTTTAAGGGATTAAATATGACTATTGTTTGTGCCCATTCAGGCATGCTTGCAACCGGTGTGAATAGTCCGCTTAACAGAATCAGAATAATTATAAAGAAGAACATGACGAACATCGCTTGTTGCATGGTGCTTGAGTAGTTTGAGATAATTAAGCCAAATCCGGAGATTAAAACAATGAAAATCAGTGAAAAAAAGTATAATGTGAACAGACTCCCGACAGGCGAGATTCCATATAATACTTTGGCTAATAGGAAGCATATATTCAGTACTATGAACCCGATAATCCAATAAGGTATCAATTTGGCAAGAATAAATGTAAACTTGCTTACCGGAGTTACATTGATTTGCTCGATAGTTCCTATTTCTTTTTCACTTACTATATTTAGTGCCGGAAGGAATCCGCAAAGCATGGTCAGTAACATTACCATGAGTGCCGGTACCATAAAGAATTTGTAATTTAAGTGTGGGTTGAAACGGTTCTGCACCGAAATATTTACGGTTGCCGATAGATTATTCGCATTACTTGAATTTAGCCACTCTTGTTGTATTTCTCCGGCAAAACTGTTTATTATTTCCATCATATACGAACTACCTAGCCCTCCTTTTGTCCCGTTTACAGTGTTGGCGGAGATCAGTACGTTTGCATTCTTTTCTTTGATGAGGTCTTTTTCAAAGAAAGGCGGTATTTCGAGAATGATATCGGTAGAGCCTTTCTCTATAGACCGCATGGCTTCGTTATATGTCGGGGATATTTCTTTTAAATGAAAATATTCGGATGCATTTATCTTGTGTATGAGCCTTCGGGAATAATCCGAATGGTCATTATCCACTATCCCCAGATTGATATTTTTTATTTCAAGGTCTGCCGCCCAAGGCATCAATATCATCATCATGCACGGAAAGATCAATATTAATTTCGGCATGAATGAGTCCCTGATCATCTGTTTGAACTCTTTTTCTATGAGGTATTTTATTTTCATATTATTCGAGTCTGTTTTTAAATTTCTTTAGACTTATAGTAATTAATATTATGGACATAAACATGAGAATTGATATTTCTTGCCATGCAAGAGAGACATTTACCCCTTCGATCATCAGTTTTTTTACGGTCATTATATACCATTTTGCCGGAATGATGTGCGATATCCATTGTAGTATGGGAGGCATACTTTCTATCGGGAATATCATTCCGGAAAGCAACATGGTAGGCATCATCAATATCATTCCCGAAGCCAGCATGGCCGCTACCTGTGTTTTTGTCAAAGTCGAGATCAACAACCCGAGAGATAATGATACGAAAATGAAAAGGAGAGATACGATAATCAGCCAGAATAGACTGCCGGCAATAGGAACATGCAAAACATAAACCGATAAAATGAGAATCGTAAATAAGTTTACGCAGGAAAGAACGAAATAGGGGACTGCTTTTGCAAAAATGATAAAGATCGGTCTCATTGGAGAAACCAACAATACCTCCATTGTCCCCATTTCTTTTTCTCGAACAATCGATATAGATGTCATCATTGCGCATATCAACATCAGAATGAGCCCCATAACACCCGGTACAAAATTATATGCGCTCTTCATTTGAGGATTATATAATAATTTTATGTTTGAGGTGATATGCAGGGGAATATTGTTGCCAAGAGCCAGTTCTTGCTGGCTGGCAGCAATGATACTTGCAGCGTATTGAGTGAATGTTTTTGCTGTATTGGGATCGGTTGCATCGGCAATAATTTGTATGCCGGCTTCTCCGGTGTGCAATAATTTGCTGCTAAACTGTTCGCTGAATACGATTATCATATCTGCTTTGCCCTCTTTAAACTCTTTTTCTATTTCGTTGCTGGTATGCAGATAGCGATCTACGATAAAATATTCGCTGGCGTCTATTCGCTCTATTATTTTTCTACTGACAATATCTTCGTTTGGGTTCAGTATGCTGACCCGTATGTCCTTTATATCGGTATTGAGTGCAAACCCAAAAATAATAATTTGTATGATCGGCATTCCGAGGAGAATCATCATTGTCCGGATATCCCGGAAAATATGATAAAATTCTTTATGTACAAAAGCTATAAATTGTTTCATATCAATCTGCTTTACGAGTTGCCTTGTGGGCTAATTGCTGGAAGACATCTTCCATGCTTTCTGCTTTAAATTGCTGTTTCAAGTTCTTGGGAGTATCTAATGCGTCGATGCGTCCATCGACCATTATCGAGACTCGATTACAATATTCCGCTTCATCCATATAATGTGTCGTGACGAATACTGTTATTCCCCGATCAGCGGCCTGATAGATCAGTTCCCAAAATTGACGTCGTGTCGAAGGGTCTACGCCTCCGGTCGGTTCATCGAGAAATACGATCTTCGGTTCGTGAAAAATAGATACCGAAAACGCGAGTTTCTGTTTCCAGCCGAGGGGAAGTTCTTTTACCAAAGTATTCCGTTCGCTTTCAAATCCGAGTTGTTTTAGAAGAATATTCGTTTTTTCGGAGATCTGACGGTCGTTCATTCCGTATATTCCGGCAAAAAGCCGTATATTTTCCCATACTTTTAGGTCTTCATAAAGTGAAAATTTCTGACTCATGTATCCGATGTTCTCTTTTACATTCTCGGCTTGTCTGTATATATCGAATCCTGCGACCGTTCCTTTTCCTGAAGTCGGTTTGCTAAGACCGCATAGCATTCTCATTGCGGTTGTTTTTCCAGCGCCATTGGCCCCTAAAAAACCAAAAATTTCACCTTTAAAAACCTTGAAAGAAATGTGGTTTACTGCCGTAAAATTTCCGAAAGTCTTGGTTAGGTTTTCTGTTTCAATAACAATTTCGTTCATATCATCCGTTTTTAAGCAAGCTGCATGTAACAATCTTCTATAGAAGCCTTAATTTCTTGAATTATAATTTCCTCGTGGCCTTTTTGTTGTAACCATCTGCATAAATCATTTATCGTTAAATCATTGTTTTTTAAAGTGATGTGGTGTGTTTCACCAAATGCAAAACAACTGTCGATAAAAGGATGAGACCGTAAATCTGTCAGTAATTTGAACATTTTGTTACTTTGTACCGACCATAAGGTTTTTTTGAAGCCGGCAGTAATGTTTTCGGGTGTATCTATTCCTATGAATTTGCCTTCTTTGATTAGGGCAATCCTGTCGCATAAACGGGCTTCATCCATGTAAGGTGTAGATACGAGTATTGTAATACCTTGATTTTTTAATCGTTTCAGCATTTCCCAGAATTCTTTGCGGGAAACCGGATCTACACCGGTAGTCGGTTCATCTAAAAATAGGACTGAGGGTTTATGAATGAGAGCGCAACTTAAAGCCAGTTTCTGTTTCATCCCTCCGGATAAAGCTCCGGCTTTTCTGTCTTTAAACGGCTCTATCTGTTGGTAAATATCTTTTATTAAATGATAATTCTCTTGAATAGTAGTTTGAAAGACAGATGCGAAAAATTTGAGGTTTTCTTCTACCGATAAGTCGGGATATAGAGAAAATTTACCGGGCATATATCCGACACGATTACGGATCTCTTTATAATCTTTTATTATATCCAGTCCATCTAAGGAGGCTGTTCCGCTGTCTGGCAGGATAAGAGTTGTCAATATTCTGAACAAACTCGTTTTCCCGGCACCGTCCGGACCTATGATACCGAACAGTTCACCTTGAGATACCGAAAATGAAATGCCTTCTTTAGAGTCCGGTTGTCCGATAGCATATTTGTTTTCGTAAGATTTTTTGATATTATTTACTTCGATAGCTTGCATAGGACTTTGTTTTTGGTAGTCAGTCATTATTCGAGGAAAATCTTACTTCTCCATACATCCCTATTTTTACATAACCATCGTTTTTTATTGCTATTTTTACTGCATAAACGAGGTTTGCTCGTTCGTCTTTAGTCAATATTGTTTTGGGAGTAAATTCCGATTGAGAAGAGATCCATGTGACGATACCGGGATATTCTTTCCGTTTCCCATCACCGTAATCCGATATTACCGTTACTTTTTGCCCTACTTTGACTTGGGACAGTTGAACAGAAGTAATATATGCTCTGAGATACATATTTTCGATATCGGCAACTTTGAAAAGAGGTTTTCCTGTATTTGCCAATTCTCCGGCTTCGGCATATTTGGTGAGTATGGTTCCGTTGATAGGACTGCTGATAGAGCATTTTTTTAGTTGGTCTTCTATTTGTGCGACTTGAATTTCAAGAGCCGAACTTTGCTCTGTAATGCTGTTGCTATTGTTTTGTAATGTAGATTCCTGAGCTTTCAGTTGTTTTTCCAGAACAGCGATCTGCCCATTGATGTCATCTAATTGTTTTTCATTGGCAGCATTCGATTTAAGCAGGTTGATAATTCTCCTTTGTTCGATTTGGGCCGTCGCGATTTGCTGTCTTGTAGCCGCAATTTGTTTGTTTATATCCGGGCGGTTACTTTCTACAGAACGGATATTCTTTAATAGTTGCTCTTTTTGCAAATATAATTGTACCGTATCGATATAGCCTAATTTTTGTCGGGCAGTTACGATAGACCCTTCTTCGATATCGAGTTGTTCTATCTTACCGTTAGCTTCGGCAGAAACGATTACTTCGGTGGCCTCAAAAGTCCCTGAAGCGTCCATGTTGTCACTATTATTTCCACAGGCACATAAAGCGAGAAAGCCTGATAATATTCCGTATTGATATATCTTTTTCATATTAATTGTTTGTTGTATTTTTTAAATTATATATAGCCATTAAATATTGTATCTCATGTAAATATTTAGATTGTCTGGCTTGATCTGCCGCATTGATTTCCCGCAAAAGTTCGGTTACCGATAATGTCCCGTTTTTCACTTTTATTTCAGCCGCCTTTTTTATGTTGTCACGCAATAAGATGATTTGATCATCTTCTTTCATAAGTTCTTTGATTTTTTTTATTTCACTGTTTTCCTGAAGCATTTGCAGGCGGGTGTTGAACAAGAATGTTTCTTGTCCGATTTGGTTATTCCGGATATTCGTATCGATGATTTTTTTCTCATTTTTTTTAGTATAAAGAGTCCCGAAGTTCCAAGATAACCGTACCCCTGCTATGTAGTAAGGTGTAAACTCATTTTTTAGCATGTCTAAGCCGGGATTTCCGTATGCACCTTGTATAAATAAACCTAATTTAGGCATATTCGAAGCTGATAGAATTTTTTTCTGGGATTCTAACAAAGTGTGTTGAGCCTCGAAAAGTTGTAGTTCGGGGCGTTTTATCTCATTCCCGGGAAGCAATGTTGCAGTCGGTTTCTCCAGTGTTTTGCTGTCCGGTATATTTTCTCCGATCATTGCACCTAACATCCGAAGGTAAGCATCTTGTCCGGTTTGTAATTCCGTATTGCGTTGTCTGGCGTTGATTTGCTCTACTTTTACGGCATCTAAGTCGCTTTGATTAGCGATGCCATTTATCATATATGACTCTATTTGTTTGTAGTTCCTTTCCAGCTCTTGCTGTAATAGCCTGTTCTGTTTCAACTGTTCGTCGATAAGAAGAATGCCGAAATAGAGTTGGTTGACCCTGTCGTTTAATTCGTACATTTCTACGTCTAATTTTTTATTCTCGACATCGGACGAGGCTTGAAGGTTGTTTTTTTGAGAGCGGATAGCACCTCCGTCCCAAATGACTTGATTTAATTCAACGGCGATTTTATATTGGTCTTTATTCAATTCCTTGATATTAAGATTCGGCAATTGAATAGGAATCTCCGTGACATCCGATTGATAGGTGGCTTGAGCTGAGAAAGAGAGTTGAGGCAGGTAACCTTTGTTTGCATTGGATAGATTGTATTCCCTCGTTTGCTCTATCAGTCCGTATTGTTTGATTTGCGGATAATTTTCTATCGCCTTTTTTTGACAACTTTCTAAAGATAGTTGTCCGTAACCGGAAAAAACCGGTAAGCAGGAAAAGAAAACACCTAAAATAAAAAAACGTTTCATAGGAATTGTTTTTGTTAGAACTTATAATTTATTTATGGACGAAGGCCGTTAGTGATAAGAGTGATTACTTCTTTTTTTCGAGTTTCTGCAACCTTTTCGAAGTCTCCGAGCTCTATTCCCGTTATATTGCAAAAAGATGGATAGACGAGAAATATGAAAACATTCATGGATAGAATGTCGAGGAGCAAGGTAATCGGTTCTATCGGTCGTATTTCTCCGTTTTGAATAGCTTGTTTTCGTTCTTCTTCAAATTGCATATAGTAAGGTTTTGCTTTTTCTAATAGCAAACTTCTTAACCATTCGGTACGTTTAGGATCAGTGCCGAGTTCGTTCAAGATCATTCTCGGTAGTTTCGGATTTTGTTGTAAGATAGAAAAATGGATTTCTATAACTTGCCGTATTCTTTCGAGAAAAGAAACTTTTTGTTGACTTAATTCGAAAAGTTGAGGGATTATTTGTTCTAATTTTTTCTCAAAAATGCGGTTGAACAAGTTTTCTTTCGTACGGAAATAATAGTGTATCAGTGTTTGGTTACATCCTACAACTCGTGCGATTTCAGTTGTTGAAGTACGGTTAAAACCTTTGTCTAAAAAAAGCTCTTCGGCAACCTTTAATATTGATTGCTCCATGTCATGATTAGTTTCGGTATTTGCCATTTCTATA
>UMBK01016282.1_pt1 | contig 10122 bp, 7 predicted proteins | sample 1963941 | NCBI WGS metagenome assembly UMBK01 (sample SAMEA4835939, study PRJEB28245) | human gut metagenome | biome: gut microbiome; material: fecal sample | place: Denmark | collected 2008 | reverse complement strand
ATATAGAATAATGTAATCAGTATTGGGGAAATGTTTTTATGAAGAAAAGTAATCCTAAGTTAAGTATAATTGTGCCGATGTATAATGCCGAGAATACCGTATCGGAATGTATAGAAAGTATTTTAAATCAGGAATTTAGAGAATATGAGCTCATATTGGTAGATGATGGTTCGATAGATAATACATTAAATATATGTAAGATATATGCTGAAAAGGATTCGAGAATTATTATTGTGCCATTAGAAAAAAATATGGGATTGATTGCAGCAAGAAAAACAGGAATTGGAATCGCACATGCGGAATTTATAGGTTTTGTTGACAGTGACGATTGGATAGAACATGATATGTACAGCAATTTGATGAATATACAAAAGGAAAATAATTGTGATTTGATTTCCTCAGGAATATATAGGGATTATATTGAAGAAAAATATACAACGGAAGTTGTTGATAATTTTCAAGAGGGAATGTATTACAATCTTCCGCAGGATATTTACGGAACAATGCTGTATGATGATAAAAATAAGACTTTTGGGATCTTTTGTACATTAGTAAATAAATTATATAGAAAAGATATTTTACAAGATGTTTATAAAGATATTGATACAAGAGTTTTTTATGGTGAAGATTGCCTGGCTTTTTTTTCTTATATTATGAAAATATCAAATTTGTATATACTGAAAAAATCGTATTATCATTATAATATCAGAAAAACATCTATGTGCGGCTCTGTTGATGAGCGGTTAAATACAAATACATATTATTTGTATAAGGGCTTGGAAAAAGAGTTTATAAACAAAAAAGAATATAAATATATATTGTTAAGACAGTTAAAAAAATATATTTTGGGAATTGAATTACATACATTGGATAAGTTATATAATATAAGTGCATTTTCGCTCGGAACATATAAATATTCTTATGAAAATTTAAAAAATAAAAAGGTTGTTATATATGGGGCTGGTAACAGTAGCGAGTCGTTATATAATTATTTAACAAAAGAATGTAAGTGTGATATTACCGGATGGGTCGATAAATATCCTGAAGGTAAAGATATGAAGGTGATGCACGAAATATTAGCCGTCAACAGTATTTTAAATATTCAATACGATTATATTGTTATAGCTGTATTAAAAAAAGAACTTGCTGACAGTATAAGAAAAGAATTGATTGAATTATATAATATAGATTCAAAAAAAATTCTATGGAATAAAGTGGAATATGTTAATCTGTTGGATAAAATGTAAATCATTATATTATACATGGGGTGTTAAATGATAGAGAATCAAATAGTAAGTATAATTGTTCCGGTTTATAATGTACAAGAGTATATAAAAGATTGTATTAACAGTATTATTTGTCAGACTTACAAAGAGTTAGAGATTATATTAGTAGATGATGGTTCTTCTGATAATAGTTTGCGGATATGTAAGGATATGGCACAGAAGGATAACAGAATTGTGGTATTATCACAGTTGAACAGTGGGGTTGTTAATGCAAGAAAAAATGGTGTAAACAGAGCTACAGGAAAATATATTATGTTTGTCGATTCTGATGATTATGTTAATTCGGATTATGTTGAGTCTATGATGAAAATATCAAATGAATTTGAATTAGTTACATCAGGTATATTTGTCGGTAACAGAAAAGTGTTTGATTGTATTAATTCAGGTGAATATGATGTAGACAGGTTGAGTCCTGTTATAAAAAATATGATTTATGCACAGGACAATATATCGCGAGGGATTCTGTCATGTGTTTATGCAAAACGCTTTGAAACAGAATTGACAAAAAAGATTTTTAAAAATTTGGATGAAGATATATATTATGGTGAAGATGGAGAATTTGTCTATAAATATATTATTAATTGCAAAAAAATATGTGTAACAAATAATTGTAATTATAATTACAGAATGAATAATTTGTCTGTAACACATAAAAAACATGATGATTTTTTGATTAATGTAAATAGATTATATATATCATTAAAAAAAGAATTTGAAAAGAGTACATACTCTGCGGATATTATTCCTCAATTAGAAAAATGGATATTTGAACATATAAGAACAGCACCGGAAAACATGGGATTTGGTCCTGAAAATGTTCCTATAAAATTTGTCTTAAAATGTGATAAAAATTTTGTGGATAAAAAAATTGTTGTATATGGTGCGGGAAAAGTCGGAAAAGACTATATAAGACAAATAAAGAAAGAAAAAATGTGTAAAGAATTTATTTGGGTTGATAAAAATTATGCCTCAAAGGAAACGTATATGGAAGAACACGTATGTTCTCCGGAAAAAATTTTAGCATATGAATTTGATTATATTCTAATAGCAATAAATAATGATGTGATTATAAAAGAAATAAAAAGTGAATTGCAAAAAAAATTTGGAGTAAGCAGTGAAAAAATAATTTCATGTAAGCCGTTATATATTAAAGAATTTTACGCATAGACCAAGGTTATAAAATGAGAGGAGAAAAGTTGTGCTGATAAAAAATAATGCAAATAAAACGGAGTTTTTAGAAGAAATAAAAGGGAAAAAACTGTATTGTTACGGTGCAGGAAAGGTATTTAGGGATTTTTTGAGGCTTTATCCGCATATTGATATATATTCGGTTGTTGACAGAAGTGCGGATATTTTAAAGGATACATTTAAAAATATAAAATTTATAACACCTGAGCGGTTTTTGAAAGAGTGTGAAGATGAAAAATCAGTATTGTTAATAACGTGTTTTGATTATGTTGAAATTGAAAATGAGCTACAAAAAATACAATCTCTTAATGCTTTACCATGTTATGTGTATTATATTATGCAGGAAAAAGATGGTGTTAAGGAGATGTCATATGATTTGAATAAATATCAGTTGACGGAATTCAGATATCAGGATTGTATGGCAGGACAGAAAGCTCCCACAGATGTTACGATTATTGCAGCAAAATCAGGATACAAACCTATAACATTGAACAGGGGAACCGTAACAAGAGGAACAGAACAGACAAGGCTGGCCTGGGAAGATATTGCAGATAATTTAAAAGAAGATTCGTATTTGATACTACAGTTACCGCTTTTGGATGATACAGAGGGGCTGTATAAGATTTTTGATATAAAAAAGAAAAAAAATATAAAGATAATAGGTATTGTACATGATATTAATATCGTTAGGGGAAATCCTACAGAATATGATTTCAGGCAGTATAAAGTTTTAAAAGAAGTGCCTGATGTATTAATTGTACATAATATGTATATGGTGAAAATGCTGGCGGACAGAGGATTTGATTCTGACAGGCTGGTAAAGCTTGAAATTTTTGATTATCTGATTCCAGATTATAAGGAAATAAAAGAATCAGATGGAATTGTAATAGCGGGAAATCTAATGGAATCAAAGGCCGGATATGTATATCAAATTAATAAAATAAACAATGTTACATTTAATTTGTTTGGAGCAAATTATAATGCAAAAAAATCATTTGATAATATAAATTATTTTGGAGCATTTTTGCCTGATGAACTTATAAAAAATTTAACAGGTAAGTATGGTCTTGTATGGGATGGAGATTCTGTAGAGACATGTAGCGGAGGGAAAGGTGAGTATTTAAAAATCAATAATCCTCACAAATTATCATTGTACCTTGCTGCGGGACTTCCTGTTATTATATGGGATGAGGCTGCAGAAGCAGACTTTGTATTAAGAGAAAATGTTGGTTTTACAGTTAGGTCACTATATGAATTACCTGGAAAGATGTCGGATATTAGTAATAATAATTATGAAATAATGAAAAAAAATGCAGAAACAGTGGGGGCACGGCTTCGTAATGGTGAATATTTGACAAGGGCTTTAAAGAAAGCAGAGGAAAAGATACAGGAGATTAGAGATGGAGAACATATATAAACGTGCAATTATTAATTCTAATAAAGTAGTAGAATACATGCAAGATGATTTATCTAGAGATATTTATATGGCACGTGTTATGAATAGTCTTACATATGATTATAATTATATAACACGAATTACTGTGGATAATATAGATGTAATGGATAAATTAAGAAAAGATATTGAATCATATATAAGGGAAGGAAGAAAGCTTATACTTGATGGAGCAGGTTATTATGGAAAAAGTATAAAAATGACTTTGAAGGATGTTAAATTTGAATGTTTTAGTGATAGAAATTCACAAAAGAAGATGATAATGGGAATACCTGTGCTTTCAAGGAAAGAAGCGGTAGAAAAATATCCGGATGCGTTATTTATAGTAGATTCAATGGTTTATGCCAGACCAATAAAAACGGAATTAAAGCAGCTTGGCGTTGAACATATTCTTGATTTTGGAAGTTATCTTGGTAAGTATGGTAACGCACGGGATAATCAATATTATGATGTTTTTAGATTTGGTGATGATGAAGTAATAGCAGATGTTGGATGCTTTGATTGTTATACAATGATACAATACTTTAAATATGGTAATAGTAAGTATAAAAAGATATATTCTTTTGAACCTGAACCACATCAATATGCACATTGTAAAGAAATAATTGAAAAAGGTGGATATCAGAATTGGGACATATATAATTATGGAGTATATGATAATAATTCAAAATTATATTTTAGTTCAAACAGCAGCAGTAGCAAGATAAGTAATGACGGCGATATAGAAGTTGATGTAATAAAACTTGATGATTTCTTCAAGGCACATGAAGCACCCACATTTATAAAGATGGATATAGAGGGAGCTGAGCTGGCTGCATTAAAGGGATGTGCAGAAACAATTAGCAGGTATAAACCTAAGCTGGCTATTTGTGTATATCATAAGCCGGAAGATATATTTGAAATTCCTGAATATATATTATCGCTTAATCCTGATTATAAAATGTATTTAAGACATTATACAAATCTTGTTAATGAAACTGTGCTGTATTGCGAATGACATATTTAATGATAGAGTTATTATAGAATAATTGAAAAAGATATATTTGACTTTGTTAACAAATTGAATTTGTAGTTCAATATATATTATTGCAATATTTATAATTCTGTGATATTTTAATAAAAAGCAGTTTTCTATATTACCTGTACGGTTGCTGTGTGACTTGTATAATTGATGGTATTCTATATTTTGATGGTATCATTTTCAGGCACATGGCAATGGGGCGGTACAGGGTCTGTCTATCTTGGTTTTTGTCTGTATTTCATTGAAATTCTGCTTTTAAAATAAGGTATAAAGCAGGATTATTATATTTACATGGTTTACGACTGGGATTTACAGGATGCAACAGTGTTTAGCCAGCATGGAACGTATTGCATAAGTGTATATTCAATGCTTAAAATATTAGTCATATTCCTGCTTTATCGGATAAGATAAGGAGAAGGAATTATGAATGGTAACAGAGAGTATAAGAGTGATGTGTTCAGCATGCTTATGGAAGACAAGAAGCGTGCACTTCAGCTTTATAATGTAATGAATGGTTCGTCGTATGACAACCCGGATGATGTCGAGATTAAGACGCTTGACGGAGGAATATCCCTAACTGTAAGGAATGATGCAGCATTTGTGGTTGATGCAAGACTAAGCATATATGAGCACCAGTCAACAGTGTGTCCTAATATGCCTGTGAGAAGCCTGATATATTTTACGACAATTTTATCGGATATGCTTAGCGGAAGAGGCGGAGAAGGCAGGGAAAGAAAGATAGGACGCAATTTGTATGGAAGAAAGCTTGTAAAGATTCCGGTACCACAGTTTGTAGTCTTTTATAATGGAGAAGAGAAGCAGCCGGAGGTACAGGAGTTAAAGCTATCAGATGCATATGAGAAGGCAACTGATGATCCAAGACTGGAATTAAAGTGCATGGTGTATAATATCAATAATGGCAGGAATGAGGAGATAAGACATTCTTGCAGATGGCTTGATGAGTACATGATTTTTGTAAATAAGGTAAGGGAATTGCATTATGGAAGAACGGATGAAGACCTGCTTGTTGATATACAAATGGCAATAGATTATTGCATAGCGCATAATATATTAAGGGATTTCCTGATAAAACGAAGGAATGAGGTGACAAAGAGTATGAAGCTTGATTATACGTTTGACAGGCAGCTGGAACTTGAGAGGGAAGATGCGAGAGAGGAAGGATTCGAGGAAGGACTCGAAGAGGGAAGAGAACAAGGACGTGAAGAAGAACGAGATATTGTTAATCAGTTGATTACATTGCTGTTATCTGATGGAAGAACAGAAGATTTGAAGAAATCTGCATCTGACAGGGAATATCAGATACAGCTTTTAAAAGAGTATGGATTAATGTAATTTTATAAAATAGAATTAATATTTGCTAATGTAAACGCCTTTAGAGTATAATAGCTTTAAAGGCGTTAGGTTTATACGGAGGCATTAAGATGCAGATTGAAGATATAGTAGCAAAGTTCTCAACAGGAATATTTGTCTGGTACAATTTTAAGGAAAATGCAGCAATTTTATATTTGTATTCGATAAATAAAGACAAAGAAATAGAATCATTTCTTAAAAATAAAGGAAATGTAACATTATGTAACATAAAAAAAGGAAATGAAAATATTGATGATGTTAAAAAATTTGATTACATTGTTGGTGTTGATGTTTTAGAAGAGAGTGAATCGCCGGTAGAATTGCTTACATTTTGCAGGAATCATTTAAAGGATGATGGCAGGCTTCTATTAGGAACGGAGAATAGGCTCGGAATTAAGTATTTTTGCGGGGACAGGGATCCATATACTAATCATAGTTTTGATGGAATTGAAGATTATAGAAGAATAACCGCAGCGGATAAGAAAGATATAGATGGAAGATGCTATTCCAGAGCAGAACTTAATGATATGTTATGTATGGCAGGGTTTTGTAATGACAAGTTTTATTCAGTTATGCCGAATTTGAAAGAGGCACAGCTTATATATGCTGATGGTTATACACCGGTTGAAGATCTGGCAATCAGATATTTCACTTTTTATAATTATCCTGACAGTGTTTTTCTGGATGAGCGTTTTATGTATAAGGATTTGGCTGATAATGATTTATTTCATATAATGGCTAACTCATATTTTATTGAATGTAGTCCTGATGGAAAGTTTGATGAGACGATGCATGTAACGCTTTCACTTGACCGTGGAGAGGAAAATGCTTTGGTTACAGGAATATATGAGCATGATGGAATAAGGGGCGTTTATAAAAAGGCTGTATATTCCGAAGGAATGAAGAAATTGTATGAAATGCAGGATAATCTTGATGAATTGCGGAGAAGAGGTATTAGTGTCGTTCAATCTAAGATTGAAAACGACAAATTTGTAATGCCATACGTAGACAAGCCTGTTGCATTGGTTGCGTTAAGAGAAATTGCAAAGAAAGATAAAGAAGCATTTTTTGATGCATTGAATGATTTGTATGAATTGATATTAGCATCATCCGAGCATACAGATATTGTGAATGAAAAGGACAGGAATAGTGCCAATGGGAAAGATATGGGAGTTATCCTTTCAAAGGGATATATTGATATGGTGGCACTTAACTGTTTTTATGATGAGACGATAGAAGAACCGAAGAAAAGATTTATATTTTATGACCAGGAGTTTTATTTTGAAAACTGTCCGGCTAAAGCTATATTTTATCGTTCAGTATCAGTTATATATGATGGTGCTGATATGGAATTTGAAAGACTGATTCCAAGAAAAGAGGTACTTGAAAGATTCGACCTTGCAGAGCTTGAAGAACTGTGGCAGCGTATATCCTACAGATTTACAAGCGAATTACGTAATGAAAAGGAATTACAGCTTTATAAACAGGAAAGAACGTGTGACGCAAGAGTAATCTACAGTAACAGGGAAAAGATTAATTACAGTGCCTCTGATTATCAGGAAATATTTGTTGATATTTTCAAAGGACTTGACGATAAAACGAAAGATGGAAATAATAAAAAACTTGTTCTTTTTGGTTCGGGCAATTTTACAAAAAGATTTCTGAATGAATTTGCAGGTTGTTACGATATTTTTTCGATTATAGATAATAATCAGTCGAAATGGGGAACAATGATGGATAATGTACCGGTTAATTCTCCTGATGTTTTAAGAGATATAGATTCTGATGAACTTCATTTGATTATTTGTATAAAAAAATATTATGGTGTTGTAAAGCAGTTAAAGGAAATGGGAATTTCAAAGTATCATATATATGACCCTTCAAATGAATATCCGAATAAAAGAAGAGAGATTGCACAAAAACGTGCGGCAGGCATGATTGCTGAGAATTCAGGAAATACTGGCACTGATGGAGAAAATGAGAAAAAACCGTATAATATAGGTTATATAGCTGGTGTTTTTGACCTTTTTCATATCGGACATCTTAATATGTTTAAAAGAGCAAAAGAACAGTGCAACTATCTGATTGTCGGGGTCGTGTCAGATGAGGGGGTAAGGCTTAATAAGCAGGCTGAGCCGTTTGTTCCGTTTGAAGAAAGAATTGAAATGGTGCGTTCATGCCGTTATGTTGATGAGGCTGTAAAGCTTCCGCTTAATTTTTGTGGAACACAGGATATGTATAAAGTGTATCATTTTGATGTTCAGTTTTCAGGAAGTGATTATGAGCATGATGCGTATTGGATTGCTCAGAAGGAGTTTCTTGAAGAGCATGGTTCAACAATGGTATTTTTCCCATATACACAGAGTACAAGCTCTACGAAGCTGAAGAAAGCTATTAATGCAAAGATAAAAGAGTATGGTTTATACGAGGAGTGATTTTTAAAGTAATGCGTTTTGTTTTATTTTATTCAGATGTAGAGTCGTTTAATTATTTTACAGATAGAATTGTTGAGGAATTAAATAAAAAGAATCATGAATGTTTTGTACTTGATTTGCGTGATATGTCACGATCAGGAGAACATTCATTTGAAAGATTTAATTCGTTCCTTGAAAAAAAAGCTGATGCGGCAATAGCATTTGATGGTTTGGGAATAAAGGACAGGATATTTGTTGAACTGTGGGATTCCATGAATACATTGGCAATTAATATTCTTATGGATCACCCATTAAGATTTCATCCAACAATGTTAAGACATCCTAGGAGGTACATACAGTTTTGCTGTGATAGAAATCATGTGGAATATGTAAAAAAATATTTTGGTGAGAGTGTGGCTGATGTAAGATTTATGCCTCATGCCGGTACATATATGGGTGAGCCTGATTTGGAAAATTACGAAAAAAGACCATATGATGTTTTGTTTTCAGGAACTTTTTATGAACCACATATATATCTTGAACAGATAGATGAGATGTTTAGTGATAATGAACTTATAAAGATGTTTTATCATAATCTTGCAGATTATATGACTGACAGGAATGAAGTGTCTACAGAGCAGGCAGTGGTTGATGTTATGGATTTGATGAGATTGATTATGTCTGAAAAACAGGTGATACAGCTCTTCAGGTTTGCAGAGCCTGTTGACTGGCTTGCGAGAATGTATTATAGAAAGCAGATTGTACAGGTGATTGCAGATTCAGGTATTGATATATGGCTTCTGGGGCGTGGATGGGAGAATCATCCTGCTGCTATGCTTGACAATGTACATATTATCAATGACAGAATACCGTTTAAAGATACACTTCCGGTTATGGCAAAGGCAAAGATTAATCTTAATATTATGCCGTGGTTTAAAGATGGAACACATGACAGAATATTTAATATTTTATTGCAAGGCTCACTTCCTCTTACAGATAAAAGCAAATGGCTCGAAGATAATTTCACTGATGATGAAAATATTGTATTTTATGATTTGAATGAGTTGGACAGCATTCCTGAAATAATAAAAAACTATCTTGATAATCCAGAAAAATCAAAAGAGATTATTAAAAATGGTTTTAATGAAGTTGCTGATAAATATACGTGGACACAGATAACGGAGCAGATTCTTGCGTGTATAGAATAAGTTATGTGATTAATTTTGGAAATTAATCAATAAATATAAAACATGGAGGTTAAAAATCTATATGAATATTCATACAAAACATGAAATTTTAAAAATAATACAGAACGTGAAAAATATTCATATTAATCTGCATGTATTAAATAACAATGAATATATTAATTCTTTAACACAATGTCAGGAA
>UMBK01042045.1_pt1 | contig 10196 bp, 6 predicted proteins | sample 1963941 | NCBI WGS metagenome assembly UMBK01 (sample SAMEA4835939, study PRJEB28245) | human gut metagenome | biome: gut microbiome; material: fecal sample | place: Denmark | collected 2008 | reverse complement strand
TTTGTTTTATCTGCTATTCAAAAAGCTAAAGCTGTTTTGCTTCTCCGCCCCTCTCTTGCTCCCCGCTAGTGTTCCAGCATGTTGGAAACCGGCGAGGTTTAAGAACCTTCGTTTAGTGCGCTAAGGCCCAAAGGTAGATTGGATAGAGGTTCGATGTCTCCGATAACAACGTCTCGCCCTTCTTCAACAGCCACTTGTTTCTGTACCACTTAGCAAAAATCTTATCCAAGGAAACTTTACCGGCGTAATTAACTTGTTCCACTTCACGTCTTTTCAGCATGAACGGCAGGGGAACATGATTGCTTTCGTGCTTAGACGGAAAAGAATAACCGCTTGAAGTCAGAAGTGAAACAAAGAAAAGCCGGAACCTGTCTTCTAAATTCAAGAAGAAAAGGGTGAATTAGCAGCTGCTCGTATGGGCGGTCTTTCTAGTGCCGATGGTACTTACACGATTCTGGACGGCGCAACGATAGGAAAAAGCTATAACGAAGCCGGCCTGACAAGCATTTACGTTACAACGCCTTTTACCAATAATGCCGTTGTTTACGTTTCTCCGGAATTCGGTGGTGTCAAGTTCCACGCTATGTACTCCAATGATTTGTACGATGACACTAATAAATGGTCAAAAAACACTCATACATACGGCGCAGGTTTGACCTATGGTTCGGAAAGAGCAAAAGGAAGCGTTATGTATGAAGTCATCGATTCGGCTGTTGATTTCTCTCCGATGAATGCAAACTCCGGAGACGTGAAATCCAAAGACACCCAAATCTTCACAGTCGGCAGTCAATATCGCTTTGACAGCTTCACGCTTTACGGCACATATCAATACGTCACTCATGCCAGACTGCTTCCTGACTTCGATATCACTCTGACAGATGCGGCTATTAATTCCGGCATGATTAAAAAAGGTTTCAACAGCCATGCATTTTCCGTGTCGGGGGCTTTCCCGGTTTTCGGCGGAACGTTCAAAGCTGTGATCAACTATATGAATGGCAAGGCGAAAGACGGTGAAGTTAAGAGCTTCCTTGGTGCAAGTAAATTTGAACGCTTAGCCGGAGGCATTACTTACGAATATCCGCTTTCTAAGCGCAGCACCTTGTATGGTTTTGGTGCTGTGTCAGTGGGCATGAAAGGGGCTAAATATAACTTCCGGTTACGGCAAAGTTGCCTACAACACATGGAGCCAGGTTTTTGCTTGCGTCACTACTTCTAACAAAGCGTCTTGGGATAAGTAATTTTTCATTCTCCTTGGTCATAAGCATTGCACTTATGCATAACAGTGGCGGAACTAAAGTGAGCTTTAACTGGGTCCGCCTTTTTCGTTTCTATATGAGAAGCTGCAATTCGTTTAATCTTTGGGCTAGGTCAGGGATCCTCAATTTTTTGTGTTATACAAGCTCATTACTGAGGAGATCTCTCAATGACAAATCCGAGACTACCTCCGCTTCTGGTCAATAAAGCGAGTTCCGTTTTTTACGTGTATACCTACAAAAATGTTTGGGACAGAGATCTCAAGCGGAGCAAAAGAGGAGAGTCAAAAAAATAGGAAAGGTTCTTGGCGGACAAAAGGATGGCGTAATTTGTTTTAACGGGGGTTTTCTTCAGGAGCGTCCAGAATTTAGAAACTTCCTGGTAGAGAGAAAGGGAGAAGAGTATATCTGTACTCCTTTGAACGAAAGCGGCACTACGCTAACTCAGCCTCAATAGGTCAAACAACTTCATGCGGAGCCACTTGGGCACTGGATAAGCTTTTGTCGCAATCTCCTATTGGAGAGGCTCTTAAATGTTTTTTCCACAACGGACGGACTACCTCAAGATTTTATCTATTGCCTATTTCATAATTCTCAACCAGGACAACAACATTTCCAAGTACGAGGTGTTTGCCTAGGTAACGCGCCTGCCCTGGGGCGATCCTCTGTCGCCTTCCTCAATCAGCCGGATCTTTAGAAAGATCAGAAATCAGCAGATAGAAACTTACTTCTCAGTTGTCAGGGAGGAGGAACAACAGGAGAAGTGTGGCGACAAAGATGAAATAACGCTGGCTCTGGACTCAACTTCCGCTGATTAATCTGCTGGCACTGGCGGACTACGAAAGCGGCATTCCTTTCTTCTACCGCACCTTCGACGGAAAAATTCCCGATGTGAAAACCGTCAGACAAGTTATTTCAGGGAATGCCGGGCTGAGTCTAAATAACGTTGTTTTTGTGTCAGATAGAGGTTACAGCGACGCTAAAAACATCAAAGACTGCCTGAGAAATAAACTCGGATTCCTATTCAATGTGCAATGCGAGATGCCCGGAAGTTTTGCTCAAGAACTCATTGATGAGGAAAGAGAAAACCTCCGGGACTTAAACCGAATGGATTGGTTGACTAAGGTCTTCCAAATAACGAAAGAGATCAACTGGACTTTCGAACCTGATCTCGTACAGGGACAGGTGTCCTCAAAAAAGACGAAGGAATCGCGGTACTTTACTGGCACATCTATTTCAATCGACTAATTGCTGAGAACGCTAGGCAGGGGCTTATCGAGAGAATCGATCGCGTACGAGAAAAGATATGCAACGGTGAGGCGCTCGATGAAAACGAAGTAACGCTATTAGGTGAAGTATTTGAAAAACATGAGGAAGGCGACACGATCAGCTATCTCATTAGCAATGAGATAGTGGATCAAAGGCTCCGCTACAAAGGCTATCCAGTGCGGGTAAGCGACAAGATACCCGACACTAGAAAAGCATGGTGCGCCTACCAGGAGAGAAGGATTCTAGAAGACACGCTCAAAACGCTCAAAACCCGCTCGAGCTGTGTCCGAAACTGTGTTTCGGATAACGAATCGCTCATTGGTAAAACGTTTGTGCTGTTCTTAGTGGCCTCTATTGAAATGATCGTCAGAGCGAGGCTGAGAAAATACTTCGAAGGAGGTAAAACGAGTGATAGCTTGCCGACGGATTACGACCGCTCCTGCAGAGTTCTTGACTCTTTGAACAACGTGATACAGACCAAATTCTGCGACGGCTATTATTTCGGAGGAAGTGCAGAGAAAAAACGCGGACTTTTTGAAGCTCTTGGTGTCTCGGTTCCCGGCTCTGAACCAGAAGAGGAACGGGATTACGAAGACGAAGAGGAAACAGAATCCTAGAGAGGAGGCTGTTTGTTCTGAGATCGGCCTCCGCCAGATGCACTAAATTCTGCAATATCTTAAGGAGGCCGGAAGCCTTCGGAAGAACAACGAAGGACGGACAATAAAGCTGACGATGAGTTTTGAAGAGGGAACTAGAAAAAGGAAGGTCCGAAATTCTTTCGAATTTTGGACCATCAGTGGCGCGCCAGGCAGGAATCGAACCCACGACCCCCTGGTTCGTAGCCAGGTACTCTATCCAGCTGAGCTACTGGCGCACTGCTGTTTAACAGCGAGAACGAACTATAGCACAAAAAAATATTTTGTGTTTGAGTCGGGTTTCGCAGAATGGGCAAATTTGTAAAAATTGTCTTGAACTTGATTTGACGCCTTGTTTTTCCGTTTTATTGCAAGCTTGTCTAAACTTACGAAAATTAACCAAACGGAGAAAGTTAATGGACAACCAAATTATTTTCGGCGTGACAGACGAACAGAGCGGCTATAAAGACGAAATCCTTTTGACCAATATGTCTAACCGCCACGGCTGTATCACAGGTGCAACAGGAACCGGAAAAACAGTTTCTTTACAAAAATTAGCCGAATCTTTCTCCAAGAAAGGCGTTCCGGTATTCCTTGCGGATATCAAAGGTGACTTGTCGGGCATTGCAAAAGCTGCGGTGCCGACAGACAAGCTGAAAGCGCGTTTGGAAAAGCATCACTTGCCGACTCCGGATTGGTCAGCCTGCCCGGTTGTGTTCTGGGATGTCTTCGGTCAGGAAGGTTTCCCCGTTCGTGCAACGATCAGTGATATGGGACCGCTGCTTCTGTCCCGTCTCCTTCAATTAAACGATACTCAGGAAGGCGTCTTAAACGCCGTATTTTCGATTGCCGACGATAACGGGCTGTTGCTGTTGGATCTGAAAGATCTGCGCTCTATGCTTCAATTTGTAGGCGATAACGCCGCACAGTTCAGAACGAAGTACGGCAACATCTCAATGGCATCTATCGGAGCCATTCAAAGAGGTCTGCTGGTATTGGAAAATCAGGGCGGAGATAAGTTCTTCGGTGAACCGATGCTCAATATCCATGATTTGATGCAGACATCGGACGGAAAGGGCGTTGTAAACATCCTTGCTGCAGATAAGCTTATGCAGTCCCCGATGCTTTATGCAACTTTCCTTTTGTGGATTCTGAGCGAACTTTATGAAAATCTGCCAGAAGCCGGAGACCTTGAAAAACCGAAGCTCGTTTTCTTCTTTGACGAAGCGCACATGCTCTTTAACGACGCTCCTCAAGTTTTAATCGATAAAGTCGAGCAGGTTGTTCGTTTGATTCGTTCTAAAGGCGTTGGTGTCTTCTTTGTGACTCAGAGTCCGGCCGATATCCCGGAAAAAGTTTTAAGTCAATTGGGCAACCGAGTTCAGCACGCCTTGAGAGCGTTTACGCCTCGCGATCAAAAGGCTGTCCGTACGGTCGCTGAAACTATGAGACCGAATCCGAAAATCGATATGGTGCAGGCCATTCAGGAACTCGGCGTCGGTGAAGCTTTAGTAAGCTTCTTGGATGACAACGGTACGCCCGGTATTACGCAAAGAGTTTGGGTATGCGCCCCGGGAAGCCAGATCGGACCGATCGCGCCTGCTGAAAGACAGGCGATCCAAAATGCATCTGTGCTGAAAGGTGTGTATGACAAGGCTATTGACCGTGTTAGTGCCTACGAAGTTCTTCAGCAGAGAGGCTCTTCGGCGATTGCTGCAGACAACGGAGCTCCTCAGCCGGGTAAACCTGCGGCACCGGGAGCTGCCGAGCAGGAAGGACCGGACTTCACAGATATTTTGATGAGTAAAGCCAAAGACATCTTTTTAGGCTCTACAGGACCTAGGGGCGGCCATCGTGAAGGAATTGTCGAAAAGGTTGTTCGCCAAAGCGGAGAAAAAATCCTGAGAGGCATTCTTGGGTCTCTGTTAGGAGGCAAGAAATAATTTCCTAAAGGAATAGGGACGGCGGCGAGGAATCGAAAGGTTTTTCGCCGTTTCTTTTCTTGGCGCAGAAATAAAAAAATCCGCAAACGCGGGTCACCGATGAAAAGAATTTGGAGCGGGAGACGAGTCTCGAACTCGCGACCTCAACCTTGGCAAGGTTGCGCTCTACCAACTGAGCTACTCCCGCGTGGAGCGTGATTCTACACCATTTTCAGAAACTGTGTGGAGCGGGAGACGAGTCTCGAACTCGCGACCTCAACCTTGGCAAGGTTGCGCTCTACCAACTGAGCTACTCCCGCGTCACTGGAGGCGCGAAGCGGAGTCGAACCGCTCTCAACGGATTTGCAATCCGGTGCATAACCGCTTTGCTATCGCGCCAACATCAGATAACTGAAAATTGGAGCGGGAGACGAGTCTCGAACTCGCGACCTCAACCTTGGCAAGGTTGCGCTCTACCAACTGAGCTACTCCCGCGACAGAAGTTGCACTATACAGAGGCTTTTTTGACTTGTCAAACGAGTTGAGGAAATTACTTTGAAAGGGAAATGTTTATATTTGTGAACACGCTTTTAGAGGCGCAGATTTCTCCCCGTATTTGTCTTTTAACTTCAAATAGTTCGGTGAAAAACCCAATGTTTTTCGGTGGAAAATCAGCGCCTTTTCTTTTATCCTATAAGCGAGGACTATTCACTTTTCCAAATAAAGATGGGATTAAAGGTTTTTAATTTTATTTGCGAAAACGGACATACGTTCGAGGCGATGGTGCCCAGCATCGAAGCTTTTGAGGAACAAAAAAAGAACGGTTTTTTCACATGTCCCGTGTGTAATTCGAATGTCATTTCGAGAGCCCTTTCTGCGCCTCACATCCAGGCTTCTTCTACACAAAAGGATGTCTCGCAAAATACCGTGGAGGCAATGCATACCGTCTATAAAACGGTCAAAAAGATTTTGGATGAGAGCGAATTTGTCGGGGATCGATTTGCCGATGAGGCTCGCTCCATTCACAGAGGAGACGCCCCGGACCGCCTCATCACCGGAACTCCGACCTCGGAAGAGGTATCAGAACTCCGGGATGAAGGAATTGAAGTTTTAGAGATTGGGCTTAAGAAAGATCGCTCGACGAACTGATGTTCTGAAGCTCTTCGGAAATTTCGAGCCAGCGGCCTTCGAGTTCGTCAATCTTGGAAGAGAGTTCGCCGTGGCGTTTTAAGGCTTCTGCAACCTCGTCCTGATTTCCTTGATAAAAATCAGTGTCAGCAAGTTTGAGATCCAAAGCGCTCTTCTCTTTGTTGGCTAAATCGAGTTCTTTCTCGATCTTGCTGAGCTCTTTCTTGAGAGGTTTAGACAGTGCACTGATGCGTGCACGTTCCTGAGCCTCGTTTCGGCGCTGCTCCTTACGATTCACCGGAGCAGGTGCCCCGGAATCTTCAGGTGCCGCATTCCTCGCTTTCTTGTCCTTTAAGACAATTTCGGCATATTCATCCAAATCTCCGTCAAATTCAGAGAGCTTGCCGTCACGAACCAACCAAAGTTCGTCGCAGCTGGCTCTGAGCAAATGACGATCGTGAGAGACGAGGAGGACGGCGCCTTCATAAGAGGACAGGGCGACGGTCAGAGCCTCGCGGGTTTCCATATCCAGGTGATTGGTCGGTTCGTCCAGCACGAGAAGATTTGGTTTGTTCCAAGCGATAAGCGCTAGGGAGAGGCGGGCTTTTTCTCCGCCGGACATGGGACCGACCGGTGCAAGAGCCTGATCTCCGGAAAAGCGGAATTTGCCTAAGAAGTTCCTCAAGTCCAGTTCGCGCATATTCGGAGGAGCAATGCGCGTTAAATGCTGCAGAGGAGACTCGTCATCTCTTAAGTCATTGAGCTGATGCTGAGCGAAATAGCCGATCTCCAGGCCCTGTCCGTAGCGGATTTCTCCGGCTAGAGGCTCAAGCTCACCGATGAGGGTCTTCACAAGCGTCGACTTACCGGTGCCGTTAACGCCCAATATACCGATTCGAGCACCTGCTGAGATATTGCACTTAACTTGAGTCAGGATGGGATGGTCGGGTTCGTATCCGCAGGCAACTCCTTCAGCGGTGATTAAATGCTGAGGCACTTTCTCCGGTTGCAGGAAAGAAAACCTCCATTCGTTCTTCGCCAAGACCGGCTCGACGGATTGAAGTTTTTCCAGCATCTTAATTCGTGACTGAGCCTGACGAGCTTTCGTGGCCTTGTAGCGGAATCGATCAATGTAGGCCTGGAGGTGCGAAGCGGTGCGTTCGTAGGCTTTAGCGGCGGCTTGCTGAAGCGCGAGTTTTTGAGCTCTGGTGACTTCAAACTGTGAGTAGTTGCCGCCGTACCGATTGATCATGTTGTCTTCAACCGACCAAATGGATTTTGCAATTCGATCCAGGAATTCTCTGTCGTGAGAAATGACAATGACGGTGGCTTCCTGCTGCTTCAGGAAACTTTCGAGCCAGATGACCGAGTCAATGTCCAAATGGTTGGTAGGCTCATCCAACAGAAGCAAATCGGCCGGACGCATGAGCGCACGAGCCAGCGCGATTCGGTTTCTCCAACCGCCAGAAAACTCTGAGACCTGGCGCGAAGAGTCATTGGGCTTGAAACCCAAACCGTAGAGAATTTCTTCGGCCTTTGCGACGACAGCGCCTTCATTGATTTCGGCCAAGTGTGCAACAGCTTGTGCATAAGCCATATCATCGCCGGCTTCTTCCGCTCGCTTGAGTTCTGCTTTGGCTTCCATCAAAGGAGCGTGTCCCTCCAGGATGTATTCCAAGGCAGGAAGATCGGTCTCAACCACACGCTGGGCCACGTGCGAGATGCGGTTCAAAGGAGGCGCAAGGATGTCGCCGTCCTCAGTGGAGAGCTCGCCCAGAATTGCGGCGAAAAGCGTGGACTTGCCGGACCCGTTGGGTCCGACCAGTCCGATAATTTCTCCGTCCGAAGTCGTGAGATTGACGTTTTTATATAAAACTCTTACGCCTCGAACCAGGCTCACATTCTGAAGTCTAAGCATCGGGAAGCTGTTCTTTCTTAATCATGAAGACTTGATCTTTGCCGCCGGAGGTGGGCAGCCAGGTGACCTCCATATTGGGGAAACGTTCCTTGAAGTTTTCGGCGCCGTCTCCGAGCTCAACGATTAAAACACCGTTGTCATTTAAGTGTGCTTTAACTTCTTTAAGCAGCCGGTCGATGATATCCATGCCGTCGGCGCCTGCGACCAAGGCTAAAGAAGGCTCGTAACGGTATTCCTGAGGAAGTCCTTCCATGGAAGCTTCCGTGACATAGGGCGGATTCGAAATAATGAGATCGTATTTCGTGTTCTGCAGATTCTCGAACAAATCGCTTTGAATCGGATAAACACGATTTTCGAATTCGTAGTCGGCGATGTTGATTTCAGCCACTTCTAGAGCGTCGCTGCTGATGTCGACGGCATCAACTTCAGCCTGAGGAAATTTCTCTGCCAGCAGAATGGCCAAACAGCCGGAACCCGTGCACATATCCAAAATGGAGTGGATACGAGCAGGGTCAGGGAGAAGACCGTCAAAATTTTTTTCGATCAGCTCGGCAATGTAGCTACGGGGAATCAAGACTCTTTCGTCCACGTAGAAGGGGAACCCGGTGAGCCACCATTCTTTCGTAATGTAGGCTGTCGGTTCGAGGTCGTCGCAGCGGCGGGAAATGTTATTCAGTACTGTTTCCCGTTCATTACCGGTTAATGCGGCGTCTAAGAATTTTTCTTCGTATTCCAGCGGAATACGGAGTGTGCGCAGGACCAAAAACGCGGCTTCTTCTTCCGGATTTTGGTAGCCGTGATTAAAGGTAGCTTCAGAGGAATAAAGCCTTGTCGTGCAGTATCGAATGAAGTCGCGGATGGTTTTAAGCGGTTCAGTATTAGTTTCCATCATGTTCACTTAAAAAAATGCGTTCCAGTATTCTGTAATAAATTTTGGACAAGCAGGCGATATCCTTTGTCGGAATGCGCTCATCGACTTTATGAATTCGGTCGTTTACCGGTCCGAACTCTACAACTTCAGGACACCACTGTCGAATAAATCTGCCGTCGCTGGTTCCACCGGAAGTCGAGAACTCAGGTTTGATGCCGGTCACGTCCTTTATCGCTTCAGCCAGCTCGTTTCTGAAGAAAGGCTTTTCCGAGAAAAACGGCGAGGCGCTTTCCTGCCATTCAATCTTGAAATCCCAAACATATTTCCGGCACATGTCTTCGATCTGTTTCTCAAGTGACGCCGCGGTGTGCTTCGGGTTGTACCGAATGTTGAAGGTAATGACGCATTCACCCGGAACCACATTGACTGCTCCGGTGCCTGCATGGATGTTACTGATTTGGAATGAAGTGGCCGGGAAAGGAGGAAGACCTTCATCCCAGACGGTTTGAGAGAGTTCGGCAAGCAGAGGAGCGGCGCTGTGAATAGGATTCCTGACCTTTTTCGGATACGCGACGTGTCCCTGAATGCCTCGAACGGTGAGTTTGCCGTTTAGAGAGCCGCGGCGCCCGTTTTTAATGGTGTCGCCAAGCAGCCTGGTGCAGCTGGGCTCCCCGACAATACAGAAATCGGGCGCTACCTCACGGTCCGACAAAACCTGAAGCGCATATTGAGTGCCGTCTTTGCCGTCGCCTTCTTCGTCGCTTGTGAGCAGCAGGACAATCGTTCCTTTGAATTGGGGATGTTTAGAAACGAATTCACAAGCGGCAGCCGCAAAACAGGCGTCGGAAGTTTTCATGTCCTGAGCACCGCGTCCGTATAAGAAGCCCTCATCTTCCGTTGGCACAAACGGAGGAAACTTCCAGCCGTCTGCACCCGGCGGCACAACATCCACATGACCGGCAAAGAGAAATACCGGGGCCCCCGAGCCGTACTTGGCCCAGAGATTTTTAGTTTGCCCTCGATTGATTTCCTCACAAGAGAAGCCGTGTTGAGAGAGGAGATCGGCAAAGATTTTCAGAGAGCCGGCATCCGAAGGCGTCACGGATTCGCAAGCGATGATTTTTTTCGTGAGTTCAAGAGGGTCTTGCTGCATGCTGAACATTCTCAAATTCAGAGGTAGATAAAATGCGAAGACCTCTG
>UMBK01023009.1_pt1 | contig 10466 bp, 10 predicted proteins | sample 1963941 | NCBI WGS metagenome assembly UMBK01 (sample SAMEA4835939, study PRJEB28245) | human gut metagenome | biome: gut microbiome; material: fecal sample | place: Denmark | collected 2008 | reverse complement strand
TTGGGGGAATGACGCAAAAGAATAGAATGAAGATTCTTTTTCTGCCCCCGTTCTGAGTGATGACGGACAGTTAAGCGTCATCCTGAACGAATGTGAAGGATCTATTACCGTGGTGAGGAAGCCGGCAAAAAGGGGAATAGCTATTAGCTGTTAGCTGTGAGCTGTCAGCTGCAGGCTAACTATTCTTTTACGATTTGAATCATTCCGGCGAGCGAGTATCCTCGTAAAGTATTTAATCCGAACCGATAGGATTCGGAGCAAAAAAGACGGTCAGTGCAACCGTCTTTTGCTTTTGTGGCTCTTATTTCTATTTCCCTATTTTCAGTTCTGTCCATGCCCTGTCGTACATGGTGAGGGCTTCTCCGATGTCTTCGATCCATTCACCGCGGGAAATGTAGTCGCGGGCGGCTTTCAGCATGGGATCTCTGTTATATTCTTCAGAATGATAGGTTTCCGCTTTGGCGTTGGGGTCGTTGTAGCCGATGTATTCGTAATTTTTCGCGCTGACCTGCGGATCATAGAGGTAATTGATGAAGGCTTCCGCCAGTTCTTTGTGTTTCGCTCCTTTGGGGATGGCGAAGGTGTCCGCCCATATGACGGCGCCTTCTTTGGGAATAATGAAGGCAATGTCTGGATTATCTTTGTGGGTAAAAGAAGCGTCACCGGACCACATGGTGCCGATCCAGGCTTCTTCGGCGATGAATTTCTGCTTGATGGTGTCGGTGTCAAAGGCGAGAAGGTTGGGTGTCAGTTTACGGAGTTGATCGACGGCCTGTGTGACTTCGTTTGGATCTTTCGAGTTTACGGAATGCCCGTTTTTCTTGAGTCCCATGCCGATGACTTCACGGTTGTCGTTGAGCAGAATGACACGGCCTTTGTATTCGTCTTTCCACAAATCATTCCATGAGCCGGGCGTATCTTTGATGTATTTTGTGTTGTAAGCGATGCCTGTGACGCCCCAGGTGTAGACCACTGAGTAGGTGCCTGAAGGGTCATAGGGAGGATTCTGCAGGGCGGAAAGCATATTTTCCGTATTCTTTATTTTGCTTTTATCCAGTTTTTCGAGGAGGTTCAGCTTGATCATGGTGGCGACCATGTAGTCTGACGGCTGGATGACATCATACTCCGAACCACCTGCCTGTATTTTCGCGAGGAGTTCTTCATTGTTTGCGAAAACGTCGTAGTTGATCTTGCAGTTGTATTTCTTTTCGAAATCCGAAAGGACGTCGGGAGAAAAATTGTCCGCCCAGCTGTACAGGTTCAGGACTTGCGTGTTTCCCCCGCTTTTCGTATTACCGTCAGGGGCTGATCCGCAGCCCGCAGCGGCAAGGCATGCGCCTGCGAGGAAAAGGGAAAAGAATTTTTTCATAGGAAATCTCCTTCAGGGAAAACGAAAATCGGTTCGGGATAATGGGGATGTAGGGGATTGAGCATAGGATGGTTCTTATGTACCAAAGAAATCAATATCAGGGTCTTTGTTCCATATGTATTCCATACGGGCGGCGATACGTTCTGCCGCATTTGCGCCGAAACGGTCGCGGATAAAGCCGAGTGTCATGTCCATTCCTGCAGAAATGCCGGACGAGGTATAAAATTTTCCGTCGTGCACCCAGCGTGCTTTTCTTATCCAATGGACTTTATCGGATGTGGAAACGACCCAGTCGAAAGCTCTTTTATTGGAGGTAGCCCTTTTTTCTTCGAGGGCTCCGCATCGGGCAAGAAGGGCGGAACCGGTACAGACGGACAGGACGAAAGAGGCGTCTTCCGAAAGACGGCGTAAATTTTTCAAAAAAGGTTCCTCTTTTATCAGTGTGCGTGTACCGGCGCCGCCGGGAATGACAAGCGCGCCCGATGTATTCATATTTCTTTGGGGTTCCGTATCAATTCTTACACCCTGCGTACTCGTGACAAGGCCGCCGTTTTGTGAGATATAGTGAAGTTGGAAATCGGGATGGCGGCCGCATATTTCGACCGGCCCGAAGAGATCCAGTGTTTCAAACTGCTCAAATAAAAGGAAATTGATATCCATGAGAACTCCTGTCTAAGACAATCAAGGAATACTTTGGGGCGGCGGATCATGAGAAAAGAGAAGCTGTTTACTGCCGGTCATCGGGCAGTTCTTTTTTTCTGCCGGTTCCCGCCTGCCGGATCTGAAAAAAATCCGCCAGAAGGACGAGCGCGATTTCAGCGACGATCATGAGGGTGGAAAGGGCATTGATTTCCGGAGAAATCCCTCGCTTCACCATGGCGTAGATGTAAAGCGGGAGAGTTGTCGAATTCGGTCCGGCTGCGAAGAAGCTGATGATGAAGTCATCGATGGACAGTGTGAAAGCGATGAGCGCGCCCGCAGTGATTCCCGGCATGATGAGGGGAAGCGTGATGTAGCGGAAGCACTGCCACGGACGGGCATACAAATCGCCGGCGGCTTCTTCGTATTCCTGTTTCAGCCCGTCAAGCCGCGCCCCCACCGTGATGACTACGAAAGACAGGCAGAAGGTGATGTGGGCGAGGATGATGCTTGTCCGTCCCAGCGATAAATGGATTTGGGAAAAGAGGACGAGAAGGGAAAGTCCCATGACAATTTCGGGAATGAGGATAGGAAGATAGATAAGGCCGTTCAGGAGTCCCTGCCATTTATAACGGTATTTGTGAAGGGCGAGTGCCGCGGTCGTACCGAGAATGGTGGACACCGCCGTGGAAATGAATCCGATGACGAGCGTATTGGCGAGTGCCTCCGCCACATGGCGGTTATTAAAAAGCTGGGCGTACCATTTGAACGTGAAGCCTGCCCACACAGCATTCATGCGGGAGTCATTGAAGGAATACAGCGCCAGGATAAGAATGGGCAGGTAAAGGAAGGCCAGCACTGCCAGCGCGTAAGAAACAAGGAGATGGCTACGCCATGTTTTCTGCATCGCTGTCTCCTTTCTGCGCCTGAATCGCCCGATAGTACAGGAAAATAAGAATGAGGGAAAGCAGGGCAAGCACGATGGACAGTGCCGAGCCGAAAGGCCAGTCGCGGGCGGAAAGGAACTGGTTCTGTATGACGTTGCCCACGAGAGCTGCTTTTGCGCCGCCCATGACGTCGGGGACGACAAACATGCCGAGGGAAGAAATAAAAACCAGTACCGTCCCTGCCGCGATGCCGGGCATCGTCAGAGGCAGAGGGGTTTTTCGAAAGGCCGTCATGGGAGAAGCGCCCAGATCGGCGGCAGCTTCCAGAAGTCTGCGGTCAAGCTGTTCAATGGAAACATAAACGGGGAGGATCATAAAAGGAAGAAGGGCGTATACCATGCCCAGCATGACGGCGCCCTCATTGTACAGGAACTGGATCGGCTGGGAAATAACTTCCAGCTTCATCAGAATCGTATTCAGCACGCCTTGGCTGCGGAGGATGATCACCCACGCATAGGAGCGGATAAGGAAATTGATCCAGAAAGGAATCATACAGAGGATCAGTCCCTTCTGCCGCAGATGGCGGGGAAGCCAGGCGATGCAGTATGCCAGCGGATAGCCCATGAGGATGGTGCATACCGTGGTTACGACGGCTATGAAAATTGTCCGTCCAAAAATGGAAATATAAAGAGGATCCAAAAACCTCGCATAGTTTTGGAAAGTCCAGCCAAAAACGATCTGTCCGTATGCCGTGCGGGAAGCGAAAGAAACCGCTACCACGATGAGCATGGGGATGACAAAGAAAACAGCCAGCCAGACCATGGACGGGACGAGCAGATATTTTCCGTTTCTTTTCATCGTTCTACTCTGACCTCGTCTTTTTCATACCACCAGATGCCTACATGGTCGTTAATCTGCCAACGGTGGACGTCATCAAAGTACTGGTAGGCGAGGACTTCCTGGCCCGTGCCGTCAAGACGGATGAATACTTTATCAATGGTGCCGTAAAAAATCACATCGTCTACCGTGCCGAAGAAGCGCGGCGCAGGATGGGAATCATCGCCATCTTTTCCGCCGCAGAGATTCAGCTTTTCAGGGCGGAGGACAAGAATTTCCTTCCCGTTATCAAAAAAATTGCTTTCCCCTATGAATTCGGCGACAAATTTTGTTTTTGGATAATGGTAAATCGTATTGGGATCATCGTCCTGCTGGATTTCCCCCTTGTCCATGATAACGATACGGTCGCTCATGGTGAGGGCTTCTTCCTGATCATGGGTGACGAATACGAAAGTAAGGCCAAGTTCTTCCTGCAGGTCTTTCAGCTCGATCTGGAGCGTTTTGCGGAGCTGGTAATCAAGAGCGCCGAGGGGCTCGTCCAAAAGAAGCATTTTCGGATTATTTACGAGGGCGCGGGCCACGGCGACACGCTGCTGCTGCCCTCCCGACATCTGCGAAGGATACCGACTGCGGAGATCTTCCAGCCGGATCAGTTTCAGCAGTTTCTGTGTACGTTTTGCGGCTTCTTCCCTGCCGACACCTTTCATGCGCAGGCCGAAACCGATATTTTCCTCCGCCGTCATATGGGGGAACAAAGCGTAATTCTGGAATACCATATTCACATCCCGTTTATAAGGGGGGAGATTCGTGATATCCTGCCCGTCAAGGATGATTTTTCCTTTTGTCGGAGTGTCCAGCCCTGCAAGCATACGGAGAAGAGTCGTCTTTCCGCAGCCGGAAGGACCTAATAAAGTTAAAAACTCGCCATCATGGATAGAGAGTGAGAGCGGGGGGATAATGACATGATCACCGTAAGCCTTGGTGATTCCCTCCAGACGGACCAATTCTTTCATGTCCCGAACACGACCTTTCAGGGAAGTATAGAAGCGGTGACGCCGCAGCCGCTTTATGCCCGCAATCAGGCAACTATAAAAAGAAAGCGCAGGACTTTCCGCTTTCACGGCGGCGCGTTTTTTATTTACCTTGTCGAAAAAACGAAATTCTCTATGACTCCGCGGTTTTCCTTACGGGAAGATAAAAACTGCACCAATACAAATGGTCAGCGCTTCCTTCTGTTTGTACTTTATTATACATGGAAATATATAAAAACTGAATGCCTTTTGCCACTATTTTTATAAATAACCCTAATCTTTCGGAAAGGGAATGATGGCTGATAGCTGTGAGCCGTTAGCTGTGAGCTGTCAGCTAAAAGTGCTGAATGACGACGGCGGATGGCAAGACGTCATTCTGAGCGCCAGCGAAGAATTTGCTGCCGTGGTGAGGGAAACGGTAAGAAGATAAAAGCTATCAGCTGTGAGCTGTCGGCTACAAGCTAAATATTCTTTTACGATTAAATCATTACGACAAGCGGGTATCATCAATCGCACTGCGTGTGCTGGCAGTTCCTTCTGACGGCCGGCTCCATGATCCTTGTATAAGACGTTAAGGCGTCATCCGAAGCGAATGTGAAGGATCTGCTGCCGTAGTGAGGGAGATGGTAAGGCGTCATCCCGAGCGATAGCGAAGGATCTATTATCGTGGTGAGGAAAACCGTAAGATGTCATTCAAGGTAATAGATTCTTCACTCTGTGTCACTGTCCCGTTTTCTGTCTTTCTCACAAAGCATTCTTGCGTCCATTCAGAATGACGATTGAAGGAAAGAGTCACTATGACGGGAAACGTTAAGCGTCCTCGTGTGAGCGCCAGCGAAGAATTTGCTGCCGTGGTGAGGAAAGCGGTAAGACGTCATCCTGAGCGATAGCGAAGGATCTGTACCCGTGGTAAGGAAAACCGTAAGATGTCATTCTGAATGGAAGGAGACGAAGGGCTGTCGGCTTTTCATCCGTTCTCAGAGGAGAGGCGCATTTCCGGAACTGCGGGTGAAATTATTTCAATGCATAGTAAAACGGATCTGCATATATGGCGCGGATCCGTTTTTGCGTGGGAAATGTATGAAGGGGTATTTCTTTTATTTTCCTTTGATTGCCTGTTTTCCTTTTTTCAGCCAGTCCATGAGAAGCGGGGAGAAAGAGGAAAGGATGCAGAGGGTGATGAGTACCCAGCAGATGGGAGTGGAGAACAGAATGGTGATATCATTGCCCGAAAGAGTCAGGCTTCTGCGGAGGCCTCTTTCGCCGATCGGTCCTAAAATAAGGGCGAGGACGACGGCCGCCGTATTTAATCCCAGCTTTCTCATCAGGTAGCCCATAATGCCGAAGATGAACATGATAACTACGTCGACAAAGCTGTTATTGATAGCAAAAGAACCGACAACGCAGAGGACAAAGATGCAGGGAATAAGGACAGCGTCGGACAATTTGGAAATGTGGGCAAATATGCGGCATCCGCCTAGGCCGATAAGGAGCATGAAGAACTGGACGATGACGAACCCCGCAAAGAAGGTGTAAGTCATGGGAGCGTACTTGGTGAAAAGCTCCGGGCCCGGCTGGAGCCCCTGGATGATGAGGCCGCCCATGAGCACGGCGGTCACTGATTCCCCCGGAATGCCCAGTGTCAGTGTGGGAATGAGAGAACCGCCGGTAACGGCATTGTTTGCCGCTTCCGAACCGGCGACGCCTTCAATGGAACCGCGGCCGAAGTCTTCCGGCTTTTTGGAAAACTGTTTTGCCGTATTATAGCCCAGGAAGCAGGCGATAGAAGCGCCCGCGCCCGGGAGGATGCCGATGATGTTCCCGATGAGCCAGGAGCGGATGACGGTCGGCCCGATCTGTTTCAGCTCCCGGAATTTCAGCATGACGGAGTCATGAAATTTGACGATACTTCCTCTTTCTTTAATCGCTTTTTCCGCAAGAATGAAGACCTGGGAAAGGGAAAAGAGACCGATGAGGGCACAGGTGACGTTGATGCCGTTGTACAGTTCGTCTATGCCGAACATGAACCGTTCCGTACCTTCCATGGGATCCATGCCGATGGTGGAAAGAATGAGGCCGAAGGCGCCGCTCATAAGCCCTTTCACCATGGAGCCCGTGGTAACGCCCGCAATGATGGTGAGTCCGAAGAGGGCAAGCCAGAAATATTCAGGGCTTCCGAACTTCATAGCCAGTTCAGCAAGCATGGGAGCAAAGAAATAAAGAGAAATACAGGAAAGGAGACCGCCGAAGAAAGAAGCGATGCATGCCGTGCCGAGTGCCTTGCCGGCTTTTCCCTGTTTGGTGAGTTCATACCCGTCGAGCGCCGTTGCCGCGGAAGCGGGTGTGCCGGGGGTATGGATCAGGATGGCGGAAATAGAACCGCCGAAGATGGCGCCGCAGTAAATGCCGCCGAGCATGATCAGTCCCGTTTCGGGAGCCATGCCGAAGGTAAGCGGCAGAAGAAGCGCTACGCCCATGGCGGCGGAAAGGCCCGGCATACAGCCGACAACGATTCCGATGGTGACGCCGATAATCATCATGATTAGATTAGACGGCATGAGGGCGTTGGCAAAACCTGCCGACATGAGTCCGAATGTGTTTGCATCCATGGTATTTCCTCCGGTTATAAGAATTCTTCCATAATGATCCCTTCAGGCAGGGGTACATTGAGAAATACATCGAATGTACCGTAGATGAGGGCGGCCATGCAGATCAGGACAAGAAGGATGTATTTCATTTCGATCCTGAAGAAGCGGAGGCAGATGAAGATGTATACGATGGAGGCGATGTAGAAGCCGAAGAGGTACATCAGGAGAAAGAACAGGAGGAAAGCGGCGAACATGACCCAGAACTGTTTCGGGAGAAAGCCGTCAAATACCTGGGAACTGTCGCTGATGATTTTGTGCTCTCTTCTGTAATCGCGGAACAGATGGCTCATGCGGACCGTTGTCAGAAGAAGGAGCAGCCCGATGACGAAATACGGATAGTGTCTTGCCGGTTCGGGAAAGTCCAATGTCAGATATAAAAAGAAAAATGAGAAAAGATACATGAATCCGCAGATATAAATATCTGATTTTTTCATACAATACTCCTTAAAGAGAACCTCCGCGGTTTCAAACCGGTCAGAACGGACAAACCTGCCCCTTGGAAAAGAAGCAGGTTTTCTGTCTAATGAAACGCGGTGACGCTTAAAGGGAAATGCGTGATTTCCCCTGTTTCATGCAGCACTTGCACTATTATTTCTTTTCGTACAGTTTGCTGACTACATCTTTGCAGAAAGCGAGCTGCTCGTCAATGAGTCTGCCCAGATCTTTGCTGTCCTTGTAATCGAGAACCATGCCGGCTTTCTTGTGGGCTTCCACAACATCTTTGTCTTCCATGGTCTTTTTGAAAGCGTCTTCATAGAATTTAATTATATTTTCAGGGGTACCTTTCGGGGCGACAATAGCGCGGGCGGAGCCATACCATTTATTGTAGTAGCCGAGTTCGCCGAGTGTCGGAACGTCAGGCAGCTGGGGATCGCGCTTTTCGTCAAATACGCCGAGGACACGGAGTTCGGCATTTTCACCGTTAACCAGTTTGATGACGTCGGCAACTTTGGCACAGGAGAAATCCACTTCGCCCTGGCGGAGAGCAAGGAGCTGGTCGGCAGTACCGCCATAAGGAACGGCATTGTATTCAAATTTCGCGGACTGGGCGAGAAGCTGAGCGGAGGTGTGGTTGGAGGCCTGCACGCCGTTAGTGGAAGCTTTCAGCTGCCCCGGGTTCGCCTGTGCGTCTGCCACGAGCTCTTTTAAGTCTTTCCACTTTGCGTCTTTCCTGACGACAACCACGGCGGTTTCTGTCAGATGGTTTGCAATCGGGATAATGGACTTTTCATCAAAGGCCGCGCTTTTCTGGGAAGCGAGCGTGGTGTAGGTCGGCAGATTGATGAATCCTAAGGTGTATCCGTCCGGTTTGGCCTTGGCGAGTTCCGTCCAGCCGATTTTTCCGTCAGCCCCGGGTTTGTTTTCGATGACCAGGGTCTGGCCGACATACTTCTTGGCACTGTTGGCAAGCAGACGCGCGCCTGTATCCGTACCGGAACCTGCTTTATAGGCGACGATAATCTTTACGTCTTTTTCCGGCTTCCAGGCGGCAGAGCTGCTTTTTGTGCCGCCGTTCTTGGAACCGCCGCATCCGCTGAAAAGGATACCTGCAGCGACTGCCGCTGCGGCGAGCACAGCCAATTTCTTTTTCATGATTGAAAAACCTCCTTACATTTCCCCAATAAAATAAATGCAGTCTGATCTTGTCCGCATTTCTCTTTCTGATTGTATCATGCCGGCCGCCGTACAACAATATAAAAAGCGCTGAGGCTCCTTGCGGGCGGGGGCTCTTATGAAATAAGTATACACAAATAAAGAGCAATTTCTGAAAAGAGAAACAATACAATTAATAGAGAATAAATAGGAAAATGACTCCGGAGTAATGAGTAAAATATATTCCAAGATACAAAACGATAACTTAAAGTCATTTTAAAAGAAGGGCTGAACGAAGAAATAAGGTTACATATAATTTTTATAGGAGAGTACCAAAGGGAGAATATACAGTCCCGGCGGAGAGACGGCAATAAAATTTGATGAAGACCGGTAGAAAGATATGGGAAATTGAAAAGAAGAACCCTGTGGTATAATGCCGATAGAAAAGGATTTCATAAAAATGATAGAAATAATGGATGAGGAGAAATGATGGGAAATAAAGTTTTCAAAGCACTCACCGCTGTCGCTGCTGCGGCTGCTGCTGTGTGGCTTCTGCCGAAAAGGAAAAAGGAAATGGCGGTACGCCCCATTCCGGCGGGAGAAAGTATGTCCTGCATCAGGGAACGGACAGGGGTGAATCAGGATGCTCTTTGCCTGTACTACTATCGCCCCGGCAGGTGGACGGAAAAGGATGCCGTCTTTATTGCATTCCATGGCTTTGGCAGGGCTGGCGCGGAATATTGCAAAGCGCTCCGGAAGCTGGCGGAGGAAAGGAATATGCTGATCGTCTGTCCGGAGTTGACGGAAAGGAAGTATCCCGGCGCGGAATGGTATCAGGAAGGCGGCATCATGGATACAGACGGACATATCCGTGAAAAAGAAGAGCGGACGTTCTCCGCGGCGGACCGGATCGTGGCAGAAGTAAAAAACCGCACGCAGGCAGCAGGGAAAATCATTCTTTTCGGCCATTCTGCAGGCGGGCAGTTTGTCCATCGATGGGCGCTCCTCGGAGGAAAGAAAAACGTGGATGTAATCGCCGTGGCCAATTCCGGCTGGTTTACCATGCCTGACAGGGATATTGATTATCCTTACGGCATAAAGAATGTGGGGGTTACTGATAAGGAACTGGCGGAAGCGTTTGCAAAGCCGGTCATTCTCTTCATGGGCGGCAATGATGTGGAGCGGAAACCGCCGTTTCGCGATACGCCCGAAGCAGACGCCCAGGGGATGAACCGTATGGAACGGTGTACGAATTATTTCCGGCAATGTAAAGCAAAAGCGGAGGAGCTGCGGGTTCCTTTCCGCTGGAAACTGGAAACTGTAGAAGGCGCGGCTCATCAGGGGGTAAAAATGGCGGAAGGCGCAGCGGCATATATTTTTGGGAAATCATCGGAAGATGGAAATCGGAGAGTGTAAGCTGGGAGCTGTCAGCTATAAGCTGTTAGCCATTAGCTGTTAGCTA
>UMBK01016059.1_pt1 | contig 10698 bp, 10 predicted proteins | sample 1963941 | NCBI WGS metagenome assembly UMBK01 (sample SAMEA4835939, study PRJEB28245) | human gut metagenome | biome: gut microbiome; material: fecal sample | place: Denmark | collected 2008 | reverse complement strand
CTGTTGAAAAAATTGCAAAAGCTGTAAATCATAATGTGAATGAAGTCCAAAAATGGATTGATGAAAATCTATGTGCAATAAAATAAGGAACGCATTTATAAATGGGCAGGTCTATTGGGCTTGCCCTGATTTATATAATATCGTGTTTAAGAGTAAATATCCAGTTATAATAGAGCAGTTATTCTGTATCAGAGTTGTAGAGACATCAGCCATAAATATATAGTATTAGAAAAGGAGCCTATCAAATGGAAACATTAGTTATCTATTTTTCGCAGAAAGGAAAGACAAAAGAAGCTGCTGGACGGATCGCACAGCTTTCCGGTGCAGATCTGGCAGAGATTAAGACTCATAAATCTTACCGGATGTCTTATAGAAAAACGGTATTTACCGCATTAAAAGAAATTTTATTAAATGAGCGGCCAGAACTGGATATGGAGATTCCTGATATTTCTGCATACGACAGGATACTGATAGGAAGCCCGATCTGGTGTGGAACATTTCCAAATGCAGTATTCAGTTTTCTGGACAAGGTAAACCTGAATGGAAAAAAAGCAGCAATTTTTACAACCAGCGGAGCTACAGAACCACAGAATGTTGCAGTGAAGATCAAAAAGAAATATTCTGCAAAATGGTGCAGACCATTTAATGCGAACCATGCAACAGATGAAAATATCACAGATTGGTTAAAATAGTATGATCTCACAAACAGGAATGCGGATGAAATGCACAGTCCGGTTCTTGCAAAACGGGTACATGAATTAAAAGACACGCAGAAAGGGGCCACGCTTATGTGCCATGAAATGGAAAAAATTTATAGCGAAGGAATGGAAAGCGGCGAACTAAAAAAAGCAAAAGAGACAGCTCTTTCTATGGCAGAAGAGGGGATGGATGTTAAGAAAATTGCCCGTTTGGTTAAAGTAAGCGAAGACGACATCCAGAAATGGATTGATGAAAACATGTGTGTAGCGAAGTAAATAAAAATGATATTATAGTGGGTAAGTCGGTTTTCGACTTACCCATTTATATTAAAAGTTAGAAATTTTGAGCACTATGTCCAACAATTCTAAATAGCAATATACAATAAAAGCAGATACATAAGCTGTTCTTTTAATGAAAAATGTAGAAATCCGGGCTGCTCCCATGCTTTTGCCGGATATGCTTTTTCAAAAAAGTCTCCATCTTTCCAATAGAGTCCATAAATCAGAAGACGTTTCCCCTCCCGGATAGCTTCCGGCTCCATAATCAACTCCCAACGAACCTGATCCATAAGGTGAAGATAAAGTGATACACATAGAACCAGGTTACTGGTACGATTGTGTGAAAGAAACTTCTGCTCCAATAATGAGGGCATTTCAAAAGAAATCTTAAAATCATTAAAAATTTCTCTGTATTCTATATAAAACTCCCATAAAGTAGCAGGTGTGATCTTATATCTTGCCGTGCGTGCAGATAAAAGAAATTGTCTCGGACCAGAGGCTGCTGTTTGGTTAAGAAGAGCTTGTTTTACGGCAGATTTCACGGATTTTCCAATCAGTTCACCAAGTTTGGAATGTCCAGAAGCATCCGTAAGAGTTCTGGTACCACAAAGATTAGAAGCGATTACAATTCCGTCAGTTCCAGAACCTGTTGCGATCTCTTCAGAATAGCAGCTTCCCAGCAATAACTGAGAAACAGCAGCAGCTTTCGATTCTCCACAGAGCATCAGTGCTCTGGACATTGCTGCATCAGTCAAATTCTGATTAATGAACAGAAAAATATTGATTGTTCCAGGAGGAAGCATTTCATAATTTCCGTCCTCTTCATAGTAAGAAGCAGGATCGCCGGGATGCATACCATTGGAGTCAATTCCGCCGGTTACAACAGCAGTTACCGTAAGATCCCGAAAGCATACTTCTTCTATAGCACGTAATTCCGTCCAAGCTGCGGTACTTAATGCAGTAGTGCAGGAAGGGGAAAGCCCAAGGGCATGGACATGTGCAGCTAGATCTTTTTCGTAAGTATCTCCCAGCATTTTACATTCATAAGAACCATTCATACAATTGATATTTACAACATGAGAAAGGTGTCTTGTAATGCCGCCGTTTAAGGGACTTGTACTAAGAACTTTTGCTTTTTGTGAAAAAGTGAAGATGGTATTTCCCAATTTTTGCTCGCAGGTAAAAAAAGCTTTCATTACATTTCCTTCTTTTATTTTTATTTATTTATTTTATTAATATCTTTTGATCACGTCAAGTGACATATTTTCACCGCTTAAATTCTATAATTTTCACAGATTCTTAAAATTTATACCATAGTATCGTCATAAATATACTGTATATTAATAACTGCAGATGCTAATTAAGGTATCTCATTTTTAAATATTTTTCTTTTTCATATGCCGGTACGAAAGTATCGGTCTCCTTCCTTTTTAGGACGTATTATTATAATTTGCACAAATCTTAGCCCATAAGAGAGTGACGCTCTGCATATCCTCGACAGAGCGTCCTTGTGCGTTTATGGGATCTTATTTTTTATAGTATATTTCAATATATGACTCCTTGGAAATTTTCCTGATGAACGTAGAAATAACAGCGAAGTAAAAATAGTAAGCGTACTTGAAGAATGATAAAATAGCAAGATATAGTGTTCTAAGTACTGTATTTTGTTGACGAATACAATATGTTGTGTTACCATATAAATGGATTATTTTTTATGCATGGTTTGCCACGCAGCAAAGTTTTTTGTTCCGGATATGCTGTTCCGGGAGCAACATTTAGGCGAAGGCCTTTTATCAATAGGAAGACATCAAAAATCAAAAGAAGATTTTTGGTGTCTTTTTTTGTTGTCCAAAAACGAAATGTGAAGTGTGCAAAAAAACAGGAAGGGAGGAAATGTAAAATAATCCACAAAAGATGAACAGGAAAATCAAAAAAGGAGGCAGAATATGGGACAGGATATATGCAGTCGAAAAGATGAAAAACCATTGGGATATGACTGGGAATGTGGACATGAGGAATTATATGTCAGAGTGAATATGTACTACAACGGATCCCTGTATGTCGGATTATGGCAAAAGCAAAAGGAATGTGAGAAAAAGCTGGAATTATTCGGAGATCTTACAATTGGAGTTATGGGATTTCTAAGACCGGGGCAGGCAATAATCTCGGATTGCGGAGCAAAAGCAAAGGTTGCGTTTATTGAGAAGTATAAACTAGGAAAAGTTGTAGGTAAGAGGAAAATCAATTATGGCAGCTATTATGTCGTAGAGTTTAATCTTGCACGACTTGCACAGCTCGATCCAGAAGGTACGGAAAGATATCTGCTCGAAAATGGTCTTGATCAAAAAGAACTTAAAGCAGATTAGGGTAAAGAGGTACATTTGAAAACCAGGCAATAAAGGTGGTGCGGCATGAAAGACGACGAATATAAGGGATATTACTGTCTGCTGATCGCAATCCTGTGCGATTTGAATGCAGCGGAAGCCAGCACAATGTACGAATACGGACCAGATCATCCGCTTTGCCGGAAAATCCTGAAAAAGAAAGTTCGGAAACCGTCCATAAGAAAGCTCAAGGAAACAGAACAGGCAGCGGCTATGAAGGCTCTTCTTGATCAGGGGTACAGCCAGGATGCAGTATCGGAAGCATTTCAGTGTTTTCCATCTACGGTCAGGCGCAGAGTAAGAAAATTAACAGAAAGGAAGGAAACGAATGACAGATCAGAAATTGATTGCAGGAATATTTAATGATTTTTTGGGACTTTATACGGGTAAAATTCAGACCGGTATCCGTCCTTTGATTGAAAAATATAAAAACCATCCCATGCTGATGGGGCTCCTTTCCAATTTGGATGAAGCGGCAAAGATTCAGGCACCGAAAGCCATGAAAGAAATTTATTCTTTCTATAAGGAATATCGTGGCAGGGATCTGGAAGATGCTGACTGGAAGGAACTGACGGAAAAAGCCCGTCAGATCTGTGCAGGATGGGAGGAAAATGAATGGGTTCGCCGTATTGTACTGGAAATGATCAGCCTTTTGGATTCTGATGATGCAGAGAGACGCAGGATTGCATTGGAAGTAGAAAAAGAAATGGAAGCGGCTGAACAGAAAATGAATGCGGCATAAAAAGCAGGCAGAGGCAGGAGATTTTTTCTTCTGCCTCATGTTTTTATCAGGAAAGAAGGGACCGATTATGTTAAATGAGATCATAAAAACTGCAGAAGAATTAAATACAGCAGCATTGTATTACCGCCAGAGCGGGAATATGGATGGTGTGCGGGAACTTGCCAAAGCACATGCAGTTTCCAAAAAACAGACAGAGGAATTTATTCAGGGCAGCCGCTACCGGCTGGTTGATATACCGATTGAGGAAAGAAAGTTTGCGAATGCGTCTGAAAAACTGCGTGCAGAAGTGTTTGCCTTAAAGGATGCAGGCTTTGCAGACATCATAGGACAGTATCTTGTAAATCTTGCCAAAACGGATTCTGCTTTAGATGCACAGGTGTTAAAAAAACATAAGATGCTTCAGAGATGTTTGGATTACGTGACGCAAAAAGCCTATAACATTGCACTGGAGGAAGCGAAAAAAAAGGGAGAGAACGGCATTCGGGCCAATACTGGCCTGGCACTCTCCGACGACCAGGTTTTTCCCTGGGTACTTGAATATTATGCGAAAGATGATGAAAAAGAAATAGCAGAAAAAGAGCAGGAAGAAAAGAAAAAGATTCAAAAGGAATGGGATTCGGTAAATAAGAGAACGAAAACAATACCGAAAAACCAGGGGACAAAAAAAGATTCCGAGGTGCATCCCAAAGAAGCAGCGGAGCAGGAAGAAAAGCATATCAGCAAGAAAAAATCAAAAGATTCCGGGCAGATGTCCTTGTTTGACATGATGCAGCCGAAAGAGAGTTAAAGGAGAAGGATATGATCGCATATAAAGGATTTCAAAAGGATTTGAAATGTCGGGGCTTTCAGTTTCAGGAGTATGGCATAAATGAAACGGAAAAAGCAAACTGTAGACAAAATGGATTTCATTGTGCAGAAAACCCACTGGATTGTCTCTGCTATTATCCGAATTGGAAAAATTCCGCGTATTACATAGTAGATGCATCAGGGGATTTGGATGAAGATGGAGAAGATTCAAAAATCTCCTGCACAAAGATGCGCCTGTTAAAGAAAATTGAATTGAGAAGCCTGTTATTACATGGAGCTGCTTACATGGCGAAATATCCAAACCGGAAATGGAACTCCCATGTTGCAAAAGAAAGCGGGACCAGTTGCAACGGATTTTGTATTGTACGTGGAAAAGCCCCCAAAGCCAAAGGACAAAAGGGCGATTTACTGTTACTTTTAAAGGAGCAGCCTGGCAACAGCCAGATCCTGGAAATTGGGGTCATCTGTATCGATGGTCGGAAATATCCGGAGGAAGCATGGATTGATGTGACTGGAAAGCTGGTGGAGTTATGAGAAAAAAGATGTTGATGGAATTAAAACCATTAAAAGTGATGAACAGACATATCGCAGATGCAAAGAAAACTGAAATATCTTTGAGTCCATTGGAGAAACAAAGGGGTGAACCCGGAAAATATCGGATGTATTGTCGGGCAGCAGTAGAAAAAGGAATTTTAAAAGTGTATCTGTTTGCCGTAACGGATATTGAGGAGAATATAAACTTTCCGAGGTACCGTCTGTTTATCAGCAGAAAAGAGAGACGGTTTATTACCTATGATGAAAAATTAAAAAAATGGAGAAAGGCACTTCTTGAAAGTATCTTATGGGATGTAAGGATTAATCTTGGCAACATCTATGTAAATGACTGTGATACAAAGGTCATCCAAAAATATTTAAAGACAATGCAGCCTGCAATCCGGGCACTGGAAGAGTTTCAGGCGAATATCCGTAAAGAACAAAGGATACGTCATGATAAAAAACTTACAGATTCATGGGACCAGGTGATGAAAACTATATCTGGACTGCCTAAGAACTGGATCGGATGGGTTTCAAAATATGGAATTACGGAACACTATATCTTCTACAAGTATCAGAAAAATGGTGCTACAGAAGGATACTGTACATATTGCAAAAAACATGTTCCTATCCGCTCACCCAAATATAACCAGAAAGGACAGCGCAATGTGTGTGGACAACCGATTACTTTTCGTTCTGTGGGAAAGTCTGGAAGATTTTGTACAAAGTGGTACAGAGTCTATCTTATCCAAAGGAGACGCAAGACTTCTGGTTTTGTGCTCCGGATCTTTCATGCCAGAACGTGGTATAAAAGGGGCGGCTATACAGATTGCGAAACTACCTGCCATGAAGAGCAGAGAAGAATCTTCTCTGCAAATGGAAAGGAAATTTCCAATTTCGTTTATGATCTGTTCAAACAACGGGAAATGCGTTGGATTTCGTGTAGAAGTTCTTGGTATTATACTTGCTGTGACAGTCAATATAAAGGAATGGTTTATCCATATACCCTGTCGGATCTGTCCAGGCATGAATTAAAAGAAACAGGTCTGCGTGAGTACGCTCTTGGTCAGAAAAAGATAGATCCTGGAAAATATCTTTACCTGTGGAAGACATACCCGGTACTGGAACAGATTGTAAAAGCGGGGCTTTTCCAGTTAGTTGATGATGTACTGGACCACAGGGCAGCAGATGCAATAAAAAGGAAAGGCAGAAAACCAACAGAATTCCTGTCCGTAGATAAGAAAGAGTTTCGAAGACTCCGAGATATGAATGGCGGGGTAAAAGAACTTAAATGGCTGCAACTTGAAAAGAGTACAGGAAAAACAATCGGGGATGAAGAAATATGCTGGATGGTAAAAGAAGGATTTGAACCAAACGACCTGAAGTTTGTTCTGGATCAGATGAGCATCTGCCAGATTCGACATTATCTTGTGAAACAATCAGAAAAATCCGGGGATGATATCAGCCATGTGCTGCAGGTGTGGAACGATTATCTTTCTATGGCAAAAAGACTGGGAATGGATATACATGATTCCATTATTTACCGTACCAGAGATCTTCAACTGCGCCATAAAGAGGCGGTTTTGAAGATAGAAGAAATGAAACGCGGAATCCGACGCAGGGAGCTGGAAGAAAAGTATGTCGGATTTCAGAAACATCTCATTGATTTGAAAGAAAAATATGAGTTCAGTGACGGTGAATATCAGGTTATTGCGCCAAAGAGTATCGATGACATCCTATATGAAGGTGATACGCTTCATCACTGTGTAAATAAGACGGATACTTATTTTGACCGGATCGTTTCAAAGGAAAGCTATATCCTGTTTTTGCGGGAAAAAGAGAATCCGAAAGTACCGTTTTATACACTGGAAGTTGAACCAGATGGAACCATCCGGCAAAAACGTGCGGAATTTAACCGTCAAAATAAGGACATTGATAAGGTGACTTCTTTTTTAACATTGTGGCAGAAGGAAATTCAGAAGCGATTAACCAAAAAAGATCGTAAGAGCACAGAAGAAAGCAGGAAGCTCAGGCAGCAGAACTATCAGGAGATACGTGATAAGCATGTAGTTGTCCATGGCGGAGCATTTGCTGGGGAACTTCTGGCTGATCTTTTAGAGAAAGACTTAATGGACCTACCAGTGGAATCGGCAGAAAACGGAGAAAGCCCTACTGAAATAGCGGCGTAAATAAAAGGATAAAGTGGATGCGGCAGGGAGTTCCCCTGCTGCATTTGAGCAGAAAAGAGAAAATGACATTATATACAGCAGAAAATGAAGGAGAGGACGGAAATGAATAAAAAAGAATTGCGTAACATGAAATTGCTGGAAGCTACGGATGAACTGATAAAACTTGCAAAAGAAGATGTGCCGGTAAGAGATGAAGGATACTATACGGAGCAGCTGATTTATCAGAGGGGGCTATATTTACGTGCAGAAGTAGAAAACAATATTTTAAAAGTAGCATTTTATCTGGCAGAATATCTTTCCACGGACTGTCGGAAACCTGTATATACATTATACGTTGATAAAAAGAACGATGTTTTTAAAGGGTATGATTACCAGACAAAGAAATGGTCAGAAAGTATGCTGGATAAGACCATTTTTTCAAAATGGTTATATCAGGAAAATTCTTATATGAAAGAGGCGGATACAGCGTTGATCCAAAAGTATCTTGAAAGTGAATATGACGATGCTTTTTATGCACTGTATGTATATCAATGTGACCAGAGACACCGGAGGCTGGGAATGAAATATGAAAAAATTCTGACAAACTGGGATCAGTGTATGGATAGACTCCCAGAAGTTCCGAAAGACTGGCTGAGATGGCAGAAAAAAGTTGGAATTACCCAGAATTTTATCTTTTATCATTACAGCCGCAGGAAAGATCAGACAGGATATTGTAGTTGGTGTGAAAGCGAAGTTCCAATCAGCCATCCTCACCATAATGCAGTGGGGAATTGCCCAAAATGCAGACATCAGATTCAATATAAAGCATTAGGCCGGGCCAAAAATATAGAAACCCAAAAAGAGACTGCATACCTGCTTCAGACCTGTGGAAATAATGTGTTTGTTTTGAGAGAATTCCAGCTTCAGATGCTCATAGTAAGCAGCTCATATAAAAAACCAGTATATTCTTTCTTTGAGCGCCGGAGAATCCTGTATGATGAAGAATTAAATACGAAAGAATATTATTTCGGCCGTCATCATTGGACAAAAGAAAACCGATGGATCCAGGGTAAATTACAGGTTCCACTGTATCCAGGTTACGGTGGCTATATGACATATGAAAAATATAATATGGGAAATATTTATGGAAAATCACTGTATGGCATTAAAAACAGGACATTCCGTAGGACAGGATTCTACGAATATGCAAAAGTCAAAAGGTTTTTAGATCCGGTAAGTTTTTTTGAAATGGTTAAAGAAAGACCTTATCTGGAACGGCTCATTAAAGCAGGACTTTATCATCTGGCAGAGGACATTATGGATAATAAAGCACAGATCTATTGTGAAGATTCCGGAGACCTTGGAAAAGCACTGGGAATTGATAGATTCCGCTTAAAAAGGCTGCGTACAAACAATGGGGGAGAGATTTTTCTTCAATGGCTATTACTTGAAAAAGCCCAAAACAAATTGATCCGTGACGATGTGATTTCGTGGATGTGCCGGGAAAAGCTTAAACCAGCGGATCTTATGTTCATTATGGATCGTATGGCCCCTTTACAGATCAAAAATTATCTGGAAAAGCAGGCAGCAGAAAGTGGGGAATCCGTGAAAGACCTGATCAAAACATGGAAGGATTATCTCAATATGGCAATTCGGGTCGGAGTGAATGTGCAGGATTCTGTTATCTACCGTGCACGAAAGCTCATGCAGAGACATAATGAAATGATAAAAGAGATAGAAGCAAAAGATTTGATTTTAAGAGCCGGAGAGCTGGAAAAGAAGTATCCGGGTCTGAATCGTATATGCAGGGATTTGAAAAAATATGAATATGCGGACAAAGAGTATCAGATCGTTGTGCCGGAAAAAGTGGATGACATTTTGTATGAAGCAAAACTGATGCATCACTGCGTAAATAATACAGAAACCTATTATGAACGAATGAGCCAGCAGGAATCCTATATCCTGTTTTTGAGAAAGGCAGAACAACCAACGGAGGCGTACTATACGCTTGAAGTGGAACCGGATGGGACCATAAGGCAGACACGTACTTTTTATAACCAGCAGAATGAAGATATTGAGCTTGCAAGGGGGTTTCTTATAAAATGGCAGAAACAATTAAAAAAGAAACTGGCAAAAGAAGATTATAAACTGGCTGTAAAAAGTCAGAGTCTTAGGAAAAAAGAGATTGACGAGCTCCGCAGCAAAGGCGTTCGTGTAAACGGTGTTGGGTATTGCAACAAATTGCTTGCTGAAATTCTGGAGGAAGATTTAATGGAGGCTGGGAATCGAGAACTGGAAGAACAGGCCGCATAATAGCAGATTGATATATCACAAAAGTAACTTTAACAGTAAAATGAAATTCCTGTGAAAATTTGGGGATATTTACAGAAACAGCTCTGAAATTCTCTTTTATTTAAGTATAAGGGATTTTATGGAATTCCTTAAATATACTCGAAACGGAGGATGAGCTTTGGAGGAAAAATTAAAGTTGCTTTGGCTGATATTGATCTTTGTTGATTTTGGGCTTATGTTTGTTTCATTTCCAATCTTGATTTATGTGATTTTTTGTATGACATGAATACAAAAAGCCTTCTGTAAGTGCCCTTTTCCGGTGAAAAGGCCGGAGGGGCATTTGCATGTATGCAACAGTTTATGCATGTATTCGCAGGAATACGAGTAAAATACTACCCAGCTGCTACTGTTTAAAGCCTGTAGTGAAATTGACATTAAATATCTGGAATGATACGATAAAATTGAACATTTTGCAAGGCAGATTGCATAAAATTTTATTCTGATACGAGGTCAGAATTTTATACTTTATACCGCGTCTGCGGATCAACCGATAAAGACACAAAAAGAGTAAAATGGACTCTTGGAGTGTCTTTTTTTGTTTGGCAAAATGTTTTGACATGTATCAGATCCAATCACGCCAAAAGGAGGAAAGAAGTTTTTATGCCACGTAAAATCAGATCAAACTATAGGGAGAAATTCAAATTTGTATATAATGGAAAGACTTTTGAAAGTAAACGTCAATGCTGCAAAGTTTATGGAATATGTTACCGTAGTGTAATGTCGTACCAGAATCA
>UMBK01048441.1_pt1 | contig 10729 bp, 8 predicted proteins | sample 1963941 | NCBI WGS metagenome assembly UMBK01 (sample SAMEA4835939, study PRJEB28245) | human gut metagenome | biome: gut microbiome; material: fecal sample | place: Denmark | collected 2008 | reverse complement strand
TTATTTGATAAGGTTATAGAACAGGAAAGTACAAATCCTTGTATTCTTGTTGCACCGCAATGCAGTGCAGATAGTAATTGGACTGATTTGTCGGATATGATTGACGGAGTTGTAAATGATATTCAAAATCAGTATAGTGTAAACAGTGAGAAAATATATATTGCTGGTTATTCAGAGGGTACAGAGGGCTGTTATAAGGTTGTCTCTGATAATCCCGATAAGTATGCAGGAATAATTGCAATAGCAGGAAAAGGCGATATAACGTCAGCACAGGCAATAGCAAAAAATAATACAGGTGTAATGATTTTTGCGGGCAGCGAGGACAATACGGAAATTAATGATTCATCAAAGGCAATATATAAAGCACTTGTCGAGAACGGTGCGACGAATGTTGAATATAAAGAAATTTACAGCGAAGGTCATAATATTCTGAAGTCAGCAGCGAATACATCTGGCTTGCTTGATTGGTTGTTTGCAAAGAATTTAACAGACAATAAGACTGAAAATACAAAAACTGTTGACTTGGCTATATTTATGGGGCAATCAAATATGGCAGGACGTGGTGAATACGCTGACGCGACAGAATGCCCGATAGGCGCAGGATATGAATTCAGAAGTGTATCAAATGCAGATATGTTATTCGGTGTATCAGAACCTTTTGGCAAGAGTGAAAACAACGATTCTATAAATGACAACGGAAGTAACGGTGTAGACAGAAGAAGTGGGGATATGGTTTCATCACTTATGAACAGCTATTATGCCCAAACAGGTGTTCCGATTGTAGGAGCCCAAGCATCAAGAGGCGGTACAAATATAGGCTATTGGAATACTGTGGCACAAAAGAATGAGGCACAGTCGCGACTTACCGCCGCTAAAACATATCTTGAAGATAACGGTTATACTGTAAATCATATCTTTATGGTTTGGTGTCAAGGTGAGGCAGACGCGGATAAAATTTATTCGGGAAGTCAGTCGGCAGCGTCATATAAGTCACAGACGCTTAATGTGTTTGAGTATATGAAAACAGTGGGCGTTACAGATATGTTCATAGTTCAAACAGGTCACTATAACGGTGACGACGATACAGACGGCAAACATGATGAGGCATATGTCACAGTACACGATGCACAAGCAGAACTTGCAAGTGAGAATGATAATGTTTATACAGTAGGTTCATTCCTTGAATTTAAGGAAAATATGAAAGACAATTATCATTTTCACCAAATCGCATATAATACAGTTGGAATAGCGGCAGGTAAAGCAATAGCAGAGGTATACAATAACTAAAAGAGTATTCTTTTAGTTTTGTGTAAATACAAAATGGTATAGAAAATTTTATTTAAGCGGACGGAATTAAATTCCGTCCGCTTTTACGTTATCAAAAAATCGGCAAGTCAATAGCGGATTCTATCAGCAAAGAAGAACTCCAACCGAGAATGAGGCTCATATCCAATCACGACGGCGACTAATCCATTTTTCGTGACGTCCATTATTGCAAGGTACAGCATTTTAAACAAACCTAAATATTTCAGGTATCCCCAAGCGGTTTGTGCACTTATCTACGCAACTAACACGATAGAAAAATTTAAAATAATACACTTTTTAAAATTTTACATCTTCTTTTCGATTTTTTCCATTGAAGATATTAATGGTTTTAGTTAAAATAAAGTCAACAAATAAACAAAGAAAGGAATGAGAGAGATGTCTGAATACATTCTTGAGCTAAAAGGAATAACGAAAATATTCCCCGGAGTAAAGGCTCTTGATAATGTTCACTTTCAGTTAAAACAAGGTGAAATACATGCTCTTATGGGTGAAAACGGTGCAGGAAAATCAACATTCATAAAAGTTATCACCGGAGTACATCAAGCTGAAGAGGGTGAAATATTCATTAACGGCGAAAAAGTAGAAATAAAAAATCCTAAAGATGCACAAAATTAAGTATTGCCGCTATTTATCAGCACGGTACGGCATATCAACATTTAAGTGTAACGGAAAACATTTTCATAGGGCACGAGAAAATGACAAAGTTCCATACAATTGATTGGAAACAAATGCACAAGGATGCAAAAGCGCTTTTGGAGAGATTGGGAAGTGACATTGACCCACATTCAAGTATGGGTAATCTGACAGTTGCGGAACAACAGATAGTCGAAATTGCAAAAGCCATTTCTACAAATGCAAAAATAATCATAATGGACGAGCCTACGGCGGCTCTTTCAAAAAGAGAATGTGAGGAATTATACAGAATTACAGAACAACTTAGAGATGAAGGCTGTTCAATAATATTTATCTCGCATCGTTTTGAAGATATGTACAGACTTGCTACAAGAGTAACCGTATTTCGTGACTCACAGTACATAGGTACATGGAATGTAGATGAAATTTCAAATGAAGTATTGATTTCAAAAATGGTCGGACGTGAAATTTCTCAAATTTATCCTAAGCAAGAAGTTGAAAGAGGAGAAGAAATTTTCAGAGTTGAGGGATTATCAAAGACAGGGTACTACAAAGATGTTTCTTTTTCACTTCACAAGGGCGAAATTCTTGCTATGACAGGACTTGTCGGTGCAGGACGAACAGAAGTATGTCAAGGTATTATGGGTATTGAAAGACCCGATAAAGGAAAGGTCATTTTGGAAGGAAAAACACTTTCAATAAAACATCCGTCAGACGCTATGAAAGCAGGTATCGGATATTTGCCTGAGGACAGACAAAAAGAAGGTCTGATTCTTGATTGGGGATTGGGACAAAACGTAACATTATCAACACTTGAAAAATTTACTAAGTTCACTGTTATAAACAGAAAAGCAGAACGTGAACGTTCAAAAGAACTTTTGGAAAAAGTTAAAACAAAGGCTCTTTCTGTATTTGATAAGGCGTCAAGTTTGTCAGGCGGTAATCAACAAAAGGTTATCGTAGCAAAGGTTTTAAATTCCGATTTGAAAGTAGTTATCCTTGACGAACCGACAAAGGGTGTCGATGTAGGTGCAAAAGCACAGATATATGAAATTATGTCAGAATTGGCGGCACAAGGTTTCGGAGTAATAATGATTTCTTCGGAAATGCCGGAAGTATTGGGTATGGCAGATACAATCCTTGTTATGAAAGAGGGCAGAGTATCTAAGATTTTTGCAGATGCAACAGGCGTTACTCAAGAACAAATTCTTGAGGCCGCAATGAATATGTAGGAGGTGTAATTTAATTATGAAGTTAAAAAAATTCTTTTCATCGAATATTCGTGAAATCAGCTTAATTATTGTAATGATTGCACTTTCTGTATTTATTGAAATAAGAAGTGGAGGAAACTTCTTCACACTTGAAAACATTTCCGATATGTTCACAGAAACGGCAGTTCTTGCAATTACGGCGGTAGGCATGATGATGGTAATTATCACAAGCGGTATCGACCTTTCAATCGGCTCGATAATGGCGTTGGGTGCAATGGTCGGCGGAACGATACTTAAAAATAATCAAGCAGTTCCCGGAGTGGTAATAATTTTAGTATCGATAGCAGTCGGTATCGTATGTGGTTTCATAAACGGTACATTGGTTGCTAAACTGAAAATATTACCTATTATCGCAACACTCGGTATGATGAATATATATCGCGGACTTACATATTTAGTTGCTAACGGAAGTTGGGTAAAACAACAGGAAATGGGTACAAAGTTTCTGTCAATCGCGACAGGAAAGTTTCTTGGTATAAATAATCTTATAGTTGTAGCAATAGTTGTTTATATAATTGCCGCATTCTTCCTAAATAAAACCCGTACTGGCAGAAAGATTTATGCGGTAGGAAACAGTGAAGAAAGTGCAAGAGTTTCGGGTATCAAAACAGATCGAACATTAATTATGGTTTATACTATATTAGGTGCGGTAGCCGGCTTAGGCGGTATACTTTATGTTTGTAAATACGGAGTTGCTCAAGGTGAAACCTGTACCGGATATGAAATGAATGTAATCGCAGCTTGCGTACTTGGCGGTGTAAGCATTAATGGCGGTACAGGAAGAGTACAAGGCGTATTGTTGGGTGCTGTATTACTTGGTATTCTTAACAACGCAATGCCGCTTATCCATGTATCTTCATTCTGGCAAGAGGCAATTCGCGGTTTGATTATACTTCTTTCAATTATAGCAAATTCGTTAATTCAAAGAAACGTTGAAATGAAAGCATTGAGAAGGAGGAATATCTGATGGCTAAAGAGTATGTAAAACAGGCTGTAAGCAGTGACGGTACAAGAACAATATCAGCCCAAAGAGGATTTTCTTGGCAGAGATTTCTTTTTCAATGGGAGTGGATGCTTGTATTAATGCTTATATTGGTAAATGTATTTAATATATCCGCGTCACCGTATTATGCACATGCAAAATCAATTTTAAATGCAACCCGTGACTTCTTGGATAAAGCAATAGTAGTATTTCCGATGGCATTCGTATTAATGCTCGGTGAAATCGACATCAGTGTTGCGTCAATTATGGCTCTTTCAGCAACAATTATGGGTGTTGCGTTTGACGCAGGAGTTCCGATGATTGAAGCAATCGGTCTTGCACTTGTCACAGGCACTGTATGTGGTTTGATTAACGGAATCATCCTTGTAAAATTCCCTGAATTGTCAAGTATGATTGTAACACTTGCAACTCAGATAATATTCAGAGGAATAGCACAGATTATTTTGGAAACCAATTCGGTCGGAGGATTCCCGAGTTGGTTTACAAAAATCGCAGCAGGCAAAATCGACGAAATGGTTCCGTATGCCTTGATATTTGTTATATTTGAGGCTTTATTCTTCGCATATCTTCTTCACTATACAAAATTCGGCAGAAGATGTTATGCAATGGGTAATTCAACAACCGTTGCAAAATTTTCAGGTGTAAAAACAGGTAAAATTAAAGTTATCGTTTATACAATGACAGGTTTACTTTCGGCAGTTGCCGCAATCTATCTTGCATCAAAGATGTCAAGTGTTCGTCCCGACGTTGCAAAAGGATATGAACTTGATATTATAGCAATGGCTGTACTTGGCGGAGTATCAACTTCAGGCGGTAAGGGAAGAATACTTGGTGCAACTCTTGCAATTATGGTAATCGGTTATCTAAGATACGGTCTTGGTCTAATCAATGCGTCAAGCCAAATTATTATGATAGTTGTAGGCTTGCTACTAATTATTGCGGTAGCAATTCCGAGTTTCAGAGATAGTATCGGTAATATGAATTGGTTTAAAAAGCTTAAAGCAATGACAACCAAATCAAAAAAATAAATAAGTATCAATCGAAGTTTATAACTTCGGAAAAATAAAGAAAAAACTTAAAATAAGAAAGGTAGGTTTTAAACATGAAAGCAAGAAAACTATTGGCATTAGGTCTAACGGCAATAATCGGAGCAACTATGATGGCAGGTTGCGGAGGTGGTGGCGGAAGCACAACATCTCAAAGTTCAGATGGCTCATCGGCAAGCGGTACATACGCATTTGTGGCGAAAGATGTACAAAATCCTTATATGCAGAAAGTATATGACGGTTTTGAAAAGGCTTGTAAAGAAATCGGAGCAGAACCACTTTACAAAGGTCCTGAAGCAGCCACACCGGAAAAGCAGATTGAAATTATCAATCAGCTTGTAGCACAAAACGTTGCGGGTATCGCTATTGCAACTAACGATGCAGACGCATTGCAACCTGCATTGACAGAAGCTATGGACGCAGGTATTAAGGTTATTTCACTTGACAGTGCTGTAAATAAAGATTCAAGACAAACTCATATTCAACAAGCTGATCCTGAAAAAATCGGCAGAGGACTAATTCAAGCGGCTTATGAAATGGTAGACGGTAACGGCGGTATTGCAGTATTGTCAGCTACTGCACAGGCTACAAATCAAAATCTATGGATTGAATGGATGAAAAAAGAATTAGAAGAAAATCCTGAAAAGTATGCAAATACACCACTTGTAAAAGTTGCATACGGTGACGATGACCCAACAAAGTCAACATCAGAAACACAAGCACTTTTGACAGATTCATCAATTAAAGTTATCATTGCTCCGACAACAGTAGGTATGCTTGCTGCAGGTAAGGTATTGCAAGATAAACAGTCAGATGTAAAACTAACAGGTCTTGGCTTACCGTCAGAAATGGCTCCGTTTATCGAAGACGGTACTTGCCCTTGGATGTATCTATGGAATCCTGTTGATATAGGTTATTTGTCAGGCTACACAATGGATGCACTTGTAAAAGGCACAATTACAGGTGATGTAGGCGGTTCATTTAATGCCGGTGACCTTGGTGAAAAGAAGATTACAGAGGCTGCCGATGGCGGTACAGAAGTAATGCTTGGTGACCCATTCAAATTCGATACAGAAAACATTGCTGAGTGGAAAGAAGTTTATTGATTTTAGTTAATGACTGATTAATTGTATTATTTCCCCCCAAAAAATGCCCCTTTTAATAAAGGGGCATTTTTTTGTTGACAAATATAATGCCGATAGAGTATAATTAATATGTTAATATAGTACAACATATTGATTGTACATTTCTGTGATTTGTACTTTTTTACTAAATGTAATAAAAACGGAGTTTGATATGAAAAAACATTCAAGACTTGTTGAAAGAGTTGTCAGACCATATTTGATTTTTATAGCTTTGATTTTAGCTGCGGCAATGATTGTAATGTACTTTTCTGTTGTGACAAAACTTAATTATGAGGCAGAAAATGCAGGGACAAAAATTGCGGAAACCATGGCTCGACAGGTCGACACATACATAGAAGAAATAGACGTACTTGCACAACAAGTGAAACGTCAACCTCGTATAATAAATATTTTTTATAACATTAACAATACCAAAAATGATAAAAGTAATTTTTTCAATGATAACGTTTTGCTTGGAATTGACGTTTCATCTATCCTTAACGGATTGATTACTGATCGAAACGGTAATTTCAATATATCGGTCTATAACGGATACGGTGATTTTGTATCAAATCAAAATTACTTCATTGATAAAAAGAAATTTCAAAGCACTATGAAAAATATAAATTATGCCATAGAGTTAAATCAGATCGAAGAAAACGACGATAAAATAATAACTGCACCATCGGAAAATCCTTGGACGGAAAGTACAAGAGAATTTATAACTTTAAAAAAGAGTCTAAAAAATGATTATTCCGATACTGTTTGCGGTATAATTGAGGTTAGAGCAAGTGTGGACAGGCTTGAACAAATGCTGCATACGGAAGATAATGCCGAGATTTTAATTTGCGACCGTTCAAACGGAAAAATTATATATCCGACCGTATATACAGAAAGAGAAAGAAGCGAGTATTCTTCGGCATTTGTCAATAATGCAAACTGGGAAATAATGATACGAACACCCGTAGCGAATACAAAGACAAATATAATATTTATTTTATCGATTTTTGTGGCTTTGTATGCAATATTGTTAGTGTTTGTATTCTTGATAAGCCGAACTATCGGAAAAGAAGTTATAAAACCGATTTCACAATTAGCAAATCACGTTTGCAAAATTGACGCACCGGATGATAAAATGGCTCACATCAACGATGATGCTATTGATGAAATAAAAGAGCTTGAGGACAGTTTTGAAAAAATGCTTGAAAGAATGAATAATTCGATTATTCAAGAGAAAAAGGCATATGCACTTGCTTTGCAGGCTCAAATGAATCCTCATTTTCTGTACAATATGCTGGCGGTAATCAGTTCTGCCGGAAGTGAGGCAGGATGTGACAGTGTTTCCACAATGTGCGTCGAACTGTCTGATATGCTTAGATACGTTGCAGCATATCAAAAAGTTACCGTACCGCTTAAAGAAGAAATAATTCATACAAAAAATTATCTTGCATTGATGAAATCAAGATATGAGGATTATTTTTCTTATAAGATTGATGTTTCAGACGATTTGATGAACATTCCGGTGCCAAAATTGTTTATACAACCGCTTGCAGAAAACTGTTTTATACATGCTTTTAAAGAAAAAGAGCCACCATGGAATATTGATATAAAGATGGTAGGCACAAAAGATAGGTGGGAACTTATCATAAAGGATAACGGTTCGGGAATATCCGAAGAAAGAATTGCCGAAATAAAAGACAAAATAGATAAAGCATTAAATGAAAGACAAGTGGGGAATATCGGCGGATTGGGTATTGTAAATACAATAGTCCGTCTTACTATGACGCACAACAAAAATCTCAAATACGATATATATAACGATAACGGTATGGAAATAAAAATTGTTGTGGGGGAGTAAAAATATGTTTAAAGTGCTTATTGCTGAGGACGAGCCTCCGATTATGCGAATGATTAAATCAACCTTAGAATCGGTTGATTCCGATTTTAAAGTTACCGAATGTTGCATAAACGGAAAAAATGCCGTAGAAAAGCTAAAAAATGAAGATTTTGATATTGTTATTACTGATATTAAAATGCCGATTATGACAGGTATCGAACTTGCAGGCTGGATATATCAGAATAAACCCGATACAAAAGTTATAATTGTAAGCGGATATTCTGATTTTGAATATGCAAGGAAAGCATTGGAATATAAGGTGTTTGATTATTTGTTAAAGCCTATATCCAAAGATAAGGTGAGCGAGCTTACTCAAAGAATAAAAAGTGAAATTGCCGAAAAAAACAAAATGTTTGCCGAAAATAATACTATTGTAATTCTTGCATGTGCCGGTGCGTATTTGTTATATGGCTCGGAAGTTCTTCTTCCCGGCGAACGTTTTTGGACCGATTCGGGAATCGATACTTTTATGGATAATTTGCTTACAACATCAGAAGAATATATTTTCTTTAACAGCAATATGCTTTCGGAACGTCTTATGGTTATAACCGCCGAAACGGAAGAAAGACAAGAAGAATTGATACACAAAATTTATGATGAATTTTCAACGAAAAATCTTCCCATGACTATTGTTTATCAAAAAGGTGTGTTGTTTAAAGATACTGGCAAATATTTTAGTAAACTTAGAGAACAACTCATAAAACATCTTATTCTAAACAAATCGCAATTATTGTGCTGTAATTCATTGTCGGACAGTTATGAAGATATATCACAGCCATATTCAAAAGCAGATGTCGACAGTATTGTTTTTGCAATAAAAAACAGAAACAACGATGAATTGAAAAACAAATTAACCGCCGTAATGAATAATATGATGTCCTCTGATTGTACACAAGAAGAAATAAACGGTTTTTTGAATATAATTTTGGATACTTACACATTGAATTATCCGAATCATATGAAGCGGAAAAATACAAGTGTAAAAAAAGAATTCGTCAATGCACTTGCAAGCTTTGTTTCATATGATGCGTTTATAGATGATATTATATCAATATTGGCAACATTGAGAAACGATAAACGTGATCCTGACAGATATGAACAGCTTGCAAATGAAGTGGAAGAATATCTGATTAATAATTATAATAAAAACATTACAAGCGATGTTCTATCAAAAGAATTCGGATTTGTACCGAGTTATATAAGCCGATTGTTTAAACGCCAAAAAGGCGTATCACCCAATGAATATGTAACTAAATACAGAATAGAAAAAGCAAAGAAATTAATCGAAGAAAATAATGATTTAAGAATAAAAGATATTGCCGACGCAGTCGGATTTAAAGAATCATACTATTTCTCAAAAACATTCAAACGTGAAACCAGTATGTGGCCGACCGAATATTCGGCAAGAGATAAATAAATTATATTGAAAGAGAGTGATACAAATGACAATTATACCAATATTTAAAAAGTGCCCGGTTTGCGGGAAAAAATATGTATGGAATCCTGATGTAGGCAAGATTATATGCCCATATTGTCATGGACTCGGTAAGCCTAAAAAGACAAAAGATAAATAAATTCGGTTTTATATGGGGTGTGACTGTTATGAAAATTTTGAATTTTGGTTCGTGCAATATTGATTTTGTATATAATTTAGACCATATTGTCGCAATAGGAGAAACCGAAACAAGTAATTCAATGCAAGTATTTCCGGGTGGAAAAGGTCTTAACCAATCAGTCGCTTTAGCTAAGGCGGGTATGGAAGTTTATCACGCCGGTTGTATCGGAACTGACGGAGAAATGCTTACAGATGTTTTAGAGTCAAACGGTGTCGATATTTCAAATATAAAAAAAAGTGGACGAAAAAACAGGACACGCTATTATTCAAGTAAGCAGCAAAGGTGATAATTCGATTTTTCTTTATTCCGGCTCAAATGCAAAAATAACCGAAGAATTTGTTGATGAAGTGCTTGATAAATTTCAAAAAGGCGATATGCTTTTGCTTCAAAATGAAATAAATATGATAGACTATATCGTAGAAAAAGCATACGAAAAGGGAATGTGCATAATATTAAATCCGTCACCGTATAACGATAAAATAAAAAAGATTGATTTTAATATGCTTTCCTATATAATTCTGAATGAAGTAGAAATGTCGGAGCTTACTCAATGTGATAATCCAAAAGACGGTTTAAAATATTTTGCAAAGAATTATCCAAAACTTAAAATCATTATTACTCTCGGAAGTGAAGGAAGTATGTACGGCGATACCGAAAAGGTTGTTTTTCAGCTGTCATTTAAGGTTAATGCCGTTGATACAACTGCCGCGGGAGATACATTTACAGGATACTTTTTTGCACAAACAGCAATGGGGAACACTGTTGAAAAATCCTTAAAAATTGCGTCAGTTGCATCAGCTATTGCAGTATCAA
>UMBK01008007.1_pt1 | contig 10864 bp, 9 predicted proteins | sample 1963941 | NCBI WGS metagenome assembly UMBK01 (sample SAMEA4835939, study PRJEB28245) | human gut metagenome | biome: gut microbiome; material: fecal sample | place: Denmark | collected 2008 | reverse complement strand
ATGCTGCGGGCCGTCACCCTCTCCAATCTCATCGCCATCCGGATCAAGTCCAAGTTTGGCCGCCTGAGCAACCTCTGCGGCGCGACCGTGGCCGGCACCGGTGCCGCCTGCGGCATCACCTACCTGCTGGGCGGCGGCTACCATGAAATCTGCTGTGCCATCCAGAACATGGTGGGCAACGTGACCGGTATGGTCTGCGACGGTGCCAAGGCGGACTGCGCCCTCAAGATCTCCACCTGTGTCAACGCGGCCTGCCAGGCAGCGGCCATGGGCACGCGCGGCATCCGGGTGCAGAGCACCGACGGCATCATCGAAGACAACGTGGAATACACGCTGGACAATTTTGCGACCCTGAGCACCCACGGCACCAGCGACAAGGTCATCCTGGACCTGATGCTGAACAAACATCTCCCCGAAGCGGAGTAACCTCTCTGGCGGCATACGGCTGCCGGAAAAATCATGTGCAAAAACCCTGCATCCCATGCAGGGAGGAAAAGGGGTACTATTTATGAAAAAGCTACTGAACAATCTGCCGTTCCGGCTGCTGCTGGGCATCGTGATCGGCATTATCCTGGGTCAGGTCTTCCCGCTGAGTTTCATGCGGGTGGTCGTTACCCTGCAGTACATCATGGGCCAGCTCATCACGTTCTGTGTCCCGCTCATCATCATCGGCTTTATCGCACCGTCCATCACCAAGCTGGGCAAGAACGCGTCCCGCCTGCTGGGCGTGGCGGTTGTCATCGCTTACGTTTCGTCCATCTGCGCGGCATTTATGAGCACGGCTGCCGGCTACGCGCTGATCCCTCACCTGTCCATCGACACCGAAGTCGCTGGCCTGCGGGAGCTGCCGGGCGTTGCGTTTGAGCTGAATATCCCTCAGATCATGAGTGTCATGAGCGCGCTGGTTCTCAGCGTGCTGATTGGCCTGGCCGCTACCTGGACCAACAGCAAGCTCACCTGTGATTTCCTGGCCGAGTTCCAGAACATCGTGCTGGACATCGTCAGCAAGATCATCATTCCCATCCTGCCGTTCTACATTGCCACCACTTTCTGCAACCTGAGCTATGAGGGCATGATCACCCATCAGCTGCCCGCGTTCCTGCAGATCATCATTATCGTCATGATCGGCCATTACATCTGGCTGACGGTCCTGTATCTGCTGGCAGGCGCTTACTCCGGCAAGAACCCCTGGGAAGTGCTCCGCTACTATGGTCCCGCATACCTGACCGCTGTCGGCACCATGTCCAGCGCCGCTACCATGGCCGTTGCTCTGAACTGCGCCCGCAAGAGCAAGGTCCTGCGCAAGGATATGGTCAGCTTTGGCATCCCCCTGTTTGCCAACATCCATCTGTGCGGCTCGGTCCTGACGGAAGTGTTCTTCTGCATGACCATCTCCAAGATCCTCTACGGCAAGCTGCCCAGCATCGGCACCATGATCTTGTTCTGCCTGCTGCTCGGCATCTTCGCCATCGGCGCTCCCGGTGTCCCCGGCGGTACGGTCATGGCCTCTCTGGGCCTGATCACTGGCGTGCTGATGTTTGATGACGCCGGCACCGCCCTGATGCTCGCCATCTTTGCCCTGCAGGACAGCTTCGGCACTGCCTGCAACGTCACCGGTGACGGTGCTCTGACCCTGATGCTGACCGGCTACGCCGAAAAGCATGGGATCCAGGAGAACCAGAACATCGAGAGCCCCATCCTGTAACCAAAACATTCTTCCACCCAGAACCTCAATGGAAACACTGGCCCCAGCGGCAAGATCAGCCAGCCGCTGCAGCGGCAGAGGAGAGCGGCCCGGAAACGGGCCGCCCTTTTCGTGCTGGGGGTCAAAGCCACTCCATTGGAACAAAAAATGTACAAAAGCTTCTTTATTTTGTCATAACTGTTCCGTATAATAAAAGATAGGGACTCATTGGAAATTTGCGGCCACCCGCTTCCGGCGGGCCTGCTTTACAACAAATACAGAGGAGGAACACTCTCATGGCAAACGAAAAGATCCTTGTCGTGGACGACGATACCAATATCTGCGAGCTGCTGCGGCTCTACCTGACCAAGGAGGGCTACCAGGTCACCACCGCCAACGATGGGGAAGAGGGCCTGGAAAAATTCAGCCAGGTCAAGCCGGACATGGTGCTGCTGGACGTGATGATGCCCCGGCTGGACGGCCTGGAGGTCTGCCGCCGCATCCGCAAGATGGGCAACACCCCGGTGATGATGCTGACGGCCAAGGGCGAGACCTTTGACAAGGTGCTGGGCCTGGAGCTGGGTGCCGACGATTATATGGTCAAGCCTTTTGACGCCAAGGAAGTGGTGGCCCGCATCAAGGCGGTGCTCCGCCGCTGCCAGAATTCCTCCGCCGCGGCGGAAAGCACCGAGGGCGTCATTGAGTTTGACAACCTGCGGCTGGATATGAACAGCTATGAGCTGCGGGTCAAGGGCAAGGTGGTGGAGGCTCCTCCCAAGGAGCTGGAGCTGCTCAACTGCCTGGCCTCCCACCCCAACCGCGTTTACACCCGCGACCAACTGCTGGACGAGGTGTGGGGCTTTGAGTATTACGGCGATTCCCGCACCATTGACGTCCATGTCAAGCGCCTGCGCGAGAAGCTGGCAGGGGCCTCTGATAAATGGGAGCTCAAAACCGTGTGGGGCGTGGGTTATAAATTCGAGGTGCGTCAGTAATGCGCAAGAGTATTTCCGTGGCGTTCTTCTCCACGGTGTCCACCCTGATGGTGCTGGGCATCGTGTTGATGGGCGGTTCAGAGTGGCTGCTGTTCAGCAATTATTTTGCCAAGGACCGCTACGCCACGCTGGATGAGGTGGTCAATGTCACCCGGCGGACAGCGCAGTATCTGGTGCAGGAGGCGGCTCTGCCCGAGGGCGAGGAGCTGGACACCCTGAGCACCAAGCTGGAGATCATTGGCGAGAGCGCGGAGGCCTACCTGTTCTTTACGGACAACGAGGGCAACGTGCTCATCGCCTCCAACCCGGACAAGCTCAGCGGCTGCGCTGTGCCGGAAGCGGTGCTACAGAAGACCGACGCGGCACCGGAAAACTACCACCTCTTCAGTACCATGGACGGCGTGCTCACGGAGAAGAGCTATGTCTCGGCCAGTGAGCTGCGCTCGGAGCGGGGCGGACACAGCGGTTATGTCTTTCTTTGCTCCTCCGGTGAGCAGCTGACGGAGTTCAAGCAGCAGTTCTGGTCCAACTTCCTGCTGTCGTCCTGCGTGATGCTGCTCTGCGCCAGCGTGCTGACCAAAGTGCTGATGCACAAGCTTACCGACCCGCTCCAGAAAGTGACGGATGCCGCCCAGCGGTTTGGCGGCGGCGACCTCTCAGTCCGTGTGGAGGGCGTCGAGGGCGAGGGCGAAGTGGCCGATCTGGCCCGCACCTTTAACACCATGGCCGAAAACATCCAGATGAACGACAACTCCCGGGGCCAGTTCATGGGCAACATCGCCCACGAGCTGCGCACCCCCATGACCACCATCAAGGGCTTCATCGACGGCATTCTGGACGGGACCATCCCGCCGGAGATGCAGAACCACTATTTGCAGCTGGTCAGTGAGGAGACCGGGCGGCTGGCCCGGCTGATCCAGAACATGCTGGACCTCTCCAAGCTGGAAAGCGGCGAGTATCAGGTCAACGCCCGGATGTTCAACATCTGGGAGACCCTGACCGGCGTGGCCCTCTCGGCGGAGCAGCGGATCAACGACGGGATGATCGACATTGACGGCCTGACCATGGACGAAAAAGTCCTCGTCTACGCCGACCCGGACCTCATCCATCAGGTGGCCTACAACCTGCTGGACAACGCCATCAAATTCACCCCGGCAGGCGGCACCATCCGCTTCTCGGTGGAAAAGCTGGGCCCTGAAGTGGAAATCTCGATCTGGAACTCCGGCCAGGGCATCAGCCCGGAGGCACTGCCCTATGTGTTCCAGCGGTTCTATAAAGAAGACCGCTCCCGCGGGCTCCATGCCCGGGGTGCCGGCCTGGGCCTGAACATCTGCAAGGTGCTGGTGAACCTCTCCGGCGGTCAGATCCGGGTGGAGAGCCAGCAGGGCGAGTGGTGCAAGTTCGTCTTCACCCTGCCCACCCAGCCGCCCAACCCCGGCGAGATGAAGCGCCTGCCCGACGAGAGCGGACGCCCCGGCGCGGTGGAAGAGCCCGCCAGCATGAAACCTGTCAACTGAATCACGGCAGTCAGACTACCCCGGGCGCTCGGGATGGTCTGGCTGCTTTTACATTTGCTGCGGCGGATTGCGTTCTTTCCGTGAAAAACACGGCCGCGGGTTTGATTTTTTGCCCGTTTTCATGTAAACTAAAGAGTAACCATGTCAGGGCTGTTTCCCACCGCAAAAACGACGGTTTTGACATGACTTGCAGAATAAAATTCTCTAAAAATAACGGAGAGTAAATTAAAATGACGATCGTAAGTCCTTCGATTCTTTCAGCCAATTTTTCCTGCCTGGGTGCGGACTGCCGCATGGTGCTGGATGCCGGCGCGCAGATGCTGCACTATGACGTGATGGACGGCCACTTTGTGCCCAACATCAGCTTTGGCGTGCCCGTGCTCAAGAGCCTCCACAAGGCCATGCCGGACGCGTTCTATGATGTCCACCTGATGATCAGCCACCCGCTGCAGTATGCAGAGCCGTTCATCAAGGCGGGTGCCACGCTGTACAATTTCCACCTCGAGTGCGAGGATGACATCCAGCAGACCATCGACGCGGTGAAAGCGCTGGGCTGCAAGGTGGGCCTGACCATCAAGCCCGGCACCGCCCCGGAGGCGCTGGAGCCTTATCTGGACCAGCTGGATCTGGTGCTGGTGATGAGCGTGGAGCCCGGCTTCGGCGGGCAGAAGTTCATGCCCTCGGCGCTGGACAAGCTGCGCTGGCTCAAGGCAGAGCGCGAAGCGCGCGGCGCACACTATCTGCTGGAAGTGGACGGCGGCGTGGACAATGCCACCGCGCCCCAGTGCGTGGAAGCGGGCGCTGATATTCTGGTGGCGGGCAGTGCAGTGTTCGGCGCAGCAGACCCTGCTGCAGCCGTGCAGCACCTCGCCAGCCTTTGAAAGGATAACCATTTATGGATGAATCTTTGATCCGGGAGCAGGAGGCACAGCTCCAGAAGACCGGCCGCTACTATAAGCATATCTGCTTTATGGCGGTGCCGGTGCTGTGCATGGCCTGTTTTCTGTACGGTGTGCGCCCGCTGCTGCTGTGCGGCATTGCGGTGCTTACCGGTAACCTGTGCGACCGTCTCGTTTCGCTGCTGCGCCGCCGCGTGTATCAGGGCAGTGACTTTTCCAACGAGAGCTTTGCGCTCGTCATTGCCCTGCTGATGCCGGTGACGGTGGATATCTATGTTCTGATCGCCGCAGTGCTTGCCGGTGTGCTGATCGGCAAGGAGATCTTTGGCGGCTACGGCAGCTACCCCTTCAACCCGGCTGCTGTGGGCTATGTGGTGGCGGCAGTGTCATGGCCGGAACAGGTGTTCCGCTATCCGCAGCCCTATACGAACATCCCTTTGTGGGACGCTTCCATGGTGCCGGTCTCCAGCGCCATTGAGGACACCCTGCGCAGCGGCGGCATGCTGAACATCGGCTCGCTGGCGCTGGGTCTGGGCGAATATGCTGCTCCCATGGGCACCGGCGCTGCGCTGGTGATCCTTGCCTGCGGCCTGTTTTTGTGGACCCAGAAGGATGCCCACATGTCTGCATCGATCAGCTTTCTTGTGACCTGTGCGGTCATTGCGTTCTTCTTCCCGCGGCAGGCGGGCCTTGCCGACAGTGCCGTGCTGTCAAATATCCTGCCCCGCCTGCAGTGTGTGCGGGATGAGCTGCTGACTGGCGCGATCCTGTTCAGCGCGGTGTTCCTGATCAACGAGCCTTACACCTGCGTGCACCACCGCATGGGCCGTGTGTTGTACGGCGTGCTGGTGGGCGTTGTGAGCATGGGCTTCCGCTACTATGGCGTGTACGAGACCGGTGTGTGCTTTGCGCTGCTGGTGGTCAACAGTGTGTCGGCATGGATCGACCGCACCGAGGCAAAGCTGTATCACCTGACCCATCTGCAGGCAGATGCCGGAAAGGGGGCAGCACAATGAGACGCGCAACGGCTGAACTGATCGTAAAAGATCCCAACAAGTTTGCCCACCACGACCGTGTGTTCCTGAATAACCCGGTGGTCATGCAGGGCATGGGCCTTGCCCCGCTGGTGGTGCTTGCCACCAGCGGCCAGAATGCGGTGATGCTGGCGGTGGCGGTGGCGCTGCTGCTGGTGCCCTCCCGCGTGCTGGCCTGTCTGCTGAGCCGCCTTGTGCCCCTGCACGACGAGGACCCCGCCCCGGAAACGCTGCAGAAAAAGCTGCTGCCCCGTGCACTGGTGTACGGCTTCAGCACGGCGGTGGTGTATCTGGCGGTGTATCCCATCCTGAATATGCTGTTCAGCACCAGCCTGCTGAGCCTTGGCATCTACCTGCCCCTGCTCACGGTGGAGCCGCTGCTGACCTACCGCTTTGGCCGCGTGCAGGAGACGGTGCGCAAGGCTGTCTCCAAGGGCCTGCGCATCACGGTGGGCTATGCTTTGCTGCTGGTGCTGCTGGGCTGCATCCGTGAATGGCTGGCCGCAGGCACCATGTTCGGTGTGGTTGTCAGCCGCCCGGTGCTGCCCATGGCAAGCATGCCGGCAGGCGGCTTTATCGTGCTGGGCGTGCTGTGCGCCGTATGGCGTGCACTGGCCCAAAAGCGCAAGGCATATCTCACCAAAGAGGCACGCAACCTTGTGGATGTGCATTCCCAGAAGGAGGCGGACCGCGAACAATGAGAGATGTTGTAACAACGAGCGCAGTGTTCTTCAGCTATGCACTGCTGGCGGTGTTCGCGCAGAACGCCGTCTTTACCCGTGCACTGGGCGTTTCGCGTCTGGTGCAGCTGGTGGGCGATGACCGCACCAGCAGCTGGCTGTTCGGTATGCAGCTGTGCATCACGCAGGTGCTGGTAACGCCCTTTGCGTGGTATGCCGGCAGCCGGATCGCGCCGCTGGCAAACCGTGCCCAGCTGCGCCCGCTGGTGTATATTGCCAGCATTGCCGTGGTGTGCGTTCTGGAGCACGCCGTGCTGTGGCTGGCGAAGGGCCTGCCGCACCGCAGCGCATTGCTGCGCATCGTGCCGCTGGCGGGCCTGAACAGCTGTGTGCTGGGCACTGTACTGGTGGAGCGCACCCAGAGCTTTACGCTGGGGCAGAGCCTTGGCTTTGGCCTTGGCAGCGGCCTTGGCTATGTGCTGGCGGTGCTGCTGGTAACGGAAGCCCGCCACCGCCTGCGCAGCAAGGCCATCCCGGAAGCATTCCGCGGCCTGCCCATCACGCTGGTGTATATCGGCGTGCTGGCACTGGCAATCTATGGTTTCACCGGACATTCTGTGATCCTGTAACATTGGCAGGGAGGAGAATCGACAATGGCAAAGTATAAACGTCAGAAGGTCAAGCGCTACCGCCGCAGCTTCTACAGCCGCGGTACACGCATTAAAAAAGGCATCGGCATCGTGGTGCTGGTGCTGGCGGTGCTGGGCGCAGCTTGGCTGGCAGCACCCCACGTGCTGGACTGGGCTACCCACACCTGGTATACTGTGGTGAAGAACCGTGATCTGGAAGCTGAATCGGCATCCCGCGCAGCCGCCTCGTCCGAAGCAGCTGCATCCTCGGCGGTACAGGAAGCGGCTTCGTCCCAGCCGGAGCCGGAACAGCCCAAGGAGCTGGACGGCAAGGCCATTACCGGCGGCAGCTGGGCCGCAGTGGATGTGAGCACCCTTGCCGATGATGCGGCCATCCGTGCAGCGGCGCAGCAGCTCAAGGCGCAGGGAGCGGATTACGGCCTTGTGACCCTGAAAACACCGGATGGCAGCATCTGCTACGCTTCGCAGGTGCCGGCTGCCGCCCAGAGCATTGCCGACACCACCGTGGACCCGGCCCGCATCGCGGCCATCTTCCGGGAGGAGGGCGTGATCCCTGTGGCCCAGCTTGCAGCCTTCAAGGACCCCATCTCCTCCCGCACCGACCGCAGCATGGCCATCCACTACGGCGACGGCCTGTGGCTGGACGCCCAGAAGGACGGCAATGCATGGCTGAATCCCTACTCCGCTGCGGCAGTGGAATATGTAGGCGATCTGGTAGCCGAGGTGCAGGGCATGGGCTTTGAGCAGGTAGTCCTGACCAATGTCCAGTTCCCGAAGCTCAGCCGCAAACAGGACTACGGCGAGACCAGCGGCGTTTCCCGCGCGGATCAGCTCAAGGCGGATATCGCCGCCCTGCAGAGCCGCTTTGCGGGCAGCATGACCCTGTGGTTCAGCTACACGCTGGATCAGTGCAATACCAACAGCGTGTCGCTGGATGTGCCCGCTGTGACGCTGGGCATGGACAACTTGCTGGTGACGGCAGACAAGGCGATGGATGCCGACAGCCGCACCGCACTGGAGCAGTCTGCCGCCGGACAGGGCGTGCAGCATCTGGTGCTGCACAGCGCCGACATTTTCCAGTAACGTCTCTGGTTTTATAAGAGGGAGGAATCTGCTATGAATACCAAATCCTGCTTTGCACCGGCCCACATCCTTCTGCCTTCGGAGCAGATCCCACTGGAAAAGTGGGGCTGCATTGCCTGCGATCAGTTCACCAGTGACCGGGATTACTGGCAGAAAGCCGAGGTTGCCGCGGCAGGCAGCCCAAGCACCCTGAACATGATCCTGCCGGAGGTCTATCTGGAAGACGGCGATGCCGATGCACGCATTGAGAAGATCCATGCCACCATGGATGACTATGCCCGAAACGTGCTGACCCGCGCGGTGGACGGCTTTGTTTACGTGGAGCGCACCGAGCAGAGCGGTAAGGTGCGGCAGGGCCTTGTGGGCATGGTGGATCTGGAAGCCTACAGCTACCGCCGGGGCGAGAAATGCACGGTGCGCCCCAGCGAGAGCACCGTGGAAAGCCGCATCCCGCCCCGCATGAAGGTGCGCACCGGTGCCGCGCTGGAAACGCCCCACATCATGATGCTGGCGGACGACCCCGGCTGCACCCTCATCGAGCCGGTGGCGGCGCATAAAGCCGAACTGCCCAAGGTATACGAGGGCGAGCTGATGCTGAACGGCGGCCACATTGCGGGCTGGGCTGTGGAAGACCCTGCCCTCATTGCGCAGATCGAAGATGCGCTGGCTGTGCTGGGCAGTCAGGAAGAATTCGACAAAAAGTATCCGGATGCCACCCGCCGCGACCCGCTGACGCTGGCCGTGGGCGACGGCAACCACTCGCTGGCCACTGCAAAGGCCTGCTGGGAGGAGCTGAAAAAGACACTCACACCGGAGCAGGCAGCAAACCATCCGGCCCGCTGGTGTCTGGCCGAGGTGTGCAATGTGCACTCGCCTGCGATCGAGATCGAGCCGATCCACCGCGTGCTGTTCAATGTGGACTGCGCAGCGGTGCTGCTGAGCCTGATCACCTGGAGCGATTCCAATATGGCCGGCTGCAGCTTTGGCGGCAGCAAGCAGCAGCCCTTCACGCTGGCCGGGCCGCACATGTCCAACGTGCTCAGCTTTGAGGACCCGACCGCACCGCTGACCGTGGGTACCATTGACGAATTTATCGAATACTATCTTGAGCACCACAAGGAAGCCCGCGTGGACTATGTGCACGACGAGCCTGCTGTGCGCGCCCTGTGCAAAAAAGGTGCTGTGGCATTCCTGATGCCGCCGTTTGCCAAGAGTGACCTGTTCAAAGGCGTTGTGATGGGCGGCGTGCTGCCGCGCAAGACCTTCAGCATGGGCCACGCAGAAGAAAAGCGGTACTATGTGGAGTGCCGGAAAATTACGGAATAATTATTGGAGAACCATGACATTTAAAGAATTGAATCTGTCCGCCCCGCTTCTGCGCGCTGTGCAGGAGGCAGGCTATGAGACCCCGTCGCCCATTCAGGCGGCGGCGATCCCGCCGGTGCTGTCCGGCCGGGATCTGATGGGCTGCGCCCAGACCGGTACCGGCAAGACGGCTGCTTTTGCGCTGCCCATGCTGGACCGGCTCACGGCCAATGCGCCCCGCAGAAAGGGTGCCATCCGCGCCCTGATCCTGACCCCTACCCGTGAGCTTGCTTTGCAGATCGGCGAAAGCTTTGATGCCTACGGAAAGTATCTCAAGCTGCGCAGCACCGTCATTTTTGGCGGCGTGGGCCAGGCACCGCAGGTGGAAGCGCTGAAAAAGGGCGTGGATATCCTGATCGCCTGCCCGGGACGGCTCAACGACCTGATCGGTCAGGGATTTATCGATCTCTCGAACCTTGAGATCTTTGTGCTGGACGAAGCCGACCGGATGCTGGATATGGGCTTTGTGCACGATGTGAAGAAGGTGATCGCAAAGCTGCCCGGGGAGCGTCAGAACCTGATGTTCAGCGCCACCATGCCCACCGAGATCGAACAGCTGGCCGCAGGCATCCTGCGCAAGCCCGCCTTCGTCAAGGTGGACCCGGTGTCCAGCACCGTGGACCGCATCCAGCAGAGCCTGTACCATGTGGAAAAGGGCAACAAGAAATTCCTGCTGCCGTGGCTCATCAAGAACCTGCAGCCCCCGGTGGTGAACGCGCTGGTGTTCAGCCGCACCAAGCACGGCGCGGATAAAATTGCAAAAGACCTCACCAAGCAGGGCATCCCGGCGGCGGCCATCCATGGCAACAAGAGCCAGACCGCCCGCGTGACCGCGCTGGAAAACTTCAAGGCCGGTAAGACCAAGGTGCTGGTAGCCACCGATATCGCCGCCCGCGGCATCGATATCAGCGAGCTGTCCCATGTGTTCAACTACGACCTGCCCGAGGTGCCCGAGAC
>UMBK01004032.1_pt1 | contig 10867 bp, 7 predicted proteins | sample 1963941 | NCBI WGS metagenome assembly UMBK01 (sample SAMEA4835939, study PRJEB28245) | human gut metagenome | biome: gut microbiome; material: fecal sample | place: Denmark | collected 2008 | reverse complement strand
CATTTTACCCCTCAGAGTTTTCCTGGTGTTCAATTTTTCTTTACTTTACTTGAGATTCTTGAGTTTTCTCTAAGTTTTGCTTTGCGTTTTTTCTTTCAGCGCAAACAGTATCCGCACATGAAGTTCTTGCCTTCCAGACAAGCCGCAAAAATAGACAAACCGCTTCTTTTGAATCGTTCTAATATTAATAAGTTATATCCGCAAAACTTTTTAGCGAATAAGGAGAAAGAAGTGAGCGATTGTTGTACTGATTCCTGCGGCTGCGGCAAAGTGATTAATGCGCCTGTTGTTACACCCGTTATTGGGTCCAAACGGGTTGAACCCGGAAAATACAAAGGATCTGCGGCGAAAGTTTTCTTCTCGCCGATCATTGACGCTGAGCACCTCATCAAACTCTATAACTTAGTGAACAGCGAAATTTACGGCAAAGTTGCGATCAAACTGCACACCGGTGAAAAACACGGTCCGAATATCCTTCCTCGTGATTTAGTCCAAGCCCTTCAGGCGACGATTCCAAACAGCAACATCGTCGAAACAAATACACTTTACGAAGGCGACCGCTACACAACGGAAAGCCACCAAGAGACCATCAAGGTTAATGGCTGGACGTTCTGCCCGGTCGACATCATGGACGAGGACGGTTCCGTCAACGTGCCTGTAACCGGCGGCTTCCATCTGAAAGAAGTTGCTATGGGAAAGAACATCGTCAACTACGATTCCATGCTGGTTCTGACTCACTTTAAGGGTCATGCTATGGGTGGTTTCGGAGGCTCGATGAAGAATATCGCCATTGGCTGCGCTTCCGGCCAGGTTGGTAAACGCCAGGTCCATGGCATCGAAGGCGAACCTCCTGCCGATTGGAATGCATGGCCGGCCAAGGAAAAGCTAATGGAATTGATGGCTGACTCGGCTAAAGCCACGATTGACCATTTCGGCAAGAGAATTACTTACATTAATGTCATGCGCAACATGTCTGTTGACTGCGACTGCGCTGGCCTTTCCGCTGCTAAACCGACGATTGCCGATATCGGTATTTTGGCTTCTACCGACCTCCTCGCTATTGATCAGACTTGTGTCGACTTGGTTTACTCTCACCATAGAGACAATCATGATCTAGTTGAAAGAATGGAATCCCGTCACGGCCTGCGCCAGCTGACCGCAATGGCAGAGCATAAGATGGGCAACACCCAGTACGAATTGATCGAAATCGACTAATTTCCTTCAATGCTGTATGAGGGCTCCGATCTACGGAGCCTTCGTCGTCTCAGGCGGAAAATGACAATCGGTACTTGGTGTGTTTTTTCTCAATGGTTTGTGAAAACCATTTGGATGCATCGCCCCAGGATTTATAGCTAGCCCCCGAAATTTAAGACCGTGATCAGTTAAGATAAAGAAAATTAATCCTGAAGGACTAATTAAGGCTTTAACGGAAGAATATTAAGAATGCTTGCACCGGTTCGTATGATTGTGACTTACCCTCTTTACATGGCAATGGAAAGAGCTATTTTTCATTCTCAGACTTTTGAGAAAACCTGGTCAGGCCTTCGTCCGAAACTTGAAAAAGGCGTTGAACTCATCGCGCAGGAAGTTCACCCTCAGGGCCGCAACTTCATCCGCCGTTATGTCTATCAGGAACCCGCGACCCGCAGAATTTGTTCCGAATGCTTCGAAGAGATGTTCAATAATGAAGTCATGTCTCTTCTCGGCTTAGTCAAAAATGTCCGTAAAGACATTCGCGGCCGCCAAAAGCAAATCCTCGAATGGGAAAAAGATTTAATCGCGGCTCCGAAAAAGACCTGGAACATTCTTAACAGTACACAAAGCAATTTAAAGGACAAGATCAGCCGCTACAAAAGCAAGATCGAATACGACGAAAAACAAATCGTTGTGCTTTTGGATAAAGCGCTGGATTCTTTGAAGGCACGCGGCGTTCGCATCGATCGCGAGCAGCTGGAAAGCCTGATTGAATCGGCCGAAGGCGAGGACCTTGCCGCCATTCTTTCTGTAGCTGACTGCGTGGGTCAGGTGTTAAAGCGTTTGGAGTCTCAGCTTGCTGAGTCGAACCCGACTCCGGAACTCTCTAAAACTTACGCAGGTTTTTACATGATGTGCAACCGCCTCTATTTAGAAGCGGTAAATCGAGCTTTGTATCAAATCGGCAAGGTTTACATGAAGCGCGTTGCAGGAATCGAAAAAGAAGCCTTTAAGCAAATCAACACAGCAGAAGAAAAACTCACTTCTCCTAATCTTTCTGAAGCTGCGCGCGCCACGCTTAAAAACAACGTCAAGATCAACCATGAGATTCTTGAAGTCGTTAAGTTCTACACACGTCATTTAAACAAGCGCACAAAAGAACTCTTAGAGATCCGTGAAAAAGCCGCTTTGAATTTCGAAATTTCTTTGAATACCTTCATGACGATGAAGATCGGCGCAGATTTAGCCGACTGCGTCTCGAATGCAGAAAAAGATATCTCCAAGATCTTTGCTTTCGAGCCGCCTGCTCTTTCCGCCCTTTATGATGTCGGATTCAAAGAACAGTTCAGAGCTGTTACAAGACAAATCCGGAACGAGTAATAAGAAAACCGGAGCCTAAACGGAATCCGGTTTTTACTTTTGGAGGCCCTTCAGGAATTTCTTCGAAGAGCTTTAATTTTGATTAGCCTAACTGGATCTTCTTCCACACATGACGGATGGAAGGAACGGCAGGCGTCTTGCTTCGATCGTCGTAAGAAGTATGGAGCAGCTGATGAGCCTTGTGAGAATTCGGCTCTCCCAAGAACTCGTCATAAAGCTCTTTGACCATCGGATTGTTGTGAGACTGACGAACCGGACTGTTTTCGTCGGCGCGTTCCAGAACTTCGAAGCGCTTCGAAGTAGCGTTCAAATAGTTTCCTCTGAAACGAATCGTGCCGCCGCCGTTGACGCATCCGCCCGGACAAGTCATCACTTCGATAAAGTTATAGTCGCAGGTTCCCGCGGCCACTTCATCACAAATCTTGTTGGCGTTGGCTAGACCGTAAACGACTGCGATTTTCAGCTTCACGCCGCCTTCGTCCATATCCGCTTCTTTATAAACATGCGGGTGGTTGGAGGGCTTAAAGGGAACGTTGTTCACCTCTTTTCCGGTGAGGACATGGTAAAGCGTTCTTGAAGCCGCTTCTGCCACACCGCCGCTCTTCCCGAAAATCACACCGGCGCCCGAACCTCGGCTCATAAAGGGTGTATCAAATTCACCGTCTTCGATCTCTTTCAGATCTATCCCACGGCTCTTAAAGAGTCTTGCCAATTCGCGGACGGTTAAAACCAGATCCGTGTCCGGCACGCCGTCTTTGGCCAACTGTGGGCGTCCTGCCTCGATCTTCTTTGCTGTGCACGGCATGATGGAAATCACACGGATCTTTGAAGGCTCGGCGCCGATTTTTTCCGGCAGCCACGTCTTGGCAAGAGAACTGAGCACAGCCTGCGGAGAGCGAGTGGTGGAAAGATGGTCCAGTATTTCAGGACGATGCTGTTCAACAAAACTAACCCAGCCGGGGCAGCAGGAAGTAAACATCGGCATCACTGAGTGCTTATCTTTGATTCGATTAAGCAGCTCGGTACCTTCTTCCATGATCACAACATCAGCTGAGAAGTTGGTATCAAGAACATAGTTGGCACCCATCATCTTCAGCCCGGCAATGATGCGTTTTTCAACATTAGTTCCGGAAAGCGTTCCGAATGCATCGCCCAATGTTGCGCGGACAGAGGGCGCAAACTGAACTACGGAAATAACACTTTCGTCTTCAAGAATTTCGCGGGCCTTATCCACATTATCCGTTGACATTAAAGCCCCCGTAGGACAGACCATAATGCACTGTCCGCAGCGAACACATTTAGTGGAATCCACCCAATCTTTGGTGCCGTTCAGGCATACACCGGCTTTCGTTCCGATTTCATCAATACGAAGCGCTCCGATGCCTTGGATCTTATTGCACACCTCCACACAGCGCATACAGCGGACGCACTTATTAACATCGAGCTCGATCGCCGGATCGGTATGGTCAACCTTTCGTTCAGCAATAAATTTGCCCGTGAAAGGCGCCTTCTGGACTCCTAAGTTGCGAGCCAGCTGAAGAAGTTCACAATTACCGTAACGACCGCAGGTCACACAATCCATGTCGTGGTCTGCGAAGATCAAAGCCACCTGAGTTCGCTGCATTTTTTTGACCTGAGAGGAAATGGTGTCAACTTCCATTCCGTCTTCCAAAGGTGTCTTGCAGCTGGTGAGCGTAAGTTCCTGACCGTCGGCCCTTTTTACACGGACGATACAAACTGCACACGTCCCCGGTGTGTGACAGAGCGGCTTAAAAGCACAAAGCGTCGGGATAAAGAACCCCATTTGTCTGGCCGCTTCTAAAATTGTAATTTCTTGATCAAAATCAAAAGGTTTGTTGTTGATATAGGCTCTCATTTCTATTCTCCTTTTTCTTATTGAGCCTTTTGGTTAAAACCGGGAATCGGCAGCTGGGTAACAACGCCGAAGAGCCGGTAGCAGCGCATGCATCGTTCCGCTTCTTTCTTAGCTTCTTCCGGAGTTAATCCGAGTTCGACTTCTTCAAAGTTATGGGCGCGAATTTCGGGCGCCAGTTCTGGCATCTGCTGACGATCCTGATGAATGGTCGGAAGAACGGGTTCAGTCTCCTCAAGAAGATTGCATTTCTTAATCATCTGAGTCATGCGTGATCGCGGTTCAAAACCGACGGAACCTCGGGTTAGATATTCATGAATAGATTCGGCAGCTGTTTGACCCTGAGCCATACCTCCGATCAGCGTGGTCGGTCCGGTGGCACAGTCTCCGCCCGCAAATACGCCGGGACGGCTTGTAGCCAATGATTCCGTCACGGAAATGTTGCCGCGCTTATCAAACAGAATATTGTCTTTCTGTTCAAAAATACTTTGATCAATTCGCTGTCCGATAGCACTGATGACATTGGAGCAAGGAATGACAAATTCCGTACCCGGAATCTCGATAAGCTTTCTTCTGCCGTTGGCTTCAGGCGCGCCTTCGCGAAGTTTGATGCAGCGAAGTCCGGTAACTTTACCGTTTTCGAGCACCAGTTCTTTTTGAGCTGTCAGGAAATGGAATTCGATGCCCTCTTCTTTAGCCGCCTTGATTTCCAAAGGATCTGCCGGAGCTTGAGCTTCAGTTCTTCGATATATGACATGAACTTTGCCGTCGGTCATACGCACAGCAGAGCGAGAACAGTCCATTGCAACGTTGCCGCCGCCGACAACCACAAAGTCTCCGGAGAAGGAAGGAGCCTCACCTTCTACGACGCCGCGTTCAACCTGAAGAAGAAAATCCAAGCCGTTGTAATAGCCTTCAATTTGTTCATTGTCCTCGGGGAATCCAAGTTTCATACCCTTGGCACAGCCGACCCCTATAAACACAGCATTAAATCCCTCGTTAAAAAGGTCATCCAATGTGAAGTCTTTCCCTAAACGCCTGCCGTAATGAAATTTACCGCCCAGCTGCTCAATCGTATTGGCTTCAGCCAATAGAATATCTTTCGGCAGACGATACTGAGGAATACCGACTAAAGCCATCCCCCCGGCCTTTCGCTGTGCCTCAAACACTTCAACTTTGTAGCCTTTCAGCAGCAAATGATATGCGCATGTGAGTCCGGAGGGACCGGCGCCGATAATTGCGATTCTGGGAGAGAATTCGCTCGGTTCTGCAGCGGCACCTTCGAACATTTTGTCAACGGTGTACCCCAATGAGTCAGCGCAATAACGCTTCAGATTCTTGATGTCGACAGCTCCCTCCAGACGATTTCGTCTGCAAGCCTTTTCGCAAAGACGGACGCAGACTCGTCCGCAGGAGCCGACTAACGGGTAGTGACGAAGAACTACACCCGTGGCGTAATCCGTACGTCCTGCCTTTATGTAATCAATATAACGAGGCACGTTGACGTGCGCCGGGCAGGCTTCAATGCAGGGAGCCGTCATTACTTCATAGCCGCCCCATGGCATATCAGGAAGCGGAACGAGTTTTAGATCTCCGGGAAAAGCTTTGATCGCTTCAATTAAAGCTACCGGCGAAGTCTGACCCACCCCACAGAAACTCGTATTTCTCATCATGCGGGCGATATCGAGAAGATTTTCCCAATTAATCGGGTCTCCTCTCAATGCTTTTTCCAGCGCCTGAGAAATGATGATTGAGCCGCTTCGGCAAGGAGTACATTTACCGCAGGAATTGTCTTTTACCGTTGAATAATATTTATTCATGGCAAAAAGCAGGTTTGCATGCGGGTGGAAAACTAAGAATCCCCGATGCGAGATAAATGTCATAACGGGGTTGCCGTTATTGAACTGCAGAAGATTTTTAAGATCCAGACCCTCAGGTTCTTTGTAATCAGCAGTGCCGCGGTTGTCATAGACGACACCGTCCCACACGCCATAATGAAGCCGCATATTCTTTTCCTTGTTTTGAGAGCAATTGTTTTATCGTAATGAATTCCATTTTAGGCGAGCCAAGCCCTCATTTTTACATTTCAACATTTTTTACATGTTGTGAGCTGTCGAAGTTCCTCCTTCGTCCATTTCTTATTTATTGACTACGAATAGATGTACTACTTTGAGAAGATCACTGCAAAGATTTTCAGAATTGATCATTAGAATCTATTTGAAGTGAGGAGTTTTATGAAAGTCGGATTAGCACTTGGAAGCGGTTCAGCCCGCGGTTTTTCCCACATTGGCATTATTGATTGTTTGCTGGACCAGGGAATTGTTCCAGATGTTGTTGCAGGTACATCAATCGGAGCGATAGTGGGCGCCTGTTATGTCAGCGGACATTTAGAACGACTGCGTAAACAAGCCCTTGCTATTAACCGCTTAAATTGGACGACGTTTTTTAATCCGAGCTTTTCTATTGACGGGTGGATCAATTTGCATCAAATGCAGATGTTCCTCGTAAAGAGCGGCGTAGAACGGAAACAAAAATGCATTGAAGATTTAAAAACCCCTTTTGGAACCGTGACCTGTGATCTTATGAGCGGCAAAGAAATCTGGATTACAAAAGGTCCGGTTTTTGACTCCGTTTGGCCTTCAATGGCCATGCCGGGCGTCTTTCCGCCTGTTGAGGGACCTGAAGGCCGGTGGTATATCGACGGCGGCATCGTTAACCCAGTTCCTGTCTCTTTATGCCGAGCTCTGGGAGCCGATGTTGTGATCGCGGTAAACCTTAATAACGACCTCCTGAGGCGGGTTGAAATTGAAAAACAGTCAAAAGGCTCCAACAGAAAAAAAACGAGCGAAGTCGCAAAAATTTTTGCCAAGGCCAAAAATCTGATTCCGTCGATCAAAAAGGAGGCTGAGTCCGATAAACCTAAACCTCCGGATTTCTTTGAGACGATTTCCCGCTCTATTAATATTGCTCAGGACCGTATTACTAAAACCCGTCTCGCCGGTGATCCTCCCGAGATCATCCTTTGTCCGAAAGTCACCGACATAGGCTTATTAGAAACTTACCGTGCCGAAGAGGCTATTCGAGCCGGGTATAAATGCTGCGAAGCGAATATCGCTGCAATCAAAGACGCTATCGGTCACTAAAACGATACGTCTTAAGCCTCTTTGATATTGGCGGCGAGGTAAAGCATACCCACCAAAACCGAGCCGCCGATAATATTTCCTATCGTCACCGGAACCAGATTGCCCGCAACAAATGAATAAAAATCAGCTTTAAGTGCCGCAGCCTTCCCAGCTTCCGCTAACGCGATGTAGCGAGGATCGGTTCCTGTCAGGATTCCGAGCGGGATAAAGAACATATTGGCAATGCAGTGCTCCATGCCTAAAGCAACGAAAGCCATCGTCGGGAACCAAAGGGCTGCGATCTTACCGATCGTTTCCGTTGAGGCGGCTGCAGCAAATACAGCTAAGCAAACCAGCCAGTTGCACCCGATTCCGCGAAGAAGCGCCTCTGTAAAACCTAACGAACATTTGGCATTGGCTAAATTCACGACAGCGGCTGCCCAAGGCATCGTCCCGCCGGCACTCTCAAAAATCAGTCCTGAAAGATAAGCGATGAAGAAAGCAACAAAAAGCGCACCGACAAAATTACCGATCCAGGAAGTCGCCAACGTAAAGGCGGTCTGGCCGAAAGTAATCTTTTGCTTAGCTTGGGCGGTGGTCAGCGTCATACAGCTGCCGGTAAACAAATCAGCACCGCAAAGAACAACCAGCATAAGCCCAAGCGGGAACACTGCTCCGAAAATCAGCTTTGACATTCCACCCCACTGCTCCCAAGGAAGCGCGAGTCCGATACGAATTGCGAGAAAACCGCCGATCGCAATATACATACCGGCGAGAAGTGTGTTCGCGGCACGGGCAATCCAGCATTGATTGGCTTTGGAGAGACCCATGCTCACAGTGGCATTCAGGATTTCTTGTGAAGTAAGTGTAGCCATAATCTATGGAAAAAAGAGGTCGGAAATTGAGCGAAATTCTAAGTGAAAATTTTCGCCTTTTTGAAAAAGCCGAATGACTAAAAAGAGACCTTTAGCCGGTGCTTTCCTCTAAATTCCCGTACACTTATATCAAGTATGTTTCATTAAGAAAATAATTATGAAAAAAATTCAATTGGCTGCCTTCATTGCTGCTGCCGGCCTGATGCTCGGATCAGCTTACGCGGCTGGTCTCGACGCACCGGTTCCCCCTTCTTTCAACGATGCTCCCGACAATATTCAAAGACCGTCCAAGAGCGGTGAAACGATTGAGGAAAAAGTCACTGATTTAAACCAGAAAAACCCGGATATTGTTAATTCCAAAGCTGGTAAGAAAGACACCAAGGCTGAGGAAGCTCAATCTAAGAAAGACTTAAAAGCTGCTCAAAAGCGTTCTAAAGATCCTTCCTTGTGGCCAAAGACTAAAATCGAAGAGACCGTTGACAATCACAATCAGGTCACTGAAGTGAAAGTCACTCCAATGTCCACTCAGGTTCCTTATGTCATGACGCGTGAGGCTCCGAGCAATAAAACCGGCGGAAGCGGTCCCGGTACAGGAAGCGACAATACGATGAGCATTCCAAAATTCATTAATTTCGGCTTCTAAGCAGAGGATCAAAGCACAAAATGGCAGTATTTACTGAGGTTTCTAATACCCAGCTCGATGAGCTTTTGTCTCATTACGACATCGGTCAGGCTCGTTTCCTAAAAGGTATAGCCAGCGGTATTGAAAACAGTAATTTTTACTTGGACACCGACAAAGGTAAGTACGTCCTTACCATTTTCGAACGTCTGAACAAAGATCAGCTTCCGTACTATCTTGAACTGACCAGTCATCTCGGTAAAAAATGCCTTGCAGTAAGTTATCCCATTCCGCGCAAAGACGGCGGCTTGCTTTCCGAAATCAACGGCAAGCCATGCTCCATTGCTCCCTGCCTCAGCGGAACTTACATAGAAAAACCTTCTGCCAAGGCTTGCCGTGAAATGGGAGAGATGCTTGCCAAGATGCATAACGCCGTTGAGGACTTTCCGCTTTCGCAGGAAAACACCAAAGGCTCGGCATTTTGGCTCTCCTCCATGCCGCTGCTTAAACCTTACATTCCCGATCGTCTGTACCAGATGCTCGAAGAAGAAGTCACGCGTCAGCTGGAGCTTCAAAAATCCCCGGAATATCAAGCCCTTCCGGCCGGTGCCGTCCACGCCGACTTGTTCCGCAATAATGCTTTGATCAACAAGAACGGCGATGACGAATCTTTGGCAGGCGTCATTGACTTTTATTTTGCGTGCAACGCACCGTTTCTCTATGACCTCGCTGTCACGTTAAATGACTGGACGATTGACTTAGAGACCGGAGAATTCGAACCCGAACGCGCTCAAGCCATGCTTGAGGGTTACAACAGCGTTCGTCCTTTAACCGAAGAAGATCACAAGCTCTGGCAGGATATCCTGTCTGCGGCAGCTCTTCGGTTTTGGGTTTCCCGACTTTACGATTACTATATGCCGAGACCTGCGTCGCTTCTCACCCCGCATGATCCGGCGCATTTCGAACGTATTCTTAAACTTCGCCGCGAATCCGCGCCTGAAGATTTACCTTGGATTTGATTTGAAACTTCGTTTTTATGGAAAATTATCACCTTCCTTTTAAAACGGGAATGGACTGGCTGCGAGGCGCATGTGTTGTTGTCAAACGTGCGCCCGCAACTGTTTTCGGCATTCTCGGCTGTTACGTGCTTGCTTTGTTCGTTGCCAACCTGCCTTCCGAGCTTCTCGGACTTTCCTGGCTCGGCGCGATCTTAAGTTCTCTGGTAACGCCTTTCGGGGCCTTGGCTTTTGCCGCTTGCGGCAGAGAGCTTGCCCGTAATTCCCGCCCGACCCTCTTCTCCTGCTTCGGCGAAGGCTGGAATGACATGGACACTCGCAACAAGCTGATTTTGTTAGGCTTGATTTACGGTCTCTGCGTTATCGTCATCGGCTTGATCGTGAGCCTCCTGACCTCCGGTGACATCGCACAGTGGAAGAATGCTCAGGGCCAAATTGATCCTCAGAGCGTCCTGAGCCATATTCCTTGGCTGGGCTTCATCGTGGGGGCCGTCCTATACGCCATGCTGTTGGGCATCACATGCTTCTCTCCGATGTTGATTGCCTGGAAAAAACAGCCTATCGGCAAAGCCTTCTTCTTCAGCCTTGTGGTCTGTTTCAGAAATATCGGCGCCATTGCCTGCCTCGGTCTGCTGCTTTTTCTGCTGGCTTCCGGCGGAGCAGTTGCATTCGGCGCCTTGGGCGATCTAGGACAGATCCTGGTCATCCTGTGGGCACTCTTTGTCACAGGACTTTCTTACAGCTCTCTTTATCCGATGTGGCGTTCGATATTCGAGTCTGAAGTTCCG
>UMBK01008230.1_pt1 | contig 11084 bp, 8 predicted proteins | sample 1963941 | NCBI WGS metagenome assembly UMBK01 (sample SAMEA4835939, study PRJEB28245) | human gut metagenome | biome: gut microbiome; material: fecal sample | place: Denmark | collected 2008 | reverse complement strand
GCCGGTGACCGCCGGGCATGCGGGCATCGTGATGGCATCGGCCAGCCAGCCGTCGCGGATGGTGCGCGAACCGGAGGAAGGTCCGGCGAACAGCGGACCCACGTTGAAAGACACCGACCAGACCGTCGCCGCGACCAGTCCCATGACGAACGCCGTGACAATGAACCGCCAGGAATGTCGGGGACTGCCGTACAGAATCACCGAATACACCATGATCAGGGCGTAGAAATCGAAATACGTGATCGCCGGGCCGAGCACAAGATGCGTGATGGTCAGCGCCACGAACAGCCAGGCCGCCGGCTCCGGGCGATACCTGCGCAGCATCAGCGGCACGAAGACCGGCAGCGACCACAGCGTCATCGATGCCTGAGTTGCGGGAAACAATATGCCGCCCGTCGAATCAGGGCTGGTGACGCCGTTGAACGGCACGCAACCGGCGATCAGCGCCGCGGCGAGCAACGTGTCCCATAGCAGTGTGCGGGTCGACTCCCGTGCGCACCATGCCCTCACGCGCGCCATCATCTCCATAACACACAAGGCTAGCGTGTCCGGCGACGAACCGGTATCACTCTTCAGGAGGATTTATGGACTAGAGTCTTGAACCATGACAATGCTGAGCAAATACTACGTGCCCGGACTGGCCATAGAGGACCATTCCATCGATGTTCCGCTCGACTGGACCGGCCACGAGCCCGGGCGGGCGTTCGACGGGGAAACCATCAAACTGTTCTATCGCGTGGTCACCACGCCCGAACATGTGCATGACGACCTGCCGCTGCTGATCTTCCTGCAAGGCGGTCCCGGCGGTGCCGGCCCGCGTTTGAACAGCCCGACCTCCGATGGCTGGATTGAAGAGGCCACCAAGCATTTCCGCGTGATTCTGCCCGACCAGCGCGGCACCGGCCGTTCCTCGCGCGTGGACACGCACGTCATGGCCCGCATCGCCGCCGCGCACGACGATGATGCCGCGGCCGGCGCACGAGCCCAAGCCGACTATCTGAAGAAGTTCCTTGCCGATTCCATCGTGCGTGACTTCGAACATCTGCGCCTGACCGAATTCGGTGGCCGCAAGTGGGTGACGATGGGCCAAAGCTACGGCGGCTTCCTGACCCTGACCACACTGTCCCTGTTCCCGGCCGGCGTAATCGCCAGCTTCACCACCGGCGGCATCCCGCACGTGCCGGCCGACGCCGCTGAAGTGTACGAGCATACCTTCCCGCGCATGGTGCGCAAGACGACTCAGTTCTACGAGCGCTACCCACAGGACAAGGAGCGCGTGGCCGCCATCGCCGACAAGCTGCCGACTACTGCGGAAGTCGCCGAATTCGTTGGCAAACTCACCGATTCCGTACTGAATCCGATGGCTGGTACCGATGTGGAGCATCGACTTGGCGTGATCGCCGGCATGGCCGCCCACGGCTTCCCGCTGATGCCGAACGGCGACCCGCTCACCATCGAACGCTTCCAGTGCTTGGGATCCGACTTTGGCATGAAGCCGAGCTTCGAGCGTGTCCATTGGATTCTTGACGACGCCTTCCTTGATGGCGATGGTTCCGCTTCTGCCGACTCGCCGTTGTCTGACGAATTTTTGACCAAGGTGATGAACGCCACTTCGTCGCGCCCGCTGTATTGGCCGTTGCAGGAATTCATCTACGCCAACGGCGAGCTTGACGAGCCCATTCGTTGGGCTGCCCAGCGCGTGCGCGATGGCAAGCCCGAATTCGGTGCTGATGAACGCCCGCTCAACTTCACCGGCGAGGCCATGTTCCCGTGGATGTTCGAACAGGAGTCTGCGTTACGCCCGTTCAGGCCGGCCATGGACCTGCTCATGGAAGACACGCACTTCGGCGTGATCTATGACGAAGAACAGCTGGCCCGCAATGAGGTGCCGCTGCAGGCCGCCGTTTACTTCGACGACATGTATGTCGATTCCGGTATGCAGCTCGACACCTTGAGCCGCGTGGGTAACAGCCACTACTGGACCACCAACGAATTCGAGCATGACGGTCTGCACGGCTCGCTCGTCTTCAAGCACCTCTACACCGAAGCCCTCAACCGAGGCGACCTCGAAGAACTGTTCTGACTCAAGGAAGCAAGCTCCCTCTGATGAGGGAGCTCTGTATACATGCACGAAAGGAAAACGTATGACTCAGAACCTCACCATCGGTTTTATCGGATATGGCAACATGGCCCAGGCCATCGCCCAGGGCTTCGTTGACGCGGGCGTGGTCACCGGCGGCCAGATGGTCGCTTGTGCTGCCCACTACGACAAGCTTGAGAAGACCACCGCCGAACTTGGCGTGCGCCCGCTGCACAATGCGCTGGAAGTGGTGACGGCCGCTGACGTGGTCATCATCGCCATCAAGCCCTACCAGATTGCCGCCGTTGTCAAGCCGCTGGCCGACGAACTTGCTAAGCCGGGCAAGATCGTCGTCTCCATCGCCGCCGGCTGGAATCTCAAGAAGTACCAGGACCTGTTCGCCACCGAAGACGGCGAATCCGTTGACTCTTCGGACATCCATATCCAGTGCACCATTCCGAACACTCCGATGGCTGTGGGCAAGGGCGTGCTCGTCACCGAATCCGTCAACACCCTGACCGACGACGAAACCGAAACCTTCGAGCAGCTGTTCGGGCCGATCAGCCTCATCGAGCGCGTGGACACCGCGCATATGAACATCGCCATGGTGGTGGCCGGCTGCGCGCCCGCCTTCACTGACATGTACATCGAGGCCTTGGGCGACGCCGGCGTGCAGTACGGTCTGCAGCGAGCCACCGCCTACCGGCTCGCCGCCAAGATGGTCGAAGGTGTCGGCGCGCTCTACATGGCCACCGAAACCCATCCCGGGGCCATGAAGGACGCCGTGTGCTCGCCCGGCGGCACCACCATCAAGGGCGTCGCCCAGCTCGAAAAGGACGGTTTCCGTGGCTCGGTCATCGACGCCGTCGATGCCATCGTCGGCTGACTGCCAATCAGAGTTCGCGTATATTCGCATATCACAGTCAAAGCCTTCGAGCCGTATGCTCGGAGGCCTTTGCATATGGCCGGTTCACCACATGCAGGTTCAAGGTGTCCAGCTTCTCCCTAGACTTGGAATCATGTCTCTTACTATCGGAATCGTCGGACTGCCCAACGTCGGCAAGTCCACCATGTTCAACGCACTGACCCGCAACAACGTGCTGGCCGAAAACTACCCGTTCGCCACCATCGAGCCGAACACCGGTATCGTGCCGCTTCCGGATGATCGTCTGCCTGTGCTGGCCAAGCTGGTCAACACGGAGAAGATCGTGCCGGCCACGGTGACCTTCGTGGACATCGCCGGCATCGTCAAGGGCGCCTCCGAAGGCGAAGGCCTGGGCAACAAGTTCCTGGCCAACATCCGCGAGGCGGACGCGATCTGCGAGGTCGTGCGCGCCTTCGAGGACGACGACATCGTCCACGTCAACGGCAAGGTGGATCCGGCCGACGACATCGACACCATCAACACCGAGCTGATCCTCGCCGACCTGCAGACCATCGAAAACGCGCTGCCCAAGCTGGAGAAGGATCTGCGCGGCAAGAAGATCGAGCCGGCCTACATGGACGCAGTCAAGCAGGCAAAGACCATCCTTGAAGCCGGCGAGACGCTCGACAAGGCCGCACGCGAAGGCCGCTTCGACAAGGATTCCGTCTACGACCTGCATCTGATGACCGCCAAGCCGTTCATCTACGTGTTCAACGTGGACGACAACGAGCTGGCCAACAAGGACCTGCAGGCTAAGCTCGCCGCATCCGTGGCCCCGGCTCCGGCCGTGTTCCTCAACGCTCAGTTCGAGGCAGACTTGACCGAGCTCGACGAGGCGGATGCCCGCGAAATGCTCGAGGACGCGGGCTTAAGCGAATCCGGCCTTGACCAGTTGGCCCGCGTCGGCTTCGACATCCTTGGACTGCAGACCTTCCTGACTGCAGGCGTCAAGGAAGTGCGCGCCTGGCAGATCCACAAGGGCTGGACCGCCCCGCAGGCCGCCGGCGTGATTCACACCGACTTCGAAAAGGGCTTCATCAAGGCCGACATCGTCTCCTACGACGATTTCGTGGCCGCCGACGGCTCCATGGCCAAGATCAAGGAGGAAGGCAAGCTCCGTCAGGAGGGCCGCGACTACGTCATGGCCGACGGAGATATTGTGGAGTTCAAGTTCAACGTCTCGAAGTAGGGTGTGAACACCCTAGAGAACGGCGTGATTCCAACGTTTTCGAGTCTTCGGAACTGTGGAATCGCGCCGTTTTTCGATTATTGAAGAATGGCCGATTATGCCCCGTATCTGGCCGTTTGTGGCCCGGATAGTGTGCCAATAGAGTGCCCTTTTTGAGGGCGCTTGTAGCGGATGCTCGAAGGCGCTCCCGACAAGGGAGGAACATCATGGCGACGAACGGCAGACGACGCACGAAGGGTGCGGGAAGCATCATCCACCGCAAGGATGGCTCGTGGGAGTTCCGGCGTGAGGTCGGCCGCGACCCCGCCACGGGCAAACGTCGCTACGTCTCGGCCAAGGGTCGCACGAAGGCGGGCGCGCGCGAACGGTTCGACGCGAGGATCGCGGAGATGGAGCGCACCGGTCTGCTGTCCGGAGCCAAGTCGCCGTATCTGAAGGATTACGCGGAACGGTGGCTGGAGGAGTACCGGCTCAACGTCAAGCCCACCACATACCGGACACGCGCCGGCAGGATCCACGCGTGCATGGAGGTCATCGGCTGCGTTCGCCTCACGGATCTGACACCTGACCATGTGCGCCAATGCATGCGCGTGCTCTCCAAGCGGCTCGCGCCCTCCACGCTCAAGGACCATTTCGTGAGCCTGAAGATGATGCTCGACCAGGCCGAACTCGAAGAACTCATCCCCGTGGATCCATGCCGCAGGGTCAGGCCGCCAAGGGTGGAGCCCACCGAGACGAGGATCCTCTCGCCCGACCAGCCGAAACAGCTGATCGAGGCAGTGCCCAACCGAGGGGCGAAACGCCGCGGCCCGGCCCTGACCGTGGACGTGGATGAATCCTGGATGCTGCTGTTCGAGCTTGCGTTCGCCGCCGGCATGAGGGAGGGCGAACGATATGCGCTCATGCCCTATGAGCTGGAGCAACGCGACGGCGTGCCCGGCATCAACGTGCAGCAGCAGATCCAGCAATACGGCAAACCGGAGGACGCCGTGATACCCGCCTGGCTCAAAGCCGAGCACCTGTACGGCATCCTGTGGCTCACCACGCCCAAGACCCACGCCGCCCACCGGTTCGTACCCATATCCACGAGCCTGTGGCAACGGTTGTGGGCGCGCGTCAAACGACTCGACATAGGCCCGCGCGAACTCATATTCACCAACTCACGAGGCAACCCCGTGCGCAGCTCCACCGAACGCCACAACTGGAACAAGGCCTTGAAGGCCGCCGGCCTCCCGCCGGTCACCATCCACAGCGCACGCCACTGGACCGCCAGCATGACCGCCCGGGCCAACATGCCCGACGATGCCCGGACCGCCATCATGGGCCACACCAGCATCAGCATGACCAACCACTACACCCACAGGGACACGGCCAGTCTCGCCGCGCTCCTCGACCGAGCCATCCCTGACCTGCACGACGAGAGGGATGTGATAGACGCGCAGGTCATCGAGGAGGGGAAATGACGAACGTGACGCATAGTAGACTTGTCCGCATGAGCATAAAGAAAGTAGACGGGCCACAGGACCATCATCGATTTATCGATGAGGCCGGTGACATGACCTTCCATTCCGGGAAGCGGGGCCGCAAAACCTCCTCCATCGGGATGGACGGAGTTTCCCGATGCTTCATGATCGGGCTCGTACATGTGAAAAGTCCCCTCGACGATGCTCGTGCGACTATCGACGGTTTTTGTGAGGAGATCAACAGCAGCAAATTCTTCCAGAGCTTTCCCAGCGTCCAAAAGAGAATAAAGGAGGGATGGCACGGCTTCTACCCGCATGCCAGCAAAGATCCTGCGGAACTACGCTATGAATTCCTTAAACTCATGGCGCAGGAGATCGACTTCTCCGCACGAGTAGTTGTGGGCCGTAAGATACCGGCGATCTATCAGCAGAGGCACAACGAACAACCACGTGAATTCTACGCCGACCTCATGTCCCATCTACTCAAATACTCAGGGAAGATAGATCCGTTGATTCTCGACGTCGCGGAACGAGGCAGCAGCACATCGAACCTCAACCTTCAGCATGCCGTGGACATCGCGCAACAGCGCAGCCGTCGCGGCACGGTAACGCATGAATTGCGAAACACCACCAAATTCAACGTCCAACCGTATGATCACGAAATTCTCTTGGCGCTCGCCGACTACAGTCTATGGACGGTCCAGCGAGTGTACGAGAAGGGAGACGAAAAGTTCTTCGGGCTTCTTGAACCGAAGATTGTGCTGGTCCATGATGTTTATGATTCCAGCAGATATTTCAAATCAAAGAACTATTATCGGCCGAAATACAATCCTCTGACCAGAGCATCCATCAACTTCGACGGATGGGCGCAACCTGAATGGTAGAAGGAATAGATGGCCCGTCTCAACTCTAGTCGTGCTGTGACGACGACGGCATGAAGCCGACTTTCGATGAAGGACAGGCCAAAATCCAATAATACGACCAGCTGATCCTTCGAGGGGAAGGATACCTGTGTATTCTTGTCGCTGATCTATAAATGATGATAGACGGTCATGTGGGCGGCAGTCAAGAAAATGCGACAGATTGTCTAATCGTCGATATGTCGCAGGGCCGCCCCGGCGCTCGCAGAGTGACCGGGGCGGTTTCGTGTTTAGGGCTTGATCCGCCCGACACGGGATTTATTGCTTGACCGTCTTGACGGTGATGGTGGTACCGAGCGCGGTGGTCTCCCAGCTCACGCCGTCCGCCTCACTGTAGGTGAAGTCCTTGGTGGCATCCTGCGAGGCGAGGAGCGCGCTGGCCATGGTCTCGGTGTCGCCCTGGCTGGTCCATTTCCAATCGCCGGCTGCGGCCGGTGCCTGATAGGTGCCCTTCCAGTAGAGGCTCTTGGTGTCGGTGCCGATCCAGTTGACCTCGATGGTGTCGCCGCTGATGGTAGCTTCCATGTATGAGCTCGGGTCGTTGGAATTGGTCTGCTTCCATGTGCCGGTCAGATCGGCCGGCTGGGGTTTGGGTTCTTCCTTATTGGTCTCGGTCTTTGACGTGCCATCGGATTTGGCCGGCGCATCGGCCGTAGTGCTTCCCCCGCAAGCGGACAGGCCGGTAAGCAACATCGCCGCAACAAGCAGTGCGATTGCCTTTTTCATGATGGGTCTCCCTTCGTGCCGGACATTGTCGTCCGACATGACTCAATCATATAGCGAAACACAAGATCATATAGCGAAACACAAGAACCAAGGACTCATCCCGGTGCTCGCGGTGAGTCGTCGGGATGAGTCCTTATATGGCTCGGAAGCTACGCGGCGAGTTCCACGGGAGCCCGCTCTTCCAATTTGGAGTAGGGGATAACGGTCACACCGTAGTTGCGGAACGCGGTGAGCGCGCCGCGCTGCAACGGCGTCTGCCGGTCGTCGCCGATGACTATCAGCCGGGAATCCCTGCGCTTGGGATCCTTCTTCGTGTCATCCCAACCGAACATGATGTCTTTCACGGCGTCCTTGTCGAATCGGTTCGGTGCCTGGCAGAACCGGGTCGGATGGTTGTCGCTAGGACAGCACCCTCTTCTGTTCTGTAACGGCATCAGTACAATGTTCGTAATGAACAGTTGTTCGCGCAAGGAAATGCCGGCATATGGTGCGTCATGTTCAAAGCATAGAGATTCATTATCCGGCCTCCACGAGAATGATTTGGTTCTAGCGCAATACATGCTTTCACGACACATGCTTTCGTGATACATACGTTGGTCAGAAGATATTGCGCTAGAACTCAGCAGTCACCGCACGTGGTCCACGATGTCGTTGACCTTGGTCATATCGATATCGCGCTCGCCGAATGCCTGCCGCTCGTAGGCCAGGTCGATGTGGTGTTCGTGTGCGTAATCGATGATACGGCGAGCCAAATCGGCAATGTCGCCGGACTTGTTGAAGGAACGACCACGCAGCAGCACGCGTTGCATAAGAGGGCGCATCGCCTTGACCAACTTGTACCGGTCTGACTTCACCTTCACCATCCAACCGTCGGCAAAATATAGCACCACGCCTTCACGCGGGCTTGCCTTGGCTTCGCCGATTGCCTGGGCGACTTCTTCCGGCGAATGGCAGATCGCCACCGTTTCCGGCCGCACGAAGCCGCCGGCAAGAGTGAACGTTTCCTCGTGAGCGGCATCGATGGAGAACGATTCGGCATTACGAATCAGATGCAGCAAGCGCAGCCCGGATGATTCGTATCCAACGATGTGCCGGTCGGACTCGCGATCGATGACTTCAAACGCCGCCGTGACATTCCACTCATGCAACATACGCCACAATTCGGCACGTACCGCTGAATCTGAAGGAAACAGGCGCTCGATAAGCGCGGAATAATCCGTTTGCCCCGACTTCGACCAGAAGCGGAACAATCCAGGAGTTCCCGCCGCGCCCACGAGCCCGAGAAATCCGTTCTCCTTGCGCTCAACGCGCACGGGCAACGACTCTGGATGTTCTTGAGCGTGATTGACGACTTGGGCGAACGATGTCTCCTCCGTCTCGTCCACAGCAAAGAACTTCTCGAACCCGCGTTGCACCACCTGACCGTTGCCGCCGACAAAAAGCCCTCGCGCATTGATGGTGCGATCCGTCCACCGATGTTCACGAAATGCCTCTGCAGTGAAATTGCACGCATACACGTCTGTTTCGCCGCGCACCGGAATAACCCGAACGTAAGGGTCCGCGCGCATACGCTCCAACAGGTTTCCATTCGGATCGCCCGGTTCCAACGGGCGGAACATCGCGGTGTGAAAATGCTTCCAGGACGAACGAATGTAATCTTCCGGAACACGGTCAGCGGTATCACGCGCCGCATTGCGACGCAACAATTCGTCTAGAGGAACGTCAAAATCCCTCGTTTCCCACAGTGCGCCATGACGTTGAGCGAGTAGCGCCAGTTCGGCTGCATACCGGGGATTAGCGTGTTGCGCATCCGCCACCACATCCCACCCCGCATCCAATGCGTCGGCAATCATGTGCCGTCCCATGGCAACCACCATGTCATTGAATCGCTTGCCGTGCTCGGATTGCAGTCGGTTTCGGACCTGTGCCGAGCCGGCGATCATGAGCCGAATGTCATCGAGAGAAATCACGCAATGCGGCCACGTGTTGGCGGGGTCCTCACACCATGAGCGTGCCCACGTGGACTTGCCCGAAGCGGGCAGTCCTCGCAGAATAATGAGCTTTGCCATAGCCAAGCTCCTTTCGTTGTGCTGTGGGGCGAGACAGGTGCCAGCGATGGCATAAGGTTCTGCTCGCCCCAATATTGCTTGTATTATGATTCGGCTGCCGAAATCGAGCCGCCTGGTTCCTGCTGTGCGGCGGAGTCAATGGGCGCCGGCCCGGGGGAGTCGGGCATATCCAGCGGTGATACGTGCGTTGAATCGGTCGCGTGTGCATGGAACCAGTCGGCAATCTGTGTTTCGCTTACCGGTTGCAGATTCCATGCGTCCAGTCCAACGTTGAGGGCTTCGTGGCGTGCGCCCTCCGGAGACAGCTGGTGCGTGTGACCATACAGCAGACGATGTCCGTCGAACGGCAATGCCTGATCGCGGAAACGTACGGCATCATCCGGCCAGCCATAGGCAAGATCCTCACGGTAGGGGAAATGCGATAGATTGACGGTCTCCGTTGCCTGCGGGCGGCCAATTCCGAGACCGGTCAGCTCCGCCGTGCTGTTCGGCTCAATCGATTCGAACAGATCTCGCGCGGGTGCATCGTCCAGCCACCAGTCATCGTGATTGCCGATAACCGCGTGCAGATGCCTGCAGCGCAGCTGACGCAGGCAGCTCTTCAGATGCCGGACCGATGTTCGGTATCCGATATCGCCCAAAATCCACAGCTCGTCGTCCTCGCCGACAATCCGATTGATATTGGCCACGATTGCTTCATCGTGCGCATCGGTGTCTGCGGCCTTGCGGAAATTGAGCCGGGAATCGTCAAGCACCACGCCCTTCGCCCAATCCTCGGCGGCCTTGCGTCCCTGCGAGGAGAGGAGAGCGTCATACTGCGTGTGCCCAGGGTCGAACGTGGTGAATCCGCGCAGCACGCTGACCAGCGGATGCCCGAAATGCGTGTCAGTAGTGAAATACTTCATGATCTGTTGTTCTTTCTGAATATGTGATGGTATGCAATGGGTTTTGCTGCGGTGCATTGAGTTGCGACTATGCCAAGAACGCATGCTCGTGCAGGTGCGTTTATGAGGCATGGTGCGAACGAGTCGGCTCGATATCACCGGCAATGATTCAGCTATGCGCCAATGAGAGGTGTACTGATCAGATTTGTATGGCAGCGAGCAGGCTGCGCTTGTTTCCGGTTATTGGCTGGAACTGAGCAGTGCGCAAACCCTGTTTGAAGGCGCATTCGAGCATCGCCGGCAGGTTCATCTGCTGACGCTTGGCGTGTTCGTTCACGCCGTTGCTGCTGAATGCGATGTGTTGAATCATGGTGTGCACACCATAAGGTCTTACGTCCGAATCCGTCAAATCACGGTGTGTGAAATGCCTGTTGTATATAAAAAAGTCCGGTGCAACGCACGATGATAATGCGCTGCACCGGACCTACTGCAGAAACAATTGTTACAGACTGTAGATCTGTGCGCCGAACGGCCAGAGCGCGAGCTTGGCCATTTTGAACGACTGGATGCCGAACGGAATGCCGATGATGGTGATGCAGTTGAGCACGCCTGCACCCAGATAGCCGAGCGCCATCCAGCAGCCGACCAGCACCACCCACAGGATGTTGGCCAAGGCAGAGCCGACTCCGCCGCCGTATTGCACGGTTTTGCCAAACGGCGTCAAGGTGAGTCCCGCCATCTTGAACGCTTGAATGCCGAACGGGATGCCGATGATGGAGATGCACAGAATCAGTCCCACCAATGCCCATCCGATTGCGATGGCCAATC
>UMBK01047657.1_pt1 | contig 11210 bp, 9 predicted proteins | sample 1963941 | NCBI WGS metagenome assembly UMBK01 (sample SAMEA4835939, study PRJEB28245) | human gut metagenome | biome: gut microbiome; material: fecal sample | place: Denmark | collected 2008 | reverse complement strand
TGGCGCTGGACGCCGCGTTAGCGCCCGGCCAATGGCGGGAGCTGACAGCGGAGGAAGTGGAACGGCTGCAGAACGTAAAGTAATGTAAGGGGAGGAATTTATCCCTCCCGGGATCTGTACCATGGCCGCAGCGGAGCGGTCAAGACCGCTCCCTACAAAGCACCCGTGAATGTCAGTCTGTAGGGAGGGGTCTTGACCCCTCCGTGCGCGTTTCCGCATCCGCAAGGCCCCCGGGAGGGATAGATTCATCCCCTATAAACCAACAAAAAGAGGCAGCTTTTGCAGGCTGCCTCTTTGTCATTCATGAGTATACACCGTCTCGCTCGGTTGGAACATCACGGTATACCCCATATCGTTATAATTGGAGAGGGTGAGCTCGGTGCCCTCGGCCAGAACGATGTGGTGCAGGGTGTCCTGATAGGTGTCGTCGCCGTAGAGCCAGGCACTGCAATACATCGTGCGGGTGTTCTCCATCGGCAGGTCAAAGGCAAAGTAGCCGCTGCCCGCCGTGCAGGTCACGTCGTAGACGCCGGGTTCGATGTCCTCGCCCACAAGCAGATACAGGCTGTCCTCGCTGTCGCTGAGGGTATACGAAATATCGCCGGTCACCGGGTTGGGGGCAGTATCGGTGGACAGGTCATCGACCTGCGCGCTGCTGCTGTGGAAATAGAGCGCATTGTTCCCGGTCAGGAACAGCACCGTACCCGCGGGCAGCGGGACATCGTCCAACCCCGACTCCGCAGCGTCGTAGGCGGACAGATCCTCATAAATTTCCACACCGCAGGCATCGTTGACAAGGTGCATCTCCATGGATGTGCCGTCCTCGGCGCACTTGATCGTGTAGGTGCCCGCGGGCAGGTCCTGCCCCACGACGTACAGCCCGGCGGGCAGATCGCCGTCCCAGTCGGTGCCCCCGGCGGATACGAGCGGGCGCAGGTCGTCGTAGGCGTTGCTGTCGGCCTCTATGGCCTGTTCTTCGGAAAATTCGGGAACGGGCTCGGAAACCGAGGAACCGATTTCACGCTGCAGCAGGACCTGCAGCATGGGCAAAATCAAAAACAGCGCCACAACGATGATAAGCCACGCGACATTGGCACTGCGGCTGCGTCTGGAGGGGGCTTCGATGTGGTGCTCCACCCGGGCTGTGCGCACCGCGGGGCGCGGTGCATTGTGGCGGTCTGTGCCGCTCTCATGTACATGGGCGGTGCGTTCCTCGTCGTCGTAGCCTTCCACCTTGGGGCGGTTGCCCGCGGGCCGCACGCGGTGGAGAACATCCTCGCCGTTGACGCGGTGATAGTGGGCACTCTCGCCCCGCAGGGTGTAGCTGTGCTCCGGCGGGATGGGCAGACCACAGTCCTCACACCGGCCATTGACGACCCGTCCGCCGCACAGGCTGCATTTTTGCATAGGGACACCTCCTCTTTTCCTTTATTATACAGGATAGCGTAGGAAATAGCTAGAGGGGCGGGAAAATAAAAAACCTCCCTTGTCAAAGGGAGGCTCAGCTTCAGGCATTTCCTGCCCGTTTTGCAGCCGTCTTTCTGTGCAGCTGCTCGGAAAAAACCGTCATCAATACCAGCATCAGCAGCAGGACAAAGGGATAGAGCTTCATCGTGATATTCTGCGCCAGAACGCCGAAAAGCGGTGAAAGGAGCGTGCTGCCGGTGTAGGCGGCGGCCATCTGCAGGCCGGTCATTGACATGCTGAGATTCTTGCCGAAGTTGGACGGCGTCTCGTGAATGATGCTGGGGTAGATCGGTGCGCAGCCCAGTCCGGCGACCACAAGGCCGACCGGCAGCAGCGCATTGCCGAAGGGCAGCAGGATCAGCACAATACCCACGGCATTCAGAAGCTGTCCCATGCGGATCATCTGCTGATCGTTGAATTTCATCGTCAAAAAGCCGCTGAAAAACCGTCCGACTGTGATGCCTACGTAAAACAGGCTCGCCCAGCTGGCGGCGGTCATTGCGTCCAGACCGCGGGTCAGGGTGCAGTAACTGGCGGCCCACATACCGGCAATCCCCTCGACACCGCTGTAAAACGCAAAACAGAGCATTACCTCCGGCACACCGGGGACTTTCAGCAGTTCGGAAATCGTGCGGTGTTCCGGGGTAAACTCCTCCCCCGCTCCGGCGTCGGCGGGGGTCTGCCACAGCGGCAGGCTGAACAGCAGCAGCGCCGTCAGCACAAACTGCAGAACGGACACTATGCGGTAGCCGTTCTGCCAGGTGCTGCCCGCCAGCGCCCAGCCCATGATGACCGGGCCGCCCGCCGCGCCGATGCCCCACATGCAGTGCAGCCAGCTCATGTGGCGGCTTTCATAGTGCAGGGCCACATAATTGTTCAGCGCGGCGTCCACACTGCCGGCGCCCAGGCCATACGGTATAGCCCACAGGCAAAGCTGCCAGAACTGCGTGCAGGTCGAAAACCCAAACAGCGCCACGGCGGTGGTGGCAACGCTGAGCGCTGTGACCCTGCCGGTGCCGAGCTTATTGTTGAGCCAGTCGCTGGCCAGGCTGGACACGATGGTCCCGACGGAGATGATCATGGACACGCCGCCCGCCCAGGACACGCCCGCGCCGAGCTGCGGATACATGCTGGGCCACGCCGCGCCCAGCAGCGCGTCCGGCAGGCCCAGGCTGATGAACGCCAGATAGATGACCGGCAAAAGCAAAGATACCATACGAAAAACCTCTTGACTTTCTGTAGTTGTGATATTATGATTATATCATCAAATTGCGGAATATACAGGCACTAATTCCGCAAAATCTCGGTACAATTTCACCAAAAACGGAGGCGAGCAAGAAATGGCACTGTCGCTGTGCAGAACGACCGTGGACGATTCGGCGCGGGAGCTGATGGAGCATGGCACCGCCGCCTTCCCCATCGCCTGTTATCACGACGATTTGCAGGCCGAGCCCGTGCCGTGGCACTGGCACGAGGAATTGGAGGTACTGGTCGTCAGCGAGGGCATGATCTTGGCGACGGCAGGCGGCGAGAAATTCCGCTTGGGAAAGGGCGAGGGGCTGTTCATCAACGCAGGGGTTTTGCACGGCGACTGGCCGCTGAATGCGGGCAGCTGCCGCCTGCACAGCATGGTGTTCCACCCACGGCTGGTGGGCGGCAACCCGGACAGCGTGTTCTGGCAGAAATATCTGCAGCCGCTGCTGACCGACCCCAGCCGTCCCTGCGCCGTGCTGCGCCCCACGGTGGACTGGCAGCACGAGGCCATCGAGGACATGGAGCGGGCGTTCCGCGCGGTGGTGAACGAAATCCCCGGCTACGAGTTCAAGACCCGCGCGGCGCTGTCGGAGATGATCTTCCAGCTGGTCAGCCACGCTCCGGCGGTGCAGGCCATGCCGAAAAAGGCACTGCGCAACGCCGACCGCATCAAGACGATGCTGCAATTTATCCAAGAGCATTACGCCGAGGACATCTCGGTCGAACAGGTCGCGTCCAGTGCGTCCATCAGCCCCAGCGAGTGTCTGCGGTGCTTCCACGATATGATCGGCACGACACCGAATCAGTATCTGCGCGACCAACGCGCCCAGCGCGCGGCGGAGCTGCTGTGCGGCACGGGACTGCGGGTGACGGAAATCGCGATGCAGTGCGGTTTTCAGGACGCGAGCTACTTTGCCCGCGCCTTCCGCCAGGTCTACGGCTGCGGCCCGACGGAGTATCGCAGAAAAGCACGAAGGGAAAAATAAAACTACCGCCGTCAGTTCCCTGACGGCGGTAGTTATTTTATCGGGAATTAACCGTTATTCTTGCGGGTCTTGATTTCGTCCACGACCTGGTTGATGAAAGCATCCAGATCCATCGTGGTGGTCTCGCCCTTGCGGTCACGGACGCTGATGCTGTTGGCCTCGACCTCTTTTGCGCCCAGAACCAGCATATAGGGCACGCGGTCAACCTGCTGGGCCTGGCGGATCTTGTAGCCGATCTTCTCGTTGGACTCATCCAGCACAACGCGGACACCGGCGGCCTGCAGCTTGGCGGTGACGTCCTTCGCGTAGTCCAGCGTCTTTTCGCTGACGGGCAGGACCTTGACCTGCGTCGGGGCCAGCCAGGTCGGGAAACGGCCCTTCGTCTCCTCGATCAGGTAAGCCATGAAGCGGTCCAGAGAGCCGAGGATCGCGCGATGCAGCACGACGGGGGTCTTTTCGCTGCCGTCCTTGTCCACGTAGGTCAGGTGGAACTTGGCGGGCAGGCAGAAGTCCAGCTGGCAGGTGGACAGCGTGTACTCGGCGCCGACGGCGGGCTTGACGTTGACGTCCAGCTTCGGGCCGTAGAAGGCAGCCTCGCCGATCTCCTCGGTGAAGTGGATGCCCAGCTCGGTCAGGACCTCGCGCAGGGCGTTCTCGGCGTGGTTCCACATAGCGTCGTCGTCATGGTACTTCTTCTTGTCGGCGGGGTCGCGCAGGGACAGCACGCAGCGGTAATCCGTGATGTTGAAGTCCTTGTAGACGTCGAAAATCAGCGCGCAGACGTTGGCAACCTCGCTCTTGATCTGCTCGGGCGTGCAGAACAGATGCGCGTCGTTCTGGCAGAAGTGGCGGCCGCGCTCGATGCCCTTCAGCGTGCCGGAGGACTCATAGCGGAAGTCGTGGGCGATCTCGCCGATGCGGATGGGCAGCTGGCGATAGCTGTGGGGCTGGTTGGCGTAGATCATCATGTGGTGGGGGCAGTTCATCGGGCGCAGGACGTAGCTCTCGCCCTCCATCTCCATAGCGGGGAACATGTTCTCGCGATAGTGGTCCCAGTGGCCGGAGGTCTTGTACAGGTTCACGGTGCCGATGCAGGGGGTCATGACGTGCAGGTAGCCGCGCTCACGCTCCTTGCCCTTGATGTAATCCTCCAGCTGCTGCCAGACGGTGTAGCCGTTGGGCAGGAACATCGGCAGGCCGCGGCCGACAAGGTCGTCGGTCATGAACAGGCGCATCTCCTTGCCGATCTTGCGGTGGTCGCGCTCACGGGCCTCCTGCTGCTGCTTCTCCCAGGCGTCCAGCTCCTCCTGATTGTGGAAGGCAACGCCGTTGATGCGGGTCAGCATCTTGTTCTCTTTGTCGTTCTTCCAGTAAGCGCCGGACTGCTGGGTGATCTTGAACGCCTTCAGCGCCTTGGTGTAGCACAGGTGGGGTCCGATGCACATGTCGACGTACTCGCCCTGCTGGTAGAAGCTGAACTCGGTCTCGTCGGCCAGGTCGGCGATATGCTCGATCTTGTAGTGCTCCTGACGCTCCTCCATCAGCTTGACGGCCTCGTCACGGGGCAGGATGAACGGCTTGATGGGAAGATTCTCCTTGCAGATCTTCTTCATCTCTTTTTCGATGGCGGCCAGATCCTCGTCGGTCAGCTTGGTGTCGCCGAGGTCGACGTCATAGTAGAAGCCGTTCTCGGTGGCAGGGCCGAAGGCAAAGTCCGCCTGCGGGTAGAGGCGCTTGATGGCCTGCGCCATGATATGGGCAGCCGTGTGGCGCAGAACGTGCAGTTCTTCCTCCTGCGGGCACTCGGCGACGGTACCGTCCTTGTAGATGATCTTCATAATTGTACGCTCCTTTTGCAATTGCACAAAAATGCAAATAAAAAATGCTCCATCCCTCGCTTACAAAAGGGATGAAGCATATAGCTCCACGGTTCCACCCAAATTGCGCTTATATCTTATATAAAAGGTAAGCGCCGCTCGTACCGGCTGTAACGGGCCGTACCCGGCGGAGGTTCGCCCCCGCGCTCGGCAGTGGTAAGGCTGCGGGCCGCTGCAAAACCGCTTGCACCACGCGGCGTACCGCGGCGGTTCTCTCTTGTGCAGGACCTCGCATCCCGTTTGTCTGCCTCATGGCTTTGTACAGGATGAAGTTAAATTATTTATAGCACAAGTGGCCGGAGAAGTCAAGTAGGAATTTTTGGGAGGCATTGCCCCTCCCGCCAGTTTGCACAAAAAACTTTCCACTCCCCTGCCCTGCCCATGTAAAACGACGAAGTTATTAAATATACATTGACTTTACATATTTATGCAATTATACTGTGTGTATCAACTAAGTGAGGGCTTAGCTGCGTACTTATTTTATTTTATTTTACAAAGAATTAGAGGGAAAATCACATGAAAAAGCTCACTGCTCTGATGCTCAGCTCCGCTATGATGCTGAGCCTGGCCGCCTGCGGCGGTTCCGCTTCCACCGAGACTGTTTCCAGCGAGGCTGCTTCTTCTGAGGCCGCATCCTCCGAGGCCGTTTCCACCGAGGAGGCCGCTTCTGCTGACGCTGCCGCGCTGACCACCGTCAACGCCGGCAAGCTGACGATGTCAACCAACGCCGCCTTTCCCCCGTATGAGATGACCACCGACACCGGTGATTTCGAGGGCATCGACATTGAGGTTGCGGGTGCCATCGCCAAGAAGCTCGGCCTGGAGCTGCAGGTCGACGACATGGACTTTGACGCCGCCCTGCTGGCCGCCCAGAACGGCAAGAGCGACATGGTCATGGCCGGTGTCACCGTCACCGACGAGCGCCTGAAGGTCATGGACTTCTCCGACACCTACGCCGAGGGCATCCAGTCCATCATCGTGCCTGAGGACTCCGACATTGCCACCGCTGACGACCTGTCCGGCCAGACCATCGGCACCCAGCGCGGCACCACCGGCTACCTCTACTGCACCGATGACTTCGGTGAGGAAAATGTCATCGCCTATGATAACGGTCTGACCGCTGTGCAGGCCCTGAACAACGGCCAGGTCGATGCCGTCGTCATCGACAACGCCCCCGCCCAGGAGTTCGTTGCGGCCAACCCCGGCCTGAAGATTCTTGACACCGCTTACGCCCAGGAAGATTACGCTATCGGCGTTGCCAAGGGCAACACCCAGCTGCTGGACGCCATCAACGGCGCTCTGGAGGAGCTGCAGGCCGACGGCACCCTGCAGGCCATCGTGGACAAGTACATCACCGCTGAATAAGCGCTTTGCAGCAAGCGGAAAGGCACGCCGGTACCCCGGCGCGCTTTTCTTTTATTTAGTGTGACTTTTCCCGGAAATATGATATAATACAAATATCGCGCTGTAGGGGCCGCATATATGCGGCCCGCAACCTTCCCGCAGGCAAGAGTTTGCCGGAAAGCCGCGGGCCGGGCATGCCCAGCCCCTACAGGTGTGCTGAATTCAAACAGAAAGAAAGGTTGTGTTGCGGATGGAAGCACAGTTTGAAGCGCTTTCGGAGCTGGTCAAGAACGGCCAGAAGCTGAACTTCGGGCAGGACTTCTTCGTAAAATTTTACCAGGCATTTCTCTACTCGGACCGCTGGCAGCAGTACATCAAGGGCGTGGGCACGACCCTGCTGGTCACGGCCATTGCACTGGTGCTGGGCGTTGTGCTGGGTGCCATCGTCGCTATGGTCCGCGTGGGTTACGCGCAGCAGAAGCCCCACCACCGCAACCCGATCCTGGGCATCTTCAACGCAGTGGCGCAGGTGTATGTCACAGTCATCCGCGGCACGCCTATGATGGTCCAGCTGCTCATCATGAGCATGGTCATCTTCGCCAGCAGCCGCAACTTCACGATGGTCGGTGCGCTGGCGCTGGGCATCAACTCGGGCGCCTATGTGTCGGAGATCATCCGCGGCGGTCTCATGGCCGTTGACCCGGGCCAGATGGAGGCGGGACGCAGCCTCGGACTCAACTACATGACCACGATGTTCGAGATCATCATCCCCCAGGCCATCCGCTCCATCCTGCCTGCGCTGGGCAATGAGTTCATCATGCTGCTGAAGGATTCCTCGCTGATCACGGTCATCGGCGGCAAGGAGCTGCTGTATGCTGCGCAGGGCATCATGAACCGTACCTATGAGCCGATGTTCCCGCTGCTCGGCGTGGCCGCGACCTATCTGGTGCTGGTCATGCTGTTCAGCGCGCTGCTTGCAAAATTTGAGAGGAGGCTGGCGCAAAGTGATAGACGTTAAAGGACTGCAGAAGAACTACGGCGGCCTGCAGGTGCTCAAGGGCGTGGACCTGACCATCAACAAGGGCGACTGCGTTGTGCTGGTCGGCCCCTCGGGCTGCGGAAAATCCACGTTCCTGCGCTGCCTGAACCGTCTGGAGGAGCCGGACGGCGGCCATGTCATCTTCAACGGCAAGGAAGTCACCGACCACGACATTGACCATGTGCGCCAGAAGATGGGCATGGTGTTCCAGCATTTCAACCTGTTCCCCCACCTGACGGTGAAGAAGAACATCACGCTGGCCCCCGTGCGTCTGGGCCTGATGAAGCAGCCCGAGGCCGACAAGAAAGCCATGGAGCTGCTGGAGCGCATCGGTCTGGCCGACAAGGCCGACACCTACCCCAACATGCTGTCCGGCGGGCAGAAGCAGCGCATTGCGATTGTGCGCGCGCTGGCCATGAACCCCGACGTGCTGCTGTTTGACGAGCCGACCTCCGCCCTTGACCCCGAGATGGTCGGAGAGGTTTTGGAGCTGATGAAGGAGCTGGCCCGCGGCGGCATGACGATGGTCTGCGTCACCCACGAGATGGGCTTTGCCCGCGAGGTCGCAAACCGCATCATCTTCATCGATGAGGGCATCGTCAAGGTCGATAAGCCGCCGAAGGAGTTCTTCGCCAACCCCGAAAATGAGCGTTTGAAGGCATTTTTGTCAAAGGTGCTGTAAATTTGTATAGAAAGCGGTCTGCCGATGGATTTTCGGCAGACCGCTTTCTTGCTGCCTGTAGAGGCCCGCACATGTGCGGCCCGCAGCCTTCCATGAAACGCTCGTTTGCCTTTCACAACCGGGCCGGGCATGCCCGGCCCCTACCATAATTATAAACGCTGCAGCAAGTTGATTCTTTGCGCAAAATGTGGTAAAATAGCACTATTACTATGGATAACTATGCAACCACGATTTTACACATAAGGAACAGGTATTTTTATGGCTGAAAATCTGCAAACCACCCGCCCGGCTGACGAGGGCTGGACTACGGTCATCCGGCCCAAGACCGGCTGGTTCGACATCGACCTGCAGGAGCTCTGGCGCTACCGCGACTTAATTGTGATGTTCGTCAAGCGCAACTTTACCGTGCTGTACAAGCAGACGATCCTGGGCCCCGCGTGGATCATTCTGAACCCGCTCATCACCACCGTGATTTTCAACGTTGTGTTCGGCGGCATGGCCAACATGCCCACCGACGGCGTGCCCGGCTTTTTGTTCTACATGGCCGGCAATACGGTGTGGACCTTCTTTGCCAACTGCGTCAACAATACAGCCAATACGTTTGTGACAAACTCACAGGTTTTTGGCAAGGTGTACTTCCCGCGCCTGACGATGCCGGTCAGCCAGGTGCTGACAAGCCTAATCAACTTCGGCATTCAAGCGGTCATGTACCTGATCTTCTGGGTGTACTTCTTTGCCACGGGCAGCGGCGTCACCTTTACGCTGTGGGTGCTGGCTGTGCCGTTCGTCGTGCTGGAGGTCATGCTGCTGGGTCTCGGCGTCGGCATCATCGTGTCGTCCTTAACGACGAAGTACCGCGATCTGGCGATTGCCGTCGGCTTCGGCGTGCAGCTCTGGATGTACGCCTCCCCCGTCGTCTATCCGCTGTCGATGCTGGACAACTCCCCGCGCCTGCGGGTGCTCGTCCAGCTTAACCCCATGACGTCGCCGATCGAGATTTTCCGCATGGCTACCTTGGGCACCGGCACGGTCACGACGTTCGGCATTGTGTACAGCCTGATTTTTACCGCTGCGGCGCTGGTTTTGGGCGTCGTGCTGTTCAGCCGCATTGAAAAGACCTTCATGGATACCGTGTAAGAAAGGGGCGCGTAACTATGTCTGCAAATGAAAAACGCCCTGTCATCGAGGTCACGGGGCTGAAAAAGCAATACAAGCTCGGCCAGATCGGCGGCGGCACGCTGACCCACGACCTGCAAAGCTGGTGGGCCCGTGTGCGCGGCAAGGAGGACCCGAACACCGTCATCGGCACCGACCAGCGGCTGTTCGGCCAGACGTTTATGGCGCTGAACGGCGTTGACCTGACCGTCTATCAGGGGGAGGCACTGGGCATTATTGGCCGCAACGGCGCGGGCAAATCCACGCTGCTCAAGCTGCTCTCCCGCATCACCGCCCCCACCGAGGGCGAAATCAAAATCCGTGGCCGCGTGGCCTCGATGCTCGAGGTCGGCACCGGCTTCAACAACGAGATGACGGGCCGCGAGAACATTTATATGAACGGCGCGATTCTGGGCATGACCCGCGCCGAGATCGACGCAAAGCTGCCGCAGATCATTGAATTTTCCGAGTGCGGCGACTTCATCGACACACCCGTCAAGCGCTATTCCAGCGGCATGTTCGTCAAGCTGGCCTTCGCCGTGGCCGCGCATCTCGACAGCGAGATCATGGTCATGGATGAAGTTCTGGCCGTCGGCGATATGAAATTCCAGCAGAAATGCTTAGGGAAAATGAGCGACGTCGCCAATCAGGACGGGCGCACGGTGCTGTATGTCAGCCATAATATGTCGACTATTCGTCAGCTTTGCACCCGCTGCGTCGTGCTGGACAAGGGCAGGGTCATCTTTGACGGCGACGTGGAGCAGGCCATCGCGGTCTACATGGACACCACCGACGTCAACGTTGTCCACTACGACCTGGCCGACGTTGCCCGCATGACGGGCAGCGCGGGCAAGCGGTTCCGGCTGGAAACGCTGGATTTCGTCGGCAAGGAGTCGAGCGTGTTTGCCGATACCGAAAAGATGCGGGTGAAAATCACCTGGCGCGTTTCGGAGCCGTTCGCGGGCATCCACATGAAGATGAACCTCCACGCGCGGGATTCGACGCCCGTCGGCATCACCCATCCCGTCGACCTCGGCCCCGCCGAGCCGGGCAAAATCTACACCTCTGTGTTTGAATTTGACCCGAGTCTGCTGGGCGAGGGACAGTATTTCTTCTATCTCGACATTTTTGACGGCGCGCTGGCCCACGCGGTCTGCCTGGACAAGCCCGTGACCGAGTTCGCCTTTGAGGTGACGAACAGCGACCTGACGATGCCAGAGTGGGCGTCCGGCTGGGGCCGCATCCACTTCCCGCCCGTCAAGCTCGTGCAGGAGTAACGCATGAAACCGAATTTGTACATCTGCCACACCGCGTATCAGGTCTTGGTCGATCTGCTGCGGGCCGGGCGCTGCGCCGGCAAGCCCCACACAATGGTGCTCTCCGCCTCCGTGCCCGACACCGCCGCG
>UMBK01029182.1_pt1 | contig 11236 bp, 8 predicted proteins | sample 1963941 | NCBI WGS metagenome assembly UMBK01 (sample SAMEA4835939, study PRJEB28245) | human gut metagenome | biome: gut microbiome; material: fecal sample | place: Denmark | collected 2008 | reverse complement strand
GTATTTTAAGCGGTTATGATGACGGCACTTTCAGAGATGACGGATTGCTTACGAGAGCGGAAGCGTCATCGGTACTTGTACGATTAATTGATAAAAATGAGAGAATTAATTCCGATGAAACGCTATATGACTATTTCGGAAGAAAGGTTACTTGGACAGAGCCGTTGAGAACAGACGTTCCGGAGCAGTATCAAGTAAGTATGTCAGATATAAGTATTTCTCAAGCAATATATGATGAGGCTGTTGTGAATGGTGGTAATATTTCAACAAAAACATTAAGTCGTTCAAAAGCTATGATGTTTGAAGATTTGGTATTACAGTCAATCAAATATGACGGCGATACAATAACGCTTACAGTTCCTGATTATCTTCCTGAAAGTCAAAGATGGGCTATTGAGATTGCCTATTGGGACATTGATAAAGATTATGATTTTACAATGATGAAGAGCTATTATATAGATAAATCGGGAACATATGAATTTAATGATATAAAGGTTTTAGAGCAAATTTCAATAAAAGTATTGCCGCTTAATAGCAATAGCTTTACATCTGGTATATTTATTGATAATGGTGCTAATCTTTCGTTAGAAAGACTTGATAAACCTGAAGTATCATTCAATAATATTCGTACTAATTTTGAATGGGTACAAGGTCAAGGTTATAAGGATTATATAAAGGACTTTGATGGAGAAATTCGATATACGGTTGAATGGTAAAAGTATTGTATTAATCATTGACAAAATGAAATAATAGATATATAATGATAATAGAAAAAGGCAAGACTTCAAACGGTTATGCCAAAGAGTTTATTTTTGAAAAATAACGCTGCTTTAGCGGGCTGGCGTTATTTTTTTATGGAAACTACCAAGAGTAGAAGAATAATCATAAAAGAAATTATGAATTCATTATCCATATCAACCACCTCCTCTCCCGACCGATAATGTGGGATAGTTGGTGGCATAACCGTCCAGCTTTTACACTGTTTTCTGTCTTGCCTTTAACTGCGGATTACTCCGACAAGAGCATTATATATTAAAAACATACAACATTCAACAATTCAAAGCAAACGTAACATAAAAGTAAAATCAAAGTGCAGTATTCATATCTGCACTTTTTTTATTACAGAGAAAGGAAAAATGAATATGAAAAGAAAAACAATAATATTTTTAACAATGATATTTACGGTTGTCTTTTCTGCCATAGCCTCAAGTTATATTGTAAATGCAGATGAACTTGACGGATATACAAAGGTAGATTGGTCTTGGAACAGAGATATGGAAACCACTGATGTCAATTCTGTAATTGTGGGCGGAAATATTCCGTTTTGGCGATATGTAAATAAAACATCTCCGGCAAATAATAATGCGATATGGAAAAGTATATATGGTGATGAATTATCAGATGATGATGTCATAAAAATATGGCGTGGTGATATGGACAAAAAATATGTAGTGGCAAGTGTTGATGTTGTAAACATTCCTGATGAAAACATACGTCAATACATATACGACCATATAGATGAAGATTTACCTGACTTGAAATTCAAGTTTGACATCGATGCGGATGTTGAGGGCGATTCAAACAGTGAAAAAGCAGAAAAGCTATTTGATGGCGATATAGGTTATCGTGTATATCGAGATGGTGACACTTGCCGAATTGAAATGAAATTCAGTCCTAAATTCCATTTGATTGATGGAGAAGATAATGACTTGAATATTGAAGAAAAAGTATTGCCTAATATGCCAAATAAAAAATTACCTAAAGCGTGCTATCCGTATAGCTCCGTTATATTCTCTATGTGGGGATATGAAGGCGGCTCTAATGAGCATTACGGAGCTTTGGAAGTGGTTGAGGGTAACGACCCGAAATATATTTACGGTCAAAGTTTTGGTTACGGTGATATATTAGAAAAAGGAAAAATACCAAACAATATGGTTTATCCAAACTTTGAGGCTGGAGAAATTAATCAAGAGGGAACGTGGGTAGGCACAGTTGAAAGTGATACGCTTGACAGTAATCTTATTCGTATAGGACAACAATATAAGCAAAAAGGTGATTTATGGTATTACAGTTATGGCGGAGCAGTCGGATATAATTTTAAGTTTCCGTTTAAGGTGTCGCTTGGATTGGACTTGCACGGAACAGTAACAAAAAGATTTATAAACAGTATCACAGGTGAAGTGATTTTTGAAGATACTGAATCAATACCTTTTGGAGAGTCTGATAGTATAACCAAAACATATGTATTGGCTGATAATTCGGGTAAAGCAATCATTGATAATTCGGAAACAGAATACATATATGAGCGATATAGAGTCATAAACGGCTCAAATAGCGAAAAAATAATCGAAGATACATCAGCATATGCCAACATAGATTTATCACCAAATACACCGAATAAAACGCTTGAAATATACGTCAGACCTGATACACCTATTGAAACTCCGACTGAAACACCTAATCCTGATAGTGAAAATCGTCCTCCGAGTAATGATGAAGTACCTGATGATGAAATAGAAACAGTGCCTATTGACCCGTCTATTTGTGATAGTGATACAAATACTATTGTTTGGCAAGAACAGACAAAGCATACCGTTTCAACTACTGACGGAAAAAGTCACACTTGTTATCACACATACACATATAAGGCAAAATTAAAAGTAGACAGTATTAAATTATCGCCTGACCCAATAAAAAGCGGTTATGGACTTGACGCAGAAATCAAAACGAGTATAAGCTATGAGCAAACCAATGCACAGAAAAGCTATTCCTGTTCTCAACGCTTAGGAACACGAACACCATCGGACAAACCAAAACCACCGGCTAAAGCCACCGCTCGTCTTGGTTGGACATCAAAAACCTTTGACGGTGATTTTATTCAAGGTAGTATGGTTGATATGAATAAAGTATCAAGTAATAGTACATCTGCTACATTCTCTGCTCCTTATAATAACATTGTAAACGAAAGTAAACTATATACGGACTTATGGTTAAGCGGAACAAAAGAAGAGCCTAAAAGGCATAAAATTGCTTTTGATATTTATGGTGGCGGTGTAGACGGTACTGAATGGTGTACAACCGTTGAAAAAACTTTTATTATAAATGGTGATATGTATGAGGACGCTTATACTACATCAACATACTAATATTAAGAATTAGTGAGAATGGTCTATCGGACTATTCTCACTTTTTCAAAAATTCAAAGGAGGAAAATTAAGATGAAAGTAGAAAGAACAATAGTGATAAAAGAAAATGAAATTTCTGAAGAAGTAGGACAATATGAAAAAGAAATTACTAAACTTTTGGCAGAAATATTAATGAAAACAGAAAATATAATGGTTGACAAAAGTGATAGTTTAGGATATACTTCATAGTATACAAGAGTAGGGACAATAGAATATATCAGATGTACACTCAAAAGGAGTGTGGATTATGATAGAAAACTATTTAGAAAAAATTAAACAAAGATTGAAAGTTGTAGTTCTTCATGCAGTTATATATACTCGATATTCTTCGGACAATCAGAGAAGTGAATCTATTGACGCACAAATAAGATTGATAAGAAAATGGGCTCAAGAGTATAATATTATTATTGATAAAGTTTATGCCGATGAGGCACAAAGTGCAAAGCGAGATGATAGACAACAATTTCAACAAATGATAGCTGATTCAAAAAAACAAAAAGGTTGGCAACTTGTCTTAGTACATAAATTAGACAGGTTTGCCAGAAATAGAATGGATAGTGTAGCATATCGTGTGGAATTGAGAAAAAACAAAAAATATCTGATTAGCACTACGGAACAATTTGATGATACGCCTGAAAGTTGTTTGCTGGAAGGTATCATTGAATCAATGGCAGAGTTTTATTCAAAGAATTTGGCTCGTGAAACAATGAAAGGCTTAACCGAAAATGCCTTGAAAGCAAAACATTGCGGAGGAACTCCACCGTTGGGCTATGAACTGGACGCATTAAATTTCTACAAGATAAATGAATTTGAAGCACAAGGTGTAAAACTCATTTATCAGTGGTTTCTTGAGGGAAAATCATACACTGATATTATAGCGGGAATTAATTCATTGGGTTATCGTACTAAGCGTAAAAGAATGTTTACTCGTAATTCACTGTATGAAATTTTGAGAAATGAAAAATATACAGGAACTTTTGTCTATAACAAGATGGAAAGTAGAGATGAATTTACTGGAGCACGTTCACGCCATAAGTATAAACCTGAAAGTGAAATAATAAAAGTAGAAAATATGATTCCAGAGATTATATCAAAAGAAGATTGGAACAATGTTCAAATAATCTTGAACAGTAGAAAAAATGCCCATACTAATCGTGCTAAAGAAGAATACTTGCTTTCCGGTAAGGTTCAATGCGGTGAATGTGGAGGGAGCTATGTCGGCAAGCGAACAACCAATAGCAGAGGAAATGTGTATTTATCCTATATATGTTGTCGAAAACGAAATTCTAACTATAAATGCAAAAATCATTGTGTAAATCGTGATTGGTTAGAAGAGTATGTATTGAAAATTGTAGATAACTATATATCACATCTCAGTCATAAACAACAACATTGTATTTATAAATTGTGTTTGGAACGTGTAGAAAATTCTCATCAATCAGAAATAGAGGTTCTGAAAAAAGAAGTAAGAAATATAGATAAAGAACTTTTTAGAATTGCAGACGTTATTACAATAGCCAGTTCTTCAACATTGATAGAGAAACTTACATCATTAGAACAACAGAAAGCCGAAATTCAATTACAAATTGAAAATTTGGCAAAAGAAAAACGTAAAAGTTTATCTGAACAAGAAATAGGTTTATTTTTGATAAACTTCAGAAAAATGTTAAAAGAGAGGTCAGCTCCTTACTTAAAAGAGTTGGTGTATCTTATAGTAAATAAAATAATAGTAAATCAAGAAAATGTAATCGTTTACTTGAATGTACCTAATGTAAAAGTAAATAAATAGTAACACTATCAAAAGAGTGTCCTTCAAAATGGCTCCGCACTGGAGGAGCCATAAACGGAACAAGATATTTGTTCCGTTTTTTGTTGTAGAAAAATATTTATTTGTCTTTTTTGCAAAATGCTATCTTTGGTTTAAATGTTTGTTGTTTATATGTTTAAATAAACGGTAGCGTTAAACAAACATTGTTTGCAATGAAAAAATGCTGAAAATGTGCAACCTGAAAAATAATTTGCAATTAATACAATCGCTTCCGAATGTGAGCTAAGCAATATTTTGTATATTTCGGAAGATTTTATAATATCAATATAATTGAAATATTATGTCAGTTGTGTTATAATAAATTCGGTGATAGATAATGAAAAATTTTTATGAAAAAGTGTATGATATAGTGGCACAAATACCGAAAGGGAAAGTTACGACGTATGGGTGCATAGCGATGAGGTTGGGGAATATACGGCTCAGTCGACTTGTGGGGAACGCACTACATGCAAATACTGACCCTGTAAACGTTCCTTGTCACAGAGTAGTAAATCGTGAGGGAAAACTTGCACCGATGTATGTTTTCGGGGGTGTTGACGTTCAAAAGGAACGGCTTGAAAATGAGGGCGTAGAGGTTGACGGCGATAGGATTGATTTAGAAAAATATTTATGGAGATAGAATACGGCAGTGTAAAAACTGACGTTTTTTATTTGTTGTTCTTTACAAAAAATATAAAATATGATATACTGAATTTGCGACAATTCTAAACTTAATAATAAACTATTTGTAACAGTGTATAGTTTTAGCAAAAAACGCTATATGCTTTATTTGTCATAACAATTTACTGTTACTTGTAGTTTTGATAGTTTAGAATGTGTCGCAGCATTTAATCAAAGCAGGCGTTTTTATGTGCCGTTTGGTTTTATGCCGCGGCACATTTTTTAATTTACAAAACTATATTTCTTAGGAGGAATGACAAATGAAAAAAAGAATTTTAAGTATGGTGCTTGCGCTTTCTATGTTGATATCATTTATGCCGATTATAGCAAGTGCGGCAACAAGCGGCACTTGCGGCGATAATTTGACATGGACGTTTGATAACGGTACGCTGACAATCAGCGGTACGGGGGAAATGGAGGATTACTATTGGGAAGAAAATCATCGTGCTCCATGGTTCAAAAATAGAGAAAGTATTAAAAATGTTGTAATAGAGGAAGGGGCAACAAACATAAGCACATATGCGTTTTATTGTTGTAGTAACTTGATAAACATAACAATTTCAAATAGTGTAACAAATATAGAATCTGACGCATTTGCTACCTGCAGTAGCTTGACAAACATAACAATCCCAAATAGCGTAATGAGCATAGAAGAATTTGCAATTATAGACTGTGACAATCTGGAGAGTATAACAATTTCAAACAGTGTAACGAACATAGGAGACGGACTATGTTATAGGTGCAGTAACTTAAAAAACATATATGTGGATAAAAATAATCAATATTATAGTTCTGAAAATGGAATCTTGTTTAATAAAGATAAATCTAAATTGATTAAATATCCTGACGGTAAAATTAATAAGCAATGTATAATTCCTGACAATGTAACAGATATAGGTGAATATGCATTTGCTGCATGCAGTAGCTTAACGAGTATAACAATACCAAACAGTGTAACGAGTATAAGTGATAGGGCGTTTTATTATTGTAGCAGTCTTACGAGTATAACAATACCAAACAGTGTAACAAGTATAGGCGGAAGTGCATTTAATTCATGCAGTAGCTTGACAAATATAACAATACCAAACAGTGTAACAAGTATAGGCGGAAGTGCATTTAATTCATGCAGTAGCTTGACAAATATAACAATACCAAACAGCGTAACGTGTATAGATGCTTATACATTTATGAGATGTAGTAGTCTTACGAGCATAACAATTCCGAATAGCGTAACAAGTATAGAGTATGGTGCATTTAATGAGTGTAGCAGTTTAACAGATGTATATTACACAGGAACAAAAGCTGAATGGGAGAAAATTGATATTGATAATAGTTATAATGGTAATGATGATTTGCTTAATGCAACAATTCATTACAGTGACATAGTACCGTCAACTATATATTCAGCCGACAAGGTTAGCACGCAGATTACAAGTGGGAAGTTAAAGATAACGCTTAATGTAGATGACAACATTAACAATGCAACTGTTTATGTAGCATTTAGAAACAACGGAAAGATTGTTGATGTCAAAAAAGCAACATTGAGTAATTTAAAAGCTGAAGTATCTTTAAGTAGCAAGACATATACCGATATGAATATTTACATATGGAACGGTCGTCAACAGCCTTATACATATGTAAAGAATATAAAAAAATAATAATTTATAAAGAAAGAACATTTTGCGTAAAGGCTTAATGTTCTTTTGTTTTACTGTACAAAATGCGTTATTAATGGTATACTGAATTAAAGAAAACGATTGAATGGAGAAAGTTATGAACATACAGATATTTGGAAAATCGAAGTGTTTTGATACGAAAAAGGCGGAGAGATATTTTAAGGAGAGAAAAATAAAATATCAGCTAATCAATATGACTGAAAAGGGCATGAGCAAGGGTGAATACAACAGCGTCAAGCAAGCTGTCGGCGGATATGAAAACTTAATTGACGAAAAGGCAAAGGACAAAGACACTCTTATGCTTATAAAATATCTTGCGGACGAGGCAAAAGAGGACAAACTGCTTGAAAATCCTCAACTGTTCAAAACACCTATTGTCAGAAACGGCAGACAGGCGACTGTCGGCTACAAACCGGAGGTATGGAAAACATGGGAATAAAGCGAGTTCCGACGTATTTCAATGAATTTGCCTGTATCGGCGGTGCGTGTGAAGATAACTGCTGTATCGGCTGGGAGGTTGATATTGATGATGAAAGTCTTGAAGTTTATAACTCGGTCGGCGGTGAGTTTGGCGATAGGCTACGCCGTTATATGAATGACGAAAACAGTTTTACGCTTAAAAATAACCGTTGTCCATTTTTGAACGACAAAAATTTATGCGATATTTTTATAAACATCGGCGAGGACAAGCTCTGCACCGTTTGTACGGAATATCCGCGATTTACCGAAACATACGGCAGTTTAACGGAAAAAGGTCTTGGAATGTCGTGCGAAAGTGCGGCGGAATTTATCTTTAAAAGTGACAAGCCGACTGGTTTTGAAACTGAAAAATTTGATTATGAAGAAGAATGTGACGAAGATTTTTTAAGGATACTTTTAAATGTGCGTGAAAATATTTTTGACGTGCTTAAAAATCGAAAAATGAACATTTCGGACAGAGTTAAAACGATTTTGAATTATGCATATGACGTGCAGGATAAAATCAATAACAACAACGTTGACAAAGTACCTCAAAGTGTGGATAACTGCGATTTTTCACAAAGTGAAAAGTGTATAAACGACATAAAAGAGTGCGTCAAGCTATGTCTTAGCCTTGAAATTATGGAGGACAGTTGGACGGGTGTAATTGAAAACACGCTCGGAATTTTTGACAATTACGATAATTTGAGCGGTGAGTTTGATTTATACATAAGCGGACGCGAATACGAATATGAAAATTTGCTTGTGTACTTCATATACAGATATTTGCTGAAAGCGGTGTTTGACTGTGACGTGCTTACAAAGGTACGTTTTGCGGCGGTGTCGTATGTGATTATACGTCAGCTTGATATTGCACGTTGGCTTAGAAACGGAAAGGAATTTTCGCTTAAAGACAGAATAAAAAATTGTGTACTGTATTCAAAGGAGGTTGAGCATTGTCAGGATAATATTGATTTCTTTGACGAGGAATTTTTGTTCAATCCAATCTTTGAACACAACAGATTTTTGAATTTAATTTAAGTTTTTTCGATTTTGTATTGCAAAATATAATAATTGACGAAAAAGAGCCGAGCGTTTTTGTTGCCGATTTACTTCCGTTTGTCTGCCTGTCAACACGGTACAACCCATTGAACAACCGATTACAAAGCTTGTAATAATTCTGCATAAGCTGACTGCCTATGTTTACGGCTGAAATCAACGACGTGCTGTTATACGCACCGACAACGGTATTACGGTATTATTATATATTCCTTATTCGGTTTTGCCAATGCCTTTTGTAAAATCGGTCAAACTTGACACATTATAAGTAAAATGCTATAATTAAAATAGATTACTATATACAAAATACGGTGTTTTCAGTATGGAGGAAATTATGACGCATTTGAATTCTGCGGTAAAATTACTTGACAGAGCCGCTGAAAAGTTTAACGATAAAATTGCAATATCAGATGAATGGAGCGAGATTAGTTTCAGTGAATTGCAGAGAAAGGGAAAGGCTGTCGGAACGGCACTTGCAAAGACAACTCCGCAAGGATATATGCCTGCACCTGTTATGGTGTATTTGAAGAAAAGCATATCGTGTTTGGTTTGTTTTATGGGTGCGATGTACAGTGCAAATCCGTATGTGCCTACCGCTTACGATATGCCTGCGAACAGAATACAGAAAATTGTTGATTCACTTCAAGGCAGAGGTCATATAATCACAGACGCACAGGGTATGGAAACTTTAAAGACTATGAACATACCCGAGTCAATGAGTATTCATATATATGAGGAAATCGTTGAGACCGAAACGGACGGGGAGCTTATTGAAAAAACACTTAATTCGGTAATTGATACAGATCCGATTTATATAATGTTCACATCTGGTTCGACAGGTGCGCCGAAAGGTGTAACAGTGCCGCACAGAGGCGTTATAGATTATGCAATTTGGGTTGCAAAGACATTTAATATCAATGAAAATTCTATACTTGGAAATCAAGCACCGTTCTATTTTGATAATTCGATATTTGATATATACAGCTGTCTTTTGACAGGTGCAAAAATGGTGATAATTCCTGAGACATTGTTTATGTTCCCTGTAAAGTTGCCGGAATTTGTGCGTGATAATGATATTACGACAATATTCTGGGTACCGACCGTTATGATTAATGTGGCAAATTCGGGAGTGCTTTCGGAGATTGAATTGACGAAGCTTAAAAATGTGGTGTTCTGCGGTGAAGTAATGCCGAATACTCAACTTAATATATGGCGCAAAGCCCAGCCGCAATGCACATACGCAAACCTTTACGGTCCAACGGAAATTTCGGACGTATGTACTTATTATATTGTCGACAGACCTTTCAAGGACAGTGATTCACTTCCGATTGGTAAGGCTTGCGAGAATATGCGTATTATAATCCTTAACGAAAAGAATGAAATCGCAAAGACGAATGAACAAGGCGAAATATGCGTTATAGGTACAGGCGTATCGCTTGGATATTGGAATAATCCCGAAATTACGCAAAAGGCATTTATTCAAAATCCCGTTAATCCGTATTATGAGGAAAGAATTTATCGTACAGGCGATTTGGCATATGTGAATGATGAAGGACTTATTATCTACTTGGGAAGAATGGATAATCAGGTTAAGGTAAAAGGTAACAGAATTGAACTTGGCGAAATCGAAAATGCCGCAATGTGTGTTGGCGGAGTTAAAGGCGCTTGTGCAGTGTTTGACGAGAAAAATCAGAAGATTGTGTTGTTTATAGAAAGCTGCGAGGCATTTAGGCTCAGAAAACTTAATCTTGAACTTAAAAAGTATATACCTAATTATATGTTGCCGGGTGACCTTGTTGTTATGGAAAAATTTCCGCATACCGCAAATGACAAGATTGACAGAGTTACACTAAAGAAATCTTTGGGATAAAGGAAAAGCTATGGAAACAATGATGCAAAGTGCCGTGTGCCTTTTGGAGCAGGCGGCGGAAAAGTTTAAAAATAAGACAGTATTTGAAGATAAGGACGGAAGTATTTCTTTTGAGGAATTGAGAGAAAAAAGCCGTATAATAGGAAGTGAACTTATTAAAAGAGTTGAAACAGGCAGAAAATGTCCTGTAATCGTGTATTTGCCGAAAAGCATAAAATCAATAATCAGCTTTATGGGTTCGCTTTACAGTGCGTCACCGTATGTGCCGATTGATTACGCAATACCGATGGCGAGAATGGAAAAGACCGTTGAAAATCTTCATCCGACCGCGATAATAACAGATACGGACGGCAAGATAAAACTTGAAAGTCTTAATCTTGACACAGAGATACTTATATTTGATGAGCTTGCAGACGGACAAGCCGATGATGCGGCGGTTGATAAGTCGCTGGGGGGGGTGTGCGATCTTGACCCTGCGTATATTATGTACACATCAGGC
>UMBK01015777.1_pt1 | contig 11321 bp, 7 predicted proteins | sample 1963941 | NCBI WGS metagenome assembly UMBK01 (sample SAMEA4835939, study PRJEB28245) | human gut metagenome | biome: gut microbiome; material: fecal sample | place: Denmark | collected 2008 | reverse complement strand
ATGCAGGAGCAATATTCTTATATTGAAAACGGTGGAATTATAATAAGTGGACAGATACTTATGAATTTTTCGGAAATCGGATTTGATTTGGATGAGTTGATAGCCGGTAAAAAGTATGTTTATCATACAAAGGACCTGGATAAGACTTTAGCGAATATAGATACTGAAACACATAGGAATTTTGCTTTGAAGCTGCTGGCTGATATTATTGTAAGCAAATACAGTGGCACAGTTTCAAAAATGAGGGACGAAGATGCGAATAATATGAAAATGCTTCAGTCACTTGCAAATGACTGGAATGGATTTTCAATGACATGCTTTGTCAGGGATAAAATGAATACATCACAGATAGCCATGGCTGAAAAGCTGGGACTTGGAATCAAGAAATATCGCGATATTGAAAAAGAAAAGATATATCCTGATGCAGAGACACTTGTAAGTCTTTATAATATGTCAGAATATCGTCCCACGTTATTTATGAATCTTCAGGATAGAAAGATTCAGATTATTAAAAGCGTGTGGTGTATATTTCCGGCTGAAGACAAACGTAAGATGTTAAATTATGTATCTGATTCTATGAATATTTTATAAATTCTTTTGAAATGTAATTTTGTAAAAAAATTGGTGAAATTGCTGAACAAGGCTTGCATTTAGTGTGCGAGCCTTGTTTTTATTTACAAAAAATGGTATTCTTATCTAAGGTTTTGCGTCAGCGGTTTGACGTATAAAAGTATGCAGTGAAAAAGCAGGAAGAGGCAGAGCCTAATATATGCAGAGAAGATGAAAGGGGATTTTTTACAATGCCAGTAATGGAATATCTTGAAAGAAATGCAAGATTATATCCCGACGAGGTAGCTTTGGTAGAGCTTAATCCGGATGAGAATGATACAAGAAGGATGACCTGGAAAGAATATGCTCTTATACAGCCTACAAGATTCGAGCCGTATAGAAGAGAGATTACATGGAGTGTATTTAATGAAAAGGCAAACCGTTTTGCTAATATGCTTCTTGGAAGGGGAATAAAGAAAGGTGATAAGGTAGCAATACTTATGTATAACTGCCTTGAGTGGCTGCCTGTATATTTTGGGGTATTAAAGACAGGTGCGATTGCTGTTCCTTTTAATTTCAGATATGATTCAGATGAAATTTTATATTGTGCAAAGCTTGCAGAGGTAGATGTGATTGTGTTCGGTTCTGAATTCATAGGAAGAATGGAAGTCAATGCAGATGTTTTAAGCAAGGGAAGACTTCTTATATATGTTGGGGATAACTGTCCAAGTTTTGCGAAAGTTATAGGGAGCTTTTCGCTGACTGTTCAAGCAAATCTCCTGATATTGAAATTACAGATGATGATTTTGGTGCAATATATTTTTCATCTGGAACAACGGGATTTCCAAAGGCGATACTTCATAAACACAGAAGCTTAACACAGGCGGCACAGATGGAGCAGAAGCATCATTCAACAGGAAGAGATGATACATTTTTATGTATTCCTCCGCTTTATCATACCGGTGCGAAGTTTCACTGGATGGGAAGCCTTGTTGCAGGAAGTAAGGCGGTTCTTCTTAAAGGAACAAAGCCGGAGACAATACTTTCTGCTATTTCAAATGAGCACTGCACAATAGTATGGCTTCTGGTGCCATGGGCACAGGATATTCTTGATGCTCTTGACAGAGGCGATATTAAGCTGTCTGATTATAAACTTGACCAGTGGAGGCTTATGCACATAGGAGCACAGCCGGTTCCACCTTCGCTTATCAAGAGATGGAAAGAATATTTTCCAAACCACCAGTACGATACGAATTATGGCTTGTCAGAGTCAACAGGTCCGGGCTGCGTTCATCTCGGAGTTGAAAATATTGATAAAGTCGGGGCAATCGGCGTTCCGGGTTACAGATGGGAATGTAAGATTGTTGATGAAAATGATAATGAAGTTGCACAGGGCGGGGTCGGTGAACTTTGTGTCAAAGGTCCGGGTGTGATGACATGTTATTATAACGATGAAAAGTCAACAAGTGAAGTGCTAAAGGATGGCTGGCTGTATACAGGTGATATGGCTATGCAGGATGAACAGGGATTTTACTATCTTGTTGACAGAAAGAAAGATGTTATCGTAAGCGGTGGTGAAAATATTTATCCGGTTCAGATAGAAGATTTCTTACGCCGTCATGACAAAATAAAGGATGTTGCTGTAATCGGTCTTTCAGACAGAAGACTTGGTGAGAAGACAGCGGCAATCATAGAAATCAAGGATGGCATGGTCTGTTCAAAAGAAGAAATTGAAGAATTCTGCCATGCACTTCCAAGATATAAGCGTCCTAAAGAGATTATTTTTGCTGATATACCAAGAAATGCAACAGGAAAGATTGAAAAACCAAAGCTTCGTAAGATTTACGGTGCCGACAATCTTGTTGCAAAAGAAAATCAGATATAAAAATATACAGGTCATATGACCGCAAAAACAAGGAGGACAAATCCTATGCTCCTGCAGGGGCAGTCGGATTTACGCGAGTAATGAGCCAAAGTTTAAGCTTGCTTAAAACCTTGGCGAATACCGCGATAACAAGAAAAACTTTGTTTTTCTTGTTTGCTCCGCAAAAACAAGGAGGATTTATGAAAGAGTTAATGCTTGGTAATAAAGCCGTTGCAAGGGGGCTTTACGAGGCTGGCTGTATGGTTGTTTCAAGTTATCCGGGAACACCCAGTACAGAGATTACAGAAGAAACAGCAAAATATGATGAAGTGTACTGCGAATGGGCTCCGAATGAAAAGGTGGCTCTTGAAGCTGCACACGGAGCGACTATAGGCGGACGAAGAAGTGCATGTGCAATGAAACATGTAGGTCTTAATGTAGCTGCTGACCCGCTTTTTACAATATCATATCAGGGTCTCAACGCAGGTCTTGTAATATGCGTTGCAGATGACCCGGGGATGCATTCTTCACAGAATGAACAGGATTCCAGACATTATGCAAAGGCAGCAAAAGTGCCTATGCTTGAGCCTTCAGATTCACAGGAAGCACTTGAATTTACAAAGAAGGCATTTGAATTATCAGAAAAATACAACACACCTGTATTTATCAAGATGTGTACAAGAGTTTCACATTCACAGAGTGTCGTTGAGACAGGAGTGCGTGTTGTGCCTGAGCAGGTACCTTATGTAAAGGACCCGGCAAAGGTCATGATGACATTAAATTCAAGAAATGCACATGTAAGAGTTGAACAGCGTACAAAAGACCTTATTGCTCTTGCCGAAAACTGTGATTTTAACAGAGTTGAATATGGTGATAAAAAGCTTGGAATTATCACATCATCAACATCATATCAGTATGCGAGGGAGTGTTTTGGTGAAAATGCAAGCATTTTAAAGCTTGGAATGATTTATCCGCTTCCTGAAAAGCTTATACTTGATTTCGCAGCTTCTGTAGATGAGGTTATCGTTCTTGAGGAACTTGACCCGTTTATTGAGGAACATTGTAAACAGCTTGGCATAAAAGTAAAGGGAAAAGATACATTTCCTATATGTGGAGAATTCTCACAGAATCTTGTCAGAAAGTGTATGGGAATGGAAGTTCCGGAAAGCTTACATATAGATGACAAAATTCCGCCAAGACCTCCTGTTATGTGTGCAGGATGCCCACACAGAGGAGTTTTCTATACATTAAAGAAAAATAACTGCATGGTTTACGGTGATATCGGATGTTATACACTCGGTGCTGTTGCACCTCTTAATGCTATGGATTTAAATGTCTGTATGGGTGCATCATGTTCAGGGCTTCATGGATTTAACAAGGCAATGGGCAAAGAAGGTGAAAAGAGAAGCGTCGGCGTTATTGGCGATTCAACATTTATACATTCAGGAATTACAGGAATTACAGATATTGCATACAACATGAGTAATTCAACAGTTATTATTCTTGATAATTCAATTACCGGCATGACCGGACACCAGCAGAATCCTACGACTGGTAAAAATCTCCGTGGTGAGCCGGCAGGAAAGGTTAATCTTGAAGCACTTTGCCGTGCTATCGGATTTAACAGGGTTCGTGTTGTAGACCCATATAACCTTGAAGAGGTAGATACTGTATTGAAAGAGGAACTTGAGGCAGATGAACCATCAATTATCATAAGTCGCCGTCCGTGCGTAATGATAAAAGGAACTGTTCACAAACCGCCTCTCAAAGTTGATTCTGATAAATGCGTCGGATGTAAATCATGCATGCGTATCGGATGTCCTGCAATTTCTGTAAGAGATAAAAAAGCAAAGATTGACCCTACACTCTGCATTGGCTGTAAGGTATGTACACAGATGTGTAAATTTGATGCATTGAAAGCAGAATAAGGAGGGTTGATATGGATACAAAGAATATTATGATAGTAGGTGTCGGCGGACAGGGAACACTGCTGGCAAGTAAAATGTTAGGTTATGTTCTCTTACAGCGGGGATATGACGTAAAGGTATCGGAAGTTCACGGAATGAGCCAGCGAGGCGGAAGCGTTGTAACATACGTAAGATATGGTAAAAAAGTATACTCACCTGTAATTGATAAGGGTGAGGCAGACGTTATCATTTCATTTGAAAAACTTGAAGCCGCAAGATGGCTTGAATTTCTCAAAAAAGACGGAACAATTATAACAAATACTCAGGAAGTAGAGCCAATGCCTGTAATAACGGGTGCGGCTGCATATCCTGAAAATCTTATCGAGAAAATGCAGGCAGCAGGTGCAAAGGTTGATGCAAAAGATTTTCTTTCAATCGCACAGGAGGCCGGTTCCGCAAAAGCTGTAAATATAGCACTCATGGGAAGATTATCAACATATTTTCCTGAGATAAGCGATGAACAGTGGCAGGATGCTATTGAAAAAATAGTACCTCCGAAATTCCTTGATTTGAACAGAAAGGCATTTGAAGCGGGAAGAAACGCATAATTAAATTAAATAAAAATGCTCCGTTTAGGATAACAGTTAAGCTGTGAATCCCGAACGGAGCATTTTGTTTAGTGATTTATATTTAGGGTTATAGGACAGCGAGCCAAAACTATGCTTACATTCAAAACAATATTTAGCTTTAGTCGCCGAGAGCAGTTTTTTGCTCAACGGTTGTCTTTTTGTCATAGCATTTAAAAGCTGATTCCACAAGCTCTTTGTCAGGCTTTGGTGTGAACAGGCTGACTATAGGAACAATTACAAGTCCGGCAAGCATTGCAATAGCACCGCAGTTGATAGGTGACTGCATAATTGTCGGAAATGAGCTCCTGAAGAAAATATTTGCAATCATAAGAACTGAACTGAATATGAAACATACCCAGCATGAAGCCTTTGTGACACGCTTTGAATATAATGAGTACATAAAAGGTGCAAGGAATGAACCGGCGAGTGCACCCCATGAAACACCCATAAGCTGTGCAATAAATGTAATTGAGCTCTTATATTGTATAAGTGCAAGAATTGATGAAATTGCAATAAATACAACGACAAGAATTCTTATTGATAAAACCTGTTTTTTATCGCTCATATCTTTAATAAAATTATCTTTTAAGAAGTCGATAGTAAGTGTTGAACTTGATGCAATTACAAGTGATGAAAGCGTAGACATTGACGCTGACAAAACGAGAATAACAACAAGTGCGATAAGCATAGGACTTAATCCTGAAAGCATTGTCGGAATAATTGAGTCATATCCGTTGGCAGCAACATCAATTTCATCTGAGAAAAGACGTCCAAATCCACCGAGAAAATAACTGCCTCCGGCAACAACAAGTGCAAATATAGTTGAAATAATTGTACCTTTTTTGATGGATTTTTCATCTTTTATTGCGTAAAACTTCTGAACCATCTGTGGAAGTCCCCATGTACCGAGTGATGTAAGTATTACGACAAATAAAAGATTGAGAGGGTCAGGTCCGAAAAATGAAGCAAATATTCCCGGTGTATCTGTTACAGCAGGGTCACTCACTTTTGCAAGACCATCAAGTGCCGCCATAAATCCGCCTTTACTGTTAAGAACGGCAGCTATTACGGTTGCAATGCCAAAAAGCATTATTATTCCCTGAATGAAATCGTTAATAGCTGTTGCCATATATCCGCCTGCAATTACGTAGATAGCTGTAAGAACTGCCATGAGTATAATACAGACTGAATAATCAATGTTAAATGCCATTCCGAAAAGTCTTGAAAGACCATTATAAAGAGATGCTGTATAAGGAATGAGAAAAATGAATATAATTACGGATGCACCGATTTTTAACGCACTGCTTCCGAATCGTTCTCCGAAAAACTGCGGCATTGTTGCAGAATTCAGATGCTGGCTCATAATTCTTGTTCGTCGTCCGAGAACAACCCATGCCAGAAGTGAACCTATAATTGCATTGCCGATGCCTGCCCATGTTGCAGAAATGCCATATTTCCATCCGAACTGGCCAGCATATCCTACGAATACGACAGCAGAAAAATAAGAAGTTCCGTAGGCAAAAGCTGTAAGCCACGGACCAACCGAACGGCCGCCAAGTACGAATCCGTTGACATCAGTTGCATGTTTGCGGCAGTAAAGACCGATTCCAATCATGACCGCAAAATAGATAATCAAAATTAATAGTTTCATAAAAATCCTCCTGTGTTTCTTTTGAATTTACCCCTTTAAAGTTCAACACTTTAAACAACTAAAATTTTATCATGTTTTTATTATTTTATCAACAAAAATATGACGTTGTTTTTGCATATAAAAAATAAAAAAACAGTACATACATTCGATTTTTTGTTGTATAATATTTTTATGAAAAAAATTATGGTATATGGGAATAATATGAAAGGAAACAATGGTATGGGCAGCAGGATATATGTATGTATAGATTTAAAATCATTTTATGCATCGGTTGAGTGTGTTGAGCGTGGTCTTGATACAATGACAACTAATCTTGTTGTTGCTGACCCGGACAGAAGTGAGAAAACAATATGTCTTGCTGTGTCGCCTGCGATGAAAGCTCTTGGCGTGAAGAACAGATGCCGTGTGTTTGAGATTCCCAAAGGTATTGATTATATTATGGCACAGCCGAGAATGCAGCTTTATATTGATTATTCGGCAAAGATATATGGCATTTATCTGAAGTACATTTCAAAAGAGGATATACATGTATATTCTATAGATGAAGTTTTTATGGATGTAACAGAGTATCTTTCTTTATATGGAATGACTGCGAAAGAACTGGGCATACGTATTATGCAGGATATATTTGATACAGTGGGGATTAGGGCAACGTGCGGCATAGGTACTAATCTTTATCTTGCAAAGATTGCACTTGATATAACTGCGAAACATGCGAAAGATTTTATCGGTGAACTTGATGAGGAAAGTTATAAGAGGACGCTGTGGCATCACAGACCACTCACAGATTTCTGGAGAGTGGGGCATGGACTTGCCGGAAGACTTGCACAGGCAGGGATATATGATATGGCACAGATTGCAGAGGCAGATGAGCAGATCCTGTATGATATGATTGGCATTGATGCTGAACTTCTCATTGACCACGCATGGGGGATAGAACCGGTTACTATTGCGGATATTAAGAAATATAAGCCGAGAAGCAGCAGCATAACGAGCGGTCAGGTTCTTGCAAGGGATTATGAACATGAGGAGGGAAGGCTTATCGTCAAGGAAATGGCTGACGGAATGTGTCTTCAGCTTGTTGAGCAGGGAATGGTTACGGATTCGGTGACAATCTATATAAATTACTCAAAAGAATATAGTGCAGCCGCAGGAGTGCCGCAGTCCGTGCGTGGTTCAATTATGCTTCCGTCAGCGACAAGTTCATCTAAAAAGATGCTTCCGTTTATTTCAAAGCTTTATGATGAGGTTAAGGATAAAAATATTCCTGTGCGTAAAATCAATCTTATATTTAACAGGCTGACAGATGAAGCCTACAGACAGGTTGGGCTGTTTGATGACGATACAGATGGTGACAGGGAAAATAAATTACAGCATGCAGTGCTTGATTTGAAGAAGAGGTATGGCAGAGATGCGGTATTGAAAGGCATGAATCTTGAAAAGGGTGCAACTGCAATAGAAAGAAATCATCAGATTGGGGGACACAGAAGTGGAAATTAGAAAAAGTACAGTAAATAATACAAGAAAAAAGATGCCGGTCGAAGAACGTGCCAAGCAGTTTATGCCATTTTCAGCACTGAAAGGTCTTGATGAAGCACTTCGTGAACAGGAAATTATTGCCGAAGAAAATGTAAAAACGGAGACTGTAAAAGAGGATGATATATGTCAGACTGAAGATAATTAAGTGGAGGTGCATTTTTGACAGCTTCAGTTAATTATGTGAATAATATGTGCATTTTGTACAGATAAAAGTACAAAATAACCGCATAAATTCAAGGATTGTACTAAATTCAATAATATGAAAATTACTCTTGATTTTACATTGTTAAAATGTTAGTATGCTCTTGTCAGTAATTGTTACTTATTTATCAAAGTTGTTACAAACGCATTTTTGTCACAGAAGAATATCTTAATTAAAATCAATGCATTGCATTTAGAATAAGATATTTTGTTGATTATAATAGCTGACAACATTTTTTATAATGCGGATTGTATACAGTGTACAAAATTAAAACAAGGAGGAACAAGGAACAATGGTACAGATGGATCAGTGGAACGGTTTCAAAGGTAGACTTTGGAAGGAAGAAATCAATGTAAGAGATTTCATCCAGAATAACTACAAGCCATATGACGGAGATGAAAGTTTCCTGGAAGGCCCAACAGAGGCAACAAATAAGCTTTGGGGCAGATTACAGGAGTTACAGAAGGAAGAAAGAGCTAAGGGCGGCGTACTTGACATGGAAACAGAAGTAGTTGCAGGTCTTACAGCTTACGGTCCTGGATATATAGATGAGTCTATGAAAGACCTTGAACAGATTGTAGGTCTTCAGACAGATAAGCCATTAAAGAGAGCATTTATGCCTTATGGTGGTATCAAGATGGCAGAGGAATCATGCAAGAACTATGGTTACGAGCCAAATCCTGAATTACACAAGATTTTTACAGAATATCATAAGACACATAACCAGGGTGTTTTCGATGCTTACACACCAGAGATGAGAAAGGCTCGTCACAGCCACATCATCACAGGTCTTCCAGATACTTATGGTCGTGGTCGTATCGTAGGTGACTACAGAAGAGTTGCTCTTTATGGTATTGATTTCCTTATGGAAGAGAAGAAGAAAGATCATGCTAACTGCGGATGCGGTACAATGACAGATGACGTTATTCGTTTAAGAGAAGAGCTTTCTGATCAGTACAAGGCACTTGCAGGTATGAAGAAGATGGCAGAAAGCTATGGCTATGATATTTCTAAGCCAGCTACAAATGCAAAGGAAGCTTGCCAGTGGTTATACTTTGGTTACCTTGCAGCTATCAAGACTCAGAATGGTGCAGCTATGTCAGTTGGACGTGTTTCTACATTCCTTGATATCTATATTCAGAGAGACCTTGATAACGGCGTTATCACAGAGAAAGAAGCTCAGGAACTTATCGACCATATGGTTATGAAGTTCAGAATGGTTAAATTCGCAAGAATTACATCATACAACGAATTATTCTCAGGTGATCCAACATGGGCTACACTTGAAGTAGGTGGTACAGGTATCGACGGACGTTCAATGGTTACAAAGAACGACTACAGATTCCTTCATACACTTGAAAACATGGGACCTTCACCAGAACCAAACCTTACAGTTCTTTACTCATCAAGACTTCCTGAGAACTTCAAGAAGTATGCAGCAAAGATTTCTGTTGATACATCTTCAATCCAGTATGAGAATGATGATGTTATGAAGGTTACATGGGGCGATGATTATTCAATCTGCTGCTGTGTATCTGCTACACAGACAGGTAAGGAAATGCAGTTCTTCGGAGCTAGAGCAAACCTTGCTAAGTGCTTACTTTACGCTATCAATGGTGGTGTTGATGTTAAGAACAGAGAACAGGTTGGTCCTGCTTACAAGCCTATCACATCTGAATATCTTGAGTATGATGAAGTTGTTGAAAAGTTTGACGCTATGATGGATTGGTTAGCTGACCTTTATGTTAATACACTTAACCTTATCCAGTATATGCATGATAAGTATTACTATGAAGCAGCTGAGATGGCTCTTATCGATACAGATGTTAAGAGAACATTCGCTACAGGTATTGCTGGATTCTCACATGTTGTTGACTCACTTTCAGCTATTAAGTATGCAAAGGTTAAGACAGTACGTGACGAAACAGGTATTGTTGTAGATTACAAGATTGAGGGAGATTTCCCTAAGTATGGTAATGATGATGACAGAGCTGATGATATCGCTGTATGGCTTCTTAAGACATTCCTTGAGAAGATTAAGAAGAGACATACTTACAGAGATTCAGAGCCTACAACATCAATCCTTACAATTACTTCAAACGTAGTTTACGGTAAATATACAGGAGCTATGCCAGATGGTCGTCCAGCAGGCACACCACTTTCTCCTGGTGCTAACCCAAGCTACGGTGCAGAGCAGAATGGTCTTCTTGCATCTCTTAACTCGCTTACAAAGCTTCCATACGAATGGGCACTTGATGGTATTTCAAATACACAGACAATGAACCCAGACGCATTAGGACACAACGAAGATGAAAGAGTTGCTAACCTTGTAAACGTTATGGATGGTTACTTCGATCAGGGTGCTCATCACCTTAACGTAAACGTATTCGGTAAGGATAAGCTTATCGATGCTATGGAACATCCTGAAAAACCTGAATATGCTAACTTCACAATCCGTGTATCAGGTTACGCTGTTAAGTTCATCGACCTTACAAAGGAACAGCAGATGGATGTTATCAGCAGAACATTCCACGACAGAATGTAATCAGAGTGCTTGAAAATGCCGAAAATACAGTGTTTATGCGACTTTGAGAGATTACCAAGTTATCGTAAATTGGTGTAAAATCTTATATAAATGGTGTAGTAAATGGCGTAGTAATTTTAAATAGGATTTAAGTACAAAGATAAATAAAATTCAGAGAAGAGAGATATACGGAAATGTATGTCTCTCTTTTTTGATATTCAAAAATCGTAAAAAATAGGGACACTAGACTAAATATAGGCAATGCACTAAAAAGCAATCTGCATAAAACAGATTCCTTAAACAAGTGGAAGACCATGTCGAAGAATGGAAGTCCAGTTACTTTTCTGATAGAGAAAACGGACGATGATTACAGTCTGTTTTCCTTCGTTATTATGGCGAAGCGAATGGGCTAAGATGTGTAACCGGCATTTATCCATAGACAATCAGATTGACCAC
>UMBK01051053.1_pt1 | contig 11374 bp, 9 predicted proteins | sample 1963941 | NCBI WGS metagenome assembly UMBK01 (sample SAMEA4835939, study PRJEB28245) | human gut metagenome | biome: gut microbiome; material: fecal sample | place: Denmark | collected 2008 | reverse complement strand
CCGGGAAGAGCTGGAGCCGTTCCACCCGGTCATTCTGGCCAAGGACTGCGCGGATCTGGCAGACCAGATCCTGCACATGGCCGAGTAAGTTTGAAAGCGAAATGGTGAAAGAACATGAGTCGAAATACACAACCGGAAAAACGCTCCATGACCCCGATGCAGAAGCAGGCGGTTCTGGTCTGCGTGATCTGTGTGCTGGCGGCCTTGCTGACAGCAGGAATTACCACGGCGCTCCTCAAGCGGGGAAAAACGCCCGCGGCCAATGAGCCTGCGGCCTCGGAGCCGCAGTCTGTAGACCCGACCAAGACGGACGGGGATCTGGCAGGCCATTATCAGATCAACAACGCGTCCAGCGCCCTGCTGACCGAAACGGCTGATGCAGGCAGCGAGTATCAGGACAGCACCCTCTTCCTGGGCGATTCCAATACCGTCCGCCTCTACAACAACGGCCTTATCTCCCTACAGCAGTTCTGCGCCCGGGAGGGCATCGGCACGCAGGTGGCCCTGAACGAGGGCATCGTGACTTTTAAGGGCGATAACAACCACTATACCATTGCACAGGCCGTGGCTAAGATGAAGCCCCGCCGCGTGGTGATGACCTTTGGCACCAACGATACCGGCATGGAGGTGCAGGATTTCATCAGCAACTACACCGCGCTGGTGCAGGCCGTTCAGGCGGCTTATCCTTATACGGACATCATTGTCAACACCGTGCCGCCCATCCCGGAGAATCATTCTACCTACCCCCACATGGATCAGGCCAAGATCGACGACTTCAACATGGCACTGCTGAACATGTGCGAGCAGCTGGGCCTCAAGTTCCTCAACACGGCTGAGACGCTCAAGGGCGAGAACGGCTATGGCAACCCGGATTACTACACCGACGGTGACATCCACCTCAAGAGTGCAGGCCTGAAAGCGGCGCTGACTTACCTGCGCACCCATGCTTATCAGACCGAGGATCGCCGTCCGGATACCAATAACATCCCCACCCGCACGCTGGAGTATGTCTCCAATCCCAGCTCCGCGGTGGCGGCTCCCAGCTCGGAGGCAGTCAGCGAGAGCGAGTCCGTCAGTGAATCCACCAGTGAGTCCGCAAGCTCCTCCGGCAGCGAGAGCACTTCCACCGAGGCGAAGTTTGAAGCCCGCTACCAGGTGGAAAAGAGCGGCGGCGGCACCCTGACCACCGGGGACAGCACCGGCAACAACTCGGTGAGCTATAAGGTGAACGACCCCGGTAAGTCCATTACCGTGACGGCTGTCCCTGCTGAGGGCCATGTCTTTGTCAAGTGGAGCGATGGTGTCACCAGCAAGACCCGCACGGATACCAACTTCAAGCAGAACCTGGATGTCACTGCCATCTTTGGCGCGGCGTCCGTCCGCATCACCAGCGAGGGACACGCCACGCTGGGCAGCGCCTATACCTTTAAAGCAAGCCTGAACGGCAAGTACGCCAGCGCGGAGAACCTGCACTGGTACGCCAACGGCGCGGAGATCAAGGCGGCTGCCGGTATGACCAGTATCACCGTCAAGGTCGATGCCTCCATGTTGAACACATCTTATAAGATCCACGCCGCCATCGTCTACAATGGCTCCACCGTCAACAGCAACAGCCTGGCGGTCTCCATTGACAGCGGCGTCACCTCGGAGTCCGGTTCCCAGTCCGGGAGCTCCTCCGGGAGTACATCCAGCAGTTCGAGCTCCAGTGCTTCGTCTGGCAGCTCGTCCCACGCGGAGAGCTCCAGTGCTTCCACCAGCGAGAGCCACAGCACTTCGGCCAGTGAGTCGAAAGCAGAGTCCAAATCAGAAGCTGCTTCCAGCTCTGAGGCGAAGAGCGAAACTTCCAGCTCTTCCAAGAGTGAGAGTGCTTCTTCTTCCGAAAATGATGTGGAGCCCAGCGCTTCTTCCAACACAGAGGCTTCTGCCAGCAAAGAAGCACAGAGCACTGCTGAATAACGGCGTGGAAACCTTTTCGCCCCGGGCTGCATAGGCTGGGCGGAGAGGAGGAATGCACCATGGCAGTGCCTGCAGCCGAAACCATGCGGGTGCGTGGTGTCCCGGGGGCCGAAGATGTCACCGATGGTGATGTGGATTACTACGGGACCGACTGGATCAATGTGGAAAACGATGCCACCGAAGAACAGATGCAGAAATGCTTCTCAGAGCCCTGCGGCGGCACAGCCCGCTGCACCGGAAACACACCGGAGCAGACCGACGGGCAGGACTACGAAATGATCCAGGAATAAAAACAAAATATCGGGAAGCCAGCTCTGTTTGGCGGGGCTGGCTTCTCGCTGTTATCCAACGAGAGAGGGGAACACAATGGCAAAATATTATTGCGTCCTGTTTGACGCGGACAATACACTTTTGAACTTTGACGCCGCCGAGAGCAAGGCTCTGGCGGAAACACTGGTCAATTACGGCATTGAGCCGGATGCCGAGACGGTGCAGACCTACCGCACCATCAACGAAGAGCTCTGGAAACAGCTGGAAAAGGGACAGATCCGCCGCGAAAAGCTGATGAGTGAGCGCTTTACCCGCTTTCTGAAAGCGGTCAACGCTGCCGGCAACGGCGTGGAGATGAACCGCTATTATCTGGAGCGCCTTTCCACCCATCCGGACCTGATGAGCCCCAATGTGCTGGAAGTACTGAGCGAGCTTTCCGAGGTGGCCACGCTGGCCATTGTGACCAACGGCTTTGACAAGGTGCAGAGCCGCCGTGTGGCGGAGTCGGGCATTGCACCGCTTCTGGAGGACGTTTTCGTCTCCGAGAAGCTGGACAGCGAGAAGCCCAACCGCAAGATCTTTGACGCGGCCCTCCGCTCTTTGGGCGTGGAGAACCGCGAACATGTGCTGATGGTGGGCGACAGCCTCTCCAGCGATATCCAGGGCGGCATCAACGCCGGGCTGGATACCTGCTGGTTCAACCCCAGCCACAACGAGAACCCGGGCAAAGTCTGCCCCACCTATGAGATCGAAACGTTGGAAGAGCTGTACCCGCTGGTGATGGAGCCGGAAGAGCTGGCTAATCTGGGCCAGAAGCACCGCCGCCACCAGCCGTAAGAGAATGGAATTGAGAAAACTATGCTGATTCATCTGGAAAAACTGGGCAAGAGCTTTGGCGAGAAGATCGTCCTGCACGATGTGACGGCCAGTGTCGAGCGGGAAGACCGCATTGGCATTGTGGGCCAGAACGGCGCGGGCAAGACCACTCTGCTCAAAATCCTGACCGGGGAATATACGGATTATGAGGGCGAGTTCAGTGTGACCCACGGTGTGACGCTTGGCTACCTGGAACAGAATGCAAAGCTCGATGTCACGCTGGATATCTACGGCGAGATGCGTTCTTCGTTCGCCCATGTGCTGGACGCCATGGCAAAAATGCAGATCCTGGAGCGCAAAATGGCCGCCAGCCCCGAGGATACCTCGCTGCTGGAGCAGCACGATGCGCTGCAGAATATCATTGACGCAGCCGATGGCTACAATATGGATGTCAACATCAAAAAGGTGCTGTCCGGCATGGGCTTTGCACAGGACACCTGGGAAAAGAACGTCGGCGTCCTGTCGGGCGGCGAGCTGACCCGCCTGCGGCTGGCAAAACTGCTGCTGGAAAAGCCGGATGTCCTCATCCTGGACGAGCCCACCAACCACCTGGACTTTGCCACCATGGAATGGCTGGAAAACTACCTCAAGAGCTATTCCGGCGCGGTGCTGGTGGTCAGCCATGACCGCTATTTCCTGGACCACATCTGTACCAAGATCTGGGAAGTTTCGTTCCAGACCATGACGACCTATAAGGGAAACTTCTCGGCCTACCTGCCCCAGAAAGAAGCGGCGGATGCCCTGCGCCAGAAGCAGCACGATGCGGATGTGGCACTGGCTGAAAAGCTTCAGGATTATGTGGACCGCAACCTCGTCCGGGCTTCCACCACGAAAATGGCCCAGAGCCGCCGCAAACAGCTGGAAAAGCTGGAAATTACCGAGGCTCCCAAAGATGAGACCAACCAGCTCAAATTCCGCTTTGAATATGATGTGGAGCCCTGGAATGAGCTGGTGCTGATGAAAAACCTGACCATCCGGATCGGGGAGCGGACACTGCTGGAGCCGTTTACTTACACGGTCCACCGTGGAGAGCGGCTCATCATCGCGGGTCCCAACGGTGCGGGCAAATCCACCATGATGCAGGTGCTGGACGGCAAGCGCCGTCCCTCCGGCGGCATGGTGCGGCTGGGCACTGGTGCCCGGCCCAGCATTTTTGCCCAGCAGCAGAACCGTCTGGGCGCGGGCCGTGTCATTGACGTCATCTGGAACAAGTACCCCCGGATGACGGAGCTGGAAGTCCGCAGCCATCTGGCAAAGCTGGGCTTCCGGGGTGAGACGGTCTTTAAGCCCTGTGAGGCACTTTCCGGCGGCGAGCTTGCCCGCCTGCGCTTTGCGGAGATCGTGCTGGAGCGGCCGAACCTGCTGTTTCTGGACGAGCCCACCAACCATTTGGACATCTACACCCGTGAGAACCTGACCGAGGCCCTGATGGCCTACACCGGCACGTTGCTCATGGTCACGCATGACCGCCACCTGATGAACAGCCTGGCCTGCCCGATCCTGTATCTGGAAGATGGCAAGGCGACGCTCTACCCGAGTTATGATGCCCTGATGGGCCGTTCCGATCCCGCGCCGGTCATGGAAAAATCCTCGGAGCCCGCAAAGCTGAGCTACGGCAAGGAGCAGCGCCGCCGCCGCGCCGAGCTGCGGGCCAAGATCAAGGCCTGCGAGGACGAGATGGAGGCCTGCGGTGCCCGGGAAGTGGAGCTGGACAACGAGATCAATTCCCCGGAGGTATACAACGACCCGCAGCTGCTTCGGGAAAAGAGTGATGAGCTCTCGGATTTGCGGTTCCATCAGGAGGAGCTGTTTGCCGCCTGGGAAGCTGCCATGGAAGAGCAGGAACAGTATGAGCAGGTGCAGGCAGGAGAGAACGAATGATGGACGGAGGAATGTGCCGATGAACCCGAAACGCGGCAGCAAAACGCATGAGATCGCCCTTTCCGGCCTGCTGTTTGCACTGGCCATGGCCCTCTCTTTTGTGGAGGGCACGCTGGTCATCCCCGGGCTGATGCCTGGCATGAAGCTGGGCCTGGCGAATATTGTGGTGATGTATGCGCTGTTTTTCATGGGAGGAAAACAGGCACTGGTGCTGGACCTGCTCAAGGCGTTGTTCGTCTTTCTGGTCTCCGGGTGGACGGCGGGTTTCCTCTCCCTGTGCGGCGGGTTATTCTCGCTGCTGGTGATGTGGGTGCTGTACGATCATTTCCCGGTGCAGCCCACCTGGTTCATCCTCTCGGTCTGCGGTGCGCTGGCCCATAATGTCGGCCAGCTGCTGGGGGCCAGTGTCATCCTCTCCTCGGCCATGTCGCTCTATTACGCACCCGTCATGCTGGTATTCGGCCTCATCATGGGCTCGCTCACATCCATCACCCTGCGGGCCCTGCTGCCCGCCCTGGGCCGCCTGGGCTACAACACCCGCGAAAAGCGCGGTTGAGCGCGCCCCGGTTGCAAGCGGAGCCGCTTTCCGCTATAATACGATCTACAAGTGTTACCCAACAAGAAAACTGCCCTCACGATGACGCGCATCTGCCCGGGCAGTTGGGAGGTTTTGCAATATGTCTGAAAAAGTAACTGTCAAGGTGGAGCGCAATGTCCTCCATCTTCCGGCCATTGCCCTGCGGGGGCTTGTGGTCTTCCCCAACAACCTGCTTCACTTTGAGGTGGGCCGCGACAAGAGCATTGCGGCTGTGGAATGGGCCGTGAGCAATAACTCCGATGTCTTCCTCATTGCGCAGAAAGAGATGAAAGTGGAAGACCCCAATGCCGCCGACCTGTGCACTTACGGCGTCGTAGCCGAGATCAAGCAGGTGATGCGGGTGTCGGACGACCTTGTCCGCATCCTGGTGGAGGGCAAATACCGCGCAAAGCTGACCCAGCTGGATACGGACGGCAGCTTCCTGCTGTCCACGGTCCGTTCCGCCCCAGTCAAGCAGGCAAAGCCGGAGGAGCAGCCCGAAGTGGATGTGCTGGTCCGCAACGTCAAAAAGAGTTTTGACGAGCTGCTGGCCCTCAACCCGCACATCGGCAAGGACGTGGTGTTTACCATCACCACCAGCACGGACCCTGTCTTCCTGTCCGAGTACATCCCGGCCAACCTGTTGTTCCGTTTTGAGGACAAACAGGCCATTCTGGACGAGGGCACGCTGCTGGGCCGCCTGAAGCTGCTGATTGAAAAGATGCACCGGGAGCGCCGGATGCTGGAGATCGACAAAGAGATCGCCCAGAAAGTGGACGAAGCGATGGACAAAAACCAGCGCGACTACTACCTGCACGAGCAGCTGCACATGATCAGCGAGGAGCTGGGCGAGGACGACGACACCACCGCCGAGGCGGAGGAGTACCGCCGCAAGATCACGGCCCTGCACCTGGACGAGGAGCGGGAGAAAAAGCTCCTCAAAGAAGTGGACCGCCTGGCCAAGATGCAGAGCAGCAACCAGGAGGGCACGGTCATCCGTACCTATCTGGATACCTGCCTGGACCTGCCCTGGAATACGTTCACCGAGGATGACCTCGACATTGCCAAGGCACAGCGCATCCTGGACCGCGACCACTATGGCCTGAAAAAGGTCAAGGACCGCATTCTGGAAGTGCTGGCTGTCCGCAAGCTGGCCCCGGATGTCAAGGGCCAGATCATCTGCCTCGTCGGCCCTCCGGGTGTTGGCAAGACCAGCATTGCCCGCTCCATTGCCGAGAGCCTGAACCGCAAGTATGTCCGCCTGAGCCTGGGCGGTGTGCGGGATGAGGCTGAGATCCGCGGCCATCGGCGCACTTACATCGGCGCGATGCCGGGCAAGATCATCACGGCTATGATCACGGCCAAGAGCTCCAACCCGCTGATGCTGCTGGATGAGATCGACAAGCTGGCGGGCGATTTCCGGGGTGATCCGGCCGCCGCGCTGCTGGAGGCACTGGACCCGGAGCAGAACAGCACGTTCAACGATCATTTCATTGATATGCCGTTTGACCTGAGCCATGTGCTCTTCATCACCACGGCCAACGATCTGAGCGCCATCCCCGGCCCGCTGCGCGACCGTATGGACGTCATCGAGCTGCCCAGCTATACTCGGGTGGAAAAATACAACATTGCGAAAAAACATCTGGTGCCCAAGCAGCTGGAGGCCTGTGGCCTGAGCGGCAAAGTCACGTTCTCCCAGAGCGCCCTGTACGGCATCATCGATGGCTATACCCGGGAAGCGGGTGTCCGCAACCTGGAGCGCACCATCACCAGTGTCCTGCGCAAGTGTGCCCGCCAGATCGCTTCCGGCGAGGCGGAGACGGTCTCTGTGACCGGTACCACGCTGGAAAAGCTGCTGGGACCCCGCATCGTCAAGCCGGACTTCCTCAACCGCACCAATGCCATCGGCATTGCCAACGGCCTGGCCTGGACCAGCATCGGCGGCGAGACCCTGCCCATTGAGGTTCAGGTCATCGACAACGGTTCCGGCAAGATCACCGTGACGGGCTCTCTGGGCGACGTGATGAAAGAGAGTGCCCAGCTGGCCATTACCTATGCCCGTGTCCATGCGGCAGAGTATGGGATTGACCCGGAACGGCTCAAGAAGTGCGACCTGCACATCCATGCCCCGGAGGGCGCTGTGCCCAAGGATGGCCCCTCGGCGGGTGTCACCCTGACCACGGCCCTCATCTCCTGCCTGTCCGGCATCCCGGTGCGGGGCGATGTGGCCATGACGGGCGAGATCACCCTCCACGGCAATGTGCTGCCCATCGGCGGCCTGCGGGAAAAGAGCATGGCCGCTTACCGCGAGGGGATGAAGACGGTCCTCATCCCCAAGGACAACGTCTCCGACCTGTATGAGGTGGACGATGAGGTCAAGAAGAACCTCGAGTTCCTGCCCATGTCCAACCTTTCTCAGGTGCTGAACGCGGCGCTGCTCAAGCCGAAAGCGGCGGCCACCCACCCCCGTACCAAGAAGAGCACGAAGGCTGCCGATGCCGCCGCCATGTCCCAGACTGCAGAAAAGCCCAAGACCGGTGCCGTCTGCTGAGAGGAAAGGGAAGCTTTTATGAATTACAACAAAGCGGATTTTATGGCCAGCTATGGTATTTCCAGCCAGCTGCCCGACAGTGACCGCCCGGAGATCAGTTTCTCCGGCCGCTCCAACGTGGGCAAATCCAGCCTCATCAACAAGCTGTGCAGCCGCAAAAACCTGGCCCGCGTTTCGGCCACGCCGGGCAAAACGGCTACCATCAACTTTTATGAGGTGGACAGCTGTTATTTTGTGGATCTGCCCGGTTACGGCTACGCCAAAGTAAGCAATGCGGACCGTGAGCGCTGGGATGACCTCATCAACAGCTACTTTGAGGCCCAGCGCCACCACACCCTGCTGGTGCAGCTGCTGGATTGCCGCCATGCCCCCAGTGCCGATGATTTCCAGATGCTCAAGTACCTGCACTACCATCAGATCCCCTATGTGGTGGCGCTGACCAAGGCGGATAAACTCAAAAAGAGCCAGCTGGCCAAGACGCTGGAGGAGTTTGAGAACACCTGCCGCCCCTATGGCTGCCAGAAAGTGGTACTGACCAGCGGCGAAAACGGCTACGGCATCCCGGAGTTGCAGGCCATTCTCAACAAAGCCATAGAGGCAGAGTTTGCGGACGAGGACGCCGAATAAGATGGCATACAACGAATTTGCATACTTTTACGATGAATTCAACGGGGCAGCGGACTACGACGCCCTGTATGAGCACATCCAGAACGAGCTGAACGCCCATGGCATCCGGGACGGCATTCTGGCTGACCTTGGCTGCGGCACGGGGGAGTTGACCCTGATGCTGACCCAGGCCGGGTATGATATGATCGGCATTGACCAGTCCGAGGAGATGCTCTGCGTTGTCCGGGATAAGGCGGAACAGCTGGGTTTGTCCGGCAAGCTGCTGCTCCTGCGGCAGGACCTGCTCAAGCTGGACCTGTACGGCACCATCCGGGGTGCGGTCTCCACCTTTGATACGTTCAATCACATCCCGGACCTCGACACGGCCATTGCCAACGCGGGCTTCTTTATGGAGAAAGGCGGCGTCTTCCTCTTTGATATGAACACCCCCTACAAGCACAAAAACGTGCTGGGGGAGAATACGTTCACCTTTGAGGAGGAGGACGCCTGCTGTGTCTGGAAAAACCACTACAACGCGGCCGACCGCCGGGTGGAGATCAGCGTGGATATCGACTACCGGGAGACGGGAGAACATTTCCATGAGGCGTTCAGTGAGTACACCTACGATCTGGACACCATCCGCACGGCACTGGAGAAGCACGGCTTTGTACTGGAGAGCGCCTGCGACGGTGAAACGTTCGGCCCGCTGACCGAGAAGAGCGAGCGCTATTTCTTCTGCGCGGTCAAACAGCATACGCAATTGGAGGAAGACTAAAAAATGGGAAAACTGGTCCGAGGCCTGTCAGAAAACGGCGGAATCGTTTTTTGCGGCGTAGATTCGACGGATATTGTCTGTAAAGCAGAACAACTTCACACCACGAGCGCCACCTGCAGTGCTGCCCTGGGCCGCCTGCTGACGGGTGCCAGCCTGATGGGCTCCATGCTCAAGGATGATCGGGACACCATCACCCTGCGCGTTTCTGGCAACGGCCCGGCAGGCGTCGTCATTGCCTGCACGGATGGCACCGGCAATGTCAAGGGCTGCATCGACCACCCGCTGGTGGAGCTGCCTGCCAAGGCCAATGGCCATCTGGATGTGGGCGGGGCTGTCGGCAAGGACGGTGTGCTCACCGTCATCCGGGACAACCGCCTGCAGAAAGAGCCCACCGTCGGCCAGGTGCCGCTGGTCTCGGGCGAGATCGCGGAGGATATCACCAGCTACTACGCCTACAGTGAGCAGGTGCCCACCGTCTGTGCACTGGGCGTGCTGGTAGATAAGGATCTGTCCATCTCCTGCGCGGGCGGCTATCTGCTGCAGCTGCTGCCGGGCGCCACCGATGCCGAGATCACCCAGCTGGAGCAGAACATTACCGCCATGCCCTCCGTGACCGAGATGCTCCACGCGGGCAAGACCCCGGAGGACATGATGAACCTCGCCATGGCGGGTTTCAACCCCAGCGTGCTGGATGAGCGGGAAGTGCGGTACCAGTGCGATTGCAGCCGGGAGCGCACCGAGCAGATGCTGCTCAGCCTGGGCCGCAAGGAACTGGAAAAACTCCGGGATGAGGATCCCCACTGCGAGGTAGTCTGCCACTTCTGCCACACCAAGTATGAGTTTGACCTGAACAAGCTGGTCAAAAAGGCGGTGGAGAAAGCAGCGCCTGCATCTGAGAACGCAGAGAATTAAAACAACAATGATATCGATGAAAACGGCAGAGGAAGTTTCAATCCTCTGCCGTTTTCGTGTTTTCCTGGCAAATGTCGGCCGCTATGGTGTAGCAGACCCGGTAGTGGAACTGGTTGCCCTCTGCGGAAAAATCTTCTTTCCGGGTGAGGAGAACCGCGTCCGGGTAGGCAGCGTATAGCACCTGACGGCTGTGCAGCCGGGCTAAGGCGAGCAGCTGGTCTCCCGTGTAGGAAAGTGTTTCGTTTTGGGTATGGTAGAATACCGTTTCCTCTACGGAGCAGGGGAGTGCCAGCCCCCAAAATGCCGGATGGAGATGCCGGGTGATGGCGCGGGCGTTTTCCTGGTGGGAGCTCCATGGGGGAAGAGCAAGGGACTTCCCGGCAAAGTGGAGCTGGTACTGGTGCGATTTGCTCCCGGTGAGCTGGTCTGCGGCCACGGTAGTAGGGAGTGTCTCGGAAAATTCCCACTCAAACTGGGCCAGCACCCGACCGGCCGCAGGCTGAAAGATCAAAGTCCCATCCCGCTCCATGCGGGCCGTTCCAATAAGTCCCTGCCCGGCTTCCACGGCCTGCCCGGGAGTCACCAGCATGGTGCCGCTGGTGAGGTTGGTTTCCAGCACAGTACCCGCCACTCGGGCGGTAATGCCATGGAGCGTCCCGGATGCGATATCTGGCACGGGCTTCGCGGCAGCGGCCTCCACGATCAGCCGCCCTTTGAAAAAATTCAGGCTTGCCCACGAAAACTCGCCGCTCTGCAGCAGGGCATATTCACCGGCAGTCAGTTTTTCCTCGGAGACGAACTCTCCGGCGGAAAGGGCCTGTTGGCGCAGGATGACTTCTGCCCGGGCTCGCTGGCCGGGGGTCAGGGTGGTGAAGTCCGTGGCCCAGACCGCGCCTTGTAGCCAGAGCAACAGAGGGAGAAACAAAAACAGCCCGGCCCAGAGCCCCCGGCGGCGCAGCAGAGGCCGCAG
>UMBK01015606.1_pt1 | contig 11488 bp, 4 predicted proteins | sample 1963941 | NCBI WGS metagenome assembly UMBK01 (sample SAMEA4835939, study PRJEB28245) | human gut metagenome | biome: gut microbiome; material: fecal sample | place: Denmark | collected 2008 | reverse complement strand
TATTATATCGAAGATGTCTACAATCCTCTTATTATGAGAAGATCAATGGCGAAGTGTCTTGTATTGATGACGAAATACCATATGAGTTGCCAGATGGGTGGTTATGGATGCGTTTAGAAAATTGTTGTGTTAAAGAAATTCGTCGAGGGAAATCACCAAAGTATACAGAAAAAAGTAATATTCTTGTATTTGCTCAAAAGTGCAATACAAAGCACTGCGAAATTAATATCAGTTTTGCACAATACCTTGATGAAACTACATTAAAACGTTATCCGTCTGATGAATATATGCAAGATGGTGATGTGGTAATCAATTCAACAGGAACAGGAACGCTTGGTCGTGTAGGGTTCTACAGAAGCTCTGATAATAATACTGGTCTTTCCATAGTTCCTGATTCGCATGTTACTATTATTCGTGGATTTAACTGTATTCAATCATTTTACCTATACACATTCATGAAAGCCCATCAAAGCGAGCTTGAAAAGAAAGGTGAAGGTTCAACTAATCAAAAAGAGTTAAAACCCATTACACTGAAAGATATGTTTATTGCAATTCCCCCATTATCCGAACAAAAACGCATTGAAGAAGCAATAAGTATTGTATTCAACCATTTATCTGCAATTGAAAAGAATATCAGTTGAGCATCTTTTCGATATTTTTTATCGTAGATAAAATAGATTTCAACTTAAGAGATACAACTTCTTGTTCTTTAATGGGCGGAACTGGATACAACCAATTTTCAATATTGTCTTTGCATATAGATGGGGAATTATCACCCTTCATAAATCGGTTAAGCCCAGTCACTACGTATCCTGAAATCATTAGAAAGTACATAAATTTAGGTGATAGCATGCCATTGGAATTGCAAATATAAAAACCTGTAGAAGCAATGCAATTACAGTATTTTTCATCTACTAGAGCTATATTTTCAAGGTATGGTCTTACCAGCGAGAATAGAACACTTCCGTTTTTCACAGCACGACTTGCACGACTGGGAGCTTTTGTTACTGGCAAATGCTTTGCTTCTTTAATGCAGTGATTTTGATTATCAATTGCATCAATATCAATATAATCAAAGAAATCTCCATGTGGCTTTGTGCTTTCCATTCCGTCAAAACAGGAGTATCCACGACACCATATCCATCCTTGAGGTAAATCAAATGGTATTTGGTCATCAATATTTTCTGTCTTATTACCTATCTTCTCATAATAAGAGTTATCATCACCTTTGAAGATGACAGATTCCTTCTTATCACGCTTGATTTTACCTTGCTTGATGAGTTCTTCTTTTTCTTTACGGATACGCTCAAGAAGCACAGAAGCCGGCTCATCATTTGGGTCTTGTGGGACAAGCTTGCCATGAATGGCAAGGTCAAGGATTTTTGATTTTGCAGTCTGTATAAGTTCAGATAAATCTTCTTGTTCAAAAGAAATAATATCGGCAATCTTCAAAAGATTATTAGAAACCGAAACAATTCGATTTTGCTCTGCTTGTGATGGCAATGGAATAAAGAGTTCTTTTAGTGCAGTTCCGTTGCAGTTTGGTTGTCCAACACCTACTGCCTTACCAGTGACTTGTTTCCAATAGCAATAACTATTAAAAAATTGATAAATGTAATTTGCTGAGATACCCTTTATAAGCCTTATTCTAATGAGATACGATGCATATACAGAATCATATGGCAAATCAGTAATTAAAAAAGATTTACCAACAGTAGCTCCAGTACGTGCGAATACTATATCATTTTTATGGAGCAAATATTTTTTTGCGGCATCTGTATTAGTAAAAGGGACAGACTCCCAATTCACACAACCATCCTGAATATCTGTAATTCTTAGCAGTCGATAGTCACCAGTTGATTCAGCAGAATTACTTAAACCATATTGAATAACATCAGTAATGCACCCTAACTTCGTCCATTCCCACCCTTCTGGTAGCTCAAATGGTATCTCATCTTCGATACATTTTACGGTACCGTCGTTGAACCTCTCATAATGCAAATTATCATCACCTTTGAAAATGACAGTATCTTTTTTTATATCCTTAGGTTTTAGCTTTCCGTCCTTAACCATCTGTTTCTTTTGTTCACGAATACGCTCCAAAAGAACAGACGCCGGCTCATCATTTGGATCTTGCGGTACAAGTTTACCTCTGATTGCTAAATCCAATATTTTTTGCCTTAATGCTTTGGTATCCATTACTCATCCACCTCGCCTATTATTTTTTCCAATTCGGCAACAGCGTTCACAATATTGGCTGACTTCTCCTTGATTTCCTGAAGCAGTTCTGCAAGGGTGCGGTCATCTGCACCGTTATTAATCTTCATCCATGTAATATCAAGGCTTGTCTTATCACGAGCCATAATCTCATCTATTGTGAATTTACGCCATCTCCCATTAGGATTTTCCTCACTGTATGTTTCCTTACGCTTGCTTAAATCTCCGTCAGCATAACACTTAACAAACTCATCAAAATGTTCTTTCTTCAATGGATTTGTTTTACCGAAAGAAGGCATATCAGAACGCAAGTCATAAATCCAAACTTCTTTAGTATTATCCTTATCGGTCTTACCTCTTGTAAAGAATAAAACGTTTGTCTTCACCCCCTGTGCGTAGAAGATTCCCGTAGGCAATCGAAGAATCGTATGAAGATTGCACTTATCCATCAAGTCCTTACGGATACGCTCCCCGTCACCATCCGCAAACAATACATTATCAGGCAAAACAACGGCAGCACGGGATTTACCGTCAGTCTTTAAGCTACGGTAAATGTGCTGGAGAAAATTAAGCTGTTTGTTGCTTGTCGGAAACGTAAAATCATCACGCGTTGCACGCTCTCCGCCTTTCTTAGTTCCAAACGGAGGATTTGTTAAAATCAGATTATATCCTTTCATTGATTTTCCGATATTAGAAAGTGTATCGCCCAAAACAATCTGACCGTCAATATCGTGAAGCATAGCATTCATCAAAGCAAGACGATGCGTGTCATGTACAAGTTCACAACCTGTAAAAGCTTCTTCTTTCTCAAATCTTGCCATATCAGCGTCAAGTGAAAAGAAATCATCTGTGTTGTCTCTGACATATTGACTTGCTGAAATCATAAATCCGAAAGTACCGCAAGCAGGGTCATTGCATCGTTCACCCGGCTGCGGTTTCATAAGGCGAGTCATTACATCAATCAGCACACGCGGTGTAAAATACTGTCCGGCTCCCGACTTCTTTTCATTAGCGTTCTTTTCTAACAATCCTTCATAAAGATTTCCTAATCCCTCCTCACGGGCAGAATACCAATCCAAACCGTCAATTGTAGTGATAATCTTTTCAAGGTTCTTAGGCTCATCAATTTTAGTAGCCGCCCCCTGATAAATTTCACGCACTCGTCCTATACAGTAAGTTCCAAATAGACGAAGTATTGTTTTATAGTAGTTATGAAGTTCCAAACCTGATTTGCTGACTAAATTGTCCCAACCGTATTCCTGAACAATTTTCTTTTCGCTATTCTGTGTTTCCTCTTCCGGTGTCAGATTATCTCCTTGTGCAAGAGTAATACCTTCCGCAAATCTGTTTTCGGCATCGGTTTCTTTTGCCATTTTTAAAAATAAAATATACGTAAGCTCTGTAACATACTCGTGATAAGTGATACCGTCATCTCTCAGCACATTGCAGAGATTCCAGAGTTTTGATACGATTTCTTGTGTATTCATGCTGTTTTTCCTCCGTCATCATATAGATATGTGTTTAATTCCAAAACAATGTTTTCAAGCTGATTTTGGAACACCTTGTCAATTTTTTTAAATCCGCCTTGCTCCTTGAAACGAACATCTTCATCAAATATCTTGACATTCAGAACTGATTCATTCATTAAGTAAGTTTCCATTCGCTTAATCCAGTTCATTTCTTGCTTAGAAAACTTATGAGCTTTCACTAGCTTCTCAATCGCCTTTCGGATTCGTGCTTCATGGCTGATAAGCACCGAGCCGATAGCATATCGACGAATTAAGCTGATAATATCAGCAGCAATCTCCTCATTCGTCATTTGAGAAATTGCAGTATTAAGCTGTTGTGTTGTAAATCCTTCTCTATCCAATGTTAAACGGAGAGATTTTAATTCTTCTCGTGTGAGGTCTTTCGGTCTTGTGCAAACAATGTTTATAGCGGCAATCTCATTCATATTTGTTTTTACAAATACAGAGAATGCGTCAAGATAATCCTCCGGTCTTTCATTATCGCCGTAACCGCGAGTATGACTAACCATCTCATCTTCCTTATCCGAGATTACAACAGGTCTGCCACCATTTGATTTCGTTTCCTGCAACATTCTGAAAAGTTCCTTGTTTGCAAGAATTCTGTTCTTTGCTACATCAATAGGCTCATTCTCCAATTTGTCAATATATTGAGTAGGTTCAAGACCGCCGGTCATATCAGTAAAATGTGACATCATCTCACTACTCATTTTTCGTTTTTTACGCTGGAGCTTTGCGATTATTTGGTTGATTTGATTTCTGACCTTTTCTTCGTTATCGATAACTTCCAATCCGTCAATAAGCTGCATAAATGTTGTGTTTGGATCAGTGACAACCGGTTTCATAGTATTAACAGGCTCAAGAGAATCATAGACGCCGACCGGATCATAAATTTCAAAGTGCGTCTTATGAATTTCAGGGCAAAGTCTTGTTGCACGACCGAGCATCTGCTCAAAAAGAATACGCGACTTTACTCGGCGCATAAATACCAAAGTAGTAATTTCCGGTACGTCAATTCCTGTTGTTAGCAAATCAACGGTGACAACTATACTTGGATAACGTTCATTTTTAAAGCGTTTGATAGCTTCCTGAACTTTTTTCTTATTTCCGCCGCCAACGCTTCCTGTAATCTTCATAATTGCATCATTATCTACACCGGTCTCGGAATATATTTCCTTTAAAATTGATACAATCATATCTGCGTGTTGGTCATCTACCGCATAGATAAGCGTTTTTCCCTGTTCTTCAGGGGATTCCGGATCAATATCACGGGCAATTTCTGCAAGCACTGTTCTGTTAAAATTCTCAGTAATTACCTGTCGGTTAAAGGATTCAATATCAAAATCCAGTTCATCATCCAAAAGCTCACTGTTGGTGATTTCTCCTGTCACAGTGTCATAGATTGTAACTGTATCGCCGGATTTATAGTGTATTCCCTCACTGCTGAGCTTTGTTTTTAACTCGTGAGGTGCATCGTGGTCTACAAGATAACCTTCGATAACAGCTTCACGATATGTATACTTAAATACAGGCTCACCAAAAATCTTGGTAGTTTGCAATGCAGGAGTTGCGGTAAGTGCAATTTTTACAGCATCAAAGTATTCAATGACGGAGCGATATTTACTCTGATAATCTGTTTGATTGCGATAAAGCAGCTCATCTTCTCCCATCTCTTTATCCAAAATGTATCCGCGATGTGCTTCATCGACAATAATCAAGTCGTAATCAGAAACTGCCGGCATTGTATCTTCTGTGTTGTACAAAATACGCTTTACCATACTTTGAACAGTTGCAATATGTATACGGGTTTCTTTATCAATTTCCTTATCTTCAAGCCCCTTGATATTATAAATCTCATCAAGCGTCATAAGGTCCTCAAGCTTAACTTCTTTAAATACATCTTGAGCCTGTTCGCCGAGAGATGTTCTGTCAACAAGGAACAAAATTCTGCGGAAACGCTCTGTCTTTAAGAAACGATATATCATTCCGAGAACTGTTCTTGTCTTACCGGTTCCTGTCGCCATAGCAAGCAAAACGTTTTGTTTTCCGTCAATAACCGCATTTTCTGCTGCTTTTATGGCATTGAGCTGATACGGTCTTAGGTTCAGACCATCTTTGTCAGTCAGAAAATCGAACGACATTTGTTTTAAATTTTCATTCTTACTTTCCGTATCCTGTGCTAAAAGCTCTTTAATTCCGTCAGGGCTCATCCAACCTTGCAATGCTCTCGGAGCATTATAGGATTGACGTAAATCCAAGAACCAAATACCTGATTTTGTCTTATACTGTTCCAGATACGGTTTGCCATTCGTAGCAAAAGTAAACGGAACTTTATACTTACCCCAAGTGCCAATCTGATACTGACTGTCCTTTTCGCGAATATTTTTAGAATATTCCTTGCACTGATAATCGATAACCGAAGGAATATCCTTATGACTTGCCTTTGCTTCGATTGTGGCAATTAATTCTGTTCCAACAAACAGTGCATAATCGGCATAACCTCTGTTGCCCACATGAGAATCGGTAGGCCATTCGGCAATTGCCATATTTCTGCCCTTTTCAGGACGCGTACCTTTAGAATATCTAAGCTTTTCCGTATCGGCTTCCCAACCAACCTTGCGAAGCTGTTCATCAATAAGATAACGTGTTTCCGCTTCGGACGGCTGACGTTTTCCTGCTGCTAAGGCTGATTGCTTTCTACGTTCTTCCTGAGAAACCTTAGGTGTAGATAGAGCTGTTTTTTCTGCTTCTTTTGTCAGTTCATCTTCAATTTTCTTTTCCTGTTCTTTATCGGCCACAACAGAATTTGACATCTCTGTTTCAGATGGCATAACAAACGGTTGATTCTGATAATTCCAATCTCCGTAAGTCTGCATAAACCATTCACATAGACTGTATGTCATTTGCAGAAGTGTCTTTGCTTCGTCTGTCGAGCCATAGTTTTCATGAGTTGCCTTATTGCGAGCTTTTCTTATTGCATGAAGAATGTCACAAAGGTCCCGAGTAAGCAAGCCTTCTCTCATAAGTGTATCAATTCGAGTAACAGCGGTATTGTCATACGGCAGGTCAATACCATCATATGTGAATATCAGATTAACAATGTTCTCTCCAATCATTCCCAACTTAATCAAGCATGAATTAGCATCAGAAAAACAATACTGTTCAGCCAGTTTTCCGAAATTCGCTAATACAGGAAAATCCCTGCTTAAAAAATCAAAATTCGATTTCATGCTTCACTCCTCCTTGTCATATAACACCTTATCGCAACAAGTTCTCATGCCAAAACTTCCGATAATACATAATTATGAGAACATTATATCACAAATTAGTAAATTTTGCAACATCTTAGGTTGTGGCACACACTCCGAGATATTGTACTCTCACGAATTGTTTACGACAATCTTCCAAGCGTTAATACATTATAAAAAGGGATAAGCGCCATAACGCTTATCCCCTTAATTCTTAATTACACCAAATAGGACGCATATTGCCAAAACTGTTCCAAAGCATAATCTTCATATTAGGTTTTGATTTAATTGTATCGGTATATGCTTTACCGGCATTTGCAGATACGATTTTAACATTGCAATTTGTCAATACATTATTGTCGTCATATTCGGCAACAATCAATTTCAAATTTTTCAATTCAGCATTGGAAGAAATTGAAATTGAGTTATTTGCATAAGTCACATTCACCTTTGTAAATTCAGCTTTAATTGTTGAATCGGCAGTTATACCGTTGAACGTATAAGTTTCAACTGCACCAACGCTTTTACCGTTTACAAGTACGTCTTTTACGACATATCCGTAATTTGGAGTTATATTATAAGTAACTTTTTCATTACTCTTAACGGATTTCACGCCTGACGGAGATATTGTTCCGTTTCCGCCCGCTTCGGCTGTGATTGTGAAGCTACCTGTAACTTCTACCGTGCAAGACGCTGTTTTGCCGCTTGTTGTTGTAACGATTACTGTTGCTTTACCTGCACCGACTGCGGTAACGTTGCCGTTGTCCACTTTCACAACGTTTGTATTACTTGTTGACCATGTAAGTTTATCGGTAGCATTTGACGGATTCATTGTTGCTTTAAGCGTTGCTTTATCGCCTACTTCCATGCTAAGCTCTGTTTTGTCAAGCGATACCGAATTTGCACTGCGTAGAACATTAATTGTTATTGTCGCCTTACTGCTTCCGCTTTGAGCGGTAATTGTTGTAGTACCGTAACCAACCGATTTTACAACACCGTTTTCAACAGTTGCAATATTTTCATCAGCCGAAGTATATGTTATATCAGCAGTGCTGTCTGACGGCAAGATATTAAGCGGTAAAACCTTTGTTTCCCATGTGCCCGAAAAATCAAGAGAATCTTTGTAGAATTTCAATCCTGTTACAGGGTTGTTTATTGCTTCAAAGGTCATATTTCGATTTTTTGCATAAGTTTGTGCATAACTGCCCGAAACACCACGCATAGTCATTTTTGCGGGATATGAGAATGAATTGTTCTCTATGGAAGTCATGCTTGGGAATACAGTAACTTTTGTCATTTTAGTATTTTCCGCAAACGCATTTGACGCAACCTTTGTACAATAACGCGGTAATGTAATTCCAATTAATGACTGACATTGACGGAATGCGGAATCAGGTATTTCTTTTACACCAATTCCGAACTGTACATCTGAAAGGGTATCACAACCGTAAAATGCTTGTGAACCAATTGATGTTACACTGTCAGGGATTGATACGTTATTTAATGCGTCACACTCATAAAATACTTGTGAATCAATTTCTTTTAAACCATACGGCATATCAATCTTTGATAAACTTGTACAAGACTTGAATGCACTATTTCCTATACTTTCGCACTTTTTAGGAATTGAGATATTCTTCAATGCTTTGCAATTTTCAAATGCAGATGATTCAATCGTCTGTACTCCGCTCGGTAATTCTAAAGAAGTCAATGACTCACAGCCGTAAAAAGCATTGCTTCTTATTGCTGTTACAGTACTCGGAAGTACAATATCAGTTAAACTTTTACAATTTTGGAATGTCCCCTCTGTGATATTATATCTCACACTCGGCAACTTAGCTTTTGTCAAACTTGTACATCCACTAAACATAGATGTTCCCATATCAGTAACGCTGTCAGGTATTGATATTTCCTTTAAAGATGTACAATTAGAAAAAGCCACGCTTCCAATTTCTATTACATAATCAGGTATTTTTATTGTTTCAAGTGATGTACAGTAACTAAAAGCATTATCTCCGATTTCTATCACTGTATCAGGTATCTTTACATTCTTTAATTTGCTTGCTTTACAAAATATTTGCCTCGGTATTTTCGTCATTCCGCTTTCAAATTCTGCTGTTTCTACACCTGAGCCACTAAAAGTGCTGTCACCACTTTCAAGTGTTTTCGGTATATATATTTCCTTCAATGATTCACAACCTGAAAATGCCTCATATCCTAATGTTGTTATATTAGGCGGTAATTTGAAATTTGATAAATTTGTACACCCAGAAAAAGCCCGGCTTCCAATTTCGGTTACACTGTTTGGCATAGTAACCGAATATATATTTTTATTGTTTTGGAACGCAAAAGCCCCTATCTTTGTTACCTTATATCCATCTATTGTTGACGGAACAGCCACTGCCGAAGCAGTACCTTTATAGCTTGTAATTGTTGCGTTTCCGTCATCTTCAACTTTATACTCCCATATGACAACAGGTTCACTTGTTCCGCCGCTTCCTCCGCCGTATGAACCGCTTCCGTAGCTTGGTGACGGATTAAAGTATTTTGAATTGGTTGACGTTGTATATTTTAAATTTAATCCCCTTGTACAGCCACTGACAAGTACATTATCCTCATAATGATAAACCACTCTTACAGGGCTGTTGCTTTCATTAAATATTTCCTGCGGTTTTATCGGAATTGACTTACCGAACACACTTACATCCGCACCGACTGTTGCGTACAAATATCCTTTTATGGTAACGCAAGTTTTAGGTGTTCCGCTGTCAAAGCCCTTAACACTAAAATTCATTTTAACGCCGACTGTTGCATAAATGATTCCCTTTATAACCTTCAAATCAACACCGGCCGACAATTTCAAACCGGCCGTAATTGCAGCTTCTGCCGTGAATGAAAAGCCTGTCTTTTTATATCCCTTTACAATTCTCAAATCACCGTTATTATATGTGACACCCGCCTTAACTACGCCTGTCCATGTCATTGCCACTCCGCCTTTTAGCGAATAATCCATTGAAAGTGCTATTTTTCCAACTCCCGCAACAGGTATTGAACCCAACTCCAAACTTGACGGAATACCCGCATAATCTCCGAAATCAAAGCTGACTTCTGTTGTAACAGTCGAATTTGCAGTAACTATAGCTTCGGCTTGTCCTTGCGTAATCTTTTCCTTATGTGAAAGCTTAATATTGTTTAGCTTTGCAGTAACAGTTCCTGCCGCGGCACTGCCTAAGCTTATCTTTTTTGAAACAGTCAATGTCTTTGTATTATTATCATAATTTATACTCTGCAATTCAACAGACATTTCTTCAACTTCATCTGTTTTTGTATTTGTTACAGAATATGTTGTAAGTTCGTCCGCTTCAAAATTTTCAAGGTCAACATCAATTTCACCCTCTGCGTCAGCTGATAAAATTGCATCGTCTGTGCCATCCTTTGTGGTTGTAATTATTGTTTGATTATCGTTCTTTTCCACGCTTACCGCCTTAAACGGAACAGGATAACCGCTGTTATATACAACAAATATATCACCGTCGCTGATTGTGTTTTCATAATCGGTTATAGTTACAGTGTTATCACTTCCGATTGTCACATCTGTATCTTTCGGTATTTCTTTAACACCGTTTGCAAATGTATATGTGCTGTTATAATTTTCATCAACAGTTTCATCTGCAATAACCGCTTTTGCGTCATCAAGCATTGCCGTTGCTTCTGCCGATGTTATCGCTGTGTACGGTAACGCTTTTCCGCCCGACAACGCAAACCAACCGCGATTTATAGCGACTTGTATATCGTCGGGATATGTAACGTCGCCGCTTTCGCTGAATGTGTAAGACGAATCTTCATCAAGCTGGAATTGCAATGCGCTGTTAAGCGTTTGTGCCGCAAATTCTCTTGTTGCAGATTTGGTCGGTTCAAAATCTTCGCCCTCCTCAAGGTCTATTACACCAAATTCCACCGCCACAAGTATGTCACGATAATAACTATCATCTCCGGATATGTCGCTAAAGTAATTGTCCGGCATATTGTCGTCACTCTCTACCATCATAGAAAGCGCGTCAACAAGCTGTTCTATCCACTCCGCACGCGTAACCGTACTCGCCGCAAATGCACTCGGCAACATCATCGTCAATATTGCCGCCGCTACTAATAAACTCACTATTCGTTTCTTCATATATTTTGTACCTCCCATATTTTTTAATTATATTATGTCATATTTTGCTATATTTCCAATAATATTTACTCTGCGTGTGTCGTGTGTAAAATCTTATACTTAGGAATAATATATTCATTCAAAATATTTATTTGTTCGGATAATAAGTTATTGTATTAATTTATCATACACTTTAAATCTGTCCATTCTTATTCAACAACCAATTCTGCATTCTTCGCAAGCGGCAACATATCCTTATCCCACATAAATGTCTTAACAGTATCGCCTGTTTCGATTGTACAATCTACAGTAATATCAACACCGGTATCGTCATCCGCGTCAAT
>UMBK01020000.1_pt1 | contig 11495 bp, 7 predicted proteins | sample 1963941 | NCBI WGS metagenome assembly UMBK01 (sample SAMEA4835939, study PRJEB28245) | human gut metagenome | biome: gut microbiome; material: fecal sample | place: Denmark | collected 2008 | reverse complement strand
CGGAGAAGACATCTGTGGGAATAAGGATTATATAAATATATATATTGCGACACAGAGAAACGGAATGAATGAAGAAGACAGGGAACAGTTTTTAAAACTTTTTGAAGAAGAAAAATTTGATGGGTCTCTTATTGGGATGTGTGTTACAGGAGGTATATTTTCTGAGGGGATTGATTTAAAGAACGACAGTCTTATAGGTGCTGTAATTGTCGGAACAGGGCTTCCTATGATATGCAGGGAGAGAAATATTTTAAGAGATTATTTTGATGCAAATGAAAAAGACGGATATTCATATGCCTATGTTTATCCGGGAATGAACAAGGTACTGCAGGCAGCAGGCCGTGTTATAAGAACAGATGAAGACAGGGGAGTGATAGAACTGCTTGATGACAGGTTTCTTCGTCCTGAATATCAGAAAATGTACCCGAGGGAATGGGAAAATGTTATTTCGGTAAGAAGAGAAAATGTCAGAAAACAGCTTGATATTTTTTGGAAAAACTAAAAAATATAAATATTTATATAAATTTAATAGTGCATTATGATGCATTGTAATGTATAATCATAAGTAAGATATACGGTGAAAGGGATGGTAACTGTATGGATGATAAGTTTAGAGAAAAAGTTAAAAGAGCCATAGAAGACGGCACTTACAAACAGGAACTTGAAAAGATGAACTTTGACAGATTCCAGTCAATAGAGATTCAGAAAGGAATACAGTCCCATGTTGATGTTTTGAAATATGCTTCGCCTGAATTTGATGCGGCACAGATGAAGTCTATAAGACTTGCACTTGAGGATGGAATGGATGTTGAGGCATTCGCAAAGCCTGAATATGATTATATCCAGATGGAAGAGATTAAGAGTGCAATAAAAGACGGAATGGATGTCGCACAGTTATGTAATCCGCTGTTTGATTTTTCAGTTATGCGTGAAATAAGAATGGCAGGAGATTATCAGAAGCGTATATTAAAATTTGCCGATGAAGGCTGTGACAGCGGGGTGCTGAAGCAGATAAGGCTTGCGGCACAAGCGGATGTCAATATTGATTTTTATGTTCAGGAAGGGTATGACGAATATCAGCTTAATGAGATAAGGCTTGGCCTTATGCACTGTGTTGATGTTAATAAGTATCTGTATCATGAATATAACGGGGAACAGATGAAGCAGATAAGGCTTGGACTTGAACAAAAAGTGGATGTTTCAAAATACTCAATGACGGGATTTTCATCGACACAGATGGAACAGATAAGGCTGGCATTAAAAGACGGGCTTGATGTTGAGGAATACGGTGACCCATTTGTTGAGGCACTCCAGATAAAAGACTGGCGTGAGGGTAAGGTTCCTGAAGCACCGAGACAGCCGGATGAGAATCAGTCAAAAGAGATTCTTGCAGGACTTGAAAAAGGACTCGATGTAAGCCTGTATGCGGATACAGATTACAGTGCAGAACAGATGAGACAGATAAGGCTTGGCCTTGAGGATAATCTTGATGTCTCGCCTATTCTTGATAAGAATTTAAGTGCAGAGCAGATGTGCAAGATAAGACGGAGTTTAAAGTAAAAGGTGGTGGCAGGTATGGATAATACAAGTAAAGATTCACTTGAACAATTAAATAAAGACATCCTGGTATCTATTGCTGATGACTGTATGACTGCATATATCTGCCTTAAAAATCCGGGAACGGAAATCTGTTATGGTTATGAAGATGTTAAAAAAGCACTGGCAGATGCCGGTGTAAAAATGGGAATCAATGATGAACTTATCCACAGAATTTTATCGGAAAAAAGATATAACAGTATGGAAACAGTGGCAGAAGGAAAACATGTTGAAGACGGTGAAGATGCAAGATATCAATTATTTTTTAATACAGATGTCAGTAACAAGCCAGTAATACGTGAAGATGGTTCGGTCGATTATTATAATCTGAGACTTTATGAACTTGTGAGCGAAGGAGACAAGCTTGCAGAATATATACCTCCTACAAAAGGTGTGTTTGGATATGACGTAAGGGGTAAGCTTCTTGTGCCAAAACCGGGCAAACCTAAGACAAAGTTAAGAGGAAAAGGATTTACCGTATCGGAGGATGGCAATACATATTATTCAGCTATTGACGGAAAAGTTGAATACAGGAATACGGACCTTAATGTTATTGGGGTTTTGCAGATAGAAGGTGATGTTGATCTTAATATAGGTAATGTTGATTTTAATGGTGATGTTGAAATAAGCGGCAATGTTATAAGTGGGGTTTCTGTTACTGCAAAAGGAAATGTTACGGTTGGCGGCTTCGTTGAAGGTGCTGTCATAAAAGCGGATAAAGATATTATTTTAAAGAAAGGCTCTAACGGAAAAGGCGTTGCCAAGATAGAGGCAAAAGGCAATGTCACAGCGAGCTTTCTTGAAAATCTGCGTGTTTACTGTGATGGCAATGTATATTCTAATTCGATTCTTAACTGTGAAATATCAGCAAAAGGAAAGGTTATCGTTTCGGGAAGCAAAGGCGTCATATATGGTGGCGATGTAACAGGAATGCTTGGTGTTGAGTCAGCATCGATCGGTAACTCGTCAAATGTTTCTACGATTGTAAGAATAGGTGCTGCAAAGCAGGTACATAAAGATTATCAGGATACGCTTGTGAAGTTAAAAGAAATTACAGCTGAGATAGATACGCTTGAAATTGTTACACATAAGTATGAAAGGCTGCGTGAAGCCGCACCGGAAAGATTTGACAGGGAAAATTATAATAAAATTATACAGTCAAAGATAATAAAAAATTCGCAGAAAGCCAAACTTCAGGAAGAAAATAAGCAGCTTTTTGACCTCATAAAAGAAGCGACAGTTTCGGGAGTAAAAGTTTATAAGACATTATATCCGGGCGTGAGGATTTATGCGGAAAATGTTATATATGATGCCCAGACGGAAAGAAACCATATCCTTCTAAGAAGAGGCGGGGATGCAATGAGAATTATTGAACTGGGCGATGATGAGTAAAGATTAACGGCCGCTTTGCGGCAGCAGAATTGGAGTTTATATGATACAGGAAGTAGTTTCGGTAGATTTGCCGGTACATGAAAGGCTTGTTATAAAAAAGAACCGTCTTGAGCCTGAAAATATGACAGGAAAAGAAAAGAGGATTTCTATAGTTACAGGCACTCATGGTGATGAACTTGACGGGCAGTATATCTGCTATGAGATAATAAAAAAGATACAGATGTATCCAGAAAAACTAAAAGGAATAGTTGATATATATCCGGATGTTAATCCGTTGGGAATTGATATGGGTTCAAGAGGAATTCCGATGTTTGACCTTGATATGAATAGAGTCTTTCCGGGAGATAATAATGGCGCAGTAGCTGAATATACTGCTGCCGGTCTGATTGATGATATTATAGGCAGTGATTTCTGCCTTGATATTCATTCGAGCAATATATTCTTAAAAGAAATGCCACAGCTTAGAATGACAGAGGAAAATAAAGATAAGCTTCTGCCATATGCAAAAAAGCTGAATGCTGATTTTATATGGATATATTCTTCTAAGACAGTTCTTGATGCAACACTTGCATACAGCCTTAATAATATGGGAGTTCCGACACTTGTTGCTGAGATGGGAGTTGGACACAGAATTAATAATGAATACTGTCAGCAGCTTATTGAAGGTATATTTAATCTAATGACAGAGCTTGAAGTATGGGATGATGCACCTGTAAATGTCAGGAATTCTATAGTTTCAACGGAAGGACAGGTGAGTTTCATATCTGCTGCGGGAAGCGGAATATTTGTTTCATCCATTAATTCTATGGGAACGATAGGAATGGGAACACATATAGGAGATATTATAGAACCTATAACTGGAAAAGTAATCCAGCGAATAGAGTCGCCTACTGATGGCATAATATTTTCGTTAAGGGAACACCCGGTTGTTTACAAGGGAGCATTAATTGCCCGTGTATATGGTGGAAGAAAGCAGGAGTAAGATTTGAGAAAAGAAGTTTTATATACATTAAAAGGATTATACAGGGAAGATTTTGAGATAGAAGGATACAGATTCGGAGGCGGAGAGAAATCAGCATGTATAGTGGGTGCAATGCGTGGCAATGAGATGCAGCAGCTCTATATCTGTTCTCTTCTTATTAATGCATTAAAAGAACTTGAGGCACATGGTTCGATTACACATAATCATGAGATTCTTGTGATTCCGTCGGTAAATAAATATTCGATGAATGTAGGAAAAAGATTCTGGGCTATTGACAATATTGATATTAACAGAACATTTCCGGGAGATGCACAGGGCGATACGACAAAACAGATTGCTGCAGCACTGTTTGAGAATGTTAAAGGATACAATTACGGTATTCAGTTTGCAAGTTTTTATATGCCGGGTGATTTTATTCCGCATGTAAGGATGATGGAGACGGGGTATCAGAGTGCAAGTCTTGCAAATCTTTTCGGCTTGCAATATGTTGTTATCAGAAAGCCTAAGCCAATGGATACGGCTACACTTAATTACAGCTGGCAGATGAACGGAACTAATGCCTTTTCAATATATACCAATGCGACGGACACGATTGATGATAAATCGGCAAGACAGGCAGTATCGTCTGTTCTTAGATTCCTTACAAGAATGGGAATTTTAAAATATAATAATCACAGCGGCTATATAGCAAGCGTGATTAACGAGCATGAGCTTCTTGCTGTAAAGACTTATGACGGTGGTTTTTACAGGAGACTGAAATCACCGGGGGATCCGGTATTCCACGGAGATATAATAGGTGAAGTAATAGATCCGTTTGAGGGTTTTGTGAAGTCGCAGATTGTATCACAGACAGACGGAATTGTATTTTTTGCACATACAGCACCTACAGTTATGGGAAATCAGGTAGTATACAAAATTATACGAAGAATGCATGAATAAAATCTGATATTTCTAACTAATGGTGGGATTGTTAAATACAAATAAATGTGTTAATATAAATTTTATTATTGTATCGGTTATCCGGCAATAAATATTCTAATCATACAAAGGTTAGCAGGAGGATTATGATGAGCGGCGTTAAGAGAGTTTTTGTTGAAAAGAAGAAACCGTATGCTGTTAAAGCAAAGGAACTTTATGATGAGATAACAGATTATCTCGGTATTAAGACTGTTACCGGTGTAAGAGTTCTTATAAGATATGACATTGAAAATCTGTCAGATGACACTTATAAGAAAGCACTTACAACTGTATTTTCAGAACCACCGGTAGATGATGTATATGAGATGCAGTTTGAATCAGGCAATGATGATTATGTATTCTCGGTTGAGTACCTTCCGGGACAGTTTGACCAGAGAGCGGATTCAGCAGAACAGTGTGTAAAGTTTTTTAATGAAAATGAAATACCGGTCATTAAGACAGCTACAACTTATGTAATCAGTGGAACATTGACAGATGAGCAGAAAGAAAAGATTAAAGAACTCTGCATTAACCCTGTTGATTCAAGAGAAGCTGACAGCAAGATACCTGATACACTCGTTACAGAGTTCAAGGTTCCTGCTGATGTAATTATTTTTGACGGATTTAAAGATATGGCAGAGGCAGATTTGAAGGAGTTATATGATTCACTTGGACTTGCCATGACATTTAAAGATTTCATCTTTATACAGGAATATTTTAAAAACGAAGAAAAAAGAGACCCTTCTATGACGGAGATAAGAGTGCTTGATACATATTGGTCAGACCACTGCCGTCATACAACATTTGCGACAGAACTTAAAGATGTTAAGTTCAAAGATGGTTTTTACAGAAAACCTATGGAAGATACATATAAGAAGTATCTTTCTGACAGAGCAGAGATTTATAAGGGGAGAAAAGATAAATTTGTATGCCTTATGGATCTTGCCCTTATGGCAATGAAGAAGTTAAAGGCAGAAGGCAAGCTTAACGACCAGGAAGAATCAGATGAAATTAATGCATGCAGTATAGTAGTTCCTGTAACTATAGATGGCAAGGAAGAAGAGTGGCTTGTTAATTTCAAGAATGAAACACATAATCATCCTACAGAAATTGAACCATTTGGTGGTGCTGCAACATGTCTTGGCGGTGCTATAAGAGATCCATTGTCAGGACGTACATATGTATATCAGGCAATGCGTGTAACAGGTGCAGCAGATCCCACAAAGCCTATGTCAGAGACACTTCACGGCAAGCTTCCTCAGAAAAAGCTTGTAACAGGTGCAGCACATGGTTACAGTTCATATGGTAATCAGATTGGTCTTGCAACAGGTTATGTAAAAGAGATTTATCATCCTGACTATGTAGCTAAGAGAATGGAAATCGGTGCAGTTATTGCGGCAGCTCCAAGAAGTGCCGTAAAGAGAGAAAATTCAGATCCGGGTGATATTATAATTCTTCTCGGTGGACGTACAGGACGTGACGGCTGTGGCGGTGCTACAGGTTCATCTAAAGTTCATACAGAAAAGTCTATCGAAACATGTGGAGCAGAGGTACAGAAAGGTAATGCACCTACAGAGCGTAAGATGCAGAGACTTTTCAGAAGACCTGAAGTTACAAAGCTTATTAAGAAATGTAACGATTTTGGTGCAGGCGGCGTTTCGGTTGCAATCGGAGAGCTTGCTGCCGGACTCAGAGTTTCACTTGATAAGGTTCCTAAAAAGTATGAAGGTCTTGATGGAACAGAGCTTGCCATTTCTGAATCACAGGAAAGAATGGCTGTTGTAATTGACCCTAAGGATGTTAGAGCATTTCTTAATTATGCGGCAGAAGAAAACCTTGAGGCAGTTGAAGTTGCAACTGTAACAGAAGAACCAAGACTTGTACTTGAGTGGAGAGGCAAAGAGATAGTTAATATTTCAAGAGCTTTCCTTGATACAAACGGTGCTCATCAGGAGACATCTGTTCTTGTTGATATTCCTTCAAAAGAAGATTCATATCTTAAGTCTTCAAAGATAGAAGATGTAAGAGGAAAGTGGTTAAAAGTTCTTTCTGACCTTAACGAGTGTTCACAGAAAGGTCTTGTTGAAAGATTTGATGGTTCAATCGGAGCCGGTTCTGTATACATGCCATTTGGCGGCAAGTATCAGCTTACAGAGACACAGGCAATGGTAGCAAAGCTTCCTGTACTTAAAGGAAAGTGCGATACAGTTACAATGATGTCTTATGGATTTGACCCTTATCTTTCTAAGTGGAGTCCATATCACGGTGCTATATATGCTGTTACAGATTCAGTTGCAAAGATTGTTGCGGCAGGCGGTGATTTTAACAAGATAAGATTTACTTTCCAGGAATATTTCAGAAGAATGACAGAAGACCCATCACGTTGGAGCCAGCCATTTGCAGCACTTCTCGGTGCTTATGAGGCACAGCTTGGATTTGGACTTCCATCAATCGGCGGTAAAGATAGTATGTCAGGTACATTTGAAGAGATAGATGTTCCGCCAACACTTTGTTCATTTGCTATAGATGTGGCAAAAGAAGGCGACATTATCACACCTGAATTAAAGACTCCGGGAAATGTTCTTGTTAAGTTTGATATAGAACATGATGAATATGATATTCCTGTATTTGAACAGGTTAAGGCACTTTACAACAGTATCCATGAACTTACTGAAAATGGTACAATTGTATCTGCTTATGTATGTGATGCAAATGGTTTTGTTCCTGCACTCTGCAAGATGGCATTCGGTAACAAGCTTGGATTTGCATTAAACAGTGATTTGAAAGAAGAATCATTATTTGCACCTGCATATGGATGTATAGTTGCCGAGGTTGCAAAGGATAAGCTTGATAATATTAAGACAGCTTATACAAAGCTTGGTGAAGTTAAAGAAAAAGCTGCATTTACATATAAGGAAGTTTCAATCAATGTAGAAGAGGCATTAAGTGTATGGGAAGACAAGCTTGAAAAGGTATTCCCTACAAAGGTTTCAAAGGAGACAACTTCTATTGAGACAAAGCTTTTTAATGCTGAAAATGTACATATATGCAAGAATAAGGTTGCAAAACCAACAGTATTTATACCGGTATTTCCGGGTACAAACTGTGAGTATGACAGCACAAAGGCATTTGAAAGAGCTGGAGCAGATGTTATTGTAAAGGTATTTAAAAACCTTGATGCGGCAGGTATCAGAGAGTCTGTTGATGAGTTTGAGAAAGCAATCGCACAGTCACAGATTATTATGTTCCCTGGTGGATTCTCAGCAGGTGATGAGCCTGATGGTTCAGCTAAGTTCTTTGCCACTGCATTCAGAAATGCAAAGATGAAAGAAGCAGTTGAGAAACTTCTCAATGAGCGTGACGGTCTTGCACTTGGTATCTGTAACGGTTTCCAGGCACTTATCAAGCTTGGACTTGTTCCAAACGGAGCAATTACAGGTCAGAATGAGCAGTCACCTACACTTACATTTAATACAATCAACCGTCATATATCTAAGATGGTATATACAAAGGTTGTAAGTAATTTAAGCCCATGGCTTGCAGGTGCTGAGCTTGGCGGTGTTTATTGCAATCCTGCTTCACACGGTGAAGGAAGATTTGTTGCACCTAAGGAATGGCTTGACAAATTATTTGCAAACGGACAGGTTGCAACACAGTATTGTGACATCAACGGCAATATTTCAATGGATGAGGAGTGGAATGTCAATGGTTCATATATGGCTATTGAAGGTATCACAAGTCCTGACGGAAGATGCTTAGGTAAGATGGCACATTCAGAAAGACGCGGCGATGGCGTTGCAATTAACATTTATGGCGAGCAGGATTTAAGAATATTTGAATCAGGCGTAGCATATTTTAAGTAAGATTATTATCCCTGAAAATCTGGTATAATATGCCTGGTTTTCAGGGATTTTGCTTCGCAAAACAAGGATATAGTGCATCAAAGATGCATATTGGGATTTTGCTTCGCAAAGGAAGGAAGATTTATGAAGGTTTTAAGAGGATTTGTTCTGTGCTTATATTGTCTGATGCTTGCAATTACAGGTGTGTCGTTTCTTATGGGGAGTACATGTAAGGCAGCAATATCGGATATAGTTGTATACAAAAGTGAGGATAAGATAACAGATGCGATTGCGTCAGTATATCCTAATCTCAAAGGCGATGAGCTTGATAAAGTGTTTGATTATCTTGAAAATGACAAAGATTTAAGAAAAATAGCTGATATGTATGTTGATGCTGCAATAAAGGTTGCATCATCCAATAAAAATAAGGATAAGACTCTTGAGGAAATGCTTAGTGAAACGCAGACATCAGAGATGAATAACGCAGTCTCTTCATTTACGGATAATCTTGTAAGTAAGGTTTTTGGAGATGAAGCAAATAATATAAGCGGCATTGCAGCCACATTATATAACGCCGTAAAACAGTCTGTTTCATTGAAAGTTACAGAAGCAGTGTCGTATTATACGGCTGGAGTTGTGGATGGAATGAGCACAAAGCAGCGTATGATTATTAAAATATATGCAATGTTTACATCTGTTGCAGCTCATGTGATATGTATAATCCTTACAGTTATTAACGCACTTTTGATATTTGCGGCATACAAAGAAAAAGCAGGAGTTATAAGAGGTCTGGGACTTGGAACGACAGCAGGAGGCCTTGTATTATTTATTCTGTCTAAAATGTTTGTAAATGTCGGAATGAGGCTCAGTAACAGGATGGTGGGAAGAACAGTTGATTTTTCAATGAATGGCTGGTATCTGTTCAGTGGCATCTGTGTGGCAGCCGGTGTGGTTATGATTGTTGTGGCACAGGTTATAAAGAAAAATAATAATTAAAAAATTACAGGCAGGAGGAAATTAATATGACAGAAGTTGTATTGGGAAGCACAGAAATTAAGGTTAATAAAAACGGTTTCGGGGCATTGCCGATTCAGAGAATAAGCCATGAAGATGCCGGAGAACTTCTTAAAATAGCATATAATGCGGGAATTAATTTTTTTGATACGGCAAGATTTTATACTGACAGTGAAACCAAAATCGGAGAAGCACTTGGAGATGTGCGTGAAAATATTTATATTGCAACAAAGACAGCAGCACAGAATTCTGATGATTTCTGGAAAGATTTAAATACAAGTCTTAATAATTTAAAAACGGATTATATTGATATTTATCAGTTCCACAATCCGTCATTTTGTCCTAAGCCGGGAGACGGAACAGGACTTTATGAGGCTATGCTTGAAGCAAAGGCACAGGGGAAAATCCGACATATAGGAATTACAAACCACAGGCTTAATGTTGCAAATGAAGCTATAGAATCAGGCTTATATGAGACATTGCAATTTCCGTTTAATTATCTTGCAACAGAAAAAGAACATGAGCTGGTAGAAGTCTGTCGCAGTAAAAATATGGGATTTATTGCTATGAAAGCACTTTCGGGAGGGCTTATAACCAATTCAAAAGCGGCATACGCATATCAGGCAGAATATGATAATGTTCTTCCTATATGGGGTGTACAGAGAAAGTCAGAACTTGAAGAATTTATAAGTTATATAGATAATCCGCCTGTTATGGACGATGAGATTCGTGCGGTTATAGAAAAAGATAAGAAAGAGCTTGCCGGTAATTTCTGCCGGGGCTGCGGATACTGCGTTCCGACATGTCCGGCCCACATTGAAATTAACAACTGTGCAAGAATGTCACTTCTTCTTCGACGTTCACCATCAGAGCTTCAGCTTACAGAAGCGGTTCAGGCAAAGATGAAAAAAATAGAAGACTGTATACATTGTGGACAATGTTCGGCACACTGTCCTTACGGTCTTGATACACCAACACTTCTTGAAGAAAATTACAAGGATTATAAAGAGGTTCTTGCCGGAAAGAAGATTTGAATGTAACAGAAATATAGAAAATATGAGTATTCATGACGCGGAAATTTCCGCGTCTTTTTTTGTATTGCAGTGATGAGAAAAAGCAGAAACATTATGATGCTGTTATATGATTCAAAATATCCATAATATATAATAAATATCACAAGAAGTTTATAAATGTAAAATTACATACCTTTGGTTGCAAATACAGTACCGTTCGTTACAAGGCTATTGCACATAAAAAATATTTGTGATATGGTACAAATATGGAGGGGGATTTTAAAATATATTTTATGAAATATAAGGGGGTACATATGAATATAGCGATATGCGATATTGATAAAGAATTTGCGTCAATTATTAAATTAAAGATAGAGGAGAAACTTGGTAGTGTTGATGTGGATATTTATACAGACAGTAAATTACTTATGCAATCAGACAAAGTATATGATTGCGTGTTTCTGTACATGGATATGCCGGATATAAATGGTATTGATATGGCAAGATGCATAAGAGAAAAATATACATTTACAAAGATGATATTTATATTATCAAAACTGGATGCAGTAGTTGAAGTTATGAAATATAATCCGTATCGATTCATAAGAAAAGAACACTTGGAGGAAGATATTAAAGAGGTAATTGCAGTTTTAAAAGAAAAAAGTGAAGAGGAACTGCAATATATTAATTTTAAGATTC
>UMBK01038524.1_pt1 | contig 11649 bp, 9 predicted proteins | sample 1963941 | NCBI WGS metagenome assembly UMBK01 (sample SAMEA4835939, study PRJEB28245) | human gut metagenome | biome: gut microbiome; material: fecal sample | place: Denmark | collected 2008 | reverse complement strand
TGCGGAAGGAATTTTGAAAGAAGCACAGGAATATGCAGCTCAGATTTATGGGACAAAGAAATGTTTCTTCAGTGTAAATGGAAGTACGGCGGCTCTTCTGGCAGCAGTCAGTGCAAGTGTAAATAAAGGTGGGAAGATACTTGTCGCGAGGAACTGTCACAAGGCTGTTTACCATGCATTGTATTTACGTGAGCTTCAGCCGGTCTATATTTATCCACATGAAGATCAGAGACTGGGGATAAACGGAGGAATTTCTCCTGAACGTGTGGAAAGATATCTGGAAGAAAATACGGATGTGCAGGCTTTTCTGCTTACTTCGCCTACATATGACGGCGTTGTGTCTGATATAAAGACAATTGCAGAAGTTGTACACAGACATAAGATTCCTCTTATTGTGGATGAAGCACATGGTGCACATCTTCATTATTCTAAATATTTTCCGGTGTCTGCTGCTGATCTGGGAGCTGACATTGTAATACAGAGTTTCCATAAAACGCTGCCATCTATGACTCAGACGGCGGTGCTTCATATATGCAGTGATATGGCAGATGTGGAAAAGATAAAGAGATTTATGGGGATTTACCAGACCAGCAGTCCGTCGTATATTCTGATGGCGAGTATGGATGCATGTATGGATAAACTGAGAAAAGACGGGCAGCAAATGTTTCGTGAATTTACCTTCAATCTGGAGAAGGCCAGACAGCGTCTTTCAAAGTGTGAAAAAATAAAACTGATCGAAGGTTCTATGATCGAAGGCAGTGGAATCTATGATTTTGACAGATCCAAGCTGTTGTTCTCCACAGTCGGAACTTCTGTTAACGGACACCTTCTCCATCAGGTACTTCGTGACAGATATCACATTGAAATGGAAATGGCGGCTGAGAAATATGTTCTTGGAATTGCAGCAGTGGGAGATACAGAAGAGGGATTTGAGAGACTGTGTACTGCAATTGAAGAGATTGATGCAGAGATACAGCAAACAGATGAGTCGGAGGAATCGCAGTATCATACTTCTCATGCGAGAATGACACAGCTTATGACAATTTCTCAGGCAGTGGATGCGCAGCAAAGGCGATATTCTCTGAAAGAAAGTGTTGGCAAAGTCAGTGCAGAGTTTGCTTATCTGTATCCGCCCGGAATTCCGATTATTGTGCCGGGAGAGCAGATAACTGGACAATTTGTAAGAAATGTGAGAAGATACATGGAACAGGGGCTGGAAGTACAGGGACTCAGTGATACATCTGCTGAAACAATCTGCGTAGCTGCCCGAAATGAAATTGGACAGGAAGAATACAGTCCGGCAAAGGAATAACATAACAGATATGGGAAAGATTTTTTACATCATGGGAAAGAGTGCATCCGGAAAAGACAGAATCTATTCACTTCTGGCCGCACATAAAGAATTGAATCTGAAAACACTTATTCTGTATACAACCCGCCCGATCAGGGTAGGAGAGCAGGATGGAAAAAATTATTATTTTGTAGATGACGGAAAACTGGAAGAATTCAGAAAAAACGGAAATCTTATCGAGGAGAGAGCATATCATACGGTTTATGGGATATGGACTTATTTCACTGCAGATGATGGTCAGGTGAACCTTGCAGATTCCGATTATCTGGGAATCGGTACTCTGGAGTCATTTAAAAAGATGCGTAAATACTATGGGGAAGATGCAGTCTGTCCTGTTTATGTCCAGGTAGAAGATGGAGAAAGACTGAGTCGTGCTCTTAATAGAGAGAGAGAACAGGAAAATCCAAGATATGAGGAAATGTGTAGAAGATTTATTGCAGATCAGTCGGATTTTTCAGAGGAAAATATTCTGAACGCAGGGATAGAGAAACGTTTTCAGAATATAAATCTTGATGACTGTGTGAAAGAAATCGCAAATTATATAAAGTCTGTGCAATAGTTCTTCTTTTATGGTATAATATCTTACAAAACGGACTGGTGAGGTGATTCTTATGATGGGATTTAACAATATTATCGGACACGAAGAGATTATCGGACATTTAAAAAATGCAATAGAATCAGGAAAAATATCGCATTCTTATATTTTTACCGGCGAACCAGGTTCTGGTAAGAAGCTCCTTGCAGGGACTTTTGCGGCAACACTTCAGTGTGAGGCCGGAGGTACAGAACCCTGCCAGAAATGCGACTCCTGCAAAAAGGCGATGGGTAAGAATCATCCGGACATTATTATGGTCAGTCATGAGAAACCTGGAACGATCACAATTGACGAGATCAGGGATCAGGTGATCAATGATATAGATATCAGACCATATTACAGTCCTTACAAGATTTATATTATTGCAGATGCAGATCTTATGACACCACAGGCACAGAATGCTCTTCTTAAAACAATTGAAGAGCCGCCGGAATATGCAGTGATTCTTTTGCTGACTAATAATATCGGGGGACTGCTGCCGACTATTCAGTCAAGATGTGTTCGTCTTGATCTGAAGGTAGTGGATGACGGTCTTGTAAAGAAATATCTGATGGAGCATCTTCATGTTCCGGATTACCAGGCGGAGATTGACGCATCCTTTGCACAGGGCAGTATTGGAAGGGCAAAAGAAGCAGCTACTTCTCAGGAGTTTGCAGAGATGACTCAGAATGCACTGAGGATTCTTAAATATGCAAACACCATGGAAGTTTATGAACTGTCAGATGCGATTAAGAGTCTTTCTGAGGACAAACAGAATATCAACGATTATCTGGATATTTTCCAGTTCTGGTTCAGAGATGTCCTGATGTTTAAGGCAACACAGGAGATTGACAATCTGGTATTTAAACAGGAAATTAATTTTATCAGAGAACAGGCAAAGCAGCGTTCCTACGAGAATCTGGAGAACATTCTGGATTCTATTCAGAAGACAAAGGTACGTCTGAAAGCAAATGTTAATTTTGATCTGGCATTTGAATTGCTGTTCCTGACGATCAGGGAGAAATAGAATGACAAAAGTAGTAGGCGTGAGATTTCGTAATGTAGGCAAGATTTATTATTTCAGTCCTAAAGATTATGAAATTAAAACAGGCGATCACGTGATCGTGGAGACAGCCCGGGGAATTGAATACGGGAAAGTCGTACTTGCACCAAGAGAAGTAGGTGAGGAAGATGTTGTTCACCCTCTCAAAGAAGTTCTTCGTGTGGCAACAAAGGAGGACGACGAGAGAGAGGCACAGAACAGAGTCAGAGAGAGAGAGGCATTTAAAATCTGTCAGAAGAAGATTCGTGAACATGGTCTGGAAATGAAACTGATAGATGCAGAGTATACATTTGATAATAATAAAGTGCTGTTTTATTTCACTGCTGACGGCAGAATTGATTTCCGCCAGTTGGTAAAAGATCTGGCAGCAATTTTTAAAACGCGTATCGAACTTCGCCAGATTGGTGTTCGCGATGAGACAAAGATTCTGGGAGGAATCGGTATCTGCGGAAGATGTCTGTGCTGCCACACATATCTGTCTGAGTTTGCACCTGTATCCATAAAGATGGCAAAAGAGCAGAATCTGTCCCTTAACCAGACAAAGATTTCCGGTGTGTGCGGAAGACTGATGTGCTGCCTGAAGAACGAGCAGGAAACATATGAAGAGCTGAATAAAAAGCTTCCGGGACTGGGAGATACAGTTACAACTCCGGATGGGCTTACCGGAACTGTACACAGTGTAAACGTGCTTCGTCAACGTGTAAAGGTAATTGTAGAGATCAATGACGAGAAAGAAATTCAGGAATTTCCGGTAGATGACCTGAAATTCAGACCGAGAAAGAAGAAAGTCAAAGTCTCTGAAAAAGAATTAAAAGAACTTGGAAATCTGGAAGATAAAAAAGGAGATTCCAAATTAAATGACTGATCAGCTGGTAAAAGATAATGAACGTATAGATGATCTTCAGAACGGATATTATGTGATACAGGATCCGGATAAATTCTGTTTTGGGATGGATGCAGTTCTTCTTTCCGGCTTTGCAAAAGTAAAAAAGGGTGAGACTGCTCTGGATCTGGGAACAGGAACGGGAATTATCCCGATCCTGCTTAAAACCAAAACAAATGGGAAACACTTTACAGGTCTTGAGATTCAGAAAGAGTGTGCAGATATGGCCGGACGCAGTGTCAGATATAATCATCTGGAGGACGATGTTGAGATCGTACGGGGTGATATTAAGGAGGCTGCTGATATTTTTGGGGCAGCTTCTTTTGATGTAGTGACAAGTAATCCGCCTTATATGATCGGACAGCATGGACTTCGCAATCCGGATATGCCAAAAGCAATTGCCAGACATGAAGTACTCTGTAATCTGGAGGATGTGGTGAGCCAGGCATCAAAGGTTCTGAAAGAACGTGGAAGATTTTATATGGTTCACAGACCGTTCAGACTGGCTGAGATTATGAATGTTCTCACAAAGTATCGTCTGGAACCGAAAAGGATGCAGCTTGTATATCCATACATAGACAGAGAACCAAACATGGTTCTGATCGAGGCATTAAAGGGAGGAAATTCCAGAGTTACAGTGGAACCTCCTCTGATCGTATATAAAGAGCCGGGAGTCTATACAGAAAATATACTGAAGATTTATGATATGATTTAACCGAATTTTATTTGCAAAGTAATATGAGAGGAAACAAATTATGAGTGGTAAATTGTATTTATGTGCAACACCCATAGGAAATCTGGAGGATATTACACTCCGGGTACTTCGAACATTGAAAGAAGTGGATCTTATTGCAGCAGAGGATACCAGAAACAGTATTAAACTGCTGAACCATTTTGATATAAAAACACCTATGACCAGTTATCATGAGTACAACAAAATTGATAAGGCATATGTTCTGATCAGTAAAATGCAGGAAGGGCAGAATATTGCACTGATCACAGATGCGGGAACTCCGGGGATCTCAGATCCGGGAGAGGAGCTTGCGGCAATGTGTTATGAAGCGGGGATTGAAGTAACTTCTCTTCCGGGACCTGCTGCCTGTATCACTGCCCTGACTCTGTCCGGACTTCCAACCAGAAGATTCGCTTTTGAAGCATTTCTTCCGGCAGATAAAAAAGAAAGAAAACTGATTCTGGAAGAACTGAAGAATGAAACGAGAACTATCATTCTCTATGAGGCTCCTCACAGACTGGTAAGAACTCTGGAGGAATTGAAGGAAACTCTCGGAAATCGCAGAATGACTCTTTGCAGGGAACTGACGAAAAGACATGAGACTGCATTCCATACGACTATCGAGGAGCTGATCCTCTATTATCAGACAGAGAAGCCGCTTGGAGAGTGCGTGCTTGTGATTGAAGGCAGAAGCAGACAGGAGATGGAAGAGGAACAGAAGGCATCCTGGGAAAAAATTACCATAGAAGAACACATGGAAATCTATGAAAATCAGGGACATTCAAGAAAAGAAGCTATGAAAATGGTAGCAAATGACAGAGGAATGACGAAGAGAGATGTCTATCAGTACCTCATCAATAAAACCGAAGAATAAGATTAACATACAGAAGAATTCCCGTTTTCGGGGATTCTTTTTTATTCAGGCTGTGGCAAGGAACGGGCTTTTGTGCTATAATAAATTTGTATTATTATGTCCAGATACCAGAATATATTTGAAAACCTGTCTATAATTTTCACGCAGGGGTTTTCAGATATATTCTGGTGATAAGTATATATAACAGGAGGAAAGAAATGGGCGGAGAAAATACAGAATACGGAGCGGATCAAATCCAGATTCTGGAAGGTTTGGAAGCCGTACGAAAGAGACCAGGTATGTATATCGGAAGTACATCCGGCAGAGGTCTTCATCATCTGGTTTATGAGATTGTAGATAACGCGGTTGATGAAGCACTGGCAGGATTTTGTACAGAGATTCAGGTAGTTATTAATCCGGACAACTCTATCACAGTTGTAGATAACGGACGTGGTATTCCGGTAGGAATCAATCATAAAGCAGGGATTCCTGCTGTAGAAGTAGTATTTACCATTCTTCATGCCGGCGGTAAATTTGGAGGCGGAGGGTACAAGGTATCCGGTGGTCTTCACGGAGTAGGTGCGTCTGTAGTAAATGCACTTTCCACATGGCTTGAAGTAAGGATCTATCATGAAGGTAAGATTTATCAGCAGAGATATGAACGCGGTAAAACTATGTATCCTCTGAAGGTTGTGGGAGACTGCCAACCGGATAAGACCGGAACAACAGTTGTCTTCCTTCCGGATAAAGAAATATTTGAGGAAACAGTATATGATTATGACATTCTGAAACAGCGTTTGAGAGAGATGGCATTCCTGACAAAGGGATTGAAGATTTCTCTTAAAGATACCAGAGAAGGAATGGAAAGAGAGAAAGTTTTCCATTATGAAGGTGGTATCCGTGAATTTGTAAGCTATCTGAACAGAAGCAAGGAAGCGCTTTACCCGGAAATCATTTACTGCGAAGGACAGCAGAACGGTGTGTCTGTAGAGGTTGCCATGCAGCACAATGACTCTTATACAGAGAACTGCTATGGATTTGTAAATAATATTAATACACCTGAGGGTGGTACTCATATTGTAGGTTTCAGAAATGCCCTGACAAAGACGTTCAATGATTATGCCAGAAAGAACAAGCTGCTTAAAGACAGTGAACCCAATTTGAGTGGCGATGATATCCGCGAAGGTCTGACTGCAATCGTCAGTGTTAAGATTGAGAATCCTCAGTTTGAAGGTCAGACAAAACAGAAGCTTGGAAACAGTGAAGCAAGAGGGGCTGTTGACAGCGTGGTGAGCAAGCAGCTTGAGATTTTCCTTGAGCAGAATCCAACAGTAGCGAAAACTACAGTAGAGAAATCAGTTCTTGCACAGAGAGCACGTGAGGCTGCACGTAAGGCTCGTGATCTGACCAGAAGAAAATCAGCACTTGATAATATGTCACTTCCTGGAAAGCTTGCAGACTGTTCAGATAAGAATCCTGAGAACTGTGAAATCTACATTGTAGAGGGAGATTCCGCCGGTGGCTCTGCAAAAACAGCCAGAAATCGTGTAACACAGGCTATCCTTCCACTGAGAGGTAAGATCCTGAATGTAGAGAAAGCACGTCTGGATAAGATTTATGCAAATGCAGAGATCAAAGCTATGATCACAGCTTTCGGAACAGGAATTCATGAAGATTTTGATATCAGTAAACTTCGTTATCATAAGATTATTATTATGACTGATGCCGATGTCGATGGTGCGCACATCGCAACCCTTCTGCTGACTTTCCTGTATCGTTTTATGCCTGAGCTTATCAAACAGGGATATGTGTATCTTGCACAGCCGCCATTATACAAGGTGGAGAAGAACAAGAAAGTATGGTATGCATACGACGATGATGAACTGAATCAGATTCTGACAGAAATCGGACGTGACGGAAATAACAAGATCCAGCGTTATAAAGGTCTTGGAGAGATGGATGCAGACCAGCTTTGGGAGACGACAATGGATCCTGAGAAACGAATCCTGCTTAAGGTTACCATGGATGAGGCTGCGACTTCTGAGATTGACCTTACATTTACTACACTGATGGGTGACAAGGTAGAGCCGAGACGTGAATTTATTGAAGAGAATGCAAGATTTGTAAAGAATCTGGATATCTGATAATAGGGAGAATAGATAAATGGAAGATAATATTTTTGACAAAGTCCACGAGGTGGATCTGGAAAAGACCATGAAGGACTCTTATATTGACTATGCCATGAGCGTTATCGCTTCCAGAGCACTGCCTGATGTAAGAGATGGTCTGAAACCGGTTCAGCGACGTGTATTGTATTCCATGATAGAACTGAATAATGGTCCTGACAAACCGCATCGTAAATGTGCGCGTATTGTCGGTGATACAATGGGTAAATATCATCCACATGGTGACAGTTCTATTTATGGAGCACTTGTAAATATGGCACAGGAATGGTCTACCAGATATCCGCTGGTAGACGGACATGGAAACTTTGGTTCCGTAGATGGTGACGGGGCAGCGGCCATGCGATACACTGAGGCACGTCTGAGTAAGATTTCCATGGAAATGCTGGCAGATATCAACAAAGATACTGTTGACTTCCAGCCAAACTTTGATGAAACAGAGAGAGAGCCGGTTGTACTGCCGTCCCGTTATCCGAATCTTCTGGTGAACGGAACTTCAGGTATTGCAGTAGGTATGGCTACCAATATCCCTCCTCATAATCTGAGAGAGGTTGTGGATGCTGTTGTCAAGATTATAGACAATATCATTGAAGAACAACGCGAAACGACTATGGAAGAGATTCTGGATATTGTAAAAGGTCCTGATTTTCCTACAGGTGCGACGATTCTTGGAAGAAGAGGGATTGAAGAAGCATACAGAACAGGTCGCGGTAAGATTCGTGTACGTGCAGTGACAAATATTGAGACTCTTCCAAACGGAAAGTCCAGAATTATTGTCACAGAGCTTCCGTATCTGGTAAATAAAGCGCGTCTGATCTCAAAGATTGCAGAACTTGTAAGAGATAAAAAGATTGACGGAATCACAGACCTGAATGACCATTCCAGTCGTGAGGGAATGAGAATCTGTATTGATCTGCGCAAGGATGCAAATGCAAATGTAGTTTTGAATTTACTGTATAAGCATACGCAGTTACAGGATACTTTTGGCGTAAATATGCTTTCACTTATTCCGAATAACGGAAGTCTGGAACCGAAGGTATTAAACCTGAAACAGATGCTGGAATATTATCTGGCTCATCAGGAAGATGTAGTGACCAGAAGAACGAAATATGACCTGAATAAAGCAAGAGAGCGAGCTCACATTTTAGAAGGTCTGCTGAAAGCACTGGACAATATTGATGAGGTGATCCGTATTATCAGAGCTTCGCAGAATGTGCAGATCGCAAAACAGGAGTTAATGGACTGCTTTGAACTGACAGATGTTCAGGCACAGGCAATCGTAGATATGCGTCTGCGTGCTCTGACAGGTCTGGAAAGAGAGAAGCTGGAAGCAGAGTATGCTGATTTAATGGAAAAAATCCGTAAATACGAGGCTATCCTTGCGGACAGAAGTCTTCTTCTTCGCGTGATTCGTGAAGAAATTCTTGCAATTGCAGAGAAATACGGAGACGACAGAAAGACTTCTATCGGATATGATGTATACGATATTTCTACAGAGGATCTGATTCCGAGAGAGAATACAGTGATCACAATGACCAAACTTGGATATATTAAGAGAATGACAGTAGATAATTTCAGAAGCCAGAACAGAGGTGGAAGAGGAATCAAGGGAATGCAGACTCTTGAGGATGACTACATTGAAGAACTTCTGATGACAACTACCCATCATTATCTGATGTTCTTTACAAATACAGGAAGGGTATATCGTCTGAAGGCATATGAGATTCCGGAGGCAGGACGTACTGCAAGAGGAACTGCGATTATTAATCTGTTACAGCTTATGCCGGGGGAATGCATCACTGCAGTAATCCCGCTCCGCAAATTTGAAGATGGTCATTATCTGATGATGGCTACGAAGAATGGCCTGGTAAAGAAAACACCGATTAAAGAATATGCGAATGTGCGTAAAAACGGACTGGCAGCTATCACATTGCGTGATGATGATGAACTGATCGAGGTTAAGCTTACAGATGATAAGAAGGATATAATACTTGTTACAAAAGATGGTATGTGTATCCGTTTTAAAGAAACAGATGTAAGAAGTACAGGCAGAACTTCTATGGGCGTACGCGGTATGAATATCGATGATGGAGACGAAGTGGTAGCAATGCAGCTGAATTCTCAGGGAGATTGTCTGCTGATAGTTTCTGCAAATGGTATGGGTAAACGTACTTCTATGGGCGAATTTACCTGTCAGAATCGTGGCGGTAAAGGTGTAAAATGTTATAAGATTACCGAGAAAACCGGTGATGTAATCGGAGCAAGAGCTGTAAATGAAGATAATGAAGTAATGCTGATCACTACGGAAGGTATTATCATCAGAATCGCCTGCGCTGATATTTCCATTCTTGGAAGAATTACATCGGGTGTAAAACTGATCAATCTTACAGAGGGTGTCACTGTAGCCAGTGTAGCTAAAGTGAGAGATAAAGAAGAAAAAGATACAAATGCACAGCAGGCAGCAGTGGAAATTACGGACAGTGCAGAAACAGAAGAATCTGATCAGCCGACAGATCAGGAGACACAGGATGAGAACAGAGGGGAAGAGGAATAACCATGAAGAAATGGTACAGATATCTTGCAGCCGGAGTGTTGGTATTACTGACACTCTGTGTGGCAGGATGCGGGGGAGTGAGTCATAAATCACCGGAAAAAGTAACAGAGGAATTGATTCAGTCCTATACTGACGGGAAAGAAAAGAAAGTGAAGGAGTGCTATAACCAGGCAGATAATACAGAAGCAGATCTTCAGACAGAGATTACAGCAACACTCAAATATTTTGCGGCACATAATCCTAAGAAAGTATCTGTTCAGGATTGTGAGATCCTTTCTGAAAATGACAAGTACAGTTATGTATACATAACCTACAATCTGATCCTGGAGGATGATCAGGAATATCCATGTGTTGAAACTTATATGGTTGGTAAACAGGATAAAACTTATTATATCATGGCACCATCACAGATCACAGATGATATGAAAACTCAGGCGGCTACAGCATATGTCCAATTTATGAAGACAGATGCTTACAAGACGTATACCAAAGCATATGAAACATTTATCAAGAAGAATCCGGGATATGAAGACAAAATTTCGGAAAAAGCAGGAGTGTAATATATCGAGGGCAAAAAAATGAAAAGAATATTACTGATGGTATTTAGAAATCTCTTTTTTGTTCCATATGGATGGTTTAAGTTATGCTGGTATGCATCGCATGCAGAACGTTACAGTGAAGAACAGAGATATCAGCTTCTTAAATATGTAGATAACAGAGCAGTGAAAGGCGGTAATCTGGTAATTGACGGTCATGGTATGGAAAATATTCCAAAAGAAAATGGGTTTATTTTCTTTCCCAATCATCAGGGATTATTTGATGTACTTGCAATCATACAGGTGTGTCCGGTACCTTTCTCGGTAGTGGCAAAAAAAGAACTGACAAACGTACCATTTCTGAAGCAGGTATTTGCATGCATGAAAGCGTTTATGATTGACCGTGATGATGTCAAACAATCTATGCAGGTAATCATTAATGTTATCAAAGAAGTAAAGGCAGGAAGAAACTATCTGATTTTTGCCGAGGGAACCAGAAGCAAAGACGGCAATCATCCGCAGGAATTTAAAGGTGGAAGTTTTAAAGCTGCAACGAAATCAAAATGTCCGATCGTACCCGTAGCACTGATTGATTCTTATAAAGCGTTTGATACGGGATCTGTTAAAAAACTTACAGTGCAGGTACATTTTCTGGAACCCATATACTATGATGAGTATAAAGATATGAAAACAACAGAGATTGCAGCAGAGGTAAAAAAACGTATCGAAGCGACAATAACACAGTATACTTCTTGATGGAAGTATGAAATTTGCAAGTCCTGAAACCGGATTTTAGGGTAAAAATAAAAAATATGAAAAAAAGTAAAAAAACCTGTTGACAAAACAGGTTTTTTTACATATAATTACAAATGCGCTTCGGGAGATTCCAAAGTGCATTCGAATTTAATATTGAACTATT
>UMBK01022559.1_pt1 | contig 11672 bp, 10 predicted proteins | sample 1963941 | NCBI WGS metagenome assembly UMBK01 (sample SAMEA4835939, study PRJEB28245) | human gut metagenome | biome: gut microbiome; material: fecal sample | place: Denmark | collected 2008 | reverse complement strand
CGGCGACCTGCTCGCCATCCCCGAGCTGGCCGAGATCGGCGCGAAGTACGGTAAGTCCGCTGCGCAGACCGTGATCCGCTGGCACATCCAGCGCGGCGTCGTCGTGCTGCCGAAGTCCACGCACGCCGATCGCATCAGGCAGAACATCGACGTGTTCGACTTCGTGCTGTCGGACGATGACATGGCTGCGATCAGTGCCATGGACACCGGCAAGCGCAACAGCGCCGACCCGGACAATTTCGATTTCTGATGGATCCTTATCCGTGTGGCGTATCGCTCTCATTGAGAGCGATACGCCACACGCAACAGGCGATGATATGATTACCGGTAGTTATCTACCGTTTTAATCACCCAGGTGGCACGGTATCCGTCAAGGGAGAGGAGACATCGTGGCTGCATCATCGGCACTCCCCACCGCTCAGATCGTCATCGAAATCCTGGAACAGCTCATCAAGTACACCGACCCCGAGCACGGCCTCACTGCCGCGGAAATCAGCAAACGCATCAATGTATCCGACAAAACCGTGCGCGGGCATCTCAAGGCATTGCAGTCCATGACGCCGTTCGACCGCCATGTGAGCCACCTCGACCGGCGGGATCTGGTCAACGCGGAAAGCGCCAACCCCCGACCTGGCTGGTACATCGAACCGGTCTTCGACATCGCGCAGATGCGCCTGCTCGTGGACGGCGCGGCGCTGTCGAGCTCGGACGGCGAATACCTACGCGAACTCATCGCCAAAATCTACACGTTCGCCGGCAAATCCGGCCAATTGCGCGGCCTCGAACAACTCACCACGCCCAAGAACTACAATACGGAGTTCCTCAACAACATCGAGATTCTGAACGATGCCATCGCATACGGGCGCGTGATCCGGTTCCGGTACTGCACGTACGACGTCAACGGCAATCTCGTCCCCCGCCGTAACGGCGACGGCGACATCAAGACATATCTGGCGGACCCCTACCACCTGATGTACAAGAACAGCAAATACTACCTGCTGTGCCACATGCACCGGTATGGCTCGCTGTCCTACCTGCATGTGGAACGCATCCGGGACCTGTCCATCGAGGGGCCAGACCACTCACTCAAACGCACGCTCGACAGCTTCAGCCCCACGCCGGGGCAACCGTTCGACATCGTGCGGCATATGAACGAGCGACCTTATCCGATGGACGGCAAGGCGACGCCGATCCACATGAAGATCCACGGGGCGCTTGAACCGCTGTACGACTGGTTCGCCGACGCCGATGTCGTCCAGACCGGCGAGCGCGAATACGATGTGCACGTCGTCGCGAACGAACACGCGACCCTTTGGTGGGCGTTGCAGTACGCGGATTCGCACATCATCGAGATATTGTCGCCGGCTTCATTGCGCAAGATGCTGCACGATACCGGGGAATATCTGGCGTCGACATACGCGCAACAATAAGAGGAACATATCTACCGGATAAGTGAATCGGACCCTATGTTGGAATCCCCGCATTCGGTGAGGCGAATCCGTCTACCGAATGGAGAGCAACCCACAGGAGACGATCATGCCCGCCATCAATCTGACTGCACGTCTGAACAGGGATCAGACATTCGAAACGCCCGTGCTGACTCCCTTCCGCGAAGTGCCTCTATCTCACCAGTGAGGATCATGCCAATGAATTTCGTCATGACGGCGCAGGATGCCGACCTGCGACAAGACCGGATCACCCTGTCCGGCAACCGGTTTAGGCATATCGACATGGTACTCATCGACGACTTCCAGTACTTCGCCGGCAGGACGGCCTTGCAGGAGCAACTGCTGCAGACGCTGAGAGCATTGCATCAGGCGGGGCGATACAGCCCGCGATACGCAGCGAACCGTTCTCATTGGGAAACGCGCGAGCCCTGCGGCCCGCCAAACGAACACGGAACCCTTCAGAGGCCCGGAATTCCGGGCCTTACCGAAATGTTCACTTGTGCGGTTACGTGAGGAATCCTCACACGTTTCCTAATGAGAACGGTTCGCTGCGAGGCCGATGCCGTCAGATCGCCCCGTACTCGCGCAGCAGCATGCCGATGTCGGTCTTGCCGAGCTTCTTGAGGACCTTCTTCATAACGGCGCGCTCCACGACATTGAGCTTCATATCGGTGACCGGGGAGCCATCGCGCAGTTTGACCGTGGCGTTGAGCAGGTTGCGCACGTCGTAGACGCTGCCCCACACCTCCGGCACGCCGCGGTCCACGTCGAGCAGCGTGTACACGGCCTCCATGCCGGTGCGCATCGAGTATTCGGTAGTGAAGATCGTGTCGCGCGGCGTCTCGGCGAACTGGCCGAGGAACGCGAAGTTCACGGCGCCATCCGGCACCACGTCCGGCCGATCACCGGCCGAACGCGGCATGAAGAACGCGGTGATGTACGGCATCATGACCGGCACGGTGTTCGCGTGGGATTTCGCGAGCGCCTCGATCTTGTCGGTCGGCACGCCCATGTGGTACAGCCATTCCTCGCAGATCTCCTCGCCGGTGCATTCGGTCATCGGCTTCTTGATATAGTTGCCCGGCTTGTCGGGGAACAGGCCATACACCCATACGCACAGCTGGTCCTTGGGCTGGTCACGGAACTGCTGCTGGCGGTTGAGCGTCCAGCTCATCAGCCAGTTGGAGTCCTCCACGGTCACGATGCCACCGGTCACCACGCGCCCGGAGAACGGGTCGCGCTTGCAGATGCGTTTGATGTACGACGGAATCTCTGCGTCGAGCGTAGTCACCGTGGCGCTCATCCACTTGGTGGCATCCGGGTCCGAGCAGAATGTGTCGGGATGCCCGAAGCTCGGGTCCTGCTTGGCGATGCGCCGCCACATGTCCCAACCGCCACCGGGCTTGAGGTCCGGATTCCATGCGGCCGGCGAATGCTGGGAGCCCATCGTGGAGTTCTCCACGCAACCGCCGTTGGTGATGAACACCAGATCGTTCTGCGTCAGGTCGATGGACGACTTGTCACCTTCGTGGTCGATGTCGATGCGGACGGCGAGTTTCTTCGTGTTCGTGCCGTACGGGTTGCGCTTGAAGAAGCCGGACGTGGCCTGGATCTTCTGGATCGTGTCCTGTCCGACACCGGTGCGCTCGCGTTCGGGCCCGTTCCCGCCGCCGATCGCAAACTCGACATTCTCGACCTTGGTGTTGTAGTGGAACTGCACGCCGTGCGCTTCGAGGTACTTCACCATCGGCAGGATCATCGACTCGTACTGGTTGTATCGGGTGAACCGCAACGCGCTGAAGTCCGGCAGACCGCCGATGTGGTGGATGTACCGTTTGATGTACAGTTTCATTTCCAGCGCGGAATGCCAGTTCTCGAACGCGAACATGGTGCGCCAGTACAGCCAGAAGTTGGATTTCAGCACCTCGTCGTCGAAGAAATCGGTGATTGGCTTGTCGTACAGTTCCTCGTCCGGAGTGAAGAACAGTTTCATGATCTCCATCGAGGCCTTGTCGCTCAGCCCGAATTTGCCCTGGAGTCCCGCATCTTGCCCGCGGTCCTTGGTGGCGCGGCACAGCGAATAGTTGGGGTCGTCCTTGTTGAGCCAGTAATACTCGTCGAGCACGGAGACGCCTTCGGTCTCGATCGACGGAATGGAGCGGAACAGGTCCCACATCACCTCGAAGTGGTTGTCCATCTCGCGCCCGCCGCGCATGACATAGCCGAGGCCGGGGATGTCGGCGCCGTCGCACGCCCCGCCGGCCACCGCGTCCTTTTCGAGGATGTGGATGTTCTTGCCTGGCATCTGCGCATCTCGCACCAGATAGCAGGCCGCCGACAGCGCCGCAAGTCCCGTGCCGATGATGTACGCCGACTTGCCGTCGACACCCGCCGGCTTCTTCGGTCGTGCGAACGCTTCATAGTTGCCACTGGAATAATACATATTCCGCCTCCTTGAGGATATTGTGGATGTCTGCGACATCATTACCAGACATGATGTCGCATTTCTTTCGTCCCCGCCATAGACATTAGTCGGTGTTTTGAAGGATTTCCAGAAGCGTCCATGCCGTTCATCGTGCCGCTCCGCTATCCTCGTACACAGCACATCAGATTGACGGAGAGGACCAAACATGGCATTGAGCAAGAAGCAGGTCAAGCAGCTGCGCGCGATGGCGAATCAGCTGAACCCACTGCTCTACATCGGCAAGAACGACCTGACCGACGCCGCGGTGAAGCAGGCATCGGAGACGATGGACAGCCACGAGCTGCTCAAGGTCGCCGTGCAGGACGGCTCCGGTCTGACGGCGAAGGAGGCCGCCGACAAGCTCGCCGGCCAGATCGGTGCGCAGGTGGTGCAGGTCATTGGCAACCGGTTCGTGCTGTACCGCAAGAGCTCACGCAACGACATCGAGCACATCCGCCTCGTACGCGAGTGACGGCGGCCGAATTCCTCGTGCGCGAATATGGTTGTGGCCCCGACACCGGTATCGTGTCGGGGCCACAACCATATTTTCAGCGCGTGCAGGTCACTTCTTCAATGACAGTGTCATAGTCATATCGGGATCATCGAGGGAAACGTCGAATGTCGCGTCACCGGTCTTGCTCCATGTGCCTTGGAGCGTCGACTCGCCATGACCGGTGGCCTGTACCGACATCGTCAATGTGCCATCATCCTTGAAGTTGGCTGAGATGCCCATGCCCAGTCCCATGACCGAGCAGGAGACCGACCAGGTGCCGTTCGGCTCTCCCTTGGACGCGCCATCGGGGATGGTGACGGTCGGGCTGAGCGCGTTGAGAACGGCCGTGCCCTGTTCCTCGCCCAGACCGCCGATGTACCCGATGAGGCCGGTGACCTCGGACATCACGTAATTGCCGCTCGCACCGCTGAACTTCAGATCCTTCAGCGTGTATGAATGGCTGCCATTGCCACTTGTGACCTTGTCGATCGTGGCGCTGACCGTCGGATTTCCGTCGTCATTGCCCGGCAGATCAAGCGACATCTTCTTTCCGTCGACGCTCAGGGTGCCGGTGTTGCCGCCGGCGCTGAGTGAATACGTTCCGTTGACGACCGTCTGGGACAGGTGCAGGAACACGCCGCCGACGACCAGCGCGGCCACGATGATGATGGCGAGCACGATGATGAGCGGCTTCTTGGATTTCTTCTGCGCGACCGGTGCCACGGGAGCCATGGGGACTCCGGGGACGCCCGGCTGCTGGTATTGGCCGTACTGCTGGGAATCGACCGGCTGCTGCGGATACGTTTGAGCCCGATACGGCTGCTGGTATCCGGCCATTTGCGGCTGCTGCTGGTAAGCGGTGCCGGGCGCCGCGGGAACGGCGGGCGCGGGAACGGGAGACATCCCGGTCGTCTGTACCGGTTGCGGCGGCTGCGCCGGATACTGCGCTGATTGAGGAACCTGTGCCGATTGAGGAACCTGCGAAGCCGAAGTCTGCGGCTGCATCGTGTACGCAGGCATCGCCGGTGCCGCAGCGGCCGGCTGTGCCGTCGCCGCCGTCAATTGTGCACCGCACGCCCTGCAGAACAAGCTTCCATCGGCGTTGTCTGCGCCGCAATGTGAACACACTATCATCGTTCTTCCCTTCTAGGTCCAGGCCCATAATTGACGGCAGCCAGCGGCCCCGTTTCGCCCTCATTCTACCTGCATACGCCCATCGTCAGCGGATTCCGTAGCGCATATGGTCACATTCCGGCTGATGGTCTCAGGCCGTCGGCAGGCAGCTCGGGCCGAACAGGCTCTTGATCTCGGCGAACAGGCTGGTGTCACGTTTGACGCGGAACCTATCGCCGAAGGTCATCACCTGTGCGTTGCCCTTGGCGTCGAGCACGGCAAGCCGCACTTCGCAGAATCCCGGATGCCGCGTGATGATCTGCGCAAGCTGCTGCATGTTGCCGCGCCCCAGGGCCACCAGCGGCAAGGTGATCAGGAACGGACGCTCGTCATCGGTCTCCAGCGCGACCGGCTGCATTTCCGTGGCGCGCATGCTGACGGTCTCGTCCCGAACCTCGACCTGGCCGCGCACCTGCACGACCGCATCCTGTATGAGCTCCGTGCTCGCCGCCTCGTACACTTTGCCGAAGAACATGCACTGGATGGAGCTTTCCATGTCCTCGATGGTGACGATCGCCCACGGGTTGCCCTTCTTCGAGACTCGTCGATCGACGTTGGTAATCAGTCCCGCCAGCGTGACCTGCTGCCCGCTGGGCATGGTGGGCGCACGGTCAATCAGATGGGCGATGGACATCTCCCGCATCCCGGCGAGCACTGCTTGCATGCCGCTCAGCGGATGGTCCGACACGTAGAGGCCAAGCATATCGCGCTCGAACTTGAGCTTGTCCTTCTTGTCCCATTCCTCGATGTCCGGCACGGCGACCGTCGCATCCCCCATCGCGTCGGCGCCCGAATCCTCCGTGTCGGAGAACAGGTCGAACTGTCCTTCCGCCTGCTTGCGCTTGAGGCCGACCACCGAGTCGATCGCCGACTCGTGCACGGTGAACAGCGCCCGGCGGTTCGGGTCGATCGAATCGAATGCGCCCGCCTTGATCAGCGATTCGACCAGTCGCCTGTTCAGCGCGGTCAACGGCACGCGGCGGATGAAGTCCATGAAGTTCACGTATTTGCCACGGCCCGTCTCGCGTTCCGCGATGATGTCCTTGACCGCATTCTCGCCGACGTTGCGGATAGCCCCGAGCCCGAATCGGACGACGTCGCCGACTGCGGAGTACTCGTAGACCGACTCGTTGACATCCGGGGAGAGCACTTGGATGCCCATTCTCCGAGCCTCGCCCAGATACAGGGCGGTCTTGTTCTTGTTGGTCGCCGCGCCCTGCAGCAGCGCGGCCATGAACTCGACCGGGTAGTGCGTCTTGAGGTATGCGGTCCAGTAGGAGATCAGGCCGTACGCGGCGGAGTGCGCCTTGTTGAACGCATAGCCGGAGAACGGGACCAGGATCTCCCAGATCGCCTCTGCGGCCTCCTCGGAATAGCCATGCTCCTTCATGCCGGCGAAGAACGGCACCTTCTCCTTGGCCAGCACCTCGGGCTTCTTCTTGCCCATGGCTCGCCTGAGCACGTCTGCCTTGCCCAGCGAATAGCCGGCCAGGATACGCGCGGCTGACTGCACCTGCTCCTGATAGATGATCAGGCCGTACGTCTCATCGAGCACCTGCTTGAGGGGCTCGTCGAGCTCGGGGTGGATAGGCGTAATCTTCTGCAGGCCGTTCTTGCGCTTGGCATAGTTGGTGTGCGAGTCCATCGACATCGGGCCCGGTCGGTACAGGGCAATAAGTGCGGAGATGTCGTTGAAGTTATCGGGCTTGAGCGTCTTGAGCAGCGAGCGCATGCCGTCGGAATCGAGCTGGAACACGCCGAGCGTGTCTCCGCGCGACAGCAGCTGGTACGTCTCCCGGTCATCGAGAGGGATCTTCGTGTAGTCGATGACGCCCTTGCCGTTGTGCTCGATGTTGGTGAGCGTGTCGCGGATGACCGTCAAGTTGGACAGGCCGAGGAAGTCCATCTTGACCAGGCCGAGCGTTTCGCACGTATGGTACTCGAACGTGGTGGTGACGGTGCCGTCGGTGCGCTCCAGCAGCGGCGAGGTGTCGGTGATCGGCGCGGAACCCATGATCGTGGCGCACGCGTGGACTCCGGTCTGGCGAATCAGCCCCTCGATGTCCTTCGCCTCCTCGGTGATGCGCTTGACTTCGGGATCGGAGTCGTACAGCTCGCGGTATTCGCGCGCCTCGGCGTAGCGCTTGGCGCTCGGGTCGAAGATGTCGTGCACGCTGATGTCCTTGCCTCCGGTGGCGGCCGGCGGCAGCGCCTCGGTGATACGAGTGCCCGTCTCAAAGGGGAATCCCATGATGCGCGCGGAGTCCTTGAGCGCCTGCTTGGTCTTGATGGTGCCGTAGATCACGCATTGGGCGACCTTGTCATGACCGTACTTGTCGGCCACATAGCCCAGCACGCGCATGCGGCCTTCGGGATCGAAGTCGACGTCGATATCGGGCAGGGACACACGCTCGGGGTTCAGGAACCTCTCGAAGATCAGGCCGTGCTTGAGCGGATCGAGCTCGGTGATGCCCATCGCATAGGCGACCATGGCCCCTGCGGCGGAGCCTCGCCCCGGGCCCACCATCACGCCGTGCTCCTTCGCCCAGTTGATGTAGTCGGCGACGACGAGGAAGTAGCCGCAGAACTGCATCTGGCAGATGACGCCGCATTCGTAGTCGGCCTGCTTGAGCACCTCCATCGGCGGGTTGCCGTCGTAGCGCTTCTCCAGGCCCTCCTCGACCTTCTTGAGGAACAGCGAGGTCTCGTCCCAACCTTCGGGGCAGTCGAACTGCGGCATGAACGCGCCATCCTCATGGTCGTCGAAGATCACGTTGCAGCGTTCCGCGATCTCCAGCGTGTTGTCGCAGGCGTCGGGATGGTCCTTGAACAGCTCGCGCATCTCCTCGGCGGATTTGATGTAGTATCCCGATCCTTCGAACTTGAAGCGGTTGGGGTCGTCCAGCGTGGCGCCGGAGTTGATGCACAGCATGGCGTCCTGGGCGTCCTTGTCCGCCTCCATGACGTAGTGCGAGTCGTTGGTGGCGAGCAGGGGCGCGCCGAGCTTCTTGGCGATGGTCAGCAGATCGCCGGTAACCTTGCTTTCGATGGACAGGCCGTGGTCCATCAGCTCGATGTAGAAATTGTCCTTGCCGAAGATGTCCTGGAACTCGCCTGCGGCACGCAGCGCCTCGTCGAACTGGCCTAGGCGCAGACGGGTCTGGATGATGCCGGAGGGGCAGCCGGACGAGGCGATCACGCCTTTGGAGTAGGTGGACAGCACCTCCTTGTCCATACGCGGATATCGCATGACACGGCCTTCGAGGTTGGCGACGGACGACGCCTTGATGAGGTTGACCAGCCCTTCGTCGTTCTCCGCCCACATGGTCAGGTGGGTGATCAGGCCGCCGCCCGAGACATCGTCGGGGTTGCGGGCATGGCCGGGAACCGGGGTCCAGTTGGTGTCCCATGACACGCGCGTCTTGTCCTGCCGCGCGGTTTCAGGGGTCACATACGCCTCGATGCCGATGATCGGCTTGACGCCGGAATCGACCGCTGCACGCCACAGCTCGTAGGCGCCGTGCATGTTGCCATGGTCGGTGATGCCGACCGCCGGCATGCCCAGCTCCTTGACGCGCTTGACCAGATCGGGCACCTTGGATGCCCCATCCAGCAGCGAGTAGTGCGTGTGGTTATGCAGTTGCACGAAGTTTCCAGCCATGCGTTCCACCTTACCTCATGCCGCACTCACCGGTAGATATGTTCCGTTAATCCTCGCCGGAAACCCTCTTCCGCAGCACGACACACAACGTCAATCGTTTGACTTAATCGATTGACGTTATATTATTCCAGCACAAAACACGATTCCCCACAACGGCACGGCAGCCGCGCAGAGAACCCTCAGCACCCAACAAGACCTACCCGCACGGGCGCGCTGATCGGCTCCATCGTGCTGTCGGCCGGCTTCATGGCCGCCTGCGGCCTCGGCATGCTGCTCATCTACCTGTTCCGGGTCCCGTCCGAACAGAAGGACGAGCTCCGCAAGGAGGCCGACCCGAACGGCCTGTGCTACTACAAGGGCCGCTGGCACGTGTTCTACCAGCTGCACCCCTACGGCACCCAGTGGGGCCTGTGCCATTGGGGTCATGTCTCCAGCGAGGACATGGTCACCTAGCGCCGCGAGCCCATCGCCTTCGCCCCGTCCCTCGAACAGGAGAAGGACGGCGAGTTCAAGCCGGAAACCGAGTTCCGCCCGTGGGACTGCGGCCACAATTTCTACGCGCCGCAGTCGTTCAACACGAACGGGCGGCAGATCATGTACGGGTGGATGAGCCCCTTCGTCGAGCCGATCCCCATGCAGGACGACGACTGTTGCGCCTGCGCGTGTTCGTGGACCGCGGCAGTGTCGAGGTCTACGTCAACGGCGGCAAGCAGGTCATGAGCTCGTACAGCTACGCGCCCAAGGGTCCCCGCGCGATCGGGCTCGTCGCCGAATCCGGCTCGCTGACCGTCACCTCGCTGACGCTGCATCATCTCAAGTCAATCGGCCTGGACTGGCTGAGGCCAATCCGCTGACGCAATCGGGAAGACACGCCGCAAGACGGTACCAAGCCTTCACCAATCGCGTCAGCGAAATCGCCTTTCAGCTGCTAGGCTTTCCTGTGCAAGGATGATGATCTGAAAACGGGGAATCACATGGGATTGCTGGACAAATTATTCGGTCGTGACACACCGTCCCAGGAAATCGTAGGGAAAGTGGACAAAGAGGGGCCCCGCAACCCCATCGACCAGCTTGGCGTCACCGGCAGATCCCAGCGAAACGCCGCCTACGAGGACACCGCGCACATCCCCAGGATCACCGACTACGTTGCCGAGAAACTTTCGCAACTGCTGCGATATTCCACCGAAATGCCGGTGCTGCGTCTGACCGAGGACGACTCCCCAGCACAGATCACCGACAGCAAGCTCGGCGGCGCGTTCTACGTGCCGGAAGGCATGAAGGCGCCACGCAATCTCGACACCGGAGACCCGCTGTATCTGCTGGCCCAGCTGAACTTCAGCCAACTGCCGCAGCTGCGCGGATTCCCCGCCCAGGGACTGCTGCAGTTCTTCATCGACGGCGAGGACACCCTGTACGGAGCGGACTACGACAACCCGCAGTCGCAACGCTCGTGGCGCGTGCGCTACCTCCCCAACGTGCCGGTCACCGCACTGCATGCCAACCGTGTCGTCAAACCCGCCTGGCATGACGACACGGTGCTGCCGTTCAACGACCCCGACACCGAGCGACGGCTAGTCGCACAGGTCGGCAAGCAGACGATCACGCCTACTGACTACCGGTTCGAGGGACGGCTGCAAAGCTGCGTCAGCACGCTCAACGAGTACGACCACGGCTTCTTCCGCGAACATGAGGCGGAGATTCGCGACTCGCTCGCCGCACTGCTGATGTCGGGCGGGCACCAGGTCGGCGGATACCCGATCTTCACGCAAAGCGACCCGCATGATGACAGGGATCCGCTGTGGAACAAGGCGACCGACCTGCTGCTGCAGATCGATTCGACCGACGACGTGTCGTTCGGCGACTCCGGCGTGGCGAACTTCTTCATCTCCCCCAGCGATCTGGAACGGCTTGACTTCTCACGCGTCCTCTACACCTGGGACTGCTACTGAGCAGCTTTCCTCTTCTCGCCCCCGCTGGCGGGGGCTGTTGAGCGGAGCGAAACTGGGGGTGGTCTTGACGCTTGAGGAGCGCTCTCCCGGTCGCCTCACAACAGACCCGCCAACACAGGGCGAAACGGGAATCCTATTTCTTCACGCCGCCGAATCTGCGATCGCGGTGGATGTAGTGGTCGATGGAGCGCCAGAGGACATCGCGGCCGCAATCGGGGAACAGTTCGGGCACGAAATCAAGCTCGGCGTAGGCGGCCTCCCACGGCAGGAAGTTCGACGTGCGCTGCTCGCCGGAGGTGCGGATCACCAGATCGCAATCGGGAATGTCGGGGTTGTACAGGTGGTCGGCGATCATCTTCTCGGTGACGCGGTCGCCCTTGATGCGTCCCGCCGCCACCTCGCGCGCGATCTCGGCGCAGGCGTCGGCGATCTCGGCGCGGCCACCGTAGTTGATGCAGAACACCACATCGATGACCTTGTTGTG
>UMBK01038489.1_pt1 | contig 11818 bp, 7 predicted proteins | sample 1963941 | NCBI WGS metagenome assembly UMBK01 (sample SAMEA4835939, study PRJEB28245) | human gut metagenome | biome: gut microbiome; material: fecal sample | place: Denmark | collected 2008 | reverse complement strand
AAAGAAAATGGATGTGTATCCGGATGAAGATGGTCTTTTAATCATCTCAAAAAAGATCACCCAGACGAGAAGTATCAGCCGGATCAATGACGAGACAGTGACGACGGCGCGCTTAAAAGCCGTGACCGGAAAGCTTCTCGATATCCATGGACAGCATGAACATCAGTCTCTCCTTCATAAGCAGAAACATCTGGAGATCCTTGATGAATATTCCTGGAGAGAGACGGGAAGCTTAAAAAGAAATGTGGCAGAGAGTTACCGGAGATATCTGGAATTAAAGGGAAAGCTTGACGGATTCTCTCTGGATGAGGAAAGCCGGAAACGGGAACTTGATTTCGTGAGATTCGAGATCGATGAGATTGAGGATTCTGCATTAAAACCGGGCGAAGAGGAAGAACTTGCGGCGAAATTCCGTAAATTTTCCCATAGTCAAAAAATTATGGAAAGCTTACAGGGAGCTTATCAGGCGGTAGATGGGGACGCGATCGGGCGTGCGTACCGTGAGATGGAAAGTGTGGCATCCTACGATGAAAGGCTGTCCGAGATCGCTGCGGGTCTTTCTGACGCGGAAAGTATTTTATCGGATATCTGCAGGTCGATCTCGGACTATATGGATGAGATGGAGTTTTCTGGGGAAGATTTTAAAAAGACGGAAGAACGTCTGGATCTTGTCCGTGGAATTATGGCAAAATACGGAAACAGCGAGGAAGCTGTCTTAAAGAGTCTGGAAGAAAAGAAAAAACGACTTGAGGACTTGGAAAACTATGCGGAACTGGCGTTTGCCGCAAAAGCCGAGTTTGAGGAGCAGAAGCGGGTTCTGGGACTTCTCTGCGGACGGCTCTCGAAGGAGAGAGAAAAAGCAGCAAAGATTCTGGAGAACCGGATCACGGAGGAGCTTGAGGATCTGAACTTCCTTCATGTGGAATTTCGGGTAGATGTACACCGGACCGATCACTTTACGGCAGCCGGCTCCGACGAGGTGGAATTTTTGATCTCCACAAATCCGGGAAGTATTCCGCCAAGGCCGCTGGGGGAAGTTGCTTCCGGCGGTGAACTTTCAAGAATTATGCTGGCGATCAAGACGGTCCTTGCGGACACGGACGATATTCCAACTTTGATCTTCGATGAGATCGATACCGGTATCAGTGGACGGACAGCCCAGAAGGAATCGGAGCGCCTGTCCTATATCGGAAAAAAGCACCAGGTACTCTGTATTACCCACCTTCCGCAGATCGCGGCAATGGCGGATACGCACTTTGAAATAAAAAAATCTGTGGAGAATGGTGTGACTGCGACGAAAATCAGAAAACTAACAGAGAAGGATGAGGTGGATGAACTCGCAAGACTCCTAGGCGGAGCTGAGATTACGGAAAAAGTACGGGAAAATGCCGAGGAGATGAAACGTCTGGCAGAGGAGACGAAGAATCACAGAGCTGTACTTCAAACAGCGGGATGAATCGGCAGAATGAGAAAAAACTGACAGGGTGAAAATAAAAAAGCATCACATAATAGGAGAGGAGCAAAAAAGCTGCCTCTCCTTTTTTTATAACGGTTTCTGTGACGGCTGGGAATGACTGTCTGATAAAGTGGAAACGATAAAAGGGAAGCGGCAGCTTCGGAAAACTGCAGTGCAGGCGCGACAGCGGCGTTGCAGATAAAGAATGAATAAAGGAGGAGCTGCCATGATGAAAAAAGAATCGTTTCGACGGATCCTGATCCGGACATTCTGGATTTCTCTCGTCTTTACAATCGGATTTTCCTGGGTCTATATCCGGTATGCAGTGCCGGATCGGCTGAATCTGGTGGTCAATGAGGAAGAAGTCTTTCATTTTGCTCTTCCTCCCGGAGTGACCTTTGAGAGTGACAGCGAGGAGGTTGTCCTGAAGAATGCTTCAGAAATCCCGCAAGGAATGATCCGGATCGAACGCCCGGATGCAGTCTCTATGTATGGGAAAAATGAGGGAAGCTACCGGGTTGGAATGAAGTTCCTGGGACTTATCCGGATGAAAGACATTCAGGTGGAGGTGGTGGATGGATCTTATGCGATCCCCTGTGGAATGCCGGTGGGAATCTATTTAAAATCAAAGGGCGTTATGGTGATCGGGACGGGGCAGGTCACAAATGATACGGGAAACGTTGTGGAACCTGCTTATGGGCTTTTAAAGTCCGGAGACTATATCCAGACGGTGGACGGAGAAGATCTGGAAGATAAAAATGATCTGGTGGACGCGGTGAGCGCGTCAGACGGAAAGACGCTGGCGCTCGGAATCCGGCGTGATGGTCGCAGGATCGAGGTCGATATGACACCGGTTCTTGCGGAAGACGGAAGCTATAAGCTTGGTGCCTGGGTCAGGGATGATACTCAGGGAATCGGAACCATGACTTATGTGGATATGAACGGAAATTTTGGTGCTCTTGGGCATGGAATCAGTGACAGTGATACCGGGGAACTGGTGGATATTGAAGGTGGGGAACTCTACGAGACCCAGATCCTCGGGATCGAAAAAGGCCAGACCGGAAAGCCGGGAGTCATGTCAGGAGTGATCTATTACGGAAAAGGAACAAAACTGGGGGAAGTGAAGGAGAATACGGCAGAGGGAATCTACGGAACCGTAAACAACCATTTTCTGGATTCAATAAAAACCGATGCGATTCCCGTCGGCTTCCGACAGGATACTCACAAGGGAACTGCGTACATCCGAAGCAATGTGTCCGGGGAAGTAAAAGATTATGAGATCGAAATTCAGAAGGTGGATTACGGCAGCATTCAGAAAAATAAAGGCCTGGTTCTCCGTGTTGTGGATGAGGAACTTTTAAATTTGACAAGCGGCATTGTTCAAGGTATGAGCGGTTCACCAATTATCCAGGACGGAAAACTTATCGGGGCTGTGACCCATGTGTTTATCAACGATCCGACGAGGGGGTATGGGATCTTTGCGGAGAATATGATCTCGCATTGAGCGGGTACAATTTATGGTAAAGGTATTTAGAGCTTATAGGGGTTTAACAGAAAGTGAGCAGAGGGGAGCTGGACACAGGGGGGTATCGTTGTGAAGGAGCTCATATCCGTGTGAACAGTCATTTATGCCAGCGTTTGCAGGAACGTGCTTAACAGGTTCGCCGGGATCTGCCCTGGCGCAGATGCCTTTCCTGCGGTTCCGAAGGTCACGCAGGAGCCGACGAGCTGACCGCAGATACGGCTGATGACGCCGGTGGGGCTCATGGACATGGTGATCACCGGGGTATCACTGTGCTCCTCCTTCATGGTCAACGTTGCGTCAAGCAGTGTCAGGACATCCCGCTCACACTGCGGCATCACCGCGAATTTCACGATATCAGCGCCCAGGGACTGCATCAGGCAGAGATTGCTTATGATGATGTTCTTATCCGGCGTTGCGGTAAAGTCATGGCGGGAAGCGACGACCTTCACACCGACCCGGTGGGCTGCCGCGACGATTGTTTTCATCGTCTCTTCCCCGCGGGAGAGTTCCACGTCCACGAGGTCAATAAGACCGCTGTCGATCACGGCGAGGATCGTCTTCGTGTAGGTCTCCGTATCGATCTCCATCATTCCGCCTTCCACTCTGGTACGGATCGTGAAGAGCACCGGAATATTTCCTAAAGCATTCCGGAATAAGGTCATTGCCTTGGTCCGGACTTCGGGATCTTCCATACCGGTGTAGAAGTCCGCACGCCATTCGATCAGGTCGAACGGAGTATTCCGGATCAGATTTACAGATTTTTTCAGGTCATCGAGATTTGTATCCGTAACCGGAATGCAGATCTTCGGCATTCCGTCTCCCAATTTTACATTTCTTACTTTTACAATTGCTCCCATAAGCGGTTACTCCCCTGTTTCTATATGATTGATGTAATATCCGGTCATGCGTTATATAACGCACATCTCGCAGAAAGAATGCCGGTGCTTTGTATTCCAAATCGGCAAAGCCTGCGAGGCGTGATCCGCTATGTCCATAGTATAAAGACAGGAGAGAGAAAAGTCAACACTTATGCGCGTTAAAGTTTAAAAATTTAAAGCAATATATTAACGGGAACGATCAATTCCTACTTATCAAGCGAACTCATCGATCGATCGCAAAGGTGTGCAAAGAATTGTTAAAATAATATCATATAGATTCACAGGAAAACTGTCTTATTCCTGCATTTCACACATCAATTTTTACCATTCATACACGATTTTGTGCAGTTTGCACGAACCCCATTGTATCAGGGTTATGTTTACGTTAAAATTTAGACATGAAATGTGAAATATTTATAAAGAATATGAAGCATTTGAAAAGTGGGTATGTAATGATCCGGGTGGGACCGGATCGTTACGGGTAAACAAAAAGAAGGAGAGGTAAACAGTATGAGATTAGTGAAGAGAATCACAGCAGCAGCTATGGCACTCACAATGACAGCAGCTCTTGCAGGATGCGGCAGCAGTTCCGGCAGTACATCTACAACAGCAGCTGACACAACAGCGGCAGCCGTAACTGAGAAAGCGGCGGATGGTTCCAGCGCGGAGGCAGGCAGCACATCCGTGAGCATTGACAGGGCGAAAGAGTTCGTCACAGTCGCAACCGGTCCTACGAGTGGTATCTACTACCCGATCGGCGGCGCATTTGCAACCGCATTAGGAAATGCAGGATATAAGACATCCGCACAGGCAACCGGCGCTTCCGTTGAGAACATCAACCTGATCTTAAACGGTGAGGCAGAGCTTGCAATCGCAATGCAGGACTCCGTCGTACAGGCGTATGAGGGCTTTGGTGCGTTTGAGAAGGCAGAGCCGGATCTGAGAGCCATGATGAGACTCTGGCCGAACTACGTACAGCTCGTAACCGTAGCAAGCACAGGCATCAAGAGCGTTGAGGACTTAAAGGGCAAGAGGGTCGGTATCGGTGCTCCGAACTCCGGTGTTGAGTTAAATGCGAGAATGATCTACGAAGCATACGGCATGACATATGAGGATAGTGATGTTGACTACTTATCCTACGGCGAAGCGATCGACCAGATGAAGAACGGTCAGTGCGACGCGGCATTTGTTACCTCCGGTCTTCCGAACGCAACCGTCAGCGAGCTGGCATTCAGCTACGATATGGTGATCGTTCCGATCGACGGCGAAGGCAGAGACAACCTGATCGAGAAGTATCCGTTCTTCTCCGCAAGCACGATCCCGGCCAATACATACAACAACAAAGAGGACGTGGAGAGCGTATTCGTTTACAATATCATGCTTGTAAATAAGGATGTATCCGATGACATGGTCTACGATATGCTTGACTGCATCTTCTCCGACGATGGAATCGCTACCATCAAGGCATCCCACAACACAGCAGACAAGAACATCGATGTTTCCTTCGGTGTTGACGATGTAAAGATCCCGCTTCATGACGGTGCTGCGAAGTGGTGGCAGGATCACGGTTATGAAACTCCTGAGAACTAAATTTAAAATCCTGATTCCGGTTCTTCTGGTAATCACAGCAATCTCTGCTGCCGTGTTCGCACGGCAGCAGAAAAAAATTCTGGTGATCGAAGAGCTTGAAACCGGAAATGTTTACCGGGAGATTCCGGTAAAGACCGGTGACGAGCTTTCCTTCCAGTGGGAACATTCCTTTGAGCATATTCCATGGTACGAGTATTACGAGATACAGAAAGACGGAAGCTTCATTCTCCACACCATCGCGGTCGCGGGCTTCGGTGCCGGAATTCCGGCAGAGATGGACTGCAAATACCGCTACGAAGACGGACTCGTCTACATGGATGAGATCGAGAGCGTCTTTCCACAGTTCAACTGGATCAATTCCCAGACAGCCCTGAAGAACATCAAGGTGAATGGCGAGCTCCTGATTCAGGGCTCTGACATGCCGCATCACGTAAAAATGGTGCTGAGGATCCGGAATGGTTTCGAAAATTAAAAAGGAAACTGCTGAAGCAACATCGACAACAGCTCTGACAACGAAGGGAAGGGAAATCTGTATGAGCGAAAAAGAGAAAAACATCATCCCCAGTACAGCGGAAGCAGAGATGAGCGAGGAAGAAAAACAGAAACTCCTCGAGCAGTTTGATAAAGAGAGCAAGACGAGAAAGTTCGGATCCCCGGTATTAAAGAAAGCTTACCGGGTATTCGCGATCATCGTTACCTTATATCATCTGGTTTTCGCATCCGGCCTTTACATGCCGGAAACATTAAAGCATCGTTCCATCCATGTCGGCATGATCCTGATCCTTGCCTTCATGCTTTATCCGGCCACGAAAAAAGCGAGCCGCAAAGTGATCGCGTGGTATGATTATGTATTTATTGCATTGTCAGCCGCAGTTCCGATCTATATGTGCGTAGATTATGTAAACATCATCAACCGTGCCGGAAAGCCGGACATGATGGATGTCGTGATCGGTACACTCTTAACCCTGGTCGTTCTGGAGGCAACGAGACGTGTCTGCGGCATGGCTCTCCCGATCATCTCCATTATCTTTATGATCTACAGCTTAATGGGGACAAAGCAGGGACTCATCCCGATCGATGTCCCGGGCATTTTCCTCCACAGAGGATACACATGGCAGAAGTTAATGAGCCACTTCTTCTCGAACACGGAAGGTATTTACGGATCGTCAGTCAATGTTGCGTCCACCTACATCTTCCTCTTCATCGCCTTCGGTGAAGTCATGAACAAGTGTGGCATGGGTCAGTTCTTCAACGACTTCGCGAACGCCATCGCGGGCGGCACAAAGGGCGGTCCGGCAAAGGTAGCGGTCGTTGCTTCCGGTCTTCTCGGAATGATCAACGGTGCAGCCGTAGCCGTCGTTGTTACGACCGGTTCCTTCACGATCCCGCTCATGAAAAAATCCGGCTATGACGACGAGTTCGCAGGCGCCGTTGTTGCGACCGGTTCTGTCGGTGGACAGCTGATGCCGCCGGTTATGGGTGCTGCCGCATTCATCATGGCAGATACGCTCGGCATGAAATACAATGAACTTCTTTTATCCGCGATCATCCCGGCAGTCATCTACTACATGGGCATCCTGTTCCAGATCCAGATGAGGGCTGAGAAGATGGGAATGCAGGGAACCCCGAAGGATCAGCTTCCGAAGATGTCCCAGGTCATGAAGGAGTACGGTCATCTGGCACTCCCGATCATCTTCCTCGTTTACATGCTGTTCTTCTCCGGAAAGACGGTTATCATGGCTGCGTTCTATACGATCGTATTCACGATCATCGTGGCGCAGTGCAGAAAGAATACGAGAATGACCTTCCAGGATATTCTTGATGCGATGGTAGCGAGCGCGAAGTCTACCGTATCCGTAGCGATCGCCTGCGCCTGCGTTGGTATCATCGTTGGTTCCTGCTCGATTACAGGTTTCGCCCTGAATATGGCAAATACCATCATCAGCATCGGCGGAAAGAGCCTGATGTTCACACTGGTATTCACAATGATCACCTGCATGATCTTAGGTATGGGTCTTCCGAGTATCCCGTCCTATATCATTACCTCCACGATCGCAGCTCCGGCTCTGGTACAGCTTGGTATCCCGGCCCTGGTTGCCCACATGTTCTGTTTCTACTTCGCAATGTTCGCAAACCTGACACCGCCGGTTGCCCTTGCAGCTTTTGCGGCAGCAGGTATCGCAGGCGGAAGTCCGATGAAGACAGGATGGGCATCCGTAAAGCTTGCGCTTGCAGGATTCATTCTTCCGTACATGTTTGTATACAATACAGACCTTCTGTTGCTTGATACTCCGCTTGCAAAAGCGATTCAGGTTGCAGTAACTGCTGCAGTTGGTGTATTCTTAATCAGTACAGCAGTCGAAGGCTTCCTGTTCACAAAGGTCAACATCGTATTGAGAATTGCCAGCCTCATTGGCGCTTATCTCCTGATCGACAGCGGTCTTGTGACAGATATCGCAGGTATCGTGATCTGCGCAGTTGTATTCGTATTCCAGAAAGCAGCTGCAAAGAAGAGTGCACCGGCGGCAGCGTAGACCTTCATAGATAACCAGTGAACACACAGGGACTGCTGCAGAAAATTTACTGCGGCGGTCCCTGTTTTTCTATATGTGTCTGTTAGAACACACCGGGTCAGGCGTCGGACAGTTGTGATCCATGCTGCGCGCAGATTGCAATAACCACTGCGGACAGATATAGAAAAACAGGGATCGTCAGAGACAGGAGGAAACAACATGCTGCTTGATGTTATTTACAGTATCTGCTTTAACATCTGCCTATTGGTAGTGCTCGCCTTCATGATGACGAAGATGGACTTTGTCCAGAGACTTCTATTAAATGAAGAGGGCGGAAGTGAGGAAGGAAGAGGAGAGAGCGTCTGGCAGAGGCTCTGGGAAAAGGTGCTTCTCGGTGTAATCTTCGGCGTCTTCTGCATCATCTCTGATTACATTGGGATTCAGGTGACAGGGGCGCTGCCGAATGCCCGGGTGATCGGTGTCCTGTCCGCCGGATTTCTGGGCGGTCCTGTCTCCGGCTTTATCACGACAGCGATTGCGGCGGCTCATCGGTATCTGATCTTCCCGGAGCGGATCTCCACGGTGGCCTGTGTGCTCTCCGCGGTCATCCATGGGATCATCGGTTCCTTTATCGGCTGGAAGAAGAAGGAAAACCGCCAGTACTCGAATACATTTCTGCTTGGAGTCACGTTCATTTCCGAGATGATCCATATTGTTCTGATCCTGCTTCTCACCAGGCCATTTGATGCGGCCGTTGAGATCGTAAAGATCGTGATCGTTCCGATGGTGATCATCAATTCCGTCGGCATGGTGATCTTCTTTAATGTTTTTAAATCGATCTTCAACACGGAGGACTTGAAGGTTGCGTCCAAGGTCTCCCTCGCAATGAGAACCGCCGAGCGGTGTACCCCGTATCTTGGCTCTGTGGAGAAGGACCGGAAGACGGCGGGAAAGATCATCGACATTATTATGGAAGAGTACCACTGTCAGGGCGCGGCACTGATCGATGACATGAAATTTCTGGCAAGGAGCGGGGCATTTTCCAGTATCGTTCTCACAGAGAACAATTATCCGAGACTTTTATCTGCAACAAAGACCTTCAAGACAACGAGGATCAGCCGCGTGCCTTTACCGGAGGACGGATTTTATCCTCTTTATAAGGAGAATGTGATCATCTCCGCACCGATCCTCCTCGATGAGGGAAAGGTTCTGGCGCTTGTGATGCTGGTGAAGAAAAATGCCTATTCCTATCGGGCGGATATTGAATTTGTCACGGGACTGGCGAATCACTTCGCGATGCAGATCAAGCTCTCGGAGATGGAGAAACAGAAGGAAGAGCTGAGAAAAGCGGAGCTTCGGACCCTGCAGTCCCAGATCAATCCGCACTTCCTGTTCAATTCTTTAAATACGATCTCCTACTTCTGCCGGGAAAAGCCGGAGAAGGCGAGGGAGCTCTTGCTGGCACTGAGCTCCTATTTCCGCAGCATGCTGGAGGATACCGATTATATGGTAACGCTGGACACGGAACTTGAGCATGTAAAAGCCTATACGATGCTTGAGGAGGCGCGGTTTGAAAAACGTCTCTCGATCGAGATCAATGCGGATCCGGAGGCGCTGCGAAGCTGCGTGCCGAACCTGATCTTACAGCCCATCGTGGAGAATGCGGTCCATCACGGGGCAATGCAGAGGGAAAAAGGAGTCGGAAAGGTCATCGTAAACGTAAAACGGGAGGAACGGTCCACGAGGATCGACGTGATCGACAACGGACCGGGAATGGACTACCGGATCGTCCAGAGCCTGTACGGCGGGGAAAAAGTGGAACACACAGGAATCGGAATGATGAACGTGCAGCAGAGACTGATCTCCTTATACGGAAAGTCCTACGGACTCCAGATCGTGACAAGTGAAGAAGGGACGGACGTGCGGATGAACATTCCGGACAGCGCGGCTGGAAGCGCGCAGCAGGAGAAAACGCCAGGCTGACGATCTTCTGAAAGAACAGATGACAGCAGCCTGCTGTTTGGAACAGCGGCGTTTTTGACAGAACATGGGAGGCATGAGGTATGAGAATAGCAGTAGTTGACGATGAGCGCCCGGCAAGAAGCGAACTTAAATATCTGGTGGAACAGTGTGAGCCGGAGGCGGAGATCGCGGAGGCCGACGGAAGCGAAGAATTTCTTGCAATGCTGGAAAATGAGACCTTTGATGTGTGTTTTGTGGATATTAATCTGGGTGGAATGAACGGCACTACGCTGGCATCCATGATAAAGAGAAAGCAGCCGGACACGCTGATCATCTTTGCCACTGCGTTCCAGGAATACGCGGTAAAGGCCTTTGAGATCGGGGCGGTGGATTATCTCTTAAAACCCTTTGACTATGAGCGCGTCAAACGGGCGATGGAGCGGGTCCATGAACACATAAAGGAAAAGGCCGCCGGTCCCGGATATGAAATCGGGAAGATCATGGTGAACGTGGGCTCCAGCTTTCAGGTTGTTGACGTGGCGGATATCGTGTTCATCGAGACGGAAAAGCGTTCCTGCAAGATCCATATGAAGGACGGATCCTTCTATCTGCAGAACGAGTCATTGAACAATTATGAGACCCACCTGAAAAAGAGCCGGTTCTTCCGGATCCACAAGAGCTACCTGATCAATCTGGATTATGTGAAGGAGATGCAGGTGAGCTACAATAACGGATATTGTGTGAAGATGAAGTACTATGATGCTGAGGCATTGCCCATCGGTCGGACCCAGGTAAAGGAATTCCGGCAGATTTTTGAAAAGTAGGAATAATCAGAACAGTAAAGCAAATATTGAAAAATAAAGATCCCGCCAAAAGCCAGGACGTACAGATATTGTACAGAGGAAGGTTTCGGCGGGATCTTTAAATATCACAAAAAATTCACATACCTCCCTTGACATTGAATATTTGATATGTTACATTACATATAGAACAGTGAGGTGGTGAATATGTCATCGACAAAGAGAGATTATTATGATGTGCTGGGCATCTCGAGAGACGCGGATGCTGCGGCAATTAAACGTGCATATAGAAAATTGGCAAAGAAGTATCATCCGGACTCCAATCCTGGCGATAAGACGGCGGAGCAGATGTTTAAGGATGTAAATGAGGCTTACGACGTTTTGAGTGATCCGAAGAAGAAGAAGCTTTACGACCAGTTCGGACATGCTGCTTTTGATGAGACGGCAGGTTACGGACAGGGCGCCGGAGCAGGTGCCGGTGGTTTTGGCGGGTTCGGCGGCTTCGGAAACGGTGCCGGCGGAGCATACCGGTCTGGATCCTTCCGCTCCGGAGATGGAACATATCATGAATTCCATTTTGAGGGCGGTGACGGGGATGATATCTTCGGTGATCTGTTTGGAAATATGTTTGGCGGCAAAGGAAGAGCTGGCAGCGCTGGCTTTGGCGGTTCCGGCTTCCATGGCTTTGGCGGCGGAAATGGATTTTCCGGTTCTGGATTTTCTGACCGCGGCAACGACTTAAATGCGGAGGTCCAGATAACCTTCGATGAGGCCGTTCATGGCTGCGAAAAGACCATCACGATCCAGAACCCGAACCAGCCTGGCAGCAGACCGCAGACCCTGAAGGTAAAGATCCCGGCAGGCATCGAGACCGGAAAGAGCATCCGGCTTGCAGGTAAAGGAATGCCGGGAACCGGCGGTGGTGCCGCGGGCGACCTGCTTCTCAAGATCACAGTCGGTGAGAAGCCGGGCTGGACGAGAAAGGGCATGGATGTCTACAGCGATGTGGAAGTTCCGTTCACCACGGCCGTCTTCGGCGGTGAGACTCTTGTCCACACGTTATATGGCGATGTGGTCTGCAAAATCAAAGCCGG
>UMBK01000745.1_pt1 | contig 11837 bp, 10 predicted proteins | sample 1963941 | NCBI WGS metagenome assembly UMBK01 (sample SAMEA4835939, study PRJEB28245) | human gut metagenome | biome: gut microbiome; material: fecal sample | place: Denmark | collected 2008 | reverse complement strand
AGAAAAGCGATGGCCTACCTGCAAGGGCCATCGCTTTTTCTTTTTGCGCGTTTAGTTGAGAGCGTTGAATGCCGTGCGCACGTCGCCGGAGAAGTAGAGGGTTCCCAGTGCACACACCGGGCCATCCCCGCCCAACGCCACGGCCCGGGCCACGCCTGCTTCAATGCTGGGAGCCGCCTCGGCTTTGCAGCCCCGGGCACGGATATGCCCGGCCAGCGTCTCGGCGGGCATCGCGCGGGGAGTGTGGGCCGCTACCGTTACAAACTGCTTTGCCAGCGGGGCCAGCAGGGCCAGCATCTCGTCCACATCCTTGTCTGCCATAATACTGACAAGGAAGACGAACTTTTCGCCGGGGAAGCGGTCTTTCAGGCTCTGCACCGTGGCCCGCATCCCGTGGGCGTTGTGGCTGCCGTCCAGCAAAAACGGCGGGGTATGCCGCAGCAGCTCAAAGCGGCCCGGCCAGCTCACCGTTTCCAGACCCTTGCGGATGGCCTCTTCCGGGATATTCCATCCCCTGCCCCGCAGAACCCGCAAGGCCGTGATGGCCACGGCCGCGTTCCGCGGCTGATAGCTGCCGATGAGGGGCAGCTTCACGCCATCAAGACCATCAAAATCAAAGGTCACGGCATCCAGATCACCGCCCTCGAATTTCAGCTTGTCAAAATCCACCACAGTCAGCGGGGCGTTCCGCTCTTTTGCCACCCGGACGATGACGGCATCCGCCTCCGGCACACCGCCGTAGCTCACCACCGGGCTCCCCGGTTTGATGATGCCCGCCTTGGCCGCGGCAATGTCCGCGATGGTGGGGCCCAGCTCTTTCACATGGTCCATGCCCAGCGCCGTGATGACCGCGCACTCCGGCGGGTCAATGACATTGGTAGAGTCCAGCGTGCCGCCCAAACCCACCTCCAGCACCACGATGTCACAGTGCCGCTCGGCAAAGTAAAGCATTCCCAGTGCCGTGATGATCTCAAACTCGGTGGGCACATCGGCCATGGCATCGGCAGCGGGTTTTACCCGCTCCACCAGCCGCACCAGTTCCTCGTCCGGGATCTGCTGGCCGTTGACCTGGATCCGCTCATTGAAGCGGTTGATGAACGGCGAGGTGTACAGGCCCACGCGGTACCCGGCCGCCTGCAAACAGGAGGCCAGCATGGCGGCAGTGCTGCCCTTGCCGTTGGTGCCCGCCACATGGATAAATCTGAGTTGTTTGTGCGGGTCGCCCAGCGCTGCCAGCAGAGTACGGGTACGGGTCAGACCGGGTTTGTGGCCCGCCCACTGCACCGCGTGGATGTATTCCAATGCCGATTCGTAATTCATACCATAAGCCTTCTTTACTTTTTCACTGCTGCCATCACAGCCTTATTCTCCATCAGCAGCCGGAGCAGCACGGTGTTCACCGCCGTCAGGATCAGCGCGTTGGGGACACGGGCTGCCAGCACGCTCCAGGCGTAGCCATAAAAAATGTGGAGCGCCAGCGAGTTGATGATGATAGAGCCCACCACATGGGCCGCCACCACACTGAGCATGAGCCGCTGGCCCAGCCGCAGGGTGTGAGGCAGAGTCTGCCAGAGCCAGCCGCCTACCAGGCCGATGGAGGCCGCCCCCAGCGCGATGAGCGGGTTGATGGCGTAGCCCGCCAGGATACCGCCGATCATATCCGCCAGCGCACCCACGGCAAAACCTGCCCCGGGCCCGAACACGATGCCCGCCAGCAGCACGGGAAGGCTGCCCAGGTTGAACCGGACAAAGCCCGTTGAGATGCTCAGCACCCGGCTGAACACGATGCTCATGGCGATGAGCAGGGCCAGCACTGTCAGGGTGCGGGTTGAATTTTTTGTGCTTTTCATATCAATTGTCCTCCCTTAGGAAAAAGGAATCTTGCCGGAGAGGACGTTCAAAATAAAGCGCCCTCCCGTGTGACAAACCGCACAAAGGAGGGCGTGAATCCAACAAGTTTCACTTCCAGGCACTGAGCCGCAAGCGGCCCGCGCCTGCACCCAAGTCCATGCAGCAGCGGGATGCAGGCCATGCACCGCGGGTCGCCCTTCGTCCGCAGCACAACTCCCCGTTGATGCGGCACTTAACGCACATGGCCTTACTCTGTTGATACTGTTATTATATGCCTTTTTCCGTGGCTTTTCAACCACACGGTGCATCACATTTGCTAAAATGTATCGCACATTTTTAGTAGATGTGCTTAGTGGTCTTTCTTTTTCCCGCCAAACGTGATAAGATGGGACTAACATGTGATAAGAAAGGACGTTCTCTATGAAATTCAATGAGATGACCTATACCCGCCCCGACATCGACGCTTTGCTGGCCGAGTGCAAGCAGCTGGCCGCCAAGGCTGCTGCCGCTGACAGCGACGAAGCCATTGTCGAGACCTACTATGAGCAGAGCCGCGCCTTTGCCGATTACACCACGGCCTCCAACCTGGCCAACATCCACTACACCTGCGACACCCGTGACGCCTACTGGAAAGCCGAGCAGGATTTCTTTGACGCCAACGGTCCTGCTGTCTCCAACGCCAGCGTGGAGATCAGCCGCGCGTTCCTCTCCAACCCCCATGTGGACGCCCTGACCAAAGCTCTGGGCACCACCTGCGTGGCCGGCATGAAGAACGCCGTGCTGGGCATGGACGAGCGGACGCTGGATCTGCAGAAAGAGTACAACGCCCTCGTCAGCCAGTACCAGCAGATCTACGGCGGTGCTCTGGTGGAACTGGACGGCAAGCAGCTCACCATCCCCCAGCTGGGCCCCTACAAGGAGAGCCTGGACGCCAAGACCCGCCGGGCCGCCTATGAGGCTGAGGCCGGTTACTTCGACGCCCACCGCGCCGAGCTGGACGAGCTGTACACCAAGATCGTCAAAAACCTCAACGCTCAGGCCAAGCTCATGGGCTACCACGATTACAGTGAGCTCTCCTATGTGCGCATGAACCGCATTGGCTACGGCCCCGAGGAGATCCAGCGCTTCCGCGACCAGGTGGCCCACGATGTGGTCCCTGAGCTGCAGAAAGTGATTGCCCTCAAGGCCAAACGGACGGGCATCGAGCATCCCACGTTCTGTGATCTGCCCGTCTCGTTCAAGGACGGCAACCCCAAGCCCATCGAGGGCTATGAGGCCCGGATGGCCGCTGCCCGCACCATGTACCATGAGTTGAGCCCCGAGACGGCCGAGTTCATCGACTTCATGCAGGACAATGAGCTGTTTGACGTGGAGAGCCGCCCCGGCAAGATGAACGGCGGCTATATGACCAGCCTGCCCAGCTACAAGGCCCCCTTTATCTTTGCCAACTGGAACGGCACCTCCGCCGATGTGGACGTGCTGACCCATGAGTGCGGCCACGCTTTTGAGGGCTACGTGGCCGAGCGGGACCCCCATGTTCCCGCCGACCTCGAGTGCCCCGGCATGGAGAGCGCTGAGATCCACTCCATGGCCATGGAGTTTCTCACCGCGCCCTGGCACAAGCTGCTGTTTGGCAAGGACGTGGATAAATACGCCCTGCAGCACGCCGAGGACAGCTTCCTCTTCCTGGCATACGGCTGCATCGTGGACGAGTTCCAGCACAAGATGTACCAGAACCCGGACCTGACCCCTGACGAGCGGAACGCCGTCTGGCTGGAGCTGGAGCACAAATACCGCCCCTGGGTAGATTTTGACAACCTGCCGTTCTATGGCCGTGGTGCCGGCTGGCAGCGTCAGCTCCACATCTATGAGTGCCCGTTCTATTATATCGACTACTGCCTGTCCACCATGGCTGCCCTGCAGTTCTTCCTGCTCAGCCTCAAGGACCACAAGGATGCATGGCAGCGCTATCTCAAGCTGGTGCGCCGGGCCGGTCTGGCCAGCTACACCGAGCTGTGCGAGACTGCCGGCCTGAAAGTGCCGTTCACGGATGGCTCCATCAAGGCCATTGCCCAGGAGATGGGCCAGTGGATCGCCGCGCATCAGGTCTGATGTTGACGCGCCGCTCCAAATCCGTTATTATAATAGGTAGAAAAACAACCCACCAGGCGTAAAAGGAGCGGTATTGCTATGGCAGAAAAAGAAATCAAAGGCATCAAAAAGTTTCTGGAAGAATTCAAAGCCTTTGCCATGCGCGGCAACGTGCTGGACATGGCAGTTGGTGTGGTCATCGGCTCGGCGTTCACCGCCATCGTGAACTCTCTGGTCAATGATATCATCAACCCCGCCATCGGCCTGTTCTTCAATGCGGACTTCTCGAATGTCGGCATCCACATTGGCGATGTGACCATCGGCGTCGGCTCGTTCATCAACGCCATCATCAATTTCCTCATCGTGGCATTTGTGCTGTTCATGGTCATCAAGACCGTCAACACCCTGCACAAAAAGCCCGCCGAGCCCGAGGCCCCGGCAGAACCCACCACCAAGGTGTGCCCCTACTGCCAGAGCGAAATCGCCATCAAGGCAGTCCGCTGCCCCCACTGCACCACCAAGCTCGAGGGCTTCCCGGAGATCAACGATTAAGTTTCAGACGCAAAAAGTCCGCTGTGTTTTCCACAGCGGACTTTTTGTGTCGTGTGCAGTTACTGCACCTTGGTCAGTTCTGCCAGCTTGTAATAGATTTCGGTGTTATCAAACACCCCGCGGAACTTCTCGGCACCCACGCCCTTGGCGTAGATGTTGACCGGAGCGCCGGTGTGGGCATAGGTGGTGTGGTCCATGCCGGACTTGTGGTTGATGGTGTGGCAGACGGCCATGGAGAACGGGATGTAAGTGCCGTACAGCTCATAGTCCTCCTGGCTCATGTTCTTCTGGGCATCGGCCCCCACATTCAGGGTACGCTCATAAGCCTTGCGCAGGTTTTCTACCTCGTAATCCGTCAGCAGCAGCTTGCCCGCGCTGGCGGCATCCGGGTCCGTGGGCAGGGTCAGGCCAAAGTTTGCTTTCACGTCGGCCATGGCTGCCTCAAAGGGGGTCTTGTTGGCGATGTAGCCCTCCACATAGGTGGAATCAAACTTGGCGTAGGACATCTTCTGGTGGATCAGGTTGGTGAGGAATGTGTCGTAGTTGGTGGTCTTGTAGCCAATGCCCATACCGCCCGTCTCATGGTCGGCAGTAACGAGGATCAGTGTCTCGTTCGGGTGCATGTTGTAGAACTCCACCGCGGCCTGCACGGCGTTGCTCATCTCCAGCACATCGTGGATGGAAGCGGCAGCATCGTTGGCATGGCAGGCCCAGTCGATCTTTCCGGACTCGGTCATCAGGAAGAAGCCCTTTTTGTTGTCCAGCAGCTCAATGCCCTTGCGGACATAGTCCGTCAGCTGCCACTCACCCGGGGCAGCATCCATGGCGTAATTCATGGCTTTGCCGTCGGCCAGGTTCTCCGCAATGATGAGGGTCTTGCCCGCACCGGCGGTCAGGGCAGCCGCACCCGCCTGGGTGGTAACGACATTGTAGCCTGCCTGGGCAGCCACCTCATGGTTGTTGGGCACAGTGCCGTCGCCATTCACTTTCTGGAACTCGCCGCCTGCAAAGTATTCAAAGCCGGAGTTTGCCAGCTCCACGCCGATGTCGTAGTAATTTTTGCGGCTGTTCTGGTGGGCATAGAACGCTGCCGGGGTGGCGTGGTCGATGTTGACAGAGGAAATGACGCCGACTTTGTAGCCTCTCTGCTTGTGCAGCTTCTCGGCAATGGTCTCATAGGGCACATCACGGGTCCAGGGGCACATGTTGATGACGCCGCTCTCGGTCTTGTGGCCGGTGGCGATGGAAGTCGCGGTGGAAGCCGAATCCGGGCAGAACGAAGTGCTGTCGTAGGTGGTCACGCTGCCCACTTCAGGGAACTGGGTGAAGCTCAGCTCCGCCTCGGTGACTGCACCGTTGTTGGTCGCGGTGCCCTGATAGAACCGGGCAGACTGGATCTGAGCCGTGCCCATGCCGTCGCCGATGAACAGGAACACATACTTGGGCTTTTTGCCAAAAACGTCCAGCATCCCATTTTCCTCATCCTCTGCCTGCACAGCCGTGGGAGCCGCAGCATTGGCGGCCACCGGAGCGGCGGCCATCATGCCGACAGCAGAAGCCAGCGCACCGGCCTTGAGGAAATTGCGGCGGGACATTTTACTCTCTTTCATAACACGAAACCTCTCTTTTCCAGAGCCGACCCCGGCTCTCTGTTCAAATTCACTTGCTTGGGACGCCTTTATTCTATCGCCCCGCCCGCCGCCGCGAAACCATGCCCGCGCAAAGCTTTGGTAAAACTGGCGCGGCATTTTGCGGCCCAGTGTAAAGAACAGGAAAGGTGTGTAAAAAAACAGCCCCCGGAAACCAAACTGGTTCCCGGGGGTTGTCACTTTATCTTATGATCTTACGCGTTGTACTTTTCTTCGTCGAGCATGCCCTCGCTCTTGGCCACGCAGATGCAGGAAGTCGCGTCACCCACCACGTTCAGGGAGGTGACCAGCATCTCGATGGGGCGGTTGATGGCCAGGATCAGGGAGTAGGCCAGCAGGGCCTTGTCATTGACGAAGCCCACACCGGACAGGATGGTGAAGAGGATGACGGCCCCCGCGCCGGGAGCGGCAGGCGTGCCCACCGAGGCCAGCAGAGCCAGCAGAGCGATGACCACCAGCTCCATGGGCGTGAGGTCGTAGCCCGCGCAGCCCGCGATGAAGACCGTGGCGATCACCTGCATGATGGCGGTGCCATCCATGTTGATGGTCATGCCCAGGGGCAGGACAAAGGAAGCAATGGAATCATCCACGCCCAGGTCCTCGGTGCAGACTTTGATGCTCAGGGGCAGGGTGGCTGCACTGGAAGAAGTGGAGAATCCGAAGACCGCCACATTCGCGATCTTCTTGATGAACGTGAACGGGTTCAGCTTTGCGCCCACCGCCACGATGGTCGGGTAGCCCACCAGCAGGAACACGAACAGCAGGATCACGGTGGTCACCACATAGACCAGCGCCGGCTTGAGGTAATCCACGCCGTAGATGGCAAAGGTACGGGTCAGCAGCACAAAGACTGCAAACGGTGCAAACTTGGTGACGACGAAGTTCAGGAAAACGACCACCACGTCGTTCACTTCCCCCATCAGGCGGCGCATGGTGGCGGTACGGCTCTCGCCCAGCACATTCATGCTCAGGCCGGTGGCTATCGCCAGGAAAACGGAAGAAAGCACCGCGCCGTTGCTGCCAAAGGCCGTGATGATGTTGGAAGGAATGATGTTCAGCACCACATTCAGAGGGTTGGAACCGGTAGAACCGGAAGCCTCGGCCAGGCCCTCGATGTGTGCATTGAACAGGCCCATAGAGAACGTGGTATAGCCCACAACGCCTGCCAGCAGCAGTGCCAGAAAAGAACTCAGCAGGAACCAGAAGAGGGTCTTGGAAGCAATCCGTCCCATGGTACGGGTATCCGAGATGCTGCCAATGGCCAGCGAGATGGAGGTGAACACCATCGGGATGATGACCAGCTGCAGCGCCTTGATGAACAGCTGCCCGATGATATAGAAGATGCCGAACGCCTGCTCGGCTCCCTCTGCCGTGATGTCCTGGAACAGCAGATCGTTGATGGTCTTCCAGAGTGCACTGTTGCCGGAAGCATTCAGCTTCTCGCGCAGCATCATGAACGCAAAGCCCGCGACAAGGCCGCAAACCAGCGACACTGCCATTTTCTTTGCCAGTGCCGCGCCGCTGTTATTCTTATGATTTTCCATACGTCTCCTCACTTGTTTCCTCATAAAATCGTGTGTTTTGTACGCATTCGATTTATGATACCACACGCCTTTGTTGGATTCAAGGCTGCAACGCAGGTTTTTGTTAAACTTTTTGAAATAGTATTACTTTTACATTTTCTTTCGTTCCGCTCTTTCCCCGAGGTACTTTGTCTTTTTCGCGCGGGTCCTTGCAAAAAGTAATTGACAGCCTGCCCGGAATCCGGTACACTGAGAACAGAATAGCGTCGTTTTGTGTCAAAGAGAGCGTCGTTTTGCGTCGAATCCGCCCCGTTCCCGTCTTGATCAAGGAGTGTGCCGCTTATGAAGTCCCGCTCGTTTGTTCTGCAAGCCTGTGCCGTGGGTGTTGTCACGGCCGCCCTCTTTCTGACCGCCTGCGGCGGCCTGGGCAGCGGGTATTCTTACCCGTATTATCCGCCATACCAGCCCTCCCACTCTTCCGGCAGTGCTTCGGACAGCAGCGGCAGTTCCAGCAGCACGCCTGAGAGCTCCAGCTCGGAAAGCAGTTCTGAGGAGCCCAGCTCCCCGGCATCTTCGGAGCCGCCCGCGCCCTCGGAACCGGAGCTGACGCCGGAACAGCGGCTGGCCCTCTACCGGAGCGAGGTACTGCAATTGCTCAACACTGGGCGCACCGTTCCATTTTCCGCACCGGCTTCCGCCCTGTCCGACGCCGCGCAAACCCGTGCAGAGGAGCTGCAGCAGACGGGCAGGCTCTCCCACAAACGCCCCAATGGCGAAGATTACACTTCTCTCCTGCCCGGGAGCAATCTTCCCGGCTTTGTTTCCAAGGAATTATACGCATCCGGCCAGGCCACCCCTGCCGAGTTCGTTTCACACTTGAAGACCCGCCGCAGCGGTGTTGACTGGGAAACAGTCCTCGATACGCAGTACACACAGATCGGCATCGGCTACGCCGTGGATGCCGACGGCGTGCCCTATTGGGAGCTGCTGCTCCTCAATGGCTGATCAGCGCAAAAACTCCCCTCTGCTTCCTGCGAGAAGATTTGATATGCTACCCCTAGAGTAGACAGAGTAAAAACAAAACTCTGAATACTCTGGGGGTATTTTCATGTCAAGAAGGAACAATCACGATCCCTACAAACAAAAACAAACAAAAACAAACAAAAAAGCCGCTTACCCTTTCAGGTAAACGGCCTTACGTTTGGTGAAAAGGCACTCTGGCAAGCACTGTGTCCCCGGTAGACATTCCTACTGGTCTAGGACCCGCGGGCTAAGCAACAGCGACGGGTTGCGTTTGCTGATTTTTCCACAGCCTCTTGGCGAGGCTTTGAAAAATCAGAACGCGGCCCCAACAACTCCTCCCTGTTTCTGCCGCAGGCAGTGGTCGTCGTCGTTGCACTGGGCTGATTGCTTACGGTGCTTCGCACCGCCGCCCTGTTCGAGTCCCTAATTCTCCACGCACAGACTTACGAACGAGAATACAACAAAAAAGAGCCACCAACCAAAGTTGGTGACTCACGTTTGGTGGAGAATTAGGGACTCGAACCCCAGACCCCCTGCGTGTGATGCAGGTGCTCTAACCAGCTGAGCTAATCCTCCGAATCGGAACGTGATTATTATAGCATGGGCCATGCCAAATTGCAAGCCCCAATTTGTAATTTTTCCAAGTTTTTTTGTTTATAAAGCAAAACGCACTAAGCCACGCACTTTCTTTTTAGTTCTTTCCGGGAACGGCGCGCTTTTCCGGTGGATAACTTTGGGCAGATATGGTATCCTTAGGGCAGTCTAACAGCAAAGAAAGCTTTACCGGCGGTGGGCGTCTTTATGCCGCTGGTTTTAATAGCTCTGTTTTTGAAAGGATATGCCGAGAATGGACCAGTTTATCGGCCAACTGCAGCAGAAAATGCAGGAGTTCAGGATCGGTATGCTCCGCGTTGAGGATGTGGATGAAGCCAGCGGCAAGATCATTCTCACCGTCTCGGAGGCCGATGCCGCCATGTACCAGCAGAAAAAAATGCATCAGGGCAGCACTGCGTTTTGACTCAGACAACAAAAACCTCTCCCGGTTTCCTGTTGATTTTACAGGAACATCGGGAGAGGTTTTTCTGTTATTTCTCAGCGGGAAGCCGATGCTTCTCTGTCAACGGAACTCGGGGATTCCATTACGCCAACCTCCTCCGATGCGGCCGTGGACGACGAAGCTGACTCTGCCGTCGAAGCTGACTCTGCCGTCGTGGAACTGCTGCTTACTGCACTACTGGCCGAACCGCTGCCACCACCGCCAGGTTCATGCGAGGGTAAATCTTTTCCATAACTGAGATAGCACTGGTGCACCCCCTGATACAGGATATCCAGCGTTGTCTCATTGGTGGGCGCAATGGCAGAGAACCAGACCATTGCGCTCTCACCCGGCTTCAACGTTTTGGAAGAAGCAGGGTCCAGCACGGCAATGGACGTCACTGCACCTGCAGATGTTTTGGCTGTAATCGTTTTGGAGGAGCCAGCCAGTTCCCGGATCGCTTTCTCGACACCAACTTTACTCTCTTTATTGTTGTAGGTCTCAAAATCCAAAAGTCCATCCAGCGTGATATCCGATGCAGACAGATTTTTCACCTGAAATCCCTGGCACAGAACATAACCATTCGGTGTTTCGTCCTGGTCATAGAAATTATCCATTGCAACAAAAGCCAGCTTTACCGGCGTCCCATTCCCACCGCCGCAGGCCACCAGCAAACCGGAAGCCGTCACAACCGCCATGCCCTTTAGAAAATCCCGACGGGAAAATTCTTTTTGCATTTTTATCCCTCCACCCAAATGTTTAAACTTAGAAGACGTTTTTGTCTTTTTAATTTATCCAAGTCTAGCACACTATGCATTTTAAAACAAGCCATTTTTTGTATTTTGTATTCTTTTTAGTCCGCACAATTTATATAAAGCTGGCATTTTCGTCTATACAATTAAGTATAATATAAACTGTATGGACGGAGTGAACGACATGGATTACGTTGGCATCGGAAAGCGAATCCGCGCACAGCGCTATAAACTGGATCTATCTCAGGAAGAGCTTGCTGAAATGGCAGGTATTTCACTTGTCCACATGAGTCACATCGAAACCGCCAATACCAAGCTCAGCCTCCCCGTCCTTGTGGATCTTGCCTGTGCACTGGGCGTCCGGACGGATGATTTGATTTTTGACAAAGATACCCTCGGCAAGGATGAGCTGCTGGAAGAGATCACTCTGGAGCTGGACGGCTGCTCCAAAGAGCAGCTGCTGACCCTGCGGCAGATTTTGTCCTCGTCTAAAGAAGCGATTCAGAAATATCTGGAACGGTAAAATAATCTCCCGCGGAAGACGCTGAACATTCCCGATATTCGTTTCCCTCATTCTTTCACGCACAAGAAAAGCCGCCAGGCTCTCACCTGGCGGCTTTTCCTTATGATAGGAGGATCAAAAATGATCTTTTCCAAAAGTGCTGATCAGTTCAGGATGGTCTGCTCGGTCTCAATGTCGAACAGGTGAACCTTGTGCGGGTCGAATGCGACGCGGACGGTGTCTCCGTTGCGGGCCTTGGAAGTGGGAGCGACACGGGCGGTCATCTTGTTGCCCTTGTACTCCAGGTACAGGTAGATCTCAGCGCCCATCATCTCAGAGACATCGACCTGAGTATCCAGCTGGCAGTCGGTGTGCTTTGCCATAAACTCGGGCTCGTCGTCGATATCCTCGGGACGAATGCCCATCTTGATCTTCTTGCCGACGTAGGAATCCAGCTTGCCGTCCGCGGTCTTCTCCTTGGGCAGGGGGATCACGTCGCCGCCCAGGTCAATCCCGTACAGATCGCCTTTCTTGATGAGGGTGCCGTCCAGGAAGTTCATCTGGGGGCTGCCGATGAAGCCTGCAACGAACATGTTGCAAGGCATATCGTACAGGTTCTGCGGGGTATCGACCTGCTGGATGATACCATCTTTCATGACGACGATGCGGTCGCCCATGGTCATAGCCTCGGTCTGGTCGTGGGTAACATAGATAAAGGTGGTAGCCAGTTTCTTGTGCAGCTTGATGATCTCGGTGCGCATGGAAGTACGCAGCTTTGCATCCAGGTTGGACAGAGGCTCGTCCAGCAGGAAGACAGCCGGGTTACGAACCATTGCACGGCCCAGAGCAACACGCTGG
>UMBK01009027.1_pt1 | contig 11906 bp, 14 predicted proteins | sample 1963941 | NCBI WGS metagenome assembly UMBK01 (sample SAMEA4835939, study PRJEB28245) | human gut metagenome | biome: gut microbiome; material: fecal sample | place: Denmark | collected 2008 | reverse complement strand
AGGTCGAATTTGCTGGTAGCAGTTCTCTGGAAAGCTGCATTGCAGCCTATCTCAATGAAAAATATCGAATTACATAAAAACAAAACATTCGATTTTACGTCAAAAACTGATGACCTGGAGAAAAAATCAAAAATTTCTAAAATTTTTTTTTGAAAATTGTATTCCAAAAAGGCCCTACGGATTCCTATTAGTGTAAGGGGTACACAAAAGAAACCTCTCACAAAAGCTCTTTGAAAACTGAATAAGCCATCCCAGAGAGATACTTCTGGCACTGAATGTGCATCCTGCGCATCTTACCAGAGAATACGCCGCTGAAATATGGGGCAGGAACGGGCTGGGGCAGAATGGCAAAGATCAAATAACAGCAGATACACTGCGGTGGAGCATGGGAACGTGTTCCACCGTAGGAATGTACTGTTATTTCCAATAGTGCAAATCCAATCCGACAGGGGGTGATGAATTTACATGGAATACCCGTATTTCAGAGGTCTGGAAGCAGACCGATACAGCTTTTACCGTGTGCCGAAGGCATTGGTCAAGGCTGATCTGTTCCAGAAGATGTCCGGGGATGCCAAACTGCTGTATGCTGTGCTGCTGGATCGTATGAGCCTTTCTATCAAGAACGGCTGGCAGGACAAGCACGGCAACGCCTATATTATCTGCACGATAGAGGAAGTCATGGACTCTATCCATTGTGCAAGACAAAAGGCGGTCAAACTGCTGGATGAACTGGAACAGGAGTTTCGGCTTATCGAGCGGCGCAGGCAGGGACTTGGTAAACCCAATCTGCTGTATGTGAAAGACCTTTATGCGGGGCTTTCGCAATCAAACTACTGGAAGTATGAAAATCATACTTCCGGCGGTATGAAAAACGAACTTCCGGGAGTTCCAAAATCAAACGGAAGTAATACTGAGAAAAATAATAAGACAGATAATAGTGAAACTGATCTTATCTATCCGGCTGAATTGCAGGAAGAAGAACAGTACCGCCGCTATTTCAAGGAGGCTCTGGAACTGGAAATTCTGGAACAGGGCTACCCAGCGGATAAAGCGGTCCTGTATGAGATTTTGGAACTGTTGGTGGAAACCGTCACCAGCAGAAAGAAGTTCCTGCGCATTTGCGGGGAGGAAAAGCCGAAAGAGGTGGTGAAAAGCCGCCTGATGAAGCTGGATTCCTCGCATATCCAGTACATATTGGAGTGCTTAAAAGAAAACAGCACTCAGATTCGGAACATCAAGCAATACCTGCTGGCAACACTCTATAACGCACCTGTGACCGTGGACAGCTATTATTCCGCACAGGTTCGGTATGAATTTGGGTGGGGCAGCAGAGTAGATAAGAACTAGGAGGACAACCCCATGAACATCGTATTCATGAGTATGGACACGCTGCCCTCTACGCTGTGGGCGCGTGATCTGTATGACCAGATGCACATTCGCAGCGATTTCCGCAAGTGGTTCCCGCGTATGTGCCAGTATGGTTTCATCGAGGGCCGCGACTACGAGTATTCGGTTCATCGCCATCAATGACAACTATGATAACGCCAACGCCGAGAGCAACGATTCGGACAACATTGTGGTTCCGTTCAAGAATCTACTGAATGATTCCTACTGCCGGGATATTTCCATTAAGGTGCGCAGTCAGTTGGACATGAAACGGCGCAAAGGAGAGTTCATCGGCGGCTATGCTATCTATGGTTATTGCAAAGACGAACGGAATAAAAACCGTCTGGTGGTAGACGAGTATGCGGCAGATGTTGTTCGTTCTATCTACCGCAGAAAACTGGAAGGTATGAGCGCACAGGCGATTGCCGAACAGCTGAACAGCGAGAATGTGCTGGCCCCCAGCGAGTACAAACGGCTGTGCGGTCTGAACTATCACAGTGGCTTCAAAGCTGGCACTCATGCGAAGTGGCAGGCAATTCAGGTACTTCGGATTCTGAAAAATGAAGTCTACACCGGGACGATGGTGCAGGGCCGACGGCAGAAAATCAATTACAAAATCAAGAAAATTCGGGATGTGGAAGAATCCGGCTGGATCAGAGTTCCCAATATGCACGAAGCAATCATTCCGCAAAAGCTGTTCGATACGGTGCAGGAAGTTTTGAAGCTGGACACCTGCGCATCGAAAGGCCAGCAGACTGTAAATCTATTTTCGGGCATCGTTCGCTGCGGCGGCTGTGGACAGAACATGGTGCGGCGTACCGTATCAAAAAACGGAAAGAAATATATTTATCTGCACTGCGTCACAAATCACAACGGTCTGGGCTGTTCCTCGCATCTTATCAGCGAAAGTAAGTTGGAAGAGGTGGTGCTGGCCGCATTGCAGGGAAAGATCCAGCAGATCAGTGGACTGGAACATCGTCTGGATGAAATCAATGAGATTCCCAAGAATGAACGCAGACTGAAATCTGTGGAAGAACATCTGAAAATGTTGGAGCAGGAAGAACAGAAATACCAGACCTTGCGCCGCCAGCTTTATGAGGATATGAGCAGCGGTATTGTCAGCAAGGAAGAGTATAAGGAGTTCAGCCATTCCTTTAATGAAAAGGGTGAAGCTATCCGTAAGGCCAAAGCAGAAATGAACCGCCAGAGGGATTGTCTGAACAATCTGGATGTGGAACATCTGCCGTGGATTGAAGATTTCAAGTCCTACCAAAACCTGACAAGTCTGAACCGCCGCGTTCTGGTGGAACTGGTAGAGAGCATCACCGTCTATGACAAGGAACACATTCATATCCAGTACCGCTTCGACCAGGAAATTCGCAATGTGCTGGAATATTGCAGTACTGTTCCGGCAGCAGAAACGGAGGAAAGTGCAGTATGAAGTGTGTAAGCTATACCCGGACACTTCCTTGGAAGAACCATCAAAGTGAATTGACGATTGCCGAGCAGAATCAGCGCATTGCGGCATATTTGGACGAGCATAAAGAACTGGATTTGCAGAAAAAGTATTCTGACCGTAAGAACGATGAAAACGCGCGCACCGCGTTCGACCAAATGACCAATGATGGCATAGAGCGAAAATTTGATTGCATTATTGTGGCATCCATGTACTACTGTGGGCCGGATTTCCCGGCGGTACGGCAGGCAATCAAGGAAACGCTCTATGCAGCGGGCATCGACCTGATCGTACTGGATGAGGGCTTGGACACCAGAACAGCCAGCCGAAAAGAAGTCGAGGACTATTTTGAAGCAAAACGCTGTGAGATGCACGCAGAAATCATGTTTGCGTGGAGAAGAAAACAAGGCGCGGGATTCCGGCTGACAAACTCTGTTCCATTTGGCTATCTCCGCAGGAATGGCGAAAGCAACATGATAAAGGATGAAGAAGTCGCTCCTTATTTAAGCGAGGCTTTTTCCAGATATGCGTCCGGTCAGAAAATGCGTGACATTGCAAAGTGGTTAAATGAGCAAGGCGTGGAACCCCCCATGAAGCACAAAAAGAGAATTTTGGGAAAGCCTTATGATGCAGAACCAGACCAGTGGACAACGGATATGTTGAGGTGCTTATTCCGAAACCCGACTTATACGGGTGCGGCGGCAAATGGAAGCCGCCAGATCATTGCGGAAAACTGCCACGAACCATACATAACCAAAGAACAGTTTCATGCGTTCCCGTGCAATATGCGCGAGGACGAAAACAAAATCTCCACTCGAAAAAGCTACAAAAAGCCGAATCCGCTGGCAAAACACATTGTCTGCACTTGCGGCCACGCACTCTGCTGGCACAAGGATAAGAGAACAGGAGAAGAACTTTTCTATTGCCGTTACTGCCGCGCACACAAGGAAAACGGAAAGAATCTGAAAGTCCCGGCAGCTACCATTTATAAAAAGGTGATGGCCGCTCTGGAACTGGAACATCTGGAAGAAGAAAAGCTGGCTGCGGCGATTCAGCAGGGAGCAGGCAAGAAAGCGATTGAGGTCGTCCGGGCCGAGAGGTCTGTGCAGATGAAGTCCGTTCTGGCTGAACTGAATATGGAACAGTTTCGCCGTGTGCCGCTGTATGAAAGTTATATGGCAAATGAAATCACCGAAGAACAGTACCATGCGGAACTGATGGACTATGAAGAAGCGCATCGGAAATTGAATGAACAGCTTACAGCAATTATGGAGGATACGCTGGTATGGGAACGGGCATTGAGCCTGCGCAATCCATGGATTCAGCAGATGGCACAGTATAAGGCCCCGGAGGAACTTGACCGCAGTTTTGTGAAAAAGTATATCGAGCAGGTCACGGTTACATTACTGGGCGATGGACAGGCAGAAATCGGCTTGACAATGAAAACGTATGAATGGAAGCAGATGCTTGGTCGGATAGAGATGGAGGAAACAGACGATGGCACGAAAGAGTAGAAAGAATCTCCCGCAGCCGGAACAGGCGGCAGCTTCCGTGCTGCTGCCGGAGCTGGAAGAAGCAAAAATACCAGCAGCAATCTATGGGCGGCTTTCTGTTGAGGATGAAGAAAAAGAAGAAAGCATGGAAACGCAGATCGCGCTGGTGCAGGATTATATCAATCGCAGCAGTGAACTGAGTTATGTGGACACCTACTTCGACAATGGTTTTACGGGAACGAATTTTAAGCGGCCTGCATTTACCCGCCTGATGAACGATGTGCGGCAGAAGAAAATCAAGTGCATTGTGGTGAAGGACCTCTCGCGCTTTGGTCGCAACTATCTGGAAGCAGGATACTATATCGAAACGGTGTTCCCATTTTTGGGGATTCGATTGATTGCTGTTACAGATAATTTTGACAGTACGCGCAAAGAGGACATGGAAAGTCTGGCTCTCCCGATTCGGAATATGGTCAACGCAATGTACGCGAAAGACATATCCAAAAAGATATGGACTTCTTTGCAGCGTAAGAAAGAAGCAGGCTATGCAGTCGGAAACGATGCTCCGTATGGCTATATTCGGAACCCCGTGACAAAGCGTAATGAAATTGACCCGGAAGCTGCATTTTATGTGCAGTTGATTTTCCAGTGGGAACTGATGGGTGTACCTATTTTTGAAATTGCTCGACGAATGACATTGCTGCAGGTTCCGACTCCACGGGAGTGGCATAGAAAAATGGTTGAGGGAAAAGAAGTGCTTACCTGTAAAAAGTGGGGCGTAACCACGATCCGGCACATCTTGGAAAATCAAACCTATGTGGGCGATACCATCAACAATAAAAGTACACAGAAGTTATTCGCAGGACAGGACAAGCGCGACCTTCCGAAAGAACAGTGGTATGTGGCAAAGAACACACATCCGGCCATCATCGCAAGGGATGATTTTGAAAAGGTGCAAAAAATCTTGGACAAGAATCGAGCGGTATTCCATACCGTAAGAGCAAAGTCGGAGCAGATTCGGACAGAATATCAGAATGACCTTGCAGGAATGGTGTTTTGTGCAGACTGTGGCAGGCCGATGGAGTTTGAACGACTGCCGCATGGAGCGGAAGAAAGTAAAAAGGTCTGCTATTACATCTGCAAGGCGCGGCAGGCCGACGATAAGTGCATCGGCCACCAGATTACAGAAAAGTTGCTGAAAGCCTTGATAATGGATCAGCTGCACCTGTTTATTACACAACTTAGTGATAGGCGCAAGGTGGTAGAAGAACTGCGAAAAATTGAAGATGTGCAAAATCCTGTCTACCGCGCAAAGGGCGAAATAATGAGCCTGACCGATAAAGTCAGTCAGATGGCAAAGAAACGGGAACAGCTTTATGCGGACTATGTGGCTGGTGTGGTGGATTCCGAAGATTACCAACTGATTCGGGAAGATTATTCCAGACAATATGATGACCTGCGAGCCGCGCTGCAGGAAGCGGAGAACAAAAAAGTTCAGGTAGAACAGCAAATCGAAGAATACCTGAATATGACTTCTCATCTGGAAGAACATCTGGATAACTTTGAATTTGACATTCAGTTGGTAAAATCCCTTGTGAAGAGAATCGAAGTGAGCGCGGACAAGCGGATTCGGATTGTTTTCGGATTTCAGGATGTGTTTACAGAACTTGGAAAGGAGAGTGCAGAAACATGATTGCAGCGTATCAGCGCATCTCAAGAGCTGATGGCGATCTGGGCAAAGATGGCAAGGATAAGAGCAACAGCATTGAGAACCAGAAAGAACTGATCCTGCGGTATATCTCCTGCAAAGAAAGTCTGCAAAATGTGCCTGTGATGGATTTTGTAGATGATGGCTACACAGGCAGCAATTTTGACAGACCTGGATTCCAGCAGATGATGGATGGTGTACGCAATGGCAAGATTGATACCATCATCGTGAAAGACCTTTCCCGTTTTGGCCGTGATTATATCGGTGTGGGTGAGTACATGGAGCAGATTTTTCCCCTGCTGGGTGTCCGGCTCATTGCCATCAATGATAACTATGACAGCAATAATTATAAAGGTACAACGCTGGGCATGGATGTGATTGTCAGTAATCTGGTAAATACCATGTACTGCCGGGATGCAGGAAAGAAACTGCGGACTGCCAATCAGGTCAAGTGGCGTAAAGGCATCACAACGGCATCTGCTGCACCGTTCGGCTATCAGTTTGACCCGGACAAAAAGGGCGCATTTATCGTTGACCCGCCAGCAGCAAAAATCGTGCGGCGCATTTTTGATCTTGCGATTTTAGGATTGGGAACGCGAGAGATAGCGATGATGCTCAATGACGAAAATGTTCCTGTGCCGAGCGTATATAACAAAGAAAATAAGGCGTATGGCAAAGAAACGACCTATACCATTGCCCCAGTGATTCTGTGGGACAGTTCTCGCGTTTGGAAAATCCTCACGGCGTATGTGTACACCGGGGCGATGGTTTTGGGCAAAACCAAAACGCTGATTTCTGGCAAAAGCATTGTCCGAACAGTCCCCAAAGGACAGCAGTTTATTACAGAGGGAACCCATGAAGCAATCGTCAGCCGGGAAGAATTTGAAAAGGCGCAGCTTGTCATAAAGAGCAACAGCCATAAAGTGTTGATGGGCGGTGTGGACTTCCCACTGAAAGGAAAAGTCCGCTGCGGAAATTGCAGGCGAGTGATGGCGCACAATTTCAAACAGGCTGTTCCAACATTCTGGTGCAGAGAAGGACTGGAACTTGTGGGGCAAACTCAATGTACATCCGAAGTCTTTCAGGTCAGTGACATTGAAAATGCGGTTTTTCAAGCACTTAAAAAGGAACTCTCCCTGCTGGATTCCCTTTATGGTGATATTCAAAAAGAAGAACAGGATTTGAAAGAGGCCAGCAAAAAGGCAAGCCGCCGCAAAACTCTGATGGAGCAGGAACTTAAAAATCTGAAAGGGGAGAAGATGCGGATGTATGAGGAATATGCAGCAGGAACGCTCTTACTGGATACTTACAAGCAGAAAAAGCAGGAGTGTGATAGACGAATTTCAGAGGTACAAGAGCAAATTGAACAATCCAAAGTGGAAGAATCCACCAAGAGCGTTGTGCCGGGAACTGTGCGCGCAGCGGCAGAGCAGGCAGAAAACTTTTTGAATGGAACGCGGCTTACGGCAAGTATGGTGTCGGCGTTCATTGAGAATGTCTTTGTATATGATGGCGGGCGCATTGTGGTACGGTTCAAATATGAGCAGAGCATTCAGGATGCTGTAAAAGCGTTACACACAGGTTAAAGTTTGAAAAGGCTGAGTTGTCCATGTTGTAACATCAAAGAGTGTGTTATAATATGGGCAACAAAACGGCCGGAAAGAGGACATTATGAAAGCGATTCGATGGCTGTTAAAATTGGTGCTGGTGATGATAACCCTGCCGCTGATTCTTGCTGTGTGGCTGGCAAAATGGTTTGTGGTATTTCTGCATCACTGTTCGGCATGGTTTTTCTATCTGCTGGGCAGTGTGCTATTGGTAACGGCGATGCTTTCGTTCCTGATGCAGCAATCACAGGGGATGGAAGCACTTCAAATGCTGATTGGTGGATTCGTGATTTTTATGATACCGCAGGTGGTAGGCAGCGTGATCGTGCTTCTGGAACTGGCGGCAGTAATGCTTCGGCAGGCATGGTACATATAAAATAGGGAGGCGTACAGATAGTGAAATTGGCGGCGATTCATCATGTGGCGATTATCGTTTCTGACTATGAAAAGTCGAAAGATTTTTATGTGAACAAACTGGGCTTTGCAGTTGTAAGAGAAAACTTCCGCAAGGAGCGGAATGACTGGAAACTGGATTTGTGTGTCGGTGATGGAGCCGATGCGATTGAACTGGAAATTTTTGCAGAGCCGAACCCACCCAAACGTGTAAACAGGCCGGAAGCCTGCGGTCTGCGGCATCTGGCGTTCCGGGTGGAGAATGTGGAAGCTACCGTGGAAGAACTTGCGCAGATGGGAATTGAATGTGAACCGATTCGATTAGACAGCTACACCAAAAAGAAAATGACCTTTTTCTTTGACCCAGATGGCCTGCCCTTGGAACTGCATGAATAAAAAACAACGCCCTCATAGTTGAGAGGATTCGTAAATCTTCTCGGCTATGAGGGTGTTTCATTCCGCAGGAATGTGAAAGTTACAGGCTCAGCGTTTCTACCCATGCAGACAAGTCGGCTTTGCTGGAATAGGAGTTGAACACCTTACCGTGCAGCAGTTTTGCCCCAGGGCAGCTCGGCGCAAGTTTTTCATTGGTCTTACCCATGCCGCTGCCGCCGGAGGTAGCAAAGGGGATGATGGTCTTACCTTTTAAGTTGTAGCTCTCTAAAAATGTATTGACGATGGTCGGAGCAACATACCACCAGATAGGGAAGCCGACAAAGATGGTGTCATACTCGTCTATGTTATCGCGTTTGGCAGCGATGGCAGGGCGAGAGGTTGGGTCGCTCATTTCGATGGTAGTGCGAGCCTTCTTGTCCATCCAATTCAGATCGGCCTTGGTGTATGGCACTTCCGGCTGAATCTCAAAAATGTCTGCACCGATGGCATCCGCCAGATTTTCGGCAACTTTTGCGGTGACACCGCTGGCAGAAAAGTAAGCGACAAGTCTTTTGCTCATGGCAATGCACTCCCTCTTGATGATTTTGTATAGGGTAAGTATAGCACGGCAGGGGAGCGGCATCAAGCGGTTGCCCATGATATAACATCAGCAACAATGTTATATTATGGACAACTGTTCGTAAAAATTTAAGGACTTTGAGGGAGTTGCACAGCTTGATATGATGGGCGGTTTATGGTAAGATAGAATTACAATGGCGGACAAAGCTACTATTGACTACGACAAGGAGGTGTAAGCCAATGGGATTAGCTGATACCGTGACTAAAGCCTATATGAAAGATAATTCTGTGTTTGCAGATGCGTTTAATTACTTGATCTATGGCGGTGAGGCGGTTGTAGACCCTAAACAACTGCAAGAACTGGATACTACGGAGATTGCATTACCGTTTGGATCACAGGATGAAGAGGGAAAGCAGCCAGAAGAAGCAGTTCAGAAATACCGTGATGTGCTGAAATCAGCAATCATTAAACAGGATGATGAGGCTGCATACATTTTACTGGGAATCGAAAATCAGACTGACATTCATTATGCAATGCCCGTTAGAAACATCATTTATGATGCTCTCCAGTACGGCAAACAGGTGGCTGATATTGCAGCCAAGCATCGCGCAAGTGAGGGGGATTCAAAAGGGCATAGCCGTGGTGAATATCTTTCTGGATTCTACAAGGAAGATAAGATTACGCCTGTTATCACGCTTGTGCTTCACTTTGGCGCAAATGAATGGGATGGGCCGTTGTCACTCCATGAGATGATGGCGGTTAAAAATAAGAATCTTCTGAACTTTGTGCAGGACTATCAGATTCATCTGATCGACCCTGCAAAGCTGAGCGCGGAGGACTTGAAAAGATTCTCTTCAAGTCTGAGAGAGGTAATTGGGTATATTAAGTATTCCAAAGATAAGAAACGCTTATCTGAATTTTTGACTGATAATCCGCGTATGCTGATAGAAGCAAACGCGGCGAGGGTTATTAAAGCAGTTACGAATACACCGCTGGATATTCCAGAGGGCGCGGAGGTGATTGATGTGTGCAAAGCTGTTGAGGAAATGATGAACGAAAGCGAAGAACGAGGCGAACTCAGGATGCTCGTGCAGCTTGTTCGAGATGGAGATTTGAAGCTGGAACGTGCTGCTGAAAAAGCAAAAATGACTGTCGAACAGTTTGAAAAGGTAATGGAGAATACTCCTTTGCAGGCGGTATAAGATAAACAGAATATAGAAAACAGATAAGCCCTACAAGGCACAAATTGGTTCACAAAACCGATTGAAAGCCTTGTGGGGCTTATTTTTTTGTGCTTTTTTCAAATTTATTTGTGAAAAAAGTTGTCCAAGACTTGACATCGGGCGGCGGGTATTGCCTCCCTAAGGACACTAAACAGCTGCTGGCAAATTATGCCGATGTGCCGGAAAACCTAATTGAAGCAATTGTTGAGAGCAATAGAACTCGTAAAGACTTCATCGCGGACCGTGTCCTGAAGCTGGCTGGCTACTACGGCTATGATGCAGAGAACGAGTTTGATGAAGATAAGGAAAAGGCAGTTACCATTGGTGTCTATCGTCTGACCATGAAGAGCAATAGCGATAACTTCCGCCAGAGCTCCATCCAAGGTGTGATGAAACGAGTTAAGGCTAAGGGTGCAACCGTGATTATCTATGAGCCGACCCTGAAAGACGGCGATACCTTCTTTGGTAGCGTTGTGGTCAATGATCTGGCAAAGTTCAAGGAGATGAGTCACGCCATCATCGCAAACCGCTATGACAAGTGCCTGGATGATGTGAAAGAAAAAGTTTACACCAGAGATGTTTTTCAGAGAGATTAAAAGCAGTTGTGGAGAGGAACATGCAAGATAAGGTATCAATTATAACTCCTTCATGGAATAGTGAAAAGTATATAAAAAAGACAATTGAATCTGTTCAAAATCAAACCTATTCAAACTGGGAAATGATTATTGTAGATGATTGTTCTTCAGATAATACTGTTAAGATTGTGCAGGAAATTTCAAAAAAGGATTCGCGTGTACATATTTTAGAGCAGAGAACAAATGGCGGTGCCGCGAAGGCAAGAAATCGTTCTCTTGATGAGGCATCGGGAAGATATATAGCTTATTTGGATGCGGATGATATATGGAAACCGGCAAAACTTGAAAAGCAAATTCAATTTATGAATGAGCATAAGTGTGGGTTTTCTTGCACATCCTATGAAGTTATTGATGATGAGGGAAATGCACTAAACAAAGAAGTACATATGCTACCGTCAGTGGATTATGTGGGATTCTTGACGAATAACTTGTTACAGACAGTTGGTATTATGGTAGATACAAGTATTGTTGATAAAAAATATCTTGTTATCAATAACAAACTGGACTTGAATAACGGGAGGGACGCCTATGTTATGGTCTATTAGTGGTGGAGTTATAATTTTGGTTTTAGGTGTGTTTATTTTTTTAAAGCCAGATTTAGTGTGGAAATTAACAGAAGCATGGAAATCTTATCGTGCAGATGAGCCATCTGAGTTATATCTGAAAACCACAAAAATTGGCGGTATTTTATTTGCTCTATCAGGAGTTGTTATGATAATACTACCCTTTATTTTGAAATAATAACTTTCAGATTGCATGACGAGCGACAAATCAATTTTAGGAGGGATATAGATGCCGGTTATCGAGATTATAACGATTGTATTTGCAGCGATTACAATTTATTTGTGTTATGACGAATATAAAAAAGGAAAAATGAGTTTGAGGAATTTCAAAATAGTTTCTATATGCGAAAGTCTTGCGATTTTAGGAATGATATTTTTGATAATTTGCTGTTATTCAAATATGAAATTATAATGGGGAGCTAAAAATACGAAATGATGAAATATCAATGTCCTTGCTGCGGATATTTTACCTATAATGTTCCGGCAA
>UMBK01013971.1_pt1 | contig 12026 bp, 9 predicted proteins | sample 1963941 | NCBI WGS metagenome assembly UMBK01 (sample SAMEA4835939, study PRJEB28245) | human gut metagenome | biome: gut microbiome; material: fecal sample | place: Denmark | collected 2008 | reverse complement strand
GTAAGCACTAGTAATATTTGATATTCTACAAATATATTGAGAATTATTCAATCTCAGGCATCTATAACCGACAAAAATAGCGATATAGCATAAAAATTTGGCCTACATCCATACGCACCCACATGGAGATAAGCCAAATTACTAATTATCACAGCCCCATCAAACAATGGGCCTCACCTGCTCCTCAGGCTGCCATTCTGTAAGCGAGACAATCGCATGGTACTGCTCCAGAGTCAGGGGCGAATCGCCATTGTCCGAGCATTCGTATTCCCACGGCAGTTCATAGACGGTGCCCTCCTCCTGATAGCCCATATAGTTGTGAAAGGAGCTGGGAACCAGCCGCACCCAATCCTCCTCCCGCAGGATTCGCAGGAGCTTTTCTGCATCGTATATCAGTAGCGGCGCTCCGGCCTTATACAAGGCGGTAGCCACCTCGATAGCCAGTCCTACATTAGCCGAATAGCTGTTGGAGACAACAATCATCCAGCCCTGCTGACGTTTGTTTGAGGCAAAGATATTCAGACGCGAAAGTCCCAGTTCACCGTAGTGGTCCGTTGCAAACCGTATGAAATCCTCCGGACTGTCAATGTCGTACAGGGTCTCCACATCCACAAACTTCCTCCGCTTGTAGTAGGCTACATCCCGCAGCTCTTCCGGGACATCCTGCGGATCTTCATAAACACGTCCGCTGGCGCCTCGTTTCCGGTAGTAAGCCTCATACGCCTCATTGGCAATGCGGTAATAGGTGCAATACAGCCGGATGGTCATACTCTCCAAGGGAGGCACGGAACGCCCGTGGGCCGAATCTTCCAATGCCTTGATGGCCGTTTCCCTATCTTCCACCTCAATTTTGAAATTCGGCACTATGCGATTAAATTCCTTTTGTGCAATCCGTCCTATACGCTGTTGGTACGGCAGGTTATGCGCCACGTAATCGTTGAATCCGTCGGGATTTGCGACAATAATATCAATTATCCGTTCCAGATAGTCAAAGAGGCGGATTAGGTTCTCCATGCACCACGTATCATTTGGCTCTGCATCCGTATACTTGGAACGATTCGTAATGATAAAGTTGGTCCGCTTTCGGTCCGTAACACGGATTGACCGGGAATCCCCGTATCGACTTGAACCGACATGAAACCATCTGGTCTCCATCGGGTTGAATGCAAGCCAATCTGCAAGGAACGCCTCACGGCTGTCATATTCCCCTGTAGTAATCAACTCCTCGGCATCCCCCCCCCACTCTTCCGGCGCAGGCCGTGGTACTTCGATATGGAATCCCCGGTACTCATCGTCGCCCATCACGGCCAGCCGTTCGAATTGGCGCTGAATACCAACCAGCCGTTCCAGCATATCGCCGCCAACGACAATCTCCCATTGACGGCTTTCTCCCAAAGCCTCCAAATGCGAGGCATTCAAGCCGATATCCTTTGCCAAATCGGTAAAGAACTTTCTATCTATAATCTTTCTTTCGTTCATTTCTGTATATCCATTAAATCTCAATAAACCTGGCCGGATCAAATCCGTTCATCAGGTGTTCATCCTCAAAAACATATCCCATCTGGTTACAGGCAATTCATTATTTTTCAAGTATCTGCTGTTCTCCTGGAACTCCATGTGCAGATCACTCATGTATTGTATCTTCATCTTACTGTTCTCCTTTCCTTGATTGTTCAATCTGTTTCCCTATGATAGCCTTCACTTGCGCAAATGAAACCGGTGTGAAATCGTTGTTGTCCACTCCGACATCATATTGTGTCGGAAGAAGCATACTCAGCCGCGGTGCATCCTTTCCGGTATTGTTCCTTCGGGTATGCACGTGTCCGAAAAGCTGCCAGGTGTCATCGTATGAGCCGCCATAGCAAAGGAACGGACAGTGATTCAGATAAATCTTCTGTTTATCCACCTCGATATACATCTGCATCGTTATCTGCTCGAAGTATTTCGTGTAATTCTGCCTCAGGTTCTTGATGTCGTGGTTGCCGGAAATAAGGTATATTTTCCCGTTCAGCCTGTTCAGTACGTTTACCCATTCGGCAGAACCGCCCAGACAGAAATCACCCAGGTGGAACACGATATCCTCCAGACCGACCACTCGATTCCAGTTGGCAATAATCGTTTCATTCATGTGCGATACATCCTTGAAAGGCCTGTTGCAGAACCTGATGATATTGGTGTGGTTGAAGTGGGTGTCGGATGTAAAGAACACCCTGCTTCCGTCAAATTTATAATTCATAATCTTTTCATTCATGCGCATCACTGCGCGGTTAATAATACGTTACAATTCAGCCCGTGGACGGAATTGACGGAGAAGAGCACATCGTGCGAACGTCACCAACAGGCACAAAACAAAAACCGTCGAAAAGTTTGGTAAGGACTCTCCGACGGTTTTCATTTATCGTTTCAGGGGGATACCAGCATCATCGTATCCCCGATGTTCTATCAAACGTTCGTCGGAAAATGTCTCCCAAAGTATAGAATGCTCCAATGCCCGAAGTTTGGACATACGACATTCTCTCAAGGCATTTTATACCTCGATTCGATATGGTTGTCCAGTTGTTTATTCTCCTTTGCAGCATTGTAAGCTTTATGTTTTTTTCAATTGACGGCGCAAAATTACGGATTTTCTTGAGGAGCAGCAAATTTCTTTGGAGAAAAGACGATATGAAGCAAACTGCGGAGCCCATAGTGCAAAAGTGCAAGTGCAAACGAATATTTTGTTTTCGTTGCCTTTTTACTGGGAAAGTTCAAAGTACCGCCCCTGAGTGCTAATTTCGGTGATGGTTTAGAGCTTTACATTTTTTCAAGCGAATAATACCTGTTATCTCACACTTTTTCCAACGAATCAGACTCTCTTTATACACTTTTCCATCAAAATTGAGGCTTGAAATCTACACTTTTCTATGAAATCAGCAACTTTACTTTATCCCTGTATTCATATATACGTAAAAGAAAGCAAAGTCAAAATAAGGGAAGAAAAGAGATGGCTGCGCCATGAAGAAATGGCTGAAGCTATTTCTTCTTTTTCCGCAAATTGTTGTATATCACAAAATTACCATCTACACAATATGACATTTAAGACACATCACTTAAACAAATACTAAAAGTAAAAGCACAAACTTTAACCTAAATTTTTCAGCTATAACGTATATTCTTTCAAATGAATTCGAAGAAATAACGGGTTCGGCCAAAGGCGTGACCGCCGCAAAGGTTCGCAGCCGTAAGTACATTCTTAACAAAGCTACTGTTGATTCTGTAAAAGTCAGCTATCAATCCTCTGCGAAATCCATTTTTAAGCAGCTCTCCAAGAACTGGAAATCTCTCACCAATACGCAGATTCTCGCATGGAATACGCTTGCTCTCTCAGCCTAGTAAACGAATTCTCGAGACCTCTGCCAAACTCACTGATTCTAACTCTACATGGATTGTGTATTGTGGTGCCACTACAGTTGCCAGTCCCATGACTATCGAAGGTGTCGAGGCTCCAGACGACGTAACTCTAACTATCAGCACCAGCGCAATGACTCTACTATTCGCAAGCATCCCTTCTTTTGTAGCCGATATAAAACTCATCATCCTGACATCCGTATTTCAGAGCAACGGTGTTACCAGAGCATAGTAAGGCTGCTTTATTCGCTGATCCTTACACTCCTGTAGCCACTACGATGGATATCAAAGCCTATTATGACGCCAAGAACGGTGCACCTACCGCCGATACAAAGGTATTCTTATAGTGGTTCTACGTCAAAACCGTCACCGATGAAAAGTCAGACGAAATGATGGGTTATGCACAACTCGCAGAGTAAATCTTAACCTAACGATGAAACGACTACCGGCCCTGCAGAGATGCACGGTCGGTAGTTTTCATAAAAGACATAATATTTTTTTTTGCTTTGGCATATGAAATTTATATGTAAATTTGCATATTACATCAAACTTTTGAGCTTTGGGCAAAAAATTAAATAGAATAAAGATAGTTCTCCATGAATGCGAAAAGACTAATCGGTGGCTTGCCGAACATATAAATGTAAACGAAAGTACTGTCTCAAGGTGGTGCACAAATGATGCGCAACCGTCAATTGAGACATTAGATGAAATCGCAAAAATTCTTCATGTTGACATTAGAGAACTTTTACAAAAAACTAAATAGAAATTATGGCACGAGCAGATTTAATCGTCGAGCTGGTTAAATACGGAATGAACGGGGATAAAACAAAATTTAAAAAAATTTCCGAAGCCATCATTGCCGAAGAACGTCAGAAAAACCACTCTATTCTTGCCGACAAAATTGAATTTGAAATTCGAGCATATAGCGCGAGTCACGAATCATCAAGATTTAGCCCTATAACGAGAAATTCGGAATCTTCTGCAGAGGGTTTTATTACTGAAATAGTCCCTCAAAAAACGTTTAAGGATCTTATCCTCCCAAACGATGTAAAAGATTGCTGCGAAAAGTTTATTGAGGAACATATGCGTGCTGATTTATTGCGTTCATATGGTCTTGAACCAAGAAATAAGGTATTGTTTATCGGTGCTCCAGGCAATGGAAAAACTTCACTTGCAGAAATAATTGCCAATGAGTTGATGGTTCCATTGTATGTCGTCAAATACGACAGCATTATTGGCGCATATTTAGGAGAAACAGCCTCCCGTTTAAGGAAGCTCATTGAATACGCAAAGACACAAAGGTGCGTTTTGTTCTTTGACGAATTTGAAACTATTGGCAAAGAACGTGGAGATCAGCATGAGACAGGAGAGATAAAAAGAGTCGTCAGCTCACTCCTGCTTCAGATGGATTCGATACCAAGTTATGTAACAATAATTGCGGCCACAAATCATCCAGAGCTCCTCGATAAAGCAGCGTGGAGAAGGTTTCAGATGAGATTAGAGCTACCTATGCCTACGCGTGCTAACATTGTCAACTGGCTTGTAGATTTTGAAAACAAACATGGCATTCATTTTAATTACGCATATGAAACTCTGGCGAAAAAATTATATGGCGCTAATTTCTCTGAAATTGAAGAATTTGGCCTTTCAGTGATGAGAAGATATGTGCTTGGCCTTCCGAACGACAACATGCGCTCAATAGTTAATAATGAGCTTAAACGTTGGTCAATATCCAATGCTAAAATTGATAACAAAGTAGAATCTGAATAACATGGCAAATTACCCTATTCTAGTCTTTCCAGATCGAGATAATAATGTTCAAAGGGAAAGACGGTCTCCTCGTCCAATACCGCATGCTGTAGGACCATCAGCCTCTCGCCAAGAAGAAAGACTTGGTCCGAAATTTCAGGTTCTTCAAGACACGTTTAATGCCAGAAGAGCAAGATTGGCTTCATCCGCCGATGTAATTGACCCTGAAGAAGTTTTGGTCCTTGAAACTGTAGGAAGTGTGAATGGTTTCATTAATGCCGTTAAAAGAGTTGAAGGACTCGATTGGCTAGGCGATTTTGACACAGAAGAATGTGATCAAGACGATGACTTTCACATGTGTGTCGGAGAAAATTATGTTGAAGGGCAATTAGCTGATGGAAAACTGTATCTAATCTCTTCCAATAGTCAGGCACTTTCTCAACTTTTACGTTTATGGACTCTTTACCAGCGTGGGGAACAATTTGATTATGGTTTGTCAAAGTTTAGAAATGTATTTTCACTGTTAAGGACGATTAGACCTTGGGGAATTGACGACAGAATTCCTCCGGAGGTTATAAGGTCATTTGATGCTATACTTCAAGAGAATCATGGCAGAGATGTAAATGTAGAAATTGAATTATGGCACAGAAGCAGCCCTGCTATTAGAGAGCAAAAGATACGCGAGTGTCATGACTTAATTCTTAAGAATGGCGGAAGCATACTTGCGCATTGTGATATACCTGAAATTGAATATACAGCATTTCTCGCATCATTACCCTGTGAGTTAATCAGAGATGTCGTAACACGAACAGATTACCGTCTATTTTCTTTTGATGGAATTATGTTTGCAAAACCTCAGGGGCAAAGTATATTTCGAAGTGAGCCTCTCCCCCCAGAGTCTTTATTGACATTTCATGGCAAAGAAGAAGAGGCTCCGGTAGGAGATCCAATTGTCGGTATTTTTGATGGAGTTCCATTAAGTAACCATTGTGTATTAAAAGACAGAATTATTTTTGATGATCCGGATGGTTTTGAAGCCGATTATGCTGTCGAAGGAAGAGTACATGGAACAGCGATGTGCTCATGTATCATTAAAGGCGACATTGGAGATAATCTGCCATATATCGGTAGCCCTTTATATTTGCGTCCAATTTTTACTTTGACTGAATTCAACGGCAAATATTATGAGCAAATGCCCAATGTGTTGCCAGCTGATTTTATTCATAGAGCTGTAAAGAGAATGTTTGAAGGGGACAATGGAGGTGATCCAGTTGCTCCATCTGTAAGAATAATTAATTTCTCTGTTGGAATTGAAGACTATCATTTTGCCGGCAAAATGAGTCCTCTTGCACGCATGCTTGATTGGCTGAGTAATAAATACCACGTTCTTTTTATTGTAAGTGCTGGAAATAGCGAGGATAGTGTACCAACAGACTTAAATAGCTCGCAATTATCGGCTTTATCGCAAGATGAGATTGCAAGACTGTTCTTTTTGAATTCGCTTACCAATATAAAAGAGCATTCCCTCCTATCTCCTGCTGAATCTATTAATAGTATTTCTGTTGGAGCTCTTCATGATGATTCGGCAGGAGCATTCATTCCTGCTAATTCAATAAATCCATATAATTCAATTGTTCCAAGTACCTATACGTCATTCGGCAATGGCTTGAATCGTTCTATTAAACCAGAAATTGTAGAAAAAGGTGGTCGATTAATATATCGAGATATGCCATATAATGGTTTCCTTATTAAAAATCATAATATTATGCGAGCACCAGGTATAATTGTTGCCCATCCGGATACTACTTTGAGGAACAACGCCAGAAGGCAAGGAACAAGCGAAGCCGCTGCATTAACAACTAGAAAAGCTTATTATTGTTATAAAGCCATTCAGCAATTGGAATCGAGATATCATGATATTATGGATTACTCTACCGAGATAATCAAAGCCATGTTAGTCCACGGTTGTTCGTGGGGGCAAATTGAAAATAACATAGATTCTCTTCTTCCTACCGCCTTAAATAAGACTCAGAGAAAAAAGATCAAGCGGAAGATGATTGGTTATGGAAAGAGCGAAATACAAGTATCTACATATTGTGAAGATAATTACGCGACTGTTCTTGGTTACGGGGAAATAGGTGAAGATGAGGGGCATGAATATAGATTCCCACTACCAATATCTCTTGCTTCAAAAGCTTGTAAGCGCAAACTCACAATTACATTAGCTTGGTTCTCCGATATTAATTGCAAATCAGCCAGATATAAAGGTCGGAAAATATGGTTTAAACCCACCAATAATGAAATAGCTGATGATCGACTTGATAACAATTCTTTAGACTGTGTTAGAGGAACAGTCCAACATGAAGTATTTGAAGGAAAATCGGCAATCCCTTTTACTGACGATGACGGATTTGTAAATATCCAGGTATTTTGTACAAAAGACGCTATCAGTAATCCTAGCATAAAATCAAAATACGCTCTCATTGTAACCATCGACACAGCGCCAGGAGATTCAATTCCTGTATACACTGAAGTGGCCAGTAAAATTAATATTCAGGTTCAAGTTCCGAATACCATTTAATTATTGTACGAGACTGTAAACTAAAGTGTGTCAAGTAAAGGGAAGAAAAGAGATGGCTGCGCCATGAAAATGGCTTCAGATGTTTTTCTCTTTTGGCTGCGGCGCTTGTTAAACAACCCGAAGGCAAAGGCCAGACAAAACGCCCTCCGGCCCACCCAAGATGACAGCCAACAACCCTAAAAATATTCGTGAATCCATTCTTGATTTTACAGTCCATTTTGGCGAAATAAACCCCGACATGCCCTATCTTTGTAGACGGAGTCTGTCGGGCTCAAAAGAGTTGTTTTTGCATCTCTCTATTAGGAGAGTGATAATGGAAGAATAGATAACTTCTTGAATGTAGGAAAAGAAGCCACGTTCTGGTTCAATGGAGAATTTGCGCATGAAAAACTGGAATAAAGATTCAAGAGCGATGGAAATACATAATCTGCTGGATGTCAAATCAAGAATTGAGCTACGTGAATGGCTGATAAAGAACCATAGAACGGAAAAAGAATGCTGGGTGATCGTCAAGCGTGGAAAGCCAACAGATGACACCACTTTCTGGTATATTGATGCCGTAGAAGAAGCCCTATGCTTCGGCTGGATAGACAGTACCACAAAGAAAATAGCAGACGGAGTGACAGCCCAGAAACTTTGTCCCAGAAAACCACGAAGCAACTGGTCGGAACTGAACAAGGAAAGATGCCGCAGAATGGAACGCATGGGACTGATGACCGATGCCGGAAGAGCCGTTCTGCCGGATATGTCGCCTGATGGTTTCAACATTGATAAGGATATACTGCAAAGACTGCAGTCCAATCCGGTAGAGTGGAACAATTTCTGTCAATTTCCCGATTTATATAAGAGGATCAGAATTGATACGATTCAGATAAAACGGAATGATCCAGGCCTTTACGAGAGTCGGTTGGTCAAATTCATAGAGAATACGCGGAAAGGATTACTCTATGGGGAATGGAATGATAATGGAAGATTACTAAAATACTGAACGATATTAATACATCTCTATTTTTTACTACTGTTGCACTACATGCAGAAACATCTGGCTCATCAACTTTCCTGTCATGATGAGCATACTTATCGAACAGCTCATAAATATAACTGATGCCATCGCCTTGGGTCATGTTGGTGAGATAGAATTGGGAGTATCGGCACTTGCCGGGATATGGAATCTTCCCTTATTCTGTACCTTCATTTGTACTGACCTGAAAAAGTGGACTTGTATTGGTGACTTTACTTTATCCTCGTATTCATATATACGTTCGTTAAAGTAAAGTCAAAATGAGGGAAGAAAAGAGATGGCTGCGCTTAATTATTCCACATAAAGCTTCATTTATGAACTTTTATTCTTATATTTGCCACAGCAAGTATCAAATTTGAAATGTTAGACAATATATACATACTGACAGACACCGAGCTTTGCAGCAGGATTGCGGCCAAAATAAAAACAGTGCGCCTGAAGCAGAACATGTCGCAGGCCGAACTGGCAGACAAGAGCGGTGTTTCCATCTCCACCATAAAGCGCATGGAGGACGGGGAGGTTAAAAACTTCGAGTCGCTGATCCGCGTCCTGCGCACCCTGGGCAAGCTCGACGTCTTCGTCCCACTCGTCGAAGAGGAGCAGTTGGGCCCGAACGAATACTACGAATTAGCCAACAAAGCAAGCAAGCCCAAGCGCAAGCGGGCATCCAAAGGTTACACAAAAGAGAATAAGGAGGAATCGGAATGGTAGACGTTGCTCGTGTCAATCTATACGGCCAGCCCATAGGTTCGGTGCGCTGGGATCGAAGATATGAAATCGCACAGTTCGAGTATGATCCGGACTTTGTGCGACAGGGCATAGAGCCTTCGCCGCTGATGATGCCCGTAAGGGAAGGCCGTGTATACAGTTTCGGGGAGCTCGACAAAACGACCTTCAAAGGCCTGCCCGGAATGCTGGCTGACTCCCTACCGGACACATACGGCCGTGCCCTTTTTGAGAAATGGCTGGCCCTGACGGGCAGAACCAGCGGCAATGCGATCGAGACGCTTTGCTTTTTGGGCAAACGCTGCATGGGAGCCCTTGAATTCGAGCCGGCCATCGATGCCGTAGATACGGATATCCGGATAGAGGTCGATTCTCTGGTGGATGTAGCCAGAGAAGCCCTTGCCGACAAATCAAGCTTCAACGCGAACATCGGCTCCGACAAAAAGGCGGCCATTGCAGAAATTCTGCGCCTCGGCACCTCAGCCGGCGGGCAACGGGCCAAGGCAATCATTGCCTACAACAAAACCACCGGAGAGATCCGTTCGGGACAGGTCGAGGCTCCCGATGGGTTCGACTACTACATCATCAAGTTGGACGGCGTATCCGCCACGGCCGGATTTAGTGAGACGGAGAACTTCGGCCGACTGGAATACTCCTTCTCACGTCTCGTGAAGGAATGCGGCATTGACATGGCGGAATGCTCGCTGATCGAAGAGAACGGGAGGGCTCATTTCCTGACAAAGCGATTCGACCGGATAAACGGTGCAAAGGTGCACATGCAGACGCTTTGCGGCATCGCGCACTTCGATTACCGGCTCCTCAGGGCCTACTCCTACGAACAGGCGTTTGCCGCAATGCGCGGACTGCGGCTTACCTACAAGGAGGCACAGGAGATGTTCCGCAGAATGGTGTTCAATGTCGTGGTACGCAACCAGGACGACCACACGAAGAACATCTCTTTCCTGATGGACAGAGGCGGGAAATGGCACCTTTCTCCGGCCTACGACATGGGCTACGCCTACAATCCCGACGGCCAGTGGACCTCGGCCCACCAGATGTCGATAAACGGCAAATTCAGTGGTATTACCAAAGACGACCTGCTCGAATGCGCGGCCAAGAACAACATCAAGAATGCCGCACGGATTATCGACGAGGTTTGCCAGGCGGCATCCGGATGGCCGGAGATCGCCCGGGAGTGCGAAGTGCCGCAAAAGATGATCGAGGAGATCCGGCCGAATATGGTTTTCTTCTGATTGGTACGGTCCGACGGGTTCCGCAACTTTACTTTATCCCCGTATTCATAATACGTTCATTAAAGTAAAGTCAAAATAAGGGAAGAAAAGAGATGGCTGCGCCATAGAAAATGGCTTCAGCCATTTTTTCTTTTGGCTGCAAAATTTATGTGTGCTCCGGTGCTATTAAGGCCGAGCAAAACACCTCTATGACCAGACGTAATGCCCACAATTGGAACTCGAAAATATCCGCGAATCCGGCCTCGATTTTACAGCCCATTTTGGCGAAATAAACCCCGACATGCCCTATCTTTGCAGACGGGGTCAGTCGGGGATCCAAAGGGCCGTTTTTGCCTTTTTTCCTTCTGTTCGGAGAGAGTCGATGAAAAAAACGTTAAATCTTCGATTTTTCGCAAAAAAACAAGTAAATTTTTGAGCAGTCTACCTTTTAAGGCACAAACCATTGATAATCAATGAGAATACGATGATGCATCGGCAAATAATAGATACTGCACCGATAAATAATTGCCGGCAAGCCACGATCCGGCGTTATCGACAAACCGTTCAGGCACTCCGTACGAGTGCCTTTTTATGATTCGGGGCCATGAAACAAGCGGAGGAAACAGAAAGGCGGCGGCGGTCCGGCCGGCGTTAAAATCGGAGACCATTTCACGATGTTCATGCCGAATCGCTTGTTTATTACGGGAATTTTTGCGAATATTGTAGACAGGTTGTGCGCTGAAAATGGAGAATAACCCCTAAAATACGATCCCAAAAACCTCGCGGCGTTAAAACATGGACATAAAGAGAGACAAGGACGATGCGTCTGTATGGAACAGATTTCTCGACGGAGACCGGGAGGCTTATGCACATATTTTCGAAAGATATGTCCGCGTGCTGTTCATGTACGGGTCACAGTTCACCGGCGACCGGGAACTGGTAAAAGACTGCATTCAGGATGTTTTCGTCAAGATATACTCCAACCGAAGCAACCTGCGCCCTACCGACAATATCAAATACTACCTTTTCGCGGCGCTGCGCAACAGCCTATTAAACAATCTGAAACGAAACAAAGTCCGATTCGGAGGGGGGGGGGAATTCCGACGATGCCGTAAAAGCGAAAGAGCAGGTCTGTGAAGACGCATCCCGCAAAATCGAAATCCGGGAAGAGGAGACGATCATGCAGAACAGGGTCGCCGAAATCATGTCGACCCTCACACCGCGGCAAAAGCAAGCCATGCATTACCGGTATATCGACAATCTCAGCATCAGCGAGATTTCCGACGTCACGAACTATATTAAAAAATGCGGAAAAAGAGTAAACATATCG
>UMBK01034429.1_pt1 | contig 12163 bp, 9 predicted proteins | sample 1963941 | NCBI WGS metagenome assembly UMBK01 (sample SAMEA4835939, study PRJEB28245) | human gut metagenome | biome: gut microbiome; material: fecal sample | place: Denmark | collected 2008 | reverse complement strand
GAGGCCGCCGCCTCCACCGCCAGCATCTGATCGCTGGCATGCAAAACGGGCCGCAATGCGGCAAAAAACAATTGACGCCGGAGCCAATCAATGCTATACTTTGGCTAACCACCTGTGTGGCCGGAGGACTGTTACAAAGGAGTAACGGATGTATTTCCGTTGCTCTTTTTTCATAGGCTGCCCGCGGGGCAGTTGGCGGCACCTCCCCCGCTGCTGGGAAACAGCGGGCAAAACAACACGAACGCAAAATGCAAAACCGAAGAAAAGAGGGAATCATCATGACTCATTCGATCACCCGTCGTCAGTTCCTCAAGGCCAGCGGTCTGGCAGCCGTTGGCACCTGTGCAGCTGGTCTGCTGAGCAGCTGCGGCGGCAGTTCTTCCGCTGGCAGCTCCGCGGCTTCCGGTACGGCTTCTGCAGGCGGCAGCAGCTATACCATCCTGTACGACAGCCAGCCTTCCACTCTGAACTACCTGACCACCTCTTCCGACCTGGAGATGCAGGTGGGCGCCAACTGCGTGGACACCCTGGTGGAGTACGACAACAAGGGTGTGATGAAAGAGGGCCTGGCCACCAGCTGGGACTGGGATGTGGACACCCTGACCTGGACGTTCCACCTGCGTGACGAGAACTGGGTGGACTGCAACGGCGAAGTCGTTGCTCCCGTGACCGCGCAGGACTTTGTGGACGCCCTGAAGTACGTCCTGACCCCGGACTACGCTTCCTCCAACGTGGACCTCGTCACCTCCTACATTGCAGGCGCTGACGATTACTACAACTACTACGTCTACCTGGCCAACGCCAACGGCGGCATCGTGGACGATGACGGCACCACCTACACCGTGGATGCTTCCGGCGTGGTCACCGTGGCAGGCCCGGACGGCACCACCACCTACGCTCCCGTTGATTTTGAGGACGTGGGCGTCCACGCTGTGGATGAGCACACCCTGACCTACACCCTGACCTACGATTTCCCTGGCTTCCTGAGCCTGCTGTGCTTCCTGCCCTATGAGCCCGCTTACGGCCCCCTGCTGGAAGAGGTCGGTGACCAGTTCGCCACCAGTGCAGAGACCACCTACAGCTGCGGCGCTTACTACCTGGCCGAGTACGAGTCTCTGGAGACCTGGATCATGAAGAAGAATCCGGAGAACTACGACGCTGACAACGTCTTCATCGAGACGGTCAGCCGCATCTACAACGCTGAGGCCAACGTCAACGGCCCCGAGATGATCAAGCGCGGCGAGATCGACGAGGCTACCATCGGCTCCGACATCCTGGACAGCTGGCTGGCCGACGATACCACCAAGGACATGGTCTCCATGGATCGTCCCAACACCAACTACACCTACTTCTACATGTTCAACTTCTGCCCGCTGCCCCACAATTTCTCCAACGCCACCGTGGACGGCCTGGATGCAGAGTACGAACCCGAGAACTGGGCCAAGGCCATCAACAGCACCAACTTCCGCAAAGCATTCCTGTACGGCATCAACAACGCCGTCACGCTGGCTGTCAAGGCTCCCGAGGGCTACGAGAACTATAAGCTGAACACCGTTACCCCGCCCAGCTTCTGCGCCAACAGCGAGGGCGTGGATTACCTGCAGTGCGGCGACCTGGCCAACATCACCGAGTTCTTTGACGAGGCCAAGGCCAAGGAGTACCGCGATGCCGCCGTGGAGGAGCTGACCGCGGCCGGTGCGACGTTCCCCATCAAGGTGCAGCTGCCCTACAACCCCTCCTCTGTGGACTGGGACAAGCAGTGCCAGGTGCTCAAGCAGCAGCTGGAGAGCGTGCTGAACGACGGCTTCAACTTCATCGACATCATCATCACCGCCGGCCCGTCCGACGGCTTCCTGTCCACCGTCCGCCGCAACGGCAAGTTCTGCTTCCTGCTGTGCAACTGGGGTGCCGACTACTCTGACCCCCAGACCGAGTCCGACCCGTTCTATCAGGCCGCGGGCGACCGCGGCAGCCGCTACGCATTCCTGCGCACCGGCGTGGAGGATGGCTACATTACCGGCGAGACTGCTGATGCCGTGCTAAACTACATGAACGCCATTGAGGAGGCCACCGCCATCACCGAGGACATCGACGCCCGCTATGACGCCTTTGCCAACGCCGAGGCTTCCCTCATCAACAACGCTCTGGTCGTTCCCATGGGCATGAGCGTGCCCGCGTATCTGGCTACCCGCCTGAACTACTGGGAGGGCCAGTACGCTTCCACCGGCTTCTCCAACAAGCGCCTCAAGGGCATCCATGTGCTGGATCACTACGTTTCCATGGCCGAGTACGAGGCCAACCGCGACGCCCGCTGAGTTTTACATGAAGCAAATTTCATTTTGAACTGACCAGCTTGTAATATTTTCAAAAGCCCTGTATGGTTTTGGCCGTACAGGGTCTTTTTTATCGCCTTTTCTGATTAATTTTTCAACAAAAATGGGCAAATCACTTTCCAAAAGTAGTTTTTTGTTGTATTCTATTCCTATCCGTTATTACAAAACAAAGAGAGAGGGGTGCGCGCAGATATGCTCAAATATCTGGCGAAACGTGTCGGGCGCTCGATTTTGACACTGTTCATCATCGTCACGCTCGTGTTCTGTCTTCTGCGGCTGATGCCGGTGGAAGGCTATTTTGCGAACTATGAAAAAATGACCGAGGTACAGATCCAGGCCGGCCTGCAGTCCATGGGCCTGCTGGACCCGCTCCCGGTGCAGATCGTCCGTTTCTGGAAAGATGCCCTGCATGGCGACCTGGGCGTGAGCCATATTTATAAGGTCAACGCTTCCGTCACCGGCATCCTGGCCAAGAAGCTGCCCATCTCGGTGCAGATGGGTGTATACGCCATGCTGCTGAGCCTTGTCATCGGCATCCCCATGGGCATGTTCATGGGGCGTTTTAAATCCCGCTGGCCGGATAAGATCGGCACCGCCATCATCGTGCTCATCCAGGCAGTGCCCAGCGCCGTGTACTACCTGTACATCCAGATGTATGGCACCACGGCACTGGGCGTGGGCCTGCTGTTTGACGCCTCCAACTGGAAATACTGGGTGTTGCCGGTCTGTTCCATGAGCCTGGGCAACATTGCGTTCTACGCCATGTGGCTCCGCCGCTACATGGTGGACGAGAGCAACAAGGACTACGTCCGCCTGGCACGCGCCAAGGGCGTGAGCGAGAATAAGATCGCGCTGAAGCATATCTTCCGCAACGCCATGGTCCCGCTGGTGCAGTACATTCCCTCCGCATTCCTGAACACCGTCGTCGGCTCCATCTACATCGAGAGCCTGTACAGCATTCCCGGCATGGGCGGCCTGCTGGTCACCTGTGTGCAGCGCCATGACAACACCCTGGTGCAGGGCATCGTGCTGCTGTACGCCTGCGTGGGCATCATCGGCCTGATCCTGGGCGACCTGCTCATGGTGCTCATTGATCCCCGCATCAGCCTTGGCAAGAAAGAAGGTGGCCGATAATGCTGTTCCGCATCAAAGACGAAAAAGCAAAGAAGCTGGAAGCCCAGCTGAACAAACTGCAGAAAGACGGTCCCGCTGCCTGGGCCAAGCTGCCGGAAGACGAGCTGTTCACCCCCGCCGGGTTCCGTTCCGAGCAGGCCGAAGCCACGGGCTACTCCAACTACAGCTACTGGGGCAGCACGTTCCGCGCGTTCTTTAAGAACAAGCTGGCCGTGGTCCTGCTGGCGGCCCTCATCGCCGTGGTGGCGTTTGCCTTCTTCCAGCCCCACCTGCCCGGCCAGGTAGACCCCAACCTCTGCGAGGTGGATCCTGCCACCGGCGTGCAGTACCGCAACATTGCCCCCGGTGAGATGGGCTTTATCTGGGGCTCCAACGCCATCGGCCAGGATCTGTGGGCCCGCATCTGGGCCGGTGCCCGCACCAGTCTGATCATCGCGTTCTTCGTGGCCCTCATCGAGGCCGTGGTGGGCATCACCGCCGGTGTGCTGTGGGGCTATGTCCGCCAGCTGGATTTCTTCTTTACCGAGCTGTACAACATCTGCGATAACGTTCCCTCCACCATCATCCTGATCCTGATCTCCTATGTGGCTTCCCCCAGCATCAAAACGCTGATCCTGGGCATGTCCATCACGGGCTGGATCGAGATGGCGCGCTTTATCCGCAACCAGATCCTCATCATCCGCGACCGGGATTACAATGTGGCCTCCCGCTGCATCGGCACCCCCACCAGCCGGATCGTGCTGCGCAACCTGCTGCCCTATCTGGTCAGCGTCATCATGCTGCGGATGGCTTTGACCATCCCCGCCGCCATCGGCAGTGAGGTGTTCATCACCTACATCGGCCTGGGCCTCTCGGTGGAGACGCCCTCGCTGGGCAACCTCATCAACGATGGCCGCAAGGTGATGATGCAGGCAGGCCTGCGCTACCAGCTGCTCTACCCCACCATCATCCTCAGCTTCGTCACCATCGCGTTCTATCTGATCGGCAACGCCTTCTCGGACGCTGCCGACCCGAAGAACCACCTGCAATAAAAAGGAGGGACAGACGATGCAGAAAAATCAGCTGATCCTCTCGGTCAAAGATCTCAACATCAAATTCAACCTCCGTGGAAAAGTCCTCCATGCCATCCGCGGCATCGACCTGGACGTCTACCACGGCGAAGTTCTCGCCATCGTGGGCGAGTCCGGCTCCGGCAAGAGCGTATTCACCAAATCGTTCATGGGCCTGCTGGACGCCAACGGCTCCATTTCCAGCGGCACCATTGATTACTACGGTGCCGACGACGGCAAGCCCATCCGCCTCTCCGAGCTGACCAAAGAAAAAGACTGGCTCAAGGTGCGCGGCCACGAGATCGCCATGATCATGCAGGACCCCATGACCAGCCTCAACCCCCTGAAGACCATCGGCGACCAGATCATGGAGGCCGTGGAGCTGCATCAGGGCCTCAAGGGCAAGGCCGCCAAAGAGAAGACGTTGGAATACCTGCGGGATGTGGGCATCACCGACGCCGAGAAACGTTTTGACCAGTACCCGCATGAGTTCTCCGGCGGTATGCGCCAGCGCGTGGTCATTGCCATCGCGGTAGCCTGCAACCCGCAGATCCTGATCTGCGACGAGCCCACCACGGCACTGGACGTGACCATTCAGGCACAGATCCTCGAGCTGCTGAAAGAGATGCGGGTAAAGTACAACCTGACCATCATCCTTATCACCCACGACCTGGGCGTTGTGGCCAATATCGCGGACCGGGTGGCCGTCATGTATGCCGGCGACATCGTGGAGATCGGCACCTCGGACGAAATTTACTACGACCCCCGCCACCCCTACACCTGGGCCCTGCTGTCCAGTATGCCCCAGATGGGCATTAAGGGCGAAGACTTGTTCAACATTCAGGGCACGCCCCCCAACCTGTTTACCGAAATTCACGGCGACGCTTTCGCGCCCCGCAACCCGCAGGCGCTCAAGATCGACTTCGTCAAGCGTCCGCCGTATTTCAATGTCAGCCTCACCCACAAGGCCAAGACCTGGCTGCTGGACCCCCGGGCCCCCAAGATCGACCCGCCGGCGGCTGTGCAGATGCTGAAAGAGGAGGGCATGTGATATGGCAGAAGAACAAAAGCGCGAAGTTCTGGTGGAGGTCAAGAACCTTGAGGTGACTTATGGCTCCGGCCGCAAGGCTTACAAGGCCGTGAGCAACGCCAACTTCACCATTTATAAAGGCGAGACCTTTGGCCTGGTGGGCGAGTCCGGTTCCGGCAAGACGACCATTGGCCGCGCCATCATGCGCATCCTGCCCACCTCGGGCGGCGAGATCCTCTACAAGGGCCAGAAGATCAACGGCAAGATCTCCCACGCGCTGGACAAACAGATCATCAAGGAGATTCAGATGATCTTCCAGGATCCCCAGTCCTCCCTGAACGAGCGCGCAAAGGTCAGCTACATCGTGGGCGAGGGCCTGATGAACGTCCGGCCCGACCTCTCCGCTGCCGAGCGGGAAGCCAAAGTGCGTCAGGCTCTGCTGGACGTGGGCCTGCTGCCGGAGTTTGCCTCCCGTTTCCCCCATGAGTTCTCGGGCGGCCAGCGCCAGCGCATCGGCATTGCCCGCGCCCTCATCGTGGAGCCGGAGTTCATCATTGCCGATGAGCCCATCTCCGCGCTGGACATGTCCATCCGCGCTCAGGTGCTCAACCTGCTGCGCCATATCCAGAAAGAGCGGAACATCACCTACCTCTTCATCGCTCACGACCTGTCCGTGATGCGGTACATCTCGGACCGCATCGCCGTCATCCACAAGGGCGACATCGTGGAGCTGGCCGATGCTGAGGAGCTGGTGACCCACGCCATCCACCCCTACACCCGCAGCCTGCTCTCAGCCATCCCCATGCCCAGCCCCCGCCGGGAGCGGAACAAGCACCTGCTGGTGTACGACCCCTCCATGCACGATTACAGCAAGGAAGCGCCTCAGTGGCGGGAGCTGCGCCCCAACCACTTTGTGCTCTGCAGCGAAGCCGAAGCCAGGCAGTGGCTGAGTGAAATGTAAACGTCCCGCGCTTTCTTTGCTACATTTCACACGCTCTGTTTATTGACTTTTCCGGGCTGCTCAACTACAATAGTCAGGATGGATTCCAAGCCGGTTCCACCACCCCGTGTGAGGGTGAGAAAACATAAAAGGAAATGGATTTTCAAATGACTACACCGGAAAATGTTCTCTACGCGTCTACGGCGCGTCCCTGGCTGAAATATTACGCACAGAAGTATATTGACCAGACCCTGCCCACCTGCTCGGCATTTGATTACGTCTGCCAGCAGAACAAGAACCGCCTGGGCGAGGCGGCCCTGAATTATTACGGCCGCAAGTTCACCTATGCGGACTTCATCGTCAATGTGAAAAAGACGGCAGCCGCGCTCCGCGGTGTCGGCGTCAAAAAGGGCGATATCATCACAGTGGTCAGCGTGATGACCCCGGAGGTCATCTACGCGTTCTACGCTGCCGACCTCATTGGTGCCACCCTGAACCTGGTGGATCCCCGCTACAGCGTCGAGGGCATCCACGATTACATTGAGGAAGTGGACTCCCACCTGCTCATCTGCCTGAACGTGGTGTACGAGCGCTGCCGTCAGGCCGCCAAGCGCACCCATGTGGAGCGTGTGATCGTCCTCTCCCCGGCCGACTCCCTGCCGTTCCCGCTCAGCGTCGGCTACAAGATGACCAACCCCGATAAGAACAAGTACAAATCCAACGTTCTGCACTGGAAGCAGTTCCTGGAGGGCGGCGAGGGCCAAAGCACCGCCGCGGAGCCCTACGACCCCGACCACGCCTGCGTGGTGGTCCACACCGGCGGCACCACGGGCTCGCCCAAGGGCGTCATGCTGACAGACAACAGCTTCAACGCCATTGCACAGCAGTTCTCTGCCTATGACACCCTGTTCCAGAAAGGGCAGAAGCTGATGAACATTATGCCCCCGTTCATCGCCTACGGCTATGCCTGCGGCGTGCACCTGCCGATGGTGCTGGGCCTGACGGTGGTCATCATCCCCAACCTGGACCCTGCCAAGCTGGGCAGCCTGGTGCTCAAGTACAAGCCCGAGATCATGTTCGGTGTGCCCGCCCACTACCAGCAGCTGGCCGCCGACCCGAAAGTTCAGAAAAAAGACCTCTCGTTCATTCACAACTACGCGGCTGGCGGCGACGCCATTTCGCTGGGCGCGGAGAAGACGGTCAACGAATTCCTGGCCTCCCACAACGTGGAGTACCCCATGGCCAAGGGCTATGGCATGACGGAAGTTGCCTCGGCCGCCACTGTGGCCGCTGGTAAGAACAACAAGCCCGGCAGTGTGGGCATTCCCATGGTCAACACCCTCATCTCGGCGTTTGAGCCGGGCACGGACAAAGAGCTGCCCATTGGTCAGCGCGGCGAGCTGTGCATCAGCGGCCCCGCCACCATGAAAGGCTACTACAACAAACCCGACGAAACGGCCATGATCCTGCACAAGCACCCGGATGGCCGCGTCTGGGTCCACACCGGCGATATCGGCTATATCGACGAGGACGGCTTCGTCTACCTGGATTCCCGCATCAAGCGGCTCATCATCCGGCACGACGGCTTCAAAGTCTTCCCCTCCATGATCGAAAACGTGGTCAGCCAGCACCCCGCCGTGCACCAGTGCTCCGTTGTAGGCTGTGCCGATAAGGACCATGTGCAGGGCCGCCTGCCATTCGTGTACATCGTGCTCACCCCCGCCGCTGCTGGTGTCAAGAAAAAACAGCTGATCCAAGAGCTGCGCCAGATGTGCGAGGAGGAGCTGCCCGAATACGTCCAGCCTGTGGCCTACAAGTTTGTGCCGGAGCTCCCCATGACCCCGGTGGGCAAGGTAGACTATCGCAAGCTGGAAGAGGAGATCACTCCCCGCGATTACTGAGATTTTTGATGGAAAAGAAGGAACCACACCATGAAAAAGAAATTTGTCAGCCTGCTGCTGGCAGCCGCTCTGGTGTTCTCACTGGGCGTCCCCGCCTTTGCTGAAGGTGCCGAGGCACTGCCCGCGGAACCCGAGGCCGCTGTGGCCGAAGCAGAGCCGGAAACGGCCCCTGAGGATGAGACCAACGAAGTGGTCGTTACCCTGGGCGATACCGTGACGGCTACCACCACCGAACAGGCTCCCGCCGCCGACACCAAAACCACTGCCCCCGCGGCGGACAGCACGAAAGAAACTGCTGCCGACACGGAGAGCACGGAGCAGAAGCAGATCACCTACGTTGCCCTGGGCGACAGCATCGTGGCAGGCGTGGGCCTGGCCGATGTCCAGTACAGCGCCAACGGCACTTCCACTTACGGCGTGGACATGCGCCCCAATTTCAAGGGCTACTCCCCAGACTGCTATGTCGGTAAGGTAGCTTCCAAGCTGGGCCTGGACCGCGACCACGCCATTGATCTGGGCCTGCCTGCCCTGACGGCCCCCGACCTGGTGGACATGATCCGGGACGGCAAGATGCCCCAGATGAACATGGAGTCCGGCTGCTACTACGTCTACCCGGAGTTCCAGGATTACATCCGCAAGGCAGACGTCATCTCCATCCAGATCGGCTCCAATGACGCGTTCGTGCCCTGCGTGGCCGGCCTGTGGAACGCCACCAACCACAAGAGCGACGCTCTGGCTTCCACCGTCCTCTCCGGCAACCTGCGCTCCTCCGGCTCTGCCGTTTCCACCATCCTCAAGGGCATCAAGGACATGGATCTGACCAAAGAGGAAAAGAACGCCTCCTGGAAGCTCATCACCTCCGATATGGCCAAGATCTGCGACCGCATCTATCCGCAGACCACCTCCGCCCTCATCTCCGTCGTGCAAGAGATCCGCAAGCTGAACCCGGACGCGCAGATCCTGCTGATGGGCTACACCGACCCGGTGCCGTTTATCCCCTGCTGGCATAACTACTTCCGCAAGCTCAACAAGTTTGAGAAGCAGCTGGCCGAGACCTACGACCTGACTTATGTGGCCATCCCCAAGGCAAAGACCGACCTGGATGTCCACCCCACCATTAAGGGCCACGAGTACATCGCCAACAAGATCGTCAACGCCATCGACGTGAAAGCTGAATAATTTCTGTACTGCCCATCCTGCAAAGAACGCCCGCTTCCAACTGGAAGCAGGCGTTCTTTTTTGCGTGTGATTCGTTTTTAAGCGGCCAGCGCTTTTTTCAGGTTGGCAAGGACGGTATCGCTGTCCTCACAGCAGACAAGGACCACCTCGCCGGAGGGAAGAGTCTCCACTTTCGCGTTCTTGGCGATCTGATACTGGTCCTCGAGATAATGCTCCATGGACTGCTGCTCGCTCTCCACATAGGCATTCAGGGCGTCTACCACGTCCTGCGTTCTGCCCTCGGCAGGCTTGACGATGGCAAGGCCATAGCTCTGCACCATCATTGTGGAAAGGGAGGCGGCAAAATCCTCCGCCATGCCATCCTCCAAGTTGAGCATGGGCATCATCATGTTGGCGATCTCATCATTGAGCTGGTCGGCCTCATAGTCCTTGCTGTAGCCGTACTGAGCGGTGTATTTCCCGTCCGCGCCTTTGGTGAAGATCATATAATACTCGTTGTCCTCGGCGCTGCGGGCATCGTGGAGGATCTGGGTGTAGTCTTTGGGGGTACTTGCAGCGGAGGAAGCGGGCTTGCCCGTGCTGCCGGATGTGCCGCAGCCCACCAGAGCCAGCAGGGCAGCGCCTGCCAGCAGCGCCGCAAAGATGCGTTTCAGTTTCATAGTGGATATTCCTTTCGTTCGTGAGGCGTCATTTGGAAGAGTGCAGCCATAGTATTCCACTTTTTTTGTGCTGCTATCCAGAATACGAGCCACCGCGGGCGAAAATTGCGCCGCTGCCTGTAACACTTTTATGAACAGACGTTTTTCAGCTTCTTTACAGCATCAGGGCTTCCAGATCGCCGTGGTTGACGGGGGTGGAAAGGATGATCTGGGTGCTGGTGGTTCCCAGCTTCTGGAACTGGAGGATCAGATGCTCCAGCTGGGGCATACTGCCGCAGCTGACCTTGATGAGGAATGTATAATCGCCCGTGACATGGTAGCACTGCAGCACTTCCTTGCTGTTCTGGATCAGGTGCAGGAACGCCTCGTGCTTGGAGGGGGCCACCGAAAGGCTGATGAGGGCATCCACATACACGCGGTCTGCCGGGCGGTTGAGTGTGACGGTATAGCCGCCGATGATGCCATCGGTCTCCAGCTTGTGGATGCGGCTGGAAACGGCAGGGCTGGTCAGAGCTACCTGCTCCGCGATCTCCTTGACAGGCATCCGGGCGTTTTTGGCCAACAGAGCCAGAATTTTACGGTCCAAGTCATCCATGGGACAATGTCTCCTTTGATATTCTGTTGAAATCCACAAAAATTTTCGAAAGTAAAGTTTTATTGTTGTAAAAACTTATAAACCTAGCAAAAGTTGGATTTCATTTCGCTTGCGTTAATTATATAAAGTTTTGCCTCAAAAGTAAAGTGCAAATTTAAGCATTTCAAGAAATTTCTATTTGACAAAAAAGAAAGAGCTGGTATAATACATATCGCAGGGTACGGATGCGGGGGTTCCGCGTCCACAGGCTGTGCAAAACGCCTGAAACAGCTTCCCTGCCTGAAATTGCGATTCACCACTTTATATACTTTCCCACCCCTCTATACACAAAAACCCGCTGCCAGGCGGGTTTTTGTGTTTGTATGGAGTCGTCCTCTCAACAAAAGCGGCCCCCGCCGTGTCTGGTCTGCCAGTGCACAGCGGGGGTCTTTTGCTTATGATGAAGTTTGGAGAATGGCTTTGTACATTATGCCTCGGCGCGGGTCTTCTTGAGCAGGCTGAGGATCACAGCGCCTGCCACGCTGCCCACGGCCAGCGCCACGCAGTAGAGCAGAGTATGATCGACCACGGGGAAGACGAAGATGCCGCCGTGAGGTGCCCGCAGGGCGCAGCCAAAGGTCATGGAGAGGGCACCGGACAGGGCCGCGCCAATGACACAGCTGGGCAGCACGCGGAGCGGGTCGGCCGCCGCGTAGGGGATGGCGCCCTCGGTGACAAAGCAGAGGCCCATGACATAGTTGACGATGCCGTTGCGGCGCTCATCCGGGGTCCACTTTTTAGGGCAGAACGTGGTGGAGAGGGCGATGGCGATGGGAGGCACCATGCCGCCCACCATGACAGCGGCCATGACCTCGTAGTTGCCGGAGGCCAGCGCCGCGGTTCCAAAGACGTAAGCTGCCTTGTTGAACGGGCCGCCCATATCAATGCTCATCATACCGGCCACGATGGCACCCAGCAGGACCTTGGAAGTGCCGCCCATGGCGTTGAGCCAATCGGTCATAGCGGTGTTGATCATGCCCATGATGGGGTTGATGCCGCACATGATCGCGCCCACCACGAGGATGCCGCCCAGCGGATAGATCAGCATGGGCCGGATGCCGTTGAGGCTGGCGGGGAGCTTTTCGGTGATCTTCTTGAGGAACTGGACCACATAGCCTGCCACGAAACCGGCCAGCAGAGCCGCCAGGAAGCCGCCGGAGATCCCGGTGGTCTCGCCATTGGCAAGGTCTGCAAAGTTGGTGCCGTTCATGGCCAGGACGCCGCCCGCAAAGCCGACGGCCAGACCCGGGCGGTCTGCAATGGACATGGCGATGAAACCGGCCAGGATGGGCAGCATGTAGCCG
>UMBK01002280.1_pt1 | contig 12199 bp, 12 predicted proteins | sample 1963941 | NCBI WGS metagenome assembly UMBK01 (sample SAMEA4835939, study PRJEB28245) | human gut metagenome | biome: gut microbiome; material: fecal sample | place: Denmark | collected 2008 | reverse complement strand
ACCGGTGTCCGCGATGGTGATCACATACTTTAACTGCGTCAGCGTCATAACACGTCTCCTTTCGGGTGGATCCGGGCCTGTTGTTTTCCCTTCCCGGCTCCTGATATGTCAAATTTTATCCACTGTGAGTCATTTTGTCAATCCGAACCGCCATTCCGCAAAGGCACACCGGCTCTGGTCGTTGCGGTCCGTGCGCTGCCGAGCCAAACTGCAACAATTTTTTCGTTAAAAAATAAATTTGCTTGACATTTTGAAACAAACTCCCTATAATTCAAAATAATCTTTAACCGCTTCACTGCAACTCGACAGAGCGTTGAACGGTTATCATGATAACAAGTTCCAGAGGAGGAATCAATTATGAAAAAAAGAGTTTTAAGTTTAAGCCTTGCACTTGCAATGGCGGCTTCTTTAACTGCCTGCGGAAGCTCATCTTCCACAACCGAGACAACTGCCGCTGCAGCAGCTGACGCGACAACAGCCGCTGCTGGCGCTTCCAGTGAAGCATCTTCCGACAAAGTATTCAAGATCGGCGGTATCGGCCCGGTCACAGGCGCGGCTGCTGTATATGGTCTCGCAGTTAAGAACGGCGCACAGATCGCTGTTGATGAGATCAACGCTGACGGCGGCATCAACGGATACCAGATCGAGTTTAATTTCCAGGATGACGAGCACGACGCCGAGAAATCCGTCAATGCCTACAACACATTAAAAGACTGGGGCATGCAGGTCCTCATGGGAACTGTAACCTCCGCTCCGTGTGTAGCTGTTGCAGATAAGACGAATGCTGACAATATGTTCCAGATCACACCGTCCGGCTCCTCTGTTGAGTGTGCGCAGAACCCGAACGTGTTCCGTGTATGCTTCTCCGATCCGGATCAGGGTGCTGCATCCGCAACTTACATTGCTGAGAACAAGCTTGCGGAAAAGATCGCAGTGATCTACGACAGCTCCGATGTATACTCCAGCGGTATCTACGAGAAATTCGCTGCTGAGGCTGCAAACCAGGGTCTTGAGATCGTGGACGCCGAGGCATTCACAGCTGATTCCAACAAGGACTTCTCCACACAGCTCCAGAAAGCAAAGGACGCAGGCGCTGACCTCGTATTCCTTCCGATCTACTACACAGAGGCATCCCTGATCCTCAAGCAGGCTGACACCATGGGCTACGCTCCGAAATTCTTCGGCTGCGACGGTATGGACGGTATCCTTCAGGTTGAGAACTTTGATACAAAGCTTGCTGAAGGTTTAATGCTCTTAACTCCGTTTGCTGCTGACGCTCAGGATGAGCTTACCCAGAAATTTGTAACTTCTTACAAAGAGAACTATGGCGAGACTCCGATCCAGTTCGCTGCTGACGCATATGACGCGATCTACGCGATCAAAGCTGCCATGGAAGAGGCTGACATCACACCGGAGACATCTGTAAGCGATACCTGCGATAAGATGAAAGAGGCTATGTTAAAGATCAAAGTCAATGGTCTTACCGGTGAAGACATGACATGGACAGAGGATGGCGAACCGCACAAGGCACCGAAGGCTGTCAAAGTCGTAGACGGCGCATATCAGGCGATGTAATCGATCATTTAAGAATGGCATCATGTTAAGAGGATTGTCGCTTCGGCAATCCTCTTGTTTCTTTCACGGTCCTGCGTTGTGATGTGCCTGAACTGTTCCCCGAAAAACTGGCCCACAGCTAATGAAAACATACCGAGGTGTAAAATTTATGACGGGTTTTATCAACTACTTAATCAATGGAATCAGCCTTGGCAGTGTCTACGCGATCATCGCGCTTGGATACACCATGGTCTATGGAATCGCGAAAATGTTAAACTTCGCCCATGGAGATATCATCATGGTCGGAAGCTACGTGGTCTTTATCACGACACACAGTATGGGAATGCCGGTCTTCTTAAGCGTTCTCCTTTCTGTCATCGTGTGTACCGTGCTCGGTATCGTCATTGAGCGTGTCGCCTACAAACCGCTGCGTGACGCTTCTCCGCTGTCCGTCCTGATCACGGCTATCGGCGTCAGCTACTTATTACAGAACGTCGCTCTCCTCTTATTCGGAGCCGACACAAAGTCCTTTACCTCTGTCGTAACGATCCCGGCTCTGAAGTTCGCGGACGGTGCCATCACAGTGACCGGTGAGACTCTCGTGACGATCGTTTCCTGTATCGTGATCATGATTGGACTTACCACCTTTATCAACAAGACGAAGGCCGGTCAGGCTATGCTCGCCGTATCGGAAGACCGCGGTGCCGCCACCCTGATGGGGGTAAACGTAAACGGAACCATCGCGCTCACATTTGCGATCGGCTCCGCCCTCGCTGCCGTGGCCGGTGTTTTACTCTGCTCCGCCTATCCGTCCCTGACTCCTTACACAGGATCCATGCCCGGCATCAAGGCCTTCGTGGCAGCCGTATTCGGCGGAATCGGTTCCATCCCCGGCGCGTTGATCGGCGGAATCCTTCTGGGAATCATTGAGATCCTGTCAAAAGCATATATTTCTTCCCAGCTCTCCGACGCGATCGTATTCTCCGTCCTGATCATCGTCCTCTTAGTACGTCCGACCGGAATCCTGGGCAAAAAACTGAACGAGAAAGTGTAGGTGATTCCCATGAAAAGTACAGCAAAAAAGAAACTCTTTATCAACAATATGATCACGCTCGGCATGGTCGTTGCTGCCTGGATCATCATGGAAGTGCTCATGGGCACCGGACATGTATCCAGCCTTTTAAAGGGACTCCTCGTTCCTTTCTGTATCTACGTGATCATGGCGGTTTCCTTAAACCTGACCGTCGGAATCCTCGGTGAGCTGAGCCTCGGACATGCAGGATTTATGTGTGTCGGTGCCTTCTCCGGCGCCCTCTTCTCCAAATGCATGAAGGGCGCGATCGATCCGACCGTAAGCCTTGTGATCGCCATCTTTGTCGGCGCTGCCGTTGCTGCCGTTTTCGGCATTCTGATCGGCATCCCGGTCCTGCGTCTGCGCGGTGACTATCTCGCCATCGTGACTCTTGCCTTCGGCGAGATCATCAAGAACCTTGTAAACGCCGTATTCCTCGGACGCGACGCTGACGGCTTCCACATCTCCTTCAAGGATTCCATGTCCTTAGGCTTAAAGGATGGCGGCGAAGTCCTCATCAAGGGTCCTCAGGGGATCACAGGGACCCCGCAGGCAGCCACCTTCACGATCGGCATCATTCTGGTCCTGATCACACTGATCATTGTCATGAACCTTGTAAATTCCAGAACCGGCCGCGCGATCATGTCCATCCGTGACAACCGCATCGCCGCTGAGTCCATCGGAATCAACATCACAAAATACAAGCTGCTGGCGTTCAGCATCTCCGCTGCTCTGGCAGGCGTTGCAGGCGTTCTCTATGCCCACAACCTTACGACACTTACTGCTCTCCCGAAGAACTTCGGCTACAACATGTCCATCATGATCCTTGTATACGTGGTTCTCGGCGGAATCGGAAGCATCCGTGGATCCGTGATCTCAACCGTTATCCTCTACCTGCTCCCGGAGCTTTTAAGAGGTTTAAACAACTACCGTATGCTGATCTACGCCATCGTCCTGATCCTCGCGATGCTCTTCAACTCCGCGCCGCAGTTCATCACGCTCCGCAAGCGGATCTTCGGCGGCTTAAAACCGCAGCATGCTGCCCATTCCGGAAAGGAGGAAGCTTAAAATGTCAGACATGTTAAATGTAAAAGGATTAAGCATCTCCTTCGGAGGCTTAAAGGCTGTCAACAATTTTGCCATCAACATTGAAAAAGGCCAGCTCTACGGTCTCATCGGACCGAACGGTGCCGGAAAGACCACGATCTTCAACCTTCTGACAGGTGTTTACAAGCCGGATACAGGAACGATCCTCTTAGACGGCCAGAACCTTACAGGAAAGTCCACTACCGACATCAACAAAGCCGGTATCGCCCGTACGTTCCAGAACATCCGCCTTTTTAAGGACCTCTCCGTTCTCGACAACGTAAAGGCCGGACTCCACAACCACCACACCTACTCCACTCTTGAGGGAATTCTCCGCCTTCCGCGGTATTACAAGGTGGAAAAAGAGATGGACGAGAAGGCCATGGAACTCTTAAAGGTATTCGGACTTGACGGAGAATGTGATTTCAAGGCCTCCAACCTTCCTTACGGAAAACAGAGAAAGCTCGAGATCGCCCGCGCCCTTGCGACGAAGCCGAAGCTTCTTCTTCTCGATGAGCCGGCTGCCGGCATGAACCCCAATGAGACCGCGGAGCTGATGGAGACGATCCGCTTCGTCCGCGACCATTTCGGAATGACGATCCTCTTAATCGAGCACGACATGAAGCTCGTCAGCGGTATCTGTGAGCGTCTTACCGTCTTAAACTTTGGTCAGGTCCTCTGCACAGGTCCTACTCAGGACGTCTTAAGCAATCCGGAAGTTATCAAAGCTTATCTCGGTGAATAGGAGGAGAACAATCATGGCAATGTTAGAAGTAAGAGATCTGGAAGTCTACTACGGCGTGATCCAGGCGTTAAAAGGAATCTCCTTCGATGTAAATCAGGGAGAGATCGTCGCTCTGATCGGTGCCAACGGTGCCGGAAAGACGACAACACTGCACACCGTGACGGGTCTTTTGAGCGCCCGTTCCGGACATATCATGTACGAAGGAACCGACATCACAAAGGTCCCTGGCTACAAGCTCGTCAGCATGGGAATCGCCCATGTTCCGGAGGGACGCCGCGTCTTCTCCACCCTCACCGTTCTCCAGAATCTGAAGCTCGGTGCCTACACAAGAAAAGATAAGGCAGAGATGGATGCGACGCTCAATATGATCTATCAGCGTTTCCCGCGTTTAAAGGAGCGTGTGAACCAGCCGGCCGGTACTCTCTCCGGCGGTGAGCAGCAGATGCTCGCCATGGGGCGCGCCCTCATGAGCCATCCGAAGCTCATCGTTCTCGACGAGCCGTCCATGGGGCTGTCTCCGATCTATGTAAATGAAGTCTTCGACATCATCCAGAGCATCAACCGCGACGGCGTGACGGTTCTCTTAGTCGAGCAGAACGCGAAAAAAGCGCTCTCCATCGCAAATCAGGCGTATGTACTGGAGACCGGTAAGATCGTTTTGAGCGGCGACGCGAAGCAGCTCATGAATGATGATAAGGTTAAGAAGGCTTATTTGAGTGAATAATCAGAAGTTACGGTCTGTGCCTGGCACGGACCGTATTCTTTTTCTTACAAATATGTGAATCCATGAAAATTATGTAACGTTTTGACGGATTTTATGGTATACTCTTAGCAGACAGCACTGAAACTGTGCAGAAAAAAGAAGAAAAATCATGTACAGGGGAGGAAGATATTATGAGCAAAGTCATTACAGTCAGCCGCGAGCTCGGCAGCGGAGGCCGCGAGGTCGGTCTTCGTCTCGCAAAAAAACTCGGCATTCCTTTTTACGATAAAGAACTCATCGCCATGGCGGCCGAGGACAGCAATATCTCGGAAGATCTTTTTCATGCGAACGATGAAGTGATCGCCGGTCAGAAACGGATCAACTACGATGATTATGCCACTGTGGATCCTTTCTCACCTGTATACGAAGTCCCGGTCTCCGACCAGCTCTTCGTGATCCAGTCGAAGATCATCCAGCGGCTTGCCGCAAACGGTCCCTGCGTGATCATTGGCAGATGCTCCGATGTGATCGTCGAGGATGCTTTCCGCATCTTTATCTGCTCCAGCTTCAAAAAGCGTGTGGAGCGGATCCAGGGGCTTGAGAAGGAGCCAGAGGATCTTAAAAAGCTTGAAAGCCGCATCCGCGCTGTGGACGCAAAGCGCCGGGATTACTACCAGTATTACAGCGGAAATGAGTGGGGCAAACCGAAGAACTATGACCTCTGCTTAAACAGCGGTACACTCGGAATCGAGCGGTGTGTGGAGATCATTGCGAATTCAGTCACTTTGGAATAGCAGGAATTCTCTTTATTGCATAAAAGCGTAAAACTTCAACTTATTGAATTTTTCTGTTGACAAATCCGCCCGACAGCGCTATGATAGCTTCAGCAGCCGGAGAGAATGAATCCGGCGGTAATCTTCAGAGAGGAGAACAGCAGATATGAAGAACCAGATGATGAATCTTTTTGCATCCTATTCTTTTTATTATTTTCCGGGCTATTATTACTGCGCGGACTGTTTCTGCTGCAAAAAACAACCCTCTCCGACCGAAGGTCTTTAGATCCTTCGGAAACGTAAAAGAAAATGCGGAGCCGGTGTTTGCGATTGCAGCAGACACCGGCTTTTTTGTTTCCGGATACCCTCAAACGTATGCATGAAGCAGTTCCTGTTTTCCGGCTACGGTACCAGCCGAATACAGGAATATCCATTTTCCAGAGCGTTTTTATAAAGCAAACCCAACCTAAACCTGTCATATAAAGGAGAATAAGATTATGATCATTATTTTAAAGAGAAATGCCAACAAAGAGAAAGTAGAGAATTTAAAGACAGAGCTTGTAAATCAGGGATTTAAGCTCCATCTCTCCGAAGGAACCGAGGCCTCCCTCATCGGTCTCATCGGTGACACAAGCCGGATCCATGAAGACTGGTTAAAGGCCAACGACGTCGTTGATGATGTCCGCAGGATCCGTGAGCCGTATAAGAAGGCAAACCGCTCCATGCACCCGGACGACACAGTCATCGATGTCTGCGGCAGAAAGATCGGTGGCGGCAGCTTTCAGGTCATCGCAGGCCCCTGCTCCATCGAGACAAAGGAACAGATCACAGAGGTTGCTGAGGACGTAAAGCGTTCCGGTGCAGCCTTCCTCCGCGGCGGTGCTTTCAAACCGAGAACTTCCCCGTACGCGTTCCAGGGTCTTCACGAGCAGGGTCTTGACCTTCTCTTAGAGGCAAAGAAAGCCACCGGTCTCCCGGTAGTCACAGAGATCATGAGCGCGGAGCATCTTCCGCTCTTTGACGACGTTGACATCATACAGGTCGGCGCAAGAAACATGCAGAACTTCGAGCTTTTGAAGGTCCTTGGAAAGATCGACAAGCCGATCCTCTTAAAACGCGGTCTTGCAAACTCCTTAGACGAGCTTCTGATGAGTGCGGAGTACATCATGGCAGGTGGAAATGAAAAAGTCATCCTCTGCGAACGCGGCATCCGCACCTTTGAGACTTCCTACAGAAATACCCTTGATATCTCCGCGATCCCGATGTTAAAGAAAAAGACCCATCTTCCGGTCATCGTCGACCCGAGCCATGCGGCAGGCATCCGCTTCATGGTGGAGCCGCTTGCCATGGCAGCTATCGCAGCCGGAGCCGATGGTCTCATGATCGAGGTCCACAATAACCCTGAGAAAGCCCTCTGCGACGGTGCCCAGTCCCTGACACCGGAAATGTTCGACCATCTGATGAAAAAAGTCGATAAAGCTGCAGATTTCTTCCACTCTCTCGGTTAATCGTTGTTCTTTTCCTGAATATGCAGTATAATATTTAAATCACACCGCAATGAAACGGCAGGTCGGCGCTGAAAATGCGCCGGCCTGCCGGACGGTTGCAGACTATTAAGATTCATGGAGGTTCACACGATGGTCAGAAACACTGAAACTGCTTTTGTTCCAAATCTGCGCGGAGGCGACGGAACGATCGAGATCCGTCATATCTTAAACAAGGATGAGCTCATGGGACACGCGTCCATGTACGCCCACGTGATCATCCCGGCCCACGCCAGCATCGGATTCCACCAGCATGTGGAAAACACCGAGCCGTACTACGTTCTCAAGGGAAAGGGAATCTTTGAGGACAACGATCACACCGAGACCGAGATCCACCCGGGCGATGTCTGTGTCATCGAGGTTGGCCAGAGCCACGCGATCAAAAATCCTTTTGATGAGCCGCTTGAGATCATGGCACTTGTGATCAATGAGCGTGGAAAAGAGATCTAAACCCGCGCGTCCCAGTCCATCCGAAGCAGGAACACGATAAAGATGATCGAACTCAGCGTCCACGTCAGCGGGTACGCTGAGGAGATCGTCCGGAAGACGGGAATGATCCGGATCGCGATCGTCACGTAGAGCACGCGGATACCGCACCAGCAGATCAGCATCGTAAACATCGGGACAATGGATTTTCCCACGCCGCGGAGTACTCCCGTCGCGCAGTTGGAAAACGCCAGCAGAAAGAAAAACAAGGCAACCGTTCTTCCGTGGATCGTTCCGAATTCGATCGCTTCCGGCACATCCACAAAGATCCGAAGCAGGATCGGAACCCAGATAAAAAGACAGATTCCTACAAGCTCCGCCATCGCCATTCCGAACGCCACACCCATCACGGAACCTTTCTTCGCGCGGTCCGCTTTCCCGGCACCGAGATTCTGGCTCACAAAGGTTGTCAGCGCCATGGACATGCTCATGATCGGAAGAAAGGCAATCCCCTCAAGCTTCGCGAAGGCCCCCTGTCCGGAGATTGCAAAAGCTCCGAAGGTATTGATGTTTGACTGGACCACAAGATTTCCGACACTGATCACGGAGTTCTGGAGTCCCGTCGGAAGTCCCTGTGTGATCACCTGACGGATCATGGAGCCGTTGAAGCGAAGCTCCTTAAAATGGATCGTCGCAGCCCCTCCATCCTTCACCATGCGGATCATGCATAATAAAACACTCAATCCCTGGGCGATCACCGTGGCAACAGCAGCGCCTGCGGCACTCCACTGAAATCCCGCCACAAAGATCAGATCTAGGATCATATTCACTATAGAAGAAAAGATCAGATAATACAGGGGATGGACACTGTCCCCCACTGCCCTCATGATGTTCATGCAGATATTGTACATGATGACGGTGGAGACACCGGCAAAATAGATTCCGAAGTACAGTCTCGCCTCCACCATCACGCTGTCCGGCGTGTTGAGCCAGCCGAGAAGGATCGGAACAAAAAACAAACCGATGAGCGTCGCGAAAACCGAGAACACGATTCCCAGAAGAAAGTTTGTGTGCACCGCGCACCGTAATTTTTCCTCATCCTGTGCCCCGAAGTATTTCGAGATCACGACACCGCCGCCCACAGCGATCCCGGCAAAAAACGTGATCACCGACATATTCACATTTGATGATAAGCTCACCGCCGCGAAGGCATCATTGCTCGCGAAATTTCCGACGACCCAGGCATCCGCCATATTGTAAAGCTGCTGTAAAAGCTGTCCTAAAAAGATCGGGATCATAAACCTGAAAAGTCCTCGTCCGATCGGACCTTCTGTCAGATTCCCATCCTTCTTCCCACTACCGGCTCCTGCCCTTTTCCGGACTAATCCCATGCCATTTCCTCCCTCAGTATCAGACCATTCGTCCTTCATATGCTTCAGGTATTGTCCGCATAGTACGGACTTTTGTCGTTTAAGTGACACATTGTAACTAAAATAATCGTATCATGTATGACCAGGGATGTCAAGTGACTGAACGGTCCCTGATCTTATGAAAACCAAAGGAGATTTTTCTTATGCCGCAGATCAAAAAAATCACTGATCTCACAGCGCCGGAACTCGATCTTTATTCCAGATATTCCGAGTCCCAGCTTTTCCATATCAATGAACTAAAACCGGGGATCTTCATCGCAGAAAGCCCAAATGTGATCGAACGCGCCCTCAATGCCGGGTATGAACCGCTCGCTGTCCTCATCGAAGAAAAACAGGCCGACGACCTGATCCCGAAGCTCTTTTTTGCTTACCCGGAGCTTCCTGTGTACACCGCAAAATTCGATCTCCTGACAAATCTCACCGGCTTTGCCTTAACCCGCGGCCTGCTCTGCGCCATGAAGCGAAAGATCCTGCCGTCTGTGGCGGAGATCTGTGAGGGAAAACACCGGATCGCTGTCCTTGAGAATGTCATGAATCCCACAAATATCGGGGCGATCTTCCGCTCTGCCGCGGCCCTTGGAATGGACGCGGTGCTCCTGACCTCCGGCTGCAGCGATCCCCTCTACCGGAGAGCTGCCAGAGTCAGCATGGGAACTGTCTTCCAGATCCCGTGGACCTTTTTTCCGAAAAACGCGGATCTCTCCTGCGGCGGACTTGAAACACTCCGATCTTTAGGATTTCAGACGGCTGCCATGGCACTGAAGGAAGATTCCGTTTCCATTGATGATCCGAAGCTTCTTGATGCCGAAAAACTCGCCGTGATCTTAGGCACCGAAGGGGACGGCCTCGCCTCCGCAACCATCGACGGGTGCGATCATACGGTCATGATCCCGATGGCCCATGGGGTAGATTCGCTGAATGTGGCGGCAGCCAGCGCAGTGGCATTCTGGGAGTTGACGAAAAACAGAAAGGATATGATATCATGAAAAAACACGCATTATTCTGCATGGTTCTTGCAGGTACTCTTATAGTCGGAGGATGCGGTCAAAAAGCTGCTGACTCCACCGCTGCCACCGCGCAGGTGACCGAAACGTCCGACTCCGCTCCGGCTGACAAACCGGACGGCGCTCCGGGAGAAAACTCCGATAAACCCGGAAATCCGCTGGATGGGGCTCAGGGAAGCCTGGATGGAAAACAGGCACCGCCGGACGGCGGAAACGGAGGTCCGGGAGGCCCGGGCGGACAGAACGCAGCTCCGACATCCTATACGGCAGCCTCAAGCTACTCCACCGATACCGAGGAGGATGGGAAGACCTACACCTCCACAGGAGCTGATGAGAGCGCAGTTCTCGTCACCGACGGCGCGAACGTCACCTTAAAAAATTTCACGATGGACCGCAATTCTGCTGACAGCACCGGAGGCGATAATTCCAGCTTTTACGGAACCGGTGCCGCAGCACTTGCCACCAACGGCAACCTGACACTGACCGGCGGCACCATCACTACCGATGCAAAAGGCGGTGCAGGTGTCTTCAGCTACGGCGACGGCAAAGTCACCGTATCCGACACCACCATCACCACAAAGCAGGATACCTCCGGCGGTATTCATGTGGCAGGCGGCGGCACACTCACTGCCTCCAACCTCACCGTTGAGACAAACGATTAATCCTCTGCGGCGATCCGGAGCGACCGCGGCGGCGGTACCATGACCGTCGATGGCGGTACCTACACCTCCAGGGGAACCGGCTCCCCGGCAGTCTACTGTACCGCCGACATTACCGTCAATAACGCGGCGCTTACTGCTGAAAACTCTGAGGCTGTCTGCATCGAGGGTCTGAACTCCCTCTCTCTCACAAACTGCTCTCTCTCTGGAAACATTCCGGAAAATGAACAGAATGACTGCGACTGGACCGTCATCCTCTATCAGAGCATGTCCGGTGACTCAGAAGTCGGCGAAAGCAAATTTTCCATGGACGGTGGCAGCCTGACCTCCTTAAACGGCGGCCTCTTTTATACGACAAACACGGAGAGTTCCTTCTATCTTAAGAATGTGGACATCACCTACTCCCCGTCCAATAACTTTTTCTTAAAATGCACAGGAAATGCCAACAAACGCGGCTGGGGCCAGTCCGGAAATAATGGTGCCGGCTGCACCTTTACCGCAGATTCCCAGGAAATGAGCGGCAACATCCTCTGGGACAGCATCAGCAATCTGGATCTGAAGCTCACAAACGGCACCATCTTGACAGGTTCCATCCTTCAGGACGAGACAAACGCCGGTGACGGCGGTAACGGAACCTGCAATGTCACGATCGACGCCCTCTCCGCCTGGACCGTAACCGGAAACAGCACCGTCACCTCCCTCACCTGTAACGGCTCCATCACAGGCGATGACGGCAAAAGCGTGACGATCGCCGGCACAGACGGCACTGTATTTGTGCAGGGTACTGGCAAATATACGATCACGACCGGTTCCTACAACGAGTAAATTTTAAACTTCGGCCTTCTGTTATTTTTTTAACAATTCCTTCCATTTTCGTTGTATCCACAACATACATTTTATTTTGGTTATGCTATACTAAGCCCATCGCATAGCAAACCAAGTAACTGTTCAGTACCTCACAGTTACATGCAAAAATCCATTCCGAATCGGCTTCGCCGATGGGATTTTTGCCTTCAAGCCTGTGTTTTATTACGGTCAGCGCAGCGAGTGCGCAGACCTACTGAACAGTTACCAAACCAGCACAATTTTGCAAATACAGGAGGTACCCCATATGACTCAGACCATCAACCCAAGAAAAGCAGCGATCATCGGCTGCGGCTTCGTTGGCTCCGCCACTGCCTTCACTCTTATGCAGAGCCGCCT
>UMBK01002406.1_pt1 | contig 12270 bp, 16 predicted proteins | sample 1963941 | NCBI WGS metagenome assembly UMBK01 (sample SAMEA4835939, study PRJEB28245) | human gut metagenome | biome: gut microbiome; material: fecal sample | place: Denmark | collected 2008 | reverse complement strand
ATCGTTGGCCATGCCGCTCACGGTGGCGGCGACTACGCTCCCGCAGTCCGGGGGAACGGCCCGGCCGACACCGACGGAACTGGCATACAACAGTCAGCGCCGCGGAGGTGTCACGATGAGCAAATTCTGCGACACGATCGAGATACACATCGCCAACGCCGACGGGAAGGGCTACAATCAGATCGAGGAGGAAGTCACTGCCGTACTGAAAAAAGTCTTGGACGAATATGAAGCATAAGTATAACATCGAGCACCTGCTGCAGTCGATCATCGGCTATAAGGGCCTGCCTTATCCGGGAGCCTTTTTCCCGAATCGTCCGGCCGGCAGCTACACCGGGGACAACTTCGACATCCCGACCTCTCCAGCTCCGCAGCAGGAGCTCGTGAAAGGTACGCGCCTGTACAAGAAGGATGCCCTGGGCAGGTGGTACTTCATGCCCGTATTCATCAGGCATCAGGACATACGGGGCGAGGATCACACCCTCGAGCTGGAGAACGCCGTGATCAGCATTACCGGAACCAAGAACATTGTGCGCACGCCCCTGGTAGGCCGCCGCGGGTCGGTCAAAGAGCTGATCAGCATCGGAGACTACAAAATCTCCGTCGCGGCCTTCATCAGGTCCGCAGACGGCAGTTATCCCGAGGCGCAGATTGCGCGCATGAAGGAACTTTACAATATCAACGAATCGGTCGAACTGATCTGCGTGCTGACGGACCTGCTGCTCGACGAGGACGACCGGGTCGTGATCACGGACATCCAGTACCCGCCGACGCCCGGTGTAGAGGATGGCCAGGCGGTGACGATCGAATGCGAAACGGATTCACCTTTTGAACTGATCCTGCAATAGCCATGTATCTACCGTGCAGTAAAATAACCATCGGAAGCAAGTATTTCGGCGGAGTGCATGACATCAAGATCAAGCGCTCGATCCATACGATCGGGGCCACGGCTTCGGTGAAGGTTCCGGTGACGGCGGTGCTCCGGCAGACTGGGACCCCTCCGGCCTACGTCGAGACTGCACAGGTGATCAAGGCGGGCGATCTGGTGGAAATCCAGCTCGGGTATGACGGACGCCTGTACACCGAATTTCGGGGTTATGTGAAGCAACTGAACTTGCAGACGCCCCTCGAGATCGTTTGCGAGGACGAGTTCTACACCACCCGCCGTCGGAATGTCACGATTCAGGGGAAGACCACGCTCGCGGCGGTCCTGAAAGCCTGCGGCCTGCAGGTGGGATATGCCGCGACGCTGACCCTCGAGGCGTTCCCTGCGGACAATAAGCCCGTGGCGTGGGTCCTGGGACAGTTGCAGACCAAGTACGGCCTGGCGGTATGGTTCGACCTCGAGGGGCGTGTCTACGCCTGCGAGCCTTACAAGGTCGTCGGCGATGCCGTGAAATACCGCCTGCGCTACAACGTGGTGAAGGACGACGATCTGAAATATCAGCGGGCCGAAGACGTGAAGCTGAAGATCAAGGCCGTGTGCATCTACAAGGACGGAACGAAGGTCGAGGCCGAGATCGGTCCGAAGGACGGGACGGAGAAGAAGCTGTACTTCTATGACGTGAAGGATCAGCAGGAACTGGCAGCCCTGGCGGCGGCAGAATTGAAGCGATACAGCTACGACGGTTATGCAGGCAGGATCACCGCCTTCCTGCAGCCCTATGCCGCCCCGTGCATGGTGGCCGAGATCGAGGACGAGGTCTACCACGAGCGGGACGGACGGTATTACATCGAAGGAGTAGAAACAACCTACGGGACGGGCGGAGCACGCCGGACCGTGGAAATAGGGATAAAAATATGAGCAGTGAGAAAGAGATACGCGAGGTCCGCATGATGTTATCAGAGCGGTTGCGCAATGCGGCAAAGGCGGCCATGTACGGCACGGTCAAAAGTGTCGACGAGAACGCCAGGACGTGCGACGTGCAGATCGGCGGCATTGTTTACGAAGGGGTGCTGCTGTACTCCGTCGAGAAGGAGAACCTGCGCGGGAGGGTGCTGATCCCCAAGAGGGAGAGCGCGGTGATCGTCGCCCGGATCGACGCGAGCGACCGCTTGTATGTGGCGTTGTTCTCCGAGATCGACAAGGTGGTCTTCACCCTCGGGGATCAGGTGACCATGACCTGCGACGGGGAGCGGATCGAGGCCTCGGCCCCGAAGATCGTCCTGAACGGCGGCGAGCTGGGCGGACTGATCAATATCGAGCCGCTCACCCGCAAGATCAACGACCTGATCGAGGCCTTCAACACGCATACGCACACCATTCCCTCGGGAGCGGTGGCCGTGACCGGAAGCGCATCGGCGCAGAACAACCCCAAGCCCGTAGAGGTTCCCGCCCCGGCATCGAAGCACGACAAGGTCCGGCGCGGGGATTATGAGGACACCAACGTAACGCACTGATACGATGATCGACATTTTACAGACTTCGACGGGAGACGTGGAGCTGTCCGACGATCTGATCCGGACCGAGGCGACGGAACAGCACAAGCGGGACCTGCTGCTGGCAAGCCAGGGCGATTTCAAGGAGGCGCCCACCGTCGGCGTCGACTGTGTATCGTTCCTGCATGACACCGATCCGGCGGACTTCCTCCGAACCGTGCGCAAGCAGTGCGAGCGCGACGGAATGCGGGTCGATGCCGTGGACTACGCTACGGATGGAACATTGACGATAAGCGCAGAGTATGACGACAGCAACAGTTAAGGCCCGGCAGACGGTCTACGACATCGCCCTCGAGCAGTATGGAACCTGCGAGGCCGTGGGCGAAATCCTTGCCCTGAATCCGCAGATCACCAACGATCCGGAAGCCCTCGTGCAGCTGGGGATCGACAGCATCGGCGAAACGGGGTTTTACCTGGACGTGGCCGTCACGCCGGGAACGCAGCTGCGCATCGACGACGAAAGCGGCCTGATGCGCAAGAACACGCTCAAAGAGTTGGGAAACGACATAACAACCTACCGATATGGCCAGAACGATTAACGACATACAGCAGTCGATCATCACCGACCTGCAGACCTATTTCCCGAAGCTCTCGACCTCGAAGGTCGCCGAGTGGCGGCTGTGGACCTATGTGGTCGCAGCGGCGATCCACGCCTTTGAAATAATTCTCGATCTGTTCCGTCAGGAGGTTGACGAGCTGACGGCCAAGATCACTCCGGGCACCAAATTGTGGTATGCCGAAATGTGCTACCGTTTTCAGAACGGACATACACTGGTATTCGACAAGAACACGGCGCAGTTCTACTACGAGCAGGACGACCCCGACAGCCGGATCGTGAAGGTCGTGGCCGTGAACGAGGTCTACAAGATGATTTCGATCCGCGTGGCCAAAACCGACGGAGAGGGCCGGATCATCCCTCTGGACGACAGCGAACGCCGCAACCTGGCCGACTACATCGACACGATCCACACGACGGGTATTCCTACGACGATCGTAAGCACGACTGCCGATACGATCCGCTACAACCTGGAGGTGTACTATGATCCGGCGGTCCCCTCGAGTGTCGTGCGTGAGCAGGTCGGACAGGCTCTCGAGACGTTCAAGACCTCGCTGTCATTCGATGCCGTATTCTATGCCCAGCGGCTCGTAGACGCCGTCATGCACGCCGAAGGTGTCGTGACGGTAAAGGTCGTAAGGCTCGAGCATAAGACCAGCGCCGGGGCGGACTTCGCCCCCGTCGATGTGTTGGCCGAACTGGCCGCAGGGTATTTCGAGTACGCAGCCGAGGGGAACACGCTGACCCTGACATCTACCAAATCGCTATGAGGAACTATAAGATAGACTTCCGGAACCAGGTGCGGCAGCTCCTGCCGGAACACAAGCGTCAACCCGTCCGTCTGCGGATTCTGCGGGCCTTTGTAAAGCCGCTGGCGGACCTGTTCGCCGCCTTCAGCCTGTGGCGCTACGAAACCCGTAACCTGCTCAACGTGACCAATCAGGAAGGAGTGCTCGAACAGTTCCTGCGCAACAAATACGGAGCGGCGGACATCACGATCGAATCCTACCGTGAAACGGGGTTTGCGGTCGGGATACGCTCCGAAGGTGTGGGCGTGGCAGTCCCCGTGGGACTGAACAGGGGCGAAGGTACTCCGGCGGTAGTATCGCTCCGGGGAGAGAACCGCGAGCAGTTCGGGGATGTGGACTTCATCGTCCATATTCCGGCAGGTGTCGATGCCGAACAGATACGGGCCGACATCGAGAAATACAGGGCTGCTTTAACAACGTATAAAATAGACCAAAGATGAAAAGACAAACACAAGTGCTCGGCGTCCGTAACTGGTACGGCGATGCGTTCGTATCACTCCAGGAGGAGCCGCTGAAGGTGATCGACGGCTTCTTCTCCCAGTTCGGGGCTTTTGTCCTTTCCGGATGCGAGGTGAAGGCAAACGGCAGCAAGTACGACATAGCGCCAGGTCTGGTCGTGCTCGAAGGGCCCGGGGCCGACAATGCGACGGTCAAGGTCGTCGTGCCCTTTGCCGGGATTACTGCGACAGCCCTGCCCGTCTACCTCACACTGGGCTGCGAAACCGAAACGGATGTCTACAACGACGGCAACGTCAAGCCCATCGCCCACATCTACAAGGCTGTGGCAACAACCGTAAAACCTGCGGGCAACTATGTGCAGATCACCCGGGACGGCGGCGTGCGGTTCATCGACGCGATTCAGGATGCTACACATCGGCTTATCACTGATAACGAGCGTAATAAATGGAACAGCAAGGCAGATCAAACCGATGTCGCAGGCGTATTTAAGTATGACTATATCGTTGACAGCGTTGCGAAACTCTCCGCGTTGGCCAATAATCCCAACGCCCATCATGTCCTAATCAAGAGCGGCACATGGACTGTGAATGCTCCGATCGGAATACATGCCAACTGCAATACGATCACCGGGGAACCGGGGAGTAAAATTGTCGTCAGTAATCCCACCGGCGCAGGAACGTCTTTGGCTCCAATCGCCGCTTTATACATGATCGAGCGAGGTAATAACACCAAATTGATTAACGTGACGGCAGAAATAGAATCATCCTCGGCCCAAATGTATTTTACGGTCTTCAACGGGTTTGGAAGCTTGGAACGATGCGTAGCAATCAACAATCCGTCGTTTAATGGAAACGGTACCATAAAATGTTCCGGATATGCAAATTGTTCGCACCTGATTGACTGCGAGGCGCTCTGCCGCGCAAAATGTACCAGTGGGAACTTGGACAAGACAGTCTGCGGATTTGACTCCTGTGAAAATTTAACCCGGTGCCGGACATCTGTAAGTGGCGACAGTTATTCTGGGGCAATTAGTTATATGCGTGCGAAGGGGTTTTATTATTGCAAATTCCTGACAAACTGCGAGGCAACAGTCGCAAACACACAATACAATGGACATGTGGCAGCATTTGACCACTGTGATTACCTGAATAGTTGCAAAGGCACGGCATCCGGTGCCGGGACAGGATATGGCGCAAGGTTGGCATTCGATTACTGCGAATATATGGCGAATTGTCAGGGCGAATCATCCGGCAACGCAAACGGCACCGATAGCGGCGTTCCTTTTCGCAACTGCAACAACATAGCGCAGTGCCGCAGTATCGCAAACTGTACGGGAGCGCCTGGTTTCTACCAGTGTTATTATATGACCTATTGCACCTCGACAAAAAACTTTGACCTTTGTTTCGCCGGAGCCAAAGACAACAGTACATATGCAGCGGCTGATACTTTAAATGGTGGCTGGAACCGCATTTTAGCATGAAGCAGATAGAAAATGATACAATCCCGTTCGGGACTTTCGTCGCATTCAATTATTTCGGCCTGGTGTTCGTGAAGCGTCTGTTGTTGCCTGATGAACGGAACCACGAAGCCATACACACCCGGCAGCAGATCGAGTGGCTGATCCTCTACGCGACGGCGCTCCTGGTGCTGATTCCTGCCTGCGGATTATCCTGGCGGTGGCTCTGTACTGTGCCGATCTGTTACCATGTCGTCCTGTACTGCACCCTTTGGGCCCTCGAATGGTTGCTGCCGCCATACGACACGGCATACCGAGACATAGCCCTTGAGCGGGAGTGTTACGACAACCAGGCCGATCAGATGTATCTGAAACGCCGCAAATGGTTCGCATGGGTTAAATACCTGTTTAAACGACCTGTAAAATGATACCGAAATTACCGATATATGCCAAAGGCGACAGCATTGGGATTGCTGTATATCCGACGGGAGTTTCTCTCGAAGAGGTGGAGATCGACATGTTGGTTTACACGACCGGGAACGGGCCGAGAATTTACGGATCGACGCAAGGCAGCGGGCTGCCGATCGTCAAAGGAACCGATCGGGCTGTGTTCAATATCCCATCCTCGGAAACCGGAAAACTCGATGCGGGTATCGCAACGCTCGAAACGACCTATACTGTAAAGGCGTCAGGTTATAAAAAAACATTGACCAACCGATTGCTTATACTTACAGATACAAAAATAATGGATTTTTATGGATGATAAACTAACCCATATTATCCTGACAGATCATGCTTTGCGTTATGGACTGGACGGAAAGTCGGCCTATGAGATCGCACAGAAGTATGGTTATGAGGGAACCGAACAGGAATATGCAGAAGGACCTGTCATCGCAAAAGACAAAGCTAATAAGGCTGCTGATAGTGCGGATAAGGCTGCTGAACGTGCAAATAAATCAGCCTCAAACGCCGACCAGCAGGCTGCGCGTGCGAAATCTCTGGCCGACCACCCTCCGAAGATCGTGGATGTCGGGGGTCTCAAATACTGGGCTTTTTGGGACGAGGCGACCAAAGGCTACGTAACCTCGGAATACCGGGCCGAGGGCGGCGCTATCATGCCTGTATTCTGGGTTGATCCTGCGACACTCAAACTCTACGTGACCTATCAGAACGGTTACGAAGGAGCGAAATTCAAACTTGAAAACGGAAAATTGTACACCATTAAAACAGTAAACCAATGACAGAAATAACCGAACTTTTAGGCTCGACAGGTGTCGTCCCCGCGGGCGACTATTCCCCGGAAAAGACATACGATTTTCTCAACATGGTCTACGCGGCGCCATCGGTGTACGTCTCCCGGAAAGGCGACAACACGGGCCATCCCGTGACGGACACGGACTGGTGGATGCTCTCGATCGACGGTTCGAAGAACCCCGAGGCTGTCAAAGCCGCCCTCGACGCTGCTGCCAAAGCTCTCGAAGCCGCCGCAGCGGCCGCACCCGTTGTGGTCGAGGTCGAAGGTGCGGATGTCACGATCAACGTCGAAGGCAATCACAAATACATCTGCGGGGAGCTGACCTCGCTCAAGATCGGGACCGTGGAAAAATCGGCCCGGACTTCGGCGATCTTCTTCACATCGGGAAACGTTGCCACGGAACTCACCTGGTCGGATGACCTCGTGGACATCATCGGCTACAAGACCCCGGCGCCGAATCGAGCCTACGAGATCAATATCGAGGAACTCCGCGCAATCATCGAGTAGCCATGGACCGCAGACGAAGTTTGTTGAAGATCGCCGCGCTGCGCAGCGAGCGCGAGCAGCAGGCGGGGGTAAATTGCACGAAAGGGTATCTCCAATCACAGGACGCCGGACTGCTATTCGACGGCCCGCGAACTCTTGAGTGTTTTTTCAAGTACATCCCCAGCGATAAAACACAAGTGATAGCCGGGTTTGGCATTTCCATGATTGAAATTCAAACCCTGACGACAAATCATCTTCGCGTCTATTGCGGGGGTGGAAACGCGACAGTAGACATTGTTCCAGGGGATAGCTATCTTGTTGATGTTGCCTATGACGGTACTACGGCGATATGCTATCTGAATGGGACAGAAGTCGCACGTTTCCCGGTTACGGGATACAAGATCACTGATTTATTCAGGACCGGCAGCAATACATATATCCCCCAAGGCTCGCTCGTATTTTGCCGCCACTACAACTACGCCCTTTCCGCGGAAGAAGTAGCGGCCCTCTATAACGAGGGCGATCCCGCGGGGTATATCGTACCCAAGTCGCGCAGGTTACAGGCTACCCCGTATATACGTCTAATGGCTCCTATGACGACCGATGGTTGGTCGTCATATAATGCGCAATCTATTCCTCCAACTATTGTAGACGGCGCTTTAGCTGTGACATATCCAACAGAGACTGGGCAGGGATATACTAATGGAATATGGCGGCGGCTTTCTGTGAATGTAGAAAATGAATGCTATTTTTTACTGAAATTCAAAGCTAAAGCAGACGATGACAACACCCGTATCGCTTCTTTCGTCGGAGTGGGATCCGGGATGACGTATTACAGGCATGATGTCATTGCATCAACATCGTTCACTGAATATCATGCAGTTTTTAAGAACACGAGAGGAGTGCCTATGACCTGTGTCGGATTCTACCCTATTTTCAACACTTCCGGAAATGGTAAATTCTATATCAAAGATGCTAGCGTCACCTCCATAGGGCTCATCGCCGAGTACCTGCCGCAGAACCTTGTGGGATCACCGCACGGTGATCCTGTTGAAATCATCGGTGAGAATTCCCATACATGGACAGGTGTCGACGACCCCGCGTATTCGTATGCTGTAAGGTGTTCGAGATATTTCAAAATCAGCGAAGTATATAAAATGCGTGTCACCATATCCGACTATGAAGCCGGAGGAGCCCCGTTTTTCAAAATATCCACGGCTGACACCGTCATTTTGTCCGGTTTTAACGGTGACGGGACTTACGAATTATATCTTCAAGTAAAGGGTACTCCTTACCAATCCGTTTTTGTATATGCCGGACCTACTGCTACCGACAGACGCATGACGATTACCGTAGATAGCATCGAGGCGGTTACCGATGTCGCCTTGTCCTGGCTCGACAGCGCCAGAAAGCTCCCGCTGAACGACGAATATCTGCCGCCGCTATTGCAAAGTGACGGAGGATATGATTTGACTGCGTCCGGAACGTCAGAAATAATCATCAAATAACGAACTATGAACAACTACGCAAAACTGATCGACGGGCGCCTGAAGTACGCCCCCAATTCAATCCGGACCGCCGAAGGGCTGGTCTGCAATCCCAGGCCGGACAAACTGATCCCCCTCGGATACAAAGAGGTGGTCTGCGACGAGCATCCGGAACCGTCCGACCCACCGAAGCATTACCGGAAGACATACACCGAGGAGGCCGACCGTATCCGGGTCGGCTGGGAGGAATACACGCCCGAACCGGAGCCGCAGCCCGATCCCGAACAGTTGCGGGAAATGGCCTACCGGGCCGAAGCGGATCAATATCTGATGGCCTACGAGGGTTATCTGGCCGAGGGCAAGATACTCGAAGCCGACGAGCAGAAGGCACTCTATCTTGCCAAGAAGGCCGAGATCAGGGAGCGATTCCCGGATAAGTAACCTGTCGGTCGAACTCTCAAAATACCGCAAATATATGAAAAGACTTATCAATAAACTCGTCGGATGGCTCAACGCCATTGCCAAGGACAAATACCAGCACTTCGCAGTCGGGGCGGTCATCGCCTCCGCGGCGTTGATCGTGGCCGTGCCGTTGGGCGCCTGGTGGCGGTGGTTGCCTTTGCTGGTGTCGATGATCGCCGTCTTGACGGCCGCCGTTGTCAAGGAGCGCAAGATCGACCCGAAAGCCGACATGCAGGACATTCTATGGACGCTCGCAGGAGGAGGTATGGTGTGGCTGGCAATCTTGGCTGCTATTATTTTTGGATAAAAATACCCCAAGTTACTACAATTATAAATAGAGATAGGGGGTAATCCAAATTTAAGGGACGTTTAAGCATGTTTTAAATGTCCCTTAAATTTTGCTTTTTTGTCGATATTTCAAGATCGGAGGTTGAAATCCGATTATTTTAAAGTGGAATTTTCGAAATGCCGATTATAATGTGCGCCAGCATCTTCGGCCCGATCGAGCAGACGGACATCGTCCAGCGCCGCAGCAAGGGGCTGACGACCACCTTCTACGTCTGCTGTTCGTCGGGATTCCCGAACACCTACACCTCGTCGGCGCCGGCCGAGGCGACCTATTTGAGCTGGTACGCCGCCGCCGAGGATTACGACGGATTCCTGCGCTGGGCCTACAACTCGTGGGTCGAGGACCCGATCCGCGACTCGCGGTTCCGGAAATGGGCCGCCGGCGACACCTACCTCGTCTATCCCGAAGGCCGCTCGTCGATCCGTTTCGAACGCCTCGTCGAAGGCATCCAGGACTGGGAGAAAATCCGGTCGCTGAAAACGGAATTCAGCGGCGACGACGCGAAACTGCAAACCCTCCACGACCTGCTGAAGCCGTTCCGTTCGCCGGTCGCCTTCGACGGTTGGGAGCAGACCCTGCGCAATGCCCGCGCGACGCTGAACACGCTCTGATCCGCCGGACGGTCCGCAATACGGCATAAAAAGAGGTCCCGACAACCCGATTTTCAGACAGGTTGCCGGGACTTTTCGTGCATTCTTGCGAAAAAATCGTTATTTTTGTCCGATTTAACTCATAAACCCCAAACGATGACTCTCAACGAATACCAGCAGCACGCCCTCGAAACGGCGATCTACCCCGACGACCGCCGCATCATCTACCCCACGCTCGGACTTACGGGCGAAGCGGGCGAAGTGGCCGACAAGGTCAAAAAAGTGATCCGCGACGCCCACGAGGAGTTCACCCCCGAGAAGAAACTCGAAATCGTCAAGGAGATCGGCGACGTCATGTGGTACTGCGCCACCCTCGCCCGCGACCTGGGCTACGAACTGGACGACGTGGCGCAGATGAATGTCGACAAACTCCGCTCGCGCATGCAGCGCAACCACCTGACGGGCAGCGGCGACAACCGCTAATCGTTCGGCAAAACCGAACGATTGCAATTCAGAATTCAGAATTCAAAATTCATAATCATACATGGAACCCGAAAAAATCCAAACTTCGCTGCCCGAAAACGCCTACCGCGAACTCAAGCCGGGCGAAGAGTACACGCCCGTGATGCCGGCTTCGTCCAACCCGAAGGAGGTGACGCCCTACTCGGTCACGATGGGCGTCGTCATGGCCGTCGTCTTCTCGGCCGCCGCGGCCTTCCTCGGCCTCAAGGTCGGGCAGGTCTTCGAAGCGGCCATCCCGATCGCCATCATCGCCGTGGGCATGGGCTCGGTGCTGGGCAAAAAGAACATGCTGGGGCAGAACGTCATCATCCAGTCGATCGGCGCCTCGTCAGGCGTGATCGTCGCCGGAGCCATCTTCACCCTCCCGGCGCTCTACATCCTGGGCCTCGACGCCGCTTTCTGGCAGGTGTTCCTCTCGTCGCTGTTCGGCGGCCTGCTGGGCATCGTCCTGCTGATTCCCTTCCGCAAATACTTCGTCAAGGAGATGCACGGCAAATATCCCTTCCCCGAGGCCACGGCGACCACCGAGGTCCTCGTTTCGGGCGAGAAGGGCGGCTCGCAGGCCAAACTGCTGGCCGTCGCGGGACTCGTGGGCGGATTGTACGACTTCGTCGTCGGTACGTTCGGACTGTGGACCGAGTCGGTCTCGACGCGCATCTGCGAATGGGGCGCTGTCGCCGCCGACAAGTTCAAGGTGGTCTTCGGGCTGAACACCTCGGCCGCCGTGCTGGGTCTGGGGTATATCATCGGCCTGAAATACGCCATGATCATCACCGCCGGCTCGTGCCTCGTCTGGTTCGTGATCGTCCCGGTGGTCGGCTCGCTGGCTGAAGCGGTCGATCCCGCCGCGATGCTCTCGCTGCTGGGCGTCACGCGCGCCGACATCGTCGCCGACCCGCAGTCGATCTTCACCGCCGAAAACCTCTTCGCCTTCATCGGCAAGCCGATCGGCATCGGCGGCATCGCCATGGCGGGCATCATCGGCATCATCCGCCAGTCGAAGATCATCCGCCAGGCCGTAGGCCTCGCGGTCTCGGAGTTCGGAGGCGGCAAAAGCGCCGCAGCAGCCCCCGAGCGCACGCAGCGCGACATCTCGATGAAGCGCATCCTCACCATCCTGATCGCCACGCTCATTTCGGTATTCGTCTTCTTTCACTTCGGGCTACTCGACGGCTGGGTGCAGTCCGTCACGGCCATTCTGATCGTCTTCATCATCGCGTTCCTCTTCACGACCGTCGCGGCCAACGCCATCGCCATCGTGGGAACGAACCCCGTCTCGGGCATGACGCTGATGACGCTGATCCTCTCGTCGCTGGTGCTGGTGAGCGTGGGGCTGAGCGGCACGACGGGCATGACCGCCGCGCTGGTGATCGGCGGCGTGGTCTGCACGGCCCTGTCGA
>UMBK01030825.1_pt1 | contig 12515 bp, 8 predicted proteins | sample 1963941 | NCBI WGS metagenome assembly UMBK01 (sample SAMEA4835939, study PRJEB28245) | human gut metagenome | biome: gut microbiome; material: fecal sample | place: Denmark | collected 2008 | reverse complement strand
CCGGCGTGATCACCAGCCTGCTGTTCCGCGGCTTCTCCAAGGCTCTGGAGGGCAAGAAAGAGGCCGATGTGGCCGATATCGTCGCCGCCCTGAAAAAGGGCGTCGAGGGTGCCTACAAGGCCGTCATGAAGCCCACCGAGGGCACCATCCTCACCGTGGCCCGCGTCGCCAGCGAGGAGGCTGCCGCCTCCGATGCCGCCGACCTCCCCGCCCTGTGGGACGTGGTACTGAGCGCCGGCCAGAAAGCGCTGGAGGACACCCCCAACCTGCTGCCCGTGCTGAAGAAAGCCGGCGTTGTGGATGCAGGCGGCCAGGGCATCATGATCATCTTTGAGGGCATGGGAAAGGTTTTCCACGGCGAGGCCATCGTTGAGGGTGGCGAGCCCGCTCCCAACAAGGCCAAGCTCTCTACCGAGAACGCCGGCAAGGGCGTCTTCACCGATGACCTGATGAAAGTGGAGGACATCAAGAACGGCTACTGCACCCAGTTCCTCATCAACAAGAACGAGGGCGTCAGCGCCGCCAAGATGCGTGCCTTTGCCGAGTCCAACGGCGACAGCGTCGTCTGCATCGAGGACGATGACGTCATCAACCTGCATGTTCATACGGCTGATCCCGGCAAGATCCTGAGCGAGGCCATCAAGTACGGCTACCTGACCAACTTCAAGATCGAGAACATGCACGAGCAGTTCCTGGCCCGTCAGCGTCAGGGCAAGAGCCTGGAAAAGCAGGCCTCTGCCGAGAAAAAGTCCGACCCCACCAGCCAGTTCATCTATGCCGCGGTGGATCCCAGCCGTGACTATGGCTTTGTGGCCGTTGCCGCCGGTGAGGGCCTGAAAGCCGTCTTCACGGATCTGGCAGCCGACGCTGTCGTTTCCGGCGGCCAGACCATGAACCCCGCCACCGAGGACATCCTGGCTGCCATCCAGAGCGTGCCTGCCAAGACCGTTTTCGTCCTGCCCAACAACAAGAACATCATTATGGCTGCCGAGCAGGCCCAGAAGCTGGCTGACCGTCAGGTCGTGGTCCTGCCCACCCGCACCGTGCCCATGGGCATCACCGCTCTGCTCAACTTTGACCCCTCTGCCAACACCGAGACCAACACCATCAATATGATGGCTGCTGCCGACAAGGTCTCCACCGGCCTCATCACCTACGCCGCCCGCGACAGCGAGTACGACGGCAAGCGGATCAAGAAAGGCGAGATCATGGCTCTGGAGAACGGCAAGATCGTCTCCACTTCCAACGACCTCGCCAAGGCCACCTATCGTCTGGCACGCGGCATGTGCAAGAAAGATTCCAGCTTCGTCACCATCATCTCCGGCTGCGACGTCTCCGACGAGGAAGCCGAGAAAGTGACCGAGCTGGTCAAGGCCAAGTGCCCCAACCATGTGGAAGTCAGCCACATCCGCGGCGGCCAGCCTGTCTATTATTATATGATCAGCGTGGAGTAATCCTCCGTTGCATTGCAAAATCCCCGGTACAGAGTTTCCTGTACCGGGGATTTTTGTTGCATTTAGAAGAAACTCACCTGACTGCTCTCCGGCAGGTCACCCAGAGCGCCGACCTGGCGCAGGCGGTCCAGGATGGCACTGGACACACCGGAAGCCTGCTGCAGCTCTTCCATGGAGAGGTACTCCTCCCCGTGGATGGTGGAACGCTCCAGCGCATCGGCTGCCGCGCCGCCCAGGCCTTTCAGCGACGAGAACGGCAGACGGACCTTGCCGTCCTCCACGATATAGCGGGAGCCCCGGCTCTTGCCCAGCTCAATGGGCAAAAACTCGTAGCCGCGCACCAGCATCTCGTTGACCAGCTGCAGGCTGACCAGCACGTCTTCGTCCTTGGCGTTCTTCTCCTCTTTCAGGCGGCGCTTCACCTCGTTCATGTGGGCGCGGGCCACGGCCGCGCCACCCACAGCGGCCTCGTAGTCGATATCATCACCACGGACGGTGAAATAGACCGCATAGAACGCCTGCGGGTGGTAGATTTTGAACCACATCAGCCGGATGGCCGACATCAGGTAGGCCACCGCGTGGGCCTTGGGGAACATATACTTGATCTTGCGGCAGCTCTCAATATACCAGTCCGGCACATCGTGCTCCCGCATGGCTTCTTCCCAGCCATCTTTAAAACCGCCCTTGGCCACCTTGCCCTTACGGACAGCCTCCATGATGTCGAACGCCATCTTGGGCTCCAGCCCCTTGCGGAGCAGGTAGAGCATGATGCTGTCACGGCAGCCAATGACCTCTGCAATGGTGCAGGTTCCGTTCCGGATCAGCTCATCGGCGTTGCCCGTCCAGACGTCGGTACCGTGGGACAGGCCCGAGATCTGGATCAGCTCGGAGAAGTTCTTGGGCCGTGCCTCCACCAGCATTCCGCGGACAAAGTTGGTGCCCATCTCCGGGATGCCGAACGTACCGGTCTGGCTGTCGATCTGCTCCGGCGTCACGCCCAGCGCCTCCGGGCTGGTCAGCAGGCTGTAGACCTTGGGGTCGTTCATGGGGATGGAGTCCACCGGGATGCCCGTATATTCCTCAAAATATTTGTAGAACGTGGGCATATCGTGGCCCAGCTCGTCCAGCTTGAGCAGCGTGTCGTGCAGATACTTGAATTCAAAGTGGGTGGTCAGCAGGCCGCCCGCCACGTCGTCTGCCGGGTGCTGGATGGGACAAAAATCGTAAATTTCGTAGGTGTCCGGCACAACGACCATGCCGCCGGGGTGCTGGCCCGTGGTGCGCTTGACGCCCGTGCAGCCCAGCGTGAGGCGGTTTTCCTCGGCGTGGTTCACGGTCTTTCCCCGCTCTTCCAGATACTTGCGGACATAGCCGTAAGCGGTTTTATCCTGGATACCGGAAACGGTGCCCGCCTTGAACACGTTGGCCTTGCCGAACAGCTCTTCCGTGTAGCGGTGGACATTGGACTGGTATTCGCCCGAGAAGTTCAGGTCGATATCGGGCTCTTTGTCGCCGTAGAAGCCCAGGAACGTCTCAAACGGGATATCATGGCCGTCCACCAGCATCCGGGTACCGCAGTGGGGGCAGTTCTTGTCCGGCAGGTCAAAGCCGTCGTCCACGCTGCCGTCGGTGATGAACTCACTGTGCTTGCACTTGGGGCAGCGGTAATGGGGCGGAAGGCTGTTGACCTCCGAAATGCCGGAGAAGTGGGCCACAGCCGAGGAGCCGACGGAACCACGGCTGCCCACCTGATAGCCGCCTGCGTTGGAGTAGGCCACCAACTTGACCGCGATGACGTACAGCACCGCGTAGCCGTGGCCGCAGATGGAGTCCAGCTCCTTTTGGAGCCGCTTTTCCACGATCTCCGGCAGCGGATCACCGTAATCCTCCTTGGCCCGCTTCCAGGTGGCGTCGCGCAGCTGCTGCTCCGCGCCCTCGATGCTGGGCGGATAGGTGCCCCGCGGGATGGCCCGGACGGTATTGTCGATGCTGGCCGCCACCTTGCGGGGATTGGTGACCACGATCTCGTAGGCTTTCTCTTTGGGCAGATAGTAGAACTGCTTGAGCATGTCCTCCGTGGTGCGGTAGAACAGCGGCGGCTGGTTGTCAGCGTCTTTAAAGCCGTTGCCCGCCTGCAGCACCGAGCGGTAAATGGCATCCTCCGGCTCGGTAAAGTGGACGTCACCCGTGGCGATGACCGGCTTGTGGAGGTCTTCGCCCAACTGGATGACGGTGCGGTTGAAGTCCTTGATGACTTCTTCGCTCTCCACCTTGCCCTCCCGGACCATATAGGCATTGTTGCCCAGAGGCTGCACTTCCAGGATGTCGTAGTAGGACGCGATCTTCTTCAGTTCCTCGTAGGAGCGGCCTTCCACAATGGCGCGGTAGAGCTCGCCTGCCTCGCAGGCCGAGGTCAAAATCAGGCCGTCACGGTACTTGTTCAGCAGGCTGCGGGGCACACGGGGCTTTTTGAAGAAGTAGTTGACGTGGGCCTCGCTGACGATCTTATACAGATTTTTCAGGCCCATTTGGTTGCGTACCAGAATGATGAGGTGGTAGTATTTTTTCTTCAGCACCTCACGGTTGCCGCCCAGGCCCGTGTTGATCTCGCTGGCCTTGGCCACCTGCTTTTCTTCCAGGTCTTTGAGCATCACGCAGAAGATGCGGCCCAGGGCCCCGGCATCCTCGCAGGCACGGTGCGCCTCGTAGGCAGGCAGCTCCAGATGCTTGTTGATGGTGCCCTGCTTGTAGTTGTGCAAGCCCGGGTACATGGCCTGTGCCATGGTCAAGGTGTCGATATAGGTCGGTTCAAACTCGATGCCGCTCCGCTTGGCCGCTGCCCGCAAAAAGCGGATATCAAAGGAGTGGGCGTTGTGGGCCACCAGAATGCGACCATCTGCAAACTCCAAAAAGGCTTTCAGCGCCTCGGCCTCGCTGGGGGCGTTGTCCACCATCTCGTTGGTGATGCCCGTCAGCTCGGTGATCTTGGGGGTGATGGGCTTGCCGGGCTTGACAAAGGTGTCAAACTCCTCCACCACTTCCCCGTTCCGGACGATGACGCCGCCGATCTCGGTCAGGTACTCCACACCGGGGTCCAGGCCTGTCGTCTCGGTATCAAAGACGCAGAACTCCCCGGTCAGCGGCTCATCTTTCACACCGTAGACGCAGGGGATCATATCGTCCACAAAGTAGGCCTCACAGCCGTAGATGAGCTTGAAGTCAGGGTCTTTCTTGTGGATGTCATCCGCGGCCAGCATGGCCTCCGGGTAGCCCTGACAGACACCGTGGTCGGTAATCGCAATGGCCGGGTGTCCCATTCGGTGAGCCAGCCGGACGATGCCGCCCGGGTCACAGAACGCGTCCATACTGGACAGCTTGGTATGCAGGTGGAGCTCCACCCGCTTGACCGGGGCGGTGTCCTCCCGCTTTTTCCGCTCCACAAACAGCACATCGTAGGGATACACGATGTAGTCGTGCTCGTATTTGTCGTAAGTGCAGTCGCCCTTGACGATGACCGTCGTCCCTTTGGGGATGCTCTCCCATTTGGAGCAGTCCTCCCCCTCCTGTGCACGGACTTTCAGATTGATGGAGCCCGTGTAGTCCGTGATGGAAACGGTGTAGATTTTGCGGAAATTGCCCTTGACCTCGGTAAAGAAGACATCGCCCCAGATCATGCACTTGCCGCCCTCGCCGCCCAAATCTTTGAGGGGGGTGAGGTTCTTTGGGGAGAACATCTTGCCGTGGAAAATGGTCACGGGCTTGTCCGTCAGGTCCAGGCCTTCCACCTTGATGGAGGGGGCCGTGTTCTTCTTCTCAAATTTGACCACCGGCGGCGCGATCTTGCGCTCCAGCTTTTCTTCCATCTGGCGCTGTTCCGCCTCATCCACCGCGCTCTGCAGGGTCACTTTGGGCTTGACCCCCGTATGGGTGGCTACCCGCTGGGCCAGCAGGTCCTCAAAACCCATCTCCTGCAAAAACTTGGTGCCGTGGCAGACACCGATGCGGATATTCTGGCCCGTAATGCTGATCTTGCACCGGTCCAGAAAGCCGTTGATGGGCACGCCGTCCCGTTTCATCTCCTCCATCAGCTCCCGCAGGGCAGCTTCGTCCATGGAAGCGTAACCGAAGAGGTTCTCAATTTTCAGTTCAAAGCCCTCATAGCCCGGCTGCAGCGAGGCCAGCAGCCGCGCGCACAGGCCTTTGTCCAGCGGGGCGGCGCTGCGCAGGGTAAAGATCACCTGCCTTTCCTGCCGCAGCATCCGGGCGCGCTCCACAATGACCTGCCCAAAGCAGGATGCAAACGCCGGGTCTACCATAAACTGCGGCCAGAGCTGGGAAACGAGTGGTGTCACAGTGATACTCCTTTGTGTTGGGGAATAAACAGCACAAACTGCCGCGCCCGGTTTTCAGGCGTGGCAGTAAGGCCAACAATGCATTTTAGTTGCGTGAACGGGAGTTTCTCCGAGGACCGTCCGCCGGGGTGGGACCCTGCTGCCGCAGGCAGTAGGGCGGGCGATGGAATGGCCCGCCTCGTGTCCGAGGAGAAAGCTCCCTGAGCGCTTTACGCACTCTTACAACTTATAAATCTCATCCATGAACTGATCGAGGATGTTGTCACCCGTCAGCTTCTTGATGGGCTGGCCGTGGATAAACAGCACCGCCTCGCCCTTGCCGCCGGCAATGCCGATGTCGGCCTCGCGGGCCTCACCGGGGCCGTTGACAACACAGCCCATAACGGCCACCTTGATGGATTTCTTATAGCCCTGCAGACGCTTTTCCACCTCGTTGGCGATCTCGGTGCAGGGGTACTGGGTGCGGCCGCAGGTGGGGCAGGTGATGACCTCCGGGCCCGCCACCGGGAAGCCGACGGCACGCAGGATATTGTAGCCTGCTTCCACCTCTTTTTCCGGCTCGGCAGCCAGCGAGACACGGATGGTATCGCCGATGCCCTCCAGCAGCATTCCGCCAATGCCCATGCCGCTCTTGAGCAGGCCCATCTGGTAGGTGCCAGCCTCGGTGACGCCCACATGCAGCGGGTAGTCCGTCACGGCACTCAGCTGGCGGTATGCCTCCATCATGCGGGGCACGTTGGAGTTCTTGATGGAGATGACGATGTTGTTGAAATCAAACTTTTCCAATAGACGGACGTGATACAGGGCGCTCTCCACCATGGCCTCCGGCACGGGAGCGCCGTACTTGGCCAGGATGTGCTTTTCCAGGCTGCCGCCGTTGACGCCGATGCGGATGGGGATATTCTTCTGCTGGCAGGCCTGCACGACGGCTTTCACGCGGTCATCGTCGCCGATGTTGCCCGGGTTGATGCGAATTTTATCCACGCCCACGTCCGCACAGGCCAGTGCAGCCTTGTAATCAAAATGGATGTCCGCCACGATGGGGATATTGACGGCATTTTTGACCGCCTCGATGCACTTGGCATCGGCGGCACTGGGGCAGGTCACCCGCAGGATCTGGCAGCCTGCTGCCTCACAGCGCTTGGCCTGGGCCACGTTGCCCTCAATATCCTCCACCGGAACATTCAGCATGGTCTGCACGGCGATGGGGTTTTTGCCGCCGATGGTCACATTGCCGATCTTCACTTCTCGTTTCAGCTGCCGCATGGTTTACTTCCTTTCGTCAAATCGCCCCGGTAATGAGCCGGAGAATATCGTTGTACGTTGCAAAAATCATCAGACCGAACAACAGCGCAAAAGCCGCCACGGTCAGGCTGCCCTGGATCTTTTCCGGCACGGCATAGCCCGTGATCCCCTCGATCAGGAGGAAAACGATCTTGCCGCCATCCAGCGCCGGGAACGGCAGCAGATTGAGGATGCCCACGTTGATGGTAATGAGCACCAGCAGTTCCAGCAGATCCTGCCAGCCATAGCTGGCCGCCTGCCCGATGGCTGTTACGATGCCCACCGGGCCGGAAAGATCGTTGATGCTCTCCCGCCCGCGCACAAGGTCCGCCAGCGAGGTATAGATGATCCGCCCGTAATAGAGCACGCTGTTGCCCGCCTCTTTCAGGACATTGAGGGGCGTTTTCTGGATGCCGTAGACCGTAAAGCCGAGGCTCATATGGGTCTCGCCGGAGTCATCCACCCAGGTATCAAACTGGACATCCGGCAGTTCCACAGTCTTGCCATCCCGCAGGACGGTAAAATCCGCGCGGTACTGCTCGGCGCGCACCAGCTCATAGATCATATCGTTGGCCACAAAGCACCGCCGTCCGTTGACGGCCAGCACCTTGTCCCCTGCTTCCAGACCTGTCTGGCCGCAGAGCGCCCCCTCGTTGATTTTATAAATGACCCGGCTGGTGATGGGCTCGTTCCGAGCGGAGATCAGCAGCACCAGCACCACAAAGCCCAGCACAAAGTTCATGAACGCGCCGGCCACCATCACCAGCATCCGCTGCCAGACGGCCGCCTCGTTCAGGGGCTTGCCAAACCTCTCCGGCTGCCGCGCAGCCATCTCCCCTGTCAGGGGAGGCTCTGGCGTGTCGCGGAGGTTCTCCGCCTGCTGGCTCTCGGGGCTTTCCTCGCCCTCCAGCGCCACATAGCCGCCCACCGGGAGCAGCCGCAGGCTGTACTGGGTGCCATGGTAAATGTTATGCCACAGCGCCGGGCCCATGCCAATGGAAAACTCGTTGACCTGCACGCCGCAGAGCTTTGCCACCGCAAAGTGGCCAAACTCGTGAATGGCGATCACCGCGCCAAAGACAAAGAGGGCTGCCAGAAACGTAATAATAAAAGACATAGCTTCTCCGGTTTACAGATGTGCCCGCACGAACGCGCGAGCCATCTTGTCGCACTCGTACACATCAGCGAGGGTATAGTCGCCGCCAAAGCTGTCGCTGTCCACCACAGCCTCCACCAGACGGCCAATGTCCAGGAAGCCGATCTTGTCTTCGAGGAAGAGCTTGACGGCCTCTTCGTTGGCACCATTGGCGGCGCAGGGGCCGAGGCCGCCTTTCTTGATGGCCTTTTTGCAGGCCGCCAGGCAGCGGAACGTCTCTTCGTCAGCCACATCAAAGGTCAGCAGTTTGAGGGTGGTGAAATCCAGCTCCGGCACCACGCCCGGCACACGGGCCGGGTAGGTCAGGGCATACTGAATGGGAATGCGCATATCGGGCACGCCCAGCTGTGCAATGATGGAGTTGTCGCTGTACTGCACAGCCGAGTGGACGATGCTCTGGCGCTGGACCACGATCTGGATTTTTTCCGGGGGCAGACCGAACAGCCAGACGGCCTCGATGAGCTCCAGACCCTTGTTCATCAGGGTAGCGGAGTCAATGGTGATCTTGGCACCCATGTTCCAGTTGGGGTGCTTGAGGGCATCGGCCTTGGTCTTGCCCCGCAGCTCCTCGGTCTTCATCCCGAAGAACGGGCCGCCGGAAGCCGTGAGCAGAATCTTGGTCAGGCTCTTGGCGCTCTCTTTATCCTGCAGGCACTGGAAGATGGCAGAGTGCTCACTGTCCACGGGCAGCAGCTTGACGCCGTGCTTTGCCACCGCCTGAGTGACCAGATGGCCGCCCGTGACAAGGCTCTCTTTGTTGGCCAGCGCCAGATCGTGGCCGCTCTCAATGGCGGTCAGGCTGGCACCCAGACCCGCGATCCCCACCACGCTGTTCAGCACCACATCGGTGCCGTCCATGGCGGCCAGCTCTTTCAGGCCCTCGGGGCCCACCAGCAGCTTGGGCGCGTTGGCACGTCCGGAGAGGGCCGCATCCAGTTTGGCGGCAGCCTCAGGGTTGGTCATGCAGACGTACTTGGGGTGAAATTCCTCCACCTGTTCGAGAATTTTATCCACGTGGCTGTGGGCCGAGAGGCCAAACACCTCATAGCCCTGTGCACGGATGACATCCAGACTCTGGGTGCCGATGGAACCGGTGGAGCCCAGAAGCGTAATTTTTTTCGACATAAAAAGCTTCCTCCTATGGTTACTGATAGAAGACCGCCGTGATCACCATGGTGACGAACGGTGCAATGAACATCACACTGTCAAAGCGGTCCAGGATGCCGCCATGGCCCGGGAAAATGGTGCCGTAATCCTTGATGCCGCACTGGCGCTTGACCACGCTGGCAAACAGGTCGCCATAAATGCCCAGCACCGCCGCCACACAGGCCAGCAGCGCAATGACAACGTACATCGAAACACCGATGTTGGAGCGGGTAAAGGCCTCCATCCGGTCCGCCGCGATGGAATAAATGAGGGTCGCCGCCACGCCGAACACCATCGTGCCCAGCACGCCGCCAATGGCACCCTCCACGGTCTTTTTGGGGCTGACCACCGGGCAGAGTTTGTGCTTGCCGAACGCGCGGCCTGCAAAGTAGGCGCAGGTATCGCCGCCCCAGGCAAAGCAGAGGATGAGCAGGATGAAGAAGACGGCGTCATAGCCGTACTCCTCCACGGGCAGCAGCTCTTTGAGCCGGATGAACGAGTAGAAGCAGAAGATCACAATGCCCGAAAACATCGCAAGGCCGCTGGCTTTCTGGTAGCTGATGGTCCCGTTGCGCACCACCAGATAGATGGCATAGAACAGCACCACCAGGAACGAGGCGGGCATGACCAGACGGCGGTAGAGCTCATAACTCGACAGCATGACCAGGAATGTGTATGGCACCAGAACCCCAAAGAGCGGCCAGCCCTGCTTCTCAAAACCGAGAGCCGCGTAAATTTCATGGAGGGCAATGAGGGTGATGGCCGTGATGACCAGATTAAAGATCAGGGTGTCAAACGTGAACAGAACGCCAATGAGGACGACGATGCCCACAACGGCTGTGATGATTCTTGTTTTCATAGGGTTTTGTTTCTCCTTTGGAAATCTGCCGGGGCGGCTTTTGTTCAGATGCCGCCGAACCGACGGGAGCGCTTGTTGAATTCCGTGATGGCGGCGTCCAGGTCGTCGCGGGTGAAATCAGGCCAGAGAACATCCATCTCTACCAGCTCGGAATAGGCAGCCTGCCAGAGCATGAAGTTGGACAGCCGCTTCTCGCCCGAGGGACGGAGGATGAAATCCGGGTCTTTCTGGCCGGTGGTGTACATGGCGTCCGACATCATCTCCTCGGTGATGTCCTCCGGCTGGAGCTCCCCGGCCTTGACTTTCTCGGCCAGCTGCCGGGCCGCCCGCACGATCTCCGGGCGGCCGCCGTAGTTGACGGCAATGTTCAGGGTCATGCCCGTCTTGTGAGCGGAGTCTTCCTCCAGCTCGTTCATCAGCTTCTGGAGCTTGGGATCCAGCGCGGCGCGGTCACCCAGGAACTTGATGCGGATGTTGCGGTCCTTATAATTGAAGCCCTTGAGCAGGTACTCGCCAAACAGCTTCATGATGGCGCTGACTTCTTCCAGCGGGCGCTTCCAGTTTTCCGTCGAGAACGCGTAGAAATACACCGACGAAACCCCCAGCTCCTCGCAGTAGTTGGCGATGTCCTGGAAGACGGCGGCGCCCTTTTTGTGCCCGGCCGTGCGGGGCAGGCCCCGCTGCTTGGCCCAGCGGCCGTTGCCGTCCATAATGATGCCGATGGACAGGCCCTCGGCAAATTCTTTGGGATGGTTCATGAAAGATCCTCCTGCGTTTGCGGAGAGGGTCTCCCCTCCCCGGGTCTGGAAAAAAGTGCCGCGCACCTGTTCCAAGCGCACGGCACCTCCTGTTTTTCGTTTACCGCGGCCGATCAGACGGACATGATCTCTTTCTGCTTTTCTTCAACAGCGGCGTCAATGTTCTTGATATACTTGTCCGTCAGCTTCTGGACATCCTCTTCCATCGTCTTCTGGGTGTCCTCGGTCAGCTCACCGGTCTTCTTCATCGCCTTGGCCTTGTCCATGGCCTCGCGGCGGACATTGCGGACAGCCACCTTGGCCTCCTCGCCCAGCTTGGAGACTTCCTTAGCCAGCTGCTTGCGGCGCTCCTCGTTGGGAGCCGGGAAGTTCAGGCGGATGGTCTGGCCGTCGTCAATGGGGGTGATACCCACATCGCTGGCCATGATGGCCTTGCTGATGGCGCGCAGCAGGCTACGGTCCCAGGGAGTAATGGTCAGGGTGCGGGCCTCGCTGACGGCCACGGATGCCACCTGCTGGATGGGAGTGGGCGCACCATAGTAATCCACGCTGACCTTATCCAGCACAGCGGGGTTTGCGCGGCCTGCACGCACAGCGGCCAGCTCACGGTTCAGATGCTCCACAGAGCTCTTCATTTTCTCTTCAAATGCCTTGGTGTTGCTGCTCATTGTCCTAGTCTCCTGTTTCTTATCATTAACCAGCCAAAGCGCGGCTGGTTCATTCTATGATGGCGTTCGGGATATTATCTCAGCCCTCGTAGACCAGCGTCCCCACATTCTCGCCCTGCACGGCGCGGGCAATGTTGTCCGGGTCGGCCAGGTCAAACACGAGGATGGGGAGCTTGTTGTCCCGGCAGAGGGTGGCAGCCGTGCCGTCCATAACGGCCAGCCGGTCTTCCAGCACCTTGGTAAAGGTCAGGGTATCGTACTTCTTGGCGTCGGGGTACTTGTGGGGATCCTTATCGTAGACGCCATCCACCATGGTGGCCTTGAACATAATGTCCGCCGAAACCTCAACGGCACGAAGAGCCGTGGTGGTATCGGTGGAGAAGAACGGGTTGCCCGTGCCGCCGCCGAAAATGGCGATCTTGCCCTCCTCCATGGCGCGCAGAGCATCCTTGCGGGTAAAAGCCGGAGCCACCTGCGGCATGGTGATGGAGGTAAACACCTCGGTCTGCACACCCAGCTGCTCCAGCTTGTCGGAGACGGCCAGTGCGTTCATCACCGTTGCCAGCATCCCGATCTTATCGGCCAGAGTGCGCTCCATCTTGCCGCTGGAACGGCCACGCCAGAAGTTGCCGCCGCCAACCACAATGCCGATCTGCACGCCCAGCTCATGGGCTTTCTTCACGCCGCCGCAGATGGCGTCCATGGTGGGCTCATCAAAGCCCGTGCCTTTTTCGCCGCCCAGTGCTTCGCCGCTGATCTTAAGAAGGATACGCTGATATTTCAATGCCATAATCCAAACACCGCCTGTTCTATCTTCCGTCGGGGCATACCCCGGCAT
>UMBK01031292.1_pt1 | contig 13018 bp, 12 predicted proteins | sample 1963941 | NCBI WGS metagenome assembly UMBK01 (sample SAMEA4835939, study PRJEB28245) | human gut metagenome | biome: gut microbiome; material: fecal sample | place: Denmark | collected 2008 | reverse complement strand
CCGCAAATAAAGCGGCACCCGACATATAATGAAATTTATTTCTGTCCATAAATTATTTTACTTCTTTTCTGTTTTATCTTTGCGGAATTGGCGCATCTGCCGGACGGATGGAAACATCGCCTGCCATTACGCGGCGGACTTCCCTGCCGGTGTCTACCAGGAGGCAGCCGTCATCATCAATATCCACAGCTTTGCCAGTATAATTATCATTGCCGAAAATCACGCGCACCTCTTCGCCAAGAGTCACGGATAATTTCCGCCAGTCATCAAGTACGCGGCCAAACCCTTCTGTCTGTGCCAGCTTATACTCCGCTTCCAGCTCGGCCAGGACGGCTGCCAGCAAATCCCGGCGGGACACATTAACCCCTTCGTTCAGGAAAGACGTCGCATGGCCGCGGAAATCTTCAGGGAATTCCTTTTCCTTCATTCCCGTATTGATGCCGATTCCCATAATAATATAATCAATCTTTTCCATAGAAGCCGACATCTCGCAAAGCATCCCCACCAATTTCTTCCCATGATAGAGAATATCGTTGGGCCACTTGATACCTGCATCAGCAAGTCCGAGACGGCGGATACCGCGGCAGACTCCTACTGCTGCAAGGAGCGTGCTCTTTGATGCCTCCATCGGGAAAAACGTGGGACGGAAAATGACAGAAAACCAAATCCCTTTCGCAAAAGGAGAATAAAAATGCCTTGTAAGGCGTCCGCGGCCGGTCGTTTGTTCCTCTGCCACGACGATCGTCCCCTCTTCCGCGCCTTCCCTTGCAATCTTTTTGGCTTCTTCATTTGTGGACGGTGTCGATTCAAAATAAACCACTTTCTTTCCAAGCGTTTCCGTATGGAGAACACTGGCAATTTCCAAAGGTGTCAGTAAATTCGGCGCATAAATCAGCCGATATCCTTTCCGTGTGCTTGATTCAAAAATATATCCCCTGCTTTTCAGAATATTGATATGCTTCCAGATTGCTGTACGGGATACGTTTAAATCTCTGGATATCTGTTCCCCCGACACATAATTTCCATTTGCTTTGCGGAAGTACTCCAGTATTTCATTGCGCATAATATCCTCCTTTTCCTTTCAGAACTTTCCTTCATTATAATTTTCGACAATCCCTTCGTCAACTTATTTCATTTACGACCTTTACATTAAAAAGAGAGCCGTTTTGGAGGCTCCCTTTCTTCTTTTTACAAAATGTAATTTGATGTATCCATATCCTTCGTGATTTCCCCAAGCTTTTGCCTCACATAAGTACCGTCAATGGTAACTTCTTTATTTTCCAGCTCAGATGCTTCAAAAGACAGCTCCTCCAGTACCCGCTCCAGAATCGTATAAAGCCGCCTCGCACCGATATCTTCCGTTTCCGAATTCACCACAGATGCGATTTCCGCAATCGCACTGACAGAATCTTCCGTAAACGTCACTGTGACGCCTTCCGTTTCCAAAAGCGCCGTGTACTGCCGGATCAAAGCCTGCCGCGGTTCTGTTAAAATCTTCCGCAGATCCTCCTCTGTAAGGCTTTTTAATTCTACACGGATCGGGAACCGTCCCTGCAGCTCAGGAATCAAATCGCTCGGTTTTGATACATGGAATGCACCAGCCGCCATGAAAAGAATATGATCCGTCTTTATTCGTCCGTACTTGGTCTTCACCGTCGCCCCTTCCACAATGGGAAGGATATCCCGCTGCACCCCTTCACGGGATACGTCAGGCCCGCCGGATGCACCGTGTCTCCCCGCAATCTTATCGATTTCATCAATAAAAATAATGCCCCGTTCTTCGGCAAGCGCAACTGCCCTGTCACGGACAACATCCATATCCACCATCTCTTCGGCAGAAACCTCCGCAAGAACAGTTTTGGCCATGCGCACTGTCATTTTCCTCTTCTTCATCTTTTTCGGCATCATGGATGCGAATATTTGAGAAATCCGATTCGCCTGTTCATTGTCCGCTGTATCTTCAATGTTTCCTTTTTCTTCCAATTCCACTTCTATTTGACGGTCGTCCAATTCGCCGCTCCTGATACGGGCAAGCAGATCCTTTCTTCTCTCCCTTTCCCCTTCATCTGAAACACCTGTCTTCTCCGCCTTTTCCCCTAAAATAATTTCCATAGGAGATCTCGTTTCCTTTTTCTTTGCAGGCCACATGATTTCAGCAATTTTCTGCACCGCCGCCTCTTCCGCATCTTTCCCGTGACGGCCTGATTCCTGCTTCTTCACAAGGCGCACCGCTTCTTCCGCCAGGTCGCGCACCATAGATTCCACATCGCGGCCCACATAGCCGACTTCCGTGTACTTCGTCGCTTCCACCTTTACGAAAGGGGCACCCGTCAAAGCAGCGATACGGCGGGCAATTTCCGTTTTCCCCACTCCGGTGGGACCGATAAGAAGAATATTCTTCGGACTCACTTCACGGGCAATCTCTTTAGGAAGCCGGCTGCTGCGCCAACGATTCCGCAGGGCGACAGCGACAGACCGTTTCGCATCCTGCTGTCCCACAATGTATTCATCAAGATATTCCACAATTTTCCGTGGTGTCAGATCCTTCATCCTATTTCCTCCACAATCACATTATGATTCGTATATACGCAGATATCCGCCGCCACATGGAGTGACCGTTCCGCAATTTCCCGCGCCGATAAATCCGACACCGAACACAAAGCGCGAGCTGCGGCAAGAGCATAATTCCCGCCGCTCCCGATTGCCAGTATGCCGTCATCCGGCTCGATAACCTCTCCGCTGCCTGATACAAGAAATAAATGGTCGCCATCCGTCATAATCAAAAGAGCTTCCAGCTTTTGGAGCACCCGATCCCGCCTCCACTCTTTGGCGAACTCCACGGCAGCACGCACCAGATTTCCATTGCAATCAGAAAGTTTCCCTTCAAATTTGTCAAAAAGGGCAAATGCATCCGCCACGGAACCGGCAAATCCGGCGATGACCTTTCCATGATACAGGCGGCGCACCTTCCGCGCCGTATTCTTCATCACCACGGCATTGCCCATCGTAACCTGACCGTCACCGGCCACAGCCGTATGTCCGTCTTTCTTTACAGCCAGTATCGTTGTTGCAGTAAACATATTTCCTCCTTGTACTTCTATGGTTGACTTCCTTTATTATACTCCCGCGATAAAAGCCGTTCCCCCAAAAGAAACGGCTTTGTTCTATTTCTTTATAAATGCATCCAGAACGGACAATGCCCGCACCGCCAGCTTTTCATTCTTTTCTCTTTTCTTCACCTTTTCAGGCAAAGGAGGCAGCAATCCGAAATTCACATTCATCGGCTGGAAATTCTTTCCGATAAAATGAGAAATATAGTGGCAAAGCGCGCCAATTGCCGTCTCTTTCGGGAATGCCCGCGGTTCTTTTCCCGCTGCCCGCACCGCTGCGGAACAGGCCGCCACGATTCCCGATGCCGCCGATTCCACGTACCCTTCCACGCCTGTCATCTGTCCCGCGAAGAAGAGTCCTTTCCGCTGCTGGGTTTCCATAGTGGCTTCTAGTAAATCGGGCGAATGGATATAGGTATTCCGATGCATCACGCCATAGCGGACAAACTCCGCATCAGCAAGTCCGGGAATCATGCCGAAAACCCGTTTCTGCTCACCCCATTTCAGATGAGTCTGGAAACCGACAATATTGTACATCGTATCTTCTTCATTATCCTGACGCAGCTGGACAACAGCATACGGCTCCTTCCCTGTCCGCGGGTCAGGAAGTCCTATGGGTTTCATCGGCCCGAAACGCATCGTATCCTTACCACGCTGCGCCATCACTTCCACAGGCATGCATCCTTCAAAGACATTTCCTTTTTCAAACCCGTGGACTTCCGCCGTTTCCGCCGTTCTGAGAGCCTCATAAAATGCATTGTATTCCTCTTCGTTCATGGGGCAGTTCAGGTATGCCGCCTCTCCCTTATTGTAGCGGGACATCCGGTACACGATGTCCATATCAAGGGATTCTTTCATCACGATGGGCGCTGCAGCATCATAGAAGTGAAGTCCTTCACCGCCGCAGAAACTTTCTATGCTGTCCGCAAGAGCGCCGTCTGTCAGCGGACCGGTCGCGATAATCACGATCCCTTCTTCCGGTATTTCCCTGATTTCTTCATTGACAAATTCAATCAGCGGATGACTTTTTATCTTTTTTGTCACTGCCGCCGCGTATCCGTTACGATCCACCGCTAAAGCACCGCCTGCAGGGACACGGTGGGCATCGGCACATTCCATAATCACCGACCCGAGCCGGCGCATCTCTTCTTTCAGAAGTCCTACCGCATTGGTAAGAGCCGCCGCACGGAAAGAATTGCTGCAAACCAGTTCCGCACAATATCCCGTATGATGGGCAGGCGTTCCGATTGCCGGACGCATTTCCGCCAGCTTCACGGGAACCCCCATTTCCGCCAGCTGCCAGGCAGCCTCGCTTCCTGCTAAACCGGCACCGATTACCGTAACCTTCTCCATCAATCACCGGCTCCTGTTTTGGTTTTCCCCGCCGCCCCGGCAGTCATCTTCTTTGCAGTTGTTGTCTTTTTCTTTGCTGCCGAAGTTTTCGTTACAGTTTTCTTTTTCGGATGCGTTGTGCACTCGGGATTAGAGCAGATAAGCTCTTCCTCCTTATTTTTCCGAACCTTCTTTACCTTGATCGCACCGCAAACAGAGCAGAACTCATTAACCGGTTCATCCCAGACTGCCATATCGCAGGCCGGATAACGGCTGCAGCCATAGAAATAACGTCCCCGCTTTGAGCGGCGCTTCACCAAATGCCCCTCATGGCATTTCGGACACTCTATGCCCGTATCAATAACGATCGCTTTGTTCTGGCCGCATTCCGGGCACTTCAGATATCTGCCGTACGGCCCCTGGCGGTACACCATCTTCGCACCGCACTTGTCACAATCCACATCGGAAATCTCTTCCTTTTCTTCTCCCGTATGATAAGGCTTGATATTTTTGCAGGAAGGGAAATTCGGGCAGGCGAGATATTTCCCGTAACGGCTCATCTTTACAATCATATGGGCACCGCATTTTTCGCAGATTACATCGGATACTTCCTGATTTTCTTCCTTCGCTTTCGCTGCCTCCAGGTTGGCGTTCTGCAGTTCCTTTTCAAAAACATCCCAGAACCCGCTCATGACCTTTTTATACGTTGCTTTGCCGTCAGCAATTTTATCCAGCCAGGTTTCCAGCTGCGCGGTGAAATCCACACTGACAATACCGGCAAAATATTTTTTTAAAAGATCTGTCACTTTGAACCCGATATCCGTGGGAACAAACTGTTTCCCCTCTTTTTCCACATACTTACGCCTCTGGATGGTATCCAAAATAGGCGCATATGTGGACGGCCGTCCTATGCCCTTTTCCTCAAGCGTCTTAATCAGGCTGGCTTCCGTGTATCTTGGCGGCGGCGCGGTGAAATGCTGCTCTCCTTCCGCCTTTGTATTGAGTACCGTATGTCCTTTATGGAGCGCCGGCAGAAGAGGAAGCTCTTCATTATCCTGCTTCTTTTCTTTTACCGTCCGGAGTACCGTAAACCCATCAAACAATACCTGCGTCCCTGTCGCGCGAAGTGTATAAATGCCGCTTTGGAGCACTGCATTCGTTGTCTGGGAAATCTGGGGCGCCATCTGGCTTGCAAGGAATCGGTTCCAGATCAATGTATACAGCCGGAGCTGGTCACGGGACAAAACGGCCGCCAGCATATCCGGAGCAAACTGCAGATTCGTGGGACGAATCGCTTCATGGGCATCTTGAGAATCCTTCCCCCTGGCATATACATTCGGTTTAGGCGGCAGATAGTCTTTCCCGTAAACACGTTCAATGTACGGCCGTACCTGCTTGATCATTTCATCGGAAATACGGGTCGAATCGGTACGCATGTATGTAATCAGCCCCACATGTCCGTGACCCGGTATTTCAATCCCTTCATAAAGCATCTGGGCAAGAGCCATCGTTTTCTTAGATCCGAAATTAAGACGGTTGACCGCATCCTGCTGCATTGTGGAAGTCGTGTACGGCGGTTTTGCCTTACGCTGCTTTTTCGTTTTTGTGACCGACGTGATTTCTGCCGGTTGTTTTAAAATCCCCCTGACAACCCGATCCGCTTCCTCCGCATTATGAATTTTTGCTTCCTGCCCGTCAATCTGCGTCAGTTTTGCCTTGAAACTTTCCTTTTCCTCTGTACGGTAAATCCCTTCCACCGTCCAGTATTCCACAGGCTTAAACTCCCGTATTTCTTCTTCCCTTTCACAAATCAGACGTGTCGCCACCGACTGTACACGTCCCGCGGAAAGGCCGCGGTAAACCTGCTTCCACAGCCACGGTGAAAGCTTGTACCCCACAAGACGATCAAGCACGCGGCGTGCCTGCTGGGCATCTACACGGTTTAAATCAATCGGTTCGGGATGGAGTACCGCCTCTTTAATCGCCGGCGGCGTGATTTCATGAAAGGCGATACGCGCATTTGACCGGGGATCCACATCAAGAAGTTTCGACAAATGCCAGGAAATGGCTTCCCCTTCACGATCAGGGTCCGTTGCCAGAAGAATATCTTTCGACTTATTTGCTTCTTTCTGCAAATTTTCAATGACATCGGCCCGTTCCGCCGAATTAACATACTCCGGCTTGAAATCATTTTCCACATCCACACCAAGCGTACGCTGCGGCAAATCACGTAAATGGCCCATGGATGCAAGCACCTTATAATCGGAGCCCAAAATACGCTCAATCGTCTTCGCCTTTGCCGGAGACTCCACGATAATCAGGTGTTTCCCCTTGGCATTCGGTTTCCTTGTGAAAAGTTTTTCCCCGGCAGAAGACCTTTTCTTCTTATCCTTCACGGTGATCGTAATCTGTATAGCCAAAATACCCTCCCTATACTACATGAAATACAGCATATATCTCATTTATATTATCCGCGTCCTGTTGTAATAAACCGGCCGGATCCCGTTTCCTTTATAAACCCTTTAAGCTGAAGCCGGAGCAGGAGCATCGTAATCTTCATCACCGACATTCCTGACTGCTGGAGAATATCCTCCGCCGTCACTTCCTCTCCTGTACAGCAGAAACGATACACCACTTCCTCTTCCAATGTCAACTGTTCAGGAGATTCCTTCTTGGAAGAAATACTCTTTTCGTTCCACCCGTATTCAGAAAGGATATCTTCGTAGGACGTACAGCAAATCGCCCCGCTCCGTATCAGATGATTCGTCCCTCTGCTCGAATCGAGCCAAATATTTCCCGGAACGGAAAAGACATCCCGTCCTTCTTCCAATGCGAAGTCAGAGGTAATAAGAGCACCGCTCCGTTCTGCCGCCTCTACCACAAGGATACCCCGGCTCATTCCCGCGATAATCCTGTTCCTCGCGGGGAATTGCCTCCCCAGAGGCGGCGTCCCCGGCGGGTATTCAGAAATAATCGTACCGCCATTATCAATAATTTTTTGGAACAAATTTTTATTTTCCGGAGGATATACATGATCCAGCCCGCAGGCAAGCGCCACCACCGTCGGGCTTTCTCCGCGCAATGCCCCTTCATGCGCAGCGCTGTCGATCCCCCGTGCGCCGCCGGAAACCACCGTCACTCCATTTTCAGCCAAACCGCAGGCTATCCGTTCTGCCGTCTGCACGCCATAAGGCGTCGCTTTTCGTGATCCTACGATCGCCACCGTTTTCTCAAAAACGGGATCATTTCCTTTATAAAATAAAACAGCCGGAGGATTTGCCGTCGTCTGTAAAAGCGGGGGATACAAATCATCCTCCCATGTCACGCAGCGAATCTGCAGCCGGTATAACTTTTCCCCTATTTCTTCAGGCTCCGTTTCTTTCCGGTACGCCAAAAAAGACGCTTCCGTCTTCCCTTTCAGCAAATGAGATTCCACAATCTCCTTATCGGAAGCCTTCCACACATCTTCCGCCGTTCCGAACGCCTCTATGAGAGCCCGCATATGTTTGGCTCCCAGCCTTGGACAACCGGGGAGCGCCGCCGCGAATATATCCATCATGACCTCCGGGGAAGCATATTTCTGTAACTGAGTGCTTCCGCCACATGCTCGGGCTTAATCTCCGACGTACCTGCCAAATCGGCAATCGTACGGGATACTTTAATGATACGGTCATAACTTCTCGCGGATAAATGGAGCTTTTCAAAAACCTCACGGAGCAGCTCTGATCCCTCCGCATCCAAACGGCAGGTTTCCCGAAGCTGGCGGTGCCCCATCTGCGCATTATTCTGCATATGCCATTTAGACAACCGTTCCGACTGCATGGCCCTTGCCGCTGCTACACGTTCCGCAATCCGTGCCGAAGATTCCCCTTTAATCGTTGCTGTAAGCTCACTATACTTCGGACGCATCACCGACACATGCAAATCAATCCTATCCAAAAGAGGCCCGGAAATCTTTCTGCCGTAACTCCGTATTTCTCCATCACTGCAGGTACAGGGATGGTCAGGATCTCCAAGATATCCGCAGGGACAAGGATTCATTGCGGCAATCAGCACAAAATCGGAAGGATATACAAAAGATGCATTTACCCTTGAAATATGCACCTCCCGATCCTCCAGCGGCTGCCGGAGAACTTCCAGCACCGCCCGTGGAAACTCAGGAAGTTCATCTAAAAATAAAACACCGTTATGGGCAAGTGTCACCTCGCCGGGACGAGGAATCGTACCTCCGCCGATAAGCCCGGCCATGGAAATCGTATGATGAGGACTGCGGAACGGACGCTCACGGATGATATCCTCCGCCTTGAACAGTCCGGCCACCGAATAAATCTTTGTCACCTCAAGAGCCTCCTCCCGCGTCATCGGAGGAAGAATCGTCGTGATGCGGCGTGCCAGCATCGTCTTCCCTGATCCGGGCGGCCCCGTCATAAGGACATTATGGGACCCTGCCGCCGCTATTTCCATAGCACGCTTCGCCATGGTCTGTCCCTGCACCTCGGCAAAATCCACATCACTCAACTTAGATTCCGCCGCTTCCCGCCGCTTGTTGGCAGGAGCCATCGGGCTATGCCCCAAAAGATACTCTACCAGTTCACCAAGCGTCTTTGGCGCGTACACAGTCACATTTTCACAAAGAAGAGCCTCTCCGGCAACCGCAGGGCTCATGAAAAAAGTAGAGATCCCCGCTTCCCGCCCGGCAAGAACCATGGAAAGCACACCGGGCACCGAGCGTATTTCCCCCTGCAAAGAAAGCTCTCCGATGAACATCACCGATGCAAGAACCTCCTTCGGAATCACCCCGCTTGCCGCCAGCACCCCCATGGCAATCGGCAGATCAAGACAGGAACCGTCCTTCTTCAAATCCGCAGGCGCCAAATTCACCGTCACCTTTTCGATAGGGAAAAAATATCCGGAATTCCGTATCGCTGACTGGACACGCTCCTTCGACTCCTTCACGGAAACCGCAGGCAGCCCGACAATATCAAAAGTCGGTGACGCACGGCTGATATCCACCTCCACAGTAATCACATGACCATTCAAACCAAACGTACATGTCCCAAACACCTGCGCAAACATGGCATCTCCCTCTCTCAGAACGCATTCCTCGTATGACGCAACCGCACCGCACGCCCCGGCGCTATCATGACTTCCACCACATCAAAACGGATCCGGACATCATGCAAATGACGCGCTAAAAGAAATACTTCCGCCGTATAACGGATATGCCGCTGCTTATACACAGTCACCGCTTCAATCGGTTCCCCATATAAACGGCTCCGCCGGGTCTTCACCTCGATAAATACAAAAACGCTTCCGTCCTTCATGATGAGATCGATTTCCCCATGTTTACACCTGAAATTCCGGGTGATCAAAGTCATCCCCTTCTCCTCTAGGTACAAACAAGCCCGATCCTCACCCATCCGTCCGAAAGCCGTATTTCCCATAGCGCCTCTCTATTACCACTCTCTTCCTTTCTTACTATTGTAAGTAAAAAGAAATGCAATAGTCAAATGCAATCTGCATACCGAAACATTGAAATTACTCCATCATCGTTTTTTCCGCCCCCTCATTCGGGGATTCTTTTTTTATAGGAATAAAGCCATGTTTAAACTATACGGAATGAAAGATGTGTTTCCGTCCCCTTATTCGGGGATTCTTTTTTTATAAAGAATTTCAACAGTGTGTATATAAACCGCTGCCGTTTCCGTCCCCTCATTCGGGGATTCTTTTTTTATAAGCTGTGGGGACTTTGGAACACGGTACACAGTTAATGTTTCCGTCCCCTCATTCGGGGATTCTTTTTTTATACTTCGAACGCAGCATGTCTAGTGATCAGAAAGAAAAAGTGTTTCCGTCCCCTCATTCGGGGATTCTTTTTTTATGATATTCACGTGCGATGGACGGATTGCCACCGTTTCCGGTTTCCGTCCCCTCATTCGGGGATTCTTTTTTTATAAACTTGAGTTTTTGACAAAGGCGTTACCACAAACACAGTTTCCGTCCCCTCATTCGGGGATTCTTTTTTTATAAACCCTTCTCCTACCTACGTTGCGAATAATCTTAATGGCGTTTCCGTCCCCTCATTCGGGGATTCTTTTTTTATTGAGGATAAAACATCTACATTAAAATCATCAACGTTTCCGTCCCCTCATTCGGGGATTCTTTTTTTATGAGATAAAGAAAGCAGTTATTGCCTGAATAGGCAGAAAGGTGTTTCCGTCCCCTCATTCGGGGATTCTTTTTTTATAACCTACCGAAAATAAACAAAGAGGACGTGGGGGTTTCCGTCCCCTCATTCGGGGATTCTTTTTTTATGAAAGAGCGTAAACGTTTAATAAATGCTGCTGCTTTCGTTTCCGTCCCCTCATTCGGGGATTCTTTTTTTATCACAAAGTTAAATCTTGAGGAATCAGCAGAGGAAAAAGAGAGGTTTCCGTCCCCTCATTCGGGGATTCTTTTTTTATGAAACCAAAACTCATCTTGTTTAGTGATGTGCGCATCCCGTTTCCGTCCCCTCATTCGGGGATTCTTTTTTTATCCTGTCGTTATGATATGCCGCCAAGTCTGAACATTTTTGCTATCTTTCGGCGGATCCTCCATCTCCTTGCACAAAAAGGCTTCCCTCTGACGCAATCCATACATTTCTCTCCGTACCCATCGGCATCGGCGCGGATTAAATCTTTTTTCATCCATATTGTACCGTCTCCAATTCCTCTTAATCAATATATTATCACATCGTCTTCTTTTATATCACCTATGCCCCACGATCTTACTCTTGTATGGTCATAGAGAATATAAATACGCAATGAATCTTGCTCCGCATTTATGATTCTGCTCGCCAGTTCCGATATACATTCGTATTGTTTAGGTGTCAGAAATCCTTCAAATGCGGATTTTTGCACGCGCACAGCAAACTGCTCCAGACAGCGTACCATAGATAATCTCCTTTTATTATCCGTGATGTCATAAATGATGAGAACAATATACCGATTATCGTCTGTCGGCCGCACTCTGATTTCTATTTCTTCCATTATCGTATAACCATCGGCTTTAATTTCTCTACATCTCTTTGATGCACAGCAAGACTATAGGAGTCACATTCCATTTGTATGGTATGGCGCCAGGAATATGTTCCCTGAAAATAACGATTCACCGTACGCATTTTCCTTTCATATGCTTGCAGGAATATGCGCCGTCCAATCCGATTCAGATAAATCCCCCCATTTTCTCCTTTCACAAAGTAATCTTTGGATATTTCCCGGTGCGTCACAAGGGAAAGGCAGAAAGCATCCACGACAGCCGGTCTCCATGGCTCCATGAGATCAGACGCCAACGCCGGATGTCCATTTCTCAGTGCATGAAGAAATCCTATATAAGGATGAAGGCCGCAGTTTACGATTGCACTGTAAAAATCATACATAAGGAGGGTATACCCGAAACTAAGAAGGGAATTGAAATAATCCCGGGGAGGACGCTTCGTACGCTTTTCAAACCGGAATTCTTCAGGAAGGATATGCCCAATCGCCTGAAAATAGATTCGTGCCATCATCCCTTCATATCCCATGACTTCTTCGACGGAATGAGCCATATGCAGCTTATCTGCTAATATCCGTATGTCACTTCTTACTTTTTCAATAAACGGGTCCTCGGCACGGCGGTTATAATTCCGCAATATAGTTCTTTGATTATATACTTTCCCAAACACGACTCTTTTCGCAAGCGCAAGGCAGAAGTCCTTATCTGCCAACGCGTCAAACTGTTCTTTCTGGCGCAATACATTCTGATGATCCGTGGATTCCAGCCGGCCGAAAAAGCGTCCGGTGGAAGACAGCCATGTCAGAGGAATATTTCTTTCCAAAAAATCTACAATGACGGATGATGATATCTGGATAGAGTCAAACAATGTGACACCTTCTACCACGGCAGACGGTACTTCGCAGATCGTTTCATTCTCACGACTGATCACATACCGGCCGCCTTGCTTCGCCAGCTTGGCTCCGGGTTCTGTCACATAGATCCAGCTCACGTCCGATAACCTTCTTTCTATAAACTGTCTATGATGAAATTATTTAATTCATCATAATCCCACAGAATATCCTGTCCTCTGACAATTTTCACAGCCTCATGAAGCAGCCTGAGAATATCTTTCGACTTTAAACCTTTACCTACATTTCCCGCTGTAAAATTTTCTATTTTTTCCTCATTTATGTTTGTGATCTCATGTGCCACAAGATTCCTTACCTTTTCTTCTACATTTCTCAACCGAAGAAATATATCGGTCAACTGATTATGTTTCTTGTCATTTTTATGTTCATATTCTCGAAAGTATTCACACATATAGACCATGATATTGTAATAAAGCGGTCCACTTTTCAGCGTATTACCCATCTCCTTCTCTATAAAGGACAACATTCCCGGATAGCTCTTCTCCATCTGATCCCGATTAATCCTAAAAATATCTCTTCTTTTCTGTCCACATAAATTGATGTCAAATCCGGGAATATTTTTCAGATACATTTCCCCTAATTCCTTAAGTATCGGTGTTATTTTTACGATAAATTCCGGCAGCTGCTTTT
>UMBK01024191.1_pt1 | contig 13066 bp, 14 predicted proteins | sample 1963941 | NCBI WGS metagenome assembly UMBK01 (sample SAMEA4835939, study PRJEB28245) | human gut metagenome | biome: gut microbiome; material: fecal sample | place: Denmark | collected 2008 | reverse complement strand
TGCGGACTTCTTCCCGCCAGCAGCGGCGAATTGTCGGTGGCGGGGGTAAACCTGCGGACAGCACGGGCGGCGGCCCGGGCCAATGTGGGATATGTGGCGCAGAAATTTTCTCTCTACGGTATGCTTACTGTCCGGGAAAATCTGGAATTTTTCGGAGGCGCTTACGGACTGCCCCGGCAGAAAATAAAAGAAAGGATAAAAGAGGTCCTTTCCCGGTTTGGTCTCAGCGGCGCGGAAGACAGAATGGCCGGCGATCTGCCCGGCGGGTACAAACAGCGACTGTCCATGGCGACGGCTCTTCTTCATGAACCGAAAATATTATTTCTCGATGAACCGACAAGCGGCATTGATCCCCCTGCCCGGCGGATTTTCTGGCGGCAGATAACAGCGCTGGCCGCAAAGGGAACGACAGTGATCATCACGACGCATTTTATGGACGAGGCGGAATACTGCGACCGCATCATGATACAGGATCAGGGAAAGATGCTTATTCTTGGAACGCCCGAGGAAGTACGGAACCGGGGCGGGCAAAATCTCACCATGAATGAAGCGTTCATTGCCATTGTGGAAAACAGCCGGAGAAAGGAGGAGTTATGATGGAGGCCTTCCGCCGTATTTCTTCACTGGTGAGAAAGGAATATAACCAGCTTATCCGTGACCGCAGCAGTCTGGTGATCGGGATCGTTATTCCCATCATGCTCATTCTTCTTATCGGGTACGGCCTGTCGCTGGATGTGAAAAATGTGCCTGTGGCGGTGGTCATGGAAGATGCATCACCCACGGTGCAGGATATGCTTTCTTTTATGGATGGCTCCGACTATTTTGATCCCCGCTATACCACGTCCATGAAAGAAGGTACGGAAATGATGAACCGGCGGGAAGTGGACGCCATAATCCGTGTGCCGCCGAATTTCACGGAAAATCTTTTCAGGGGCGGCAGCCATGTGCAGATTATTCTCTGGGGTGTGGACGCGGCTTCCGCGCGGACGGCAGAATCTTATCTTGAGGCAGGCCTTGCTTCATGGCAGGCGGCCAATGCGTCAAAGTACATGACCGTATCCGACGGCCTCGGTTTTGTATCCGTCACGCCGCGGCAGTGGTTCAATGACGCCAATACAAGTACATGGTTCTTTATTCCCGGGCTGGTGGTGCTCATCATGACGCTTGTCGGCCTGTTCCTGACTACAATGGTCATGGCGCGGGAATGGGAAAGGGGCACGCTGGAAGCTCTTTTCATCACGCCGGTGAGACCGATAGAAATCCTTTTATCGAAGATGATTCCTTACTTCGGTATCGCCACAATCGGTTTCTGGCTCTGCATGGCGGCGGCGCGTTACTTATACGGCGTGCCTGTGCACGGTTCATTCTTAATGATCCTTCTGGGATCGGTTATTTACCTCATCGTGACGCTGGGCATGGGACTTACGATTTCGTCGGTGATCAAAAACCAGTTCTTTGCGTGCCAGGTGTCTATGCTGGTGAGTACGCTTCCTACGGTCATGCTGTCAGGATTTATTTTCGATCTGCGAAGCGCGCCTGCCGTGGTCTATGCCGTGGGACATGTCCTTCCTGCTACATACTACATGGAACTTTTGAAATCGCTCTTCCTTGCGGGAAATGACTGGGCGCTTATCAGGGAGAACTGTCTGATCTTAGGGGGATACGCTGTGTTCTTTACGGGACTTTCCTGCGTGGTAACGAAAAAGAGGCTGGAATGATGGAACATATTATGCTTTACATCCGCCGCATCTTTTTTATGGTGCGGAAAGAAATGCTGACCACCCTGAAAGATCCGAAAAGCCGCATTATCCTTATTATGCCTGTCATTATCCAGTCCCTGCTTTTCGGTTATGTGGCATCGTATAATCTGGACAGCGTGGATTATGCCGTCCTTGATTTAAGCAGGAGCCGCTGCTCCGAAGAATTGATTGCGGAATTGGACGGAAGCGGGATATTTAAACGGGTGGCGACACTTGGGAGCACATCGCAAATCGCCCGATTCATCGACGGGCGGAAAGCAGGCGTCGTTCTTGTCATCGGTCATGATTTTGCGGATAAGATAACCGCAGGGGAAAACGCACCCGTCCAGGTAATCACCGACGGAAGGAATACGATGACATCAAGCATTGCATCAGGATATATTTCCGCGGTGGCAGCGGCGTATAACAGCCGGCTTCACGGCGGTCATCAGCTTCTCCATATAGACCCTGTGGCATGGTATAATCCGAACCTGATTTCCCGGTGGGGGTTCCTTGCGTCGCTCCTTCCCATGGTCAGCCTGACACAGGTAATGATCCTTGCGGGGCTGTCCGTGGCGAGGGAAAGGGAAAACGGTACTTTTGACCAGCTCATGGTGACTCCGCTCCTTCCCATGGAAATACTCATCGGAAAAGCGGTACCGCCGCTCCTTATCGGTATGGTTCAGTCCTTCATCGTACTGACGATTGCTGTCGTATGGTTCAAAGTGGCCCTTGTGGGTTCCCTCTTTACCCTCGCCCTTGTCATGGCGGTATTTCTCCTTTCCTGTGTAGGAATCGGTCTTTCCATTTCTGCTGTCGCCAAAAATATGCAGCAGGTTATTGTGTATAACTTTGTGGTGCTTCTTCCCATCATGCTCCTGTCAGGCATGGCGACGCCTGTAAGGAATATGCCCACAGTGCTTCAGTATTTCACCTATATCAATCCCATGCGCTTTGCTATCGACGGCGTACGGCGCGTATATATCGAGGGGGCTTCTCTTTCCATGATTGCTTCCGACTTCATTCCCATGCTTATCGTGGCGGCGGTGACGATGCCCCTTGCCGCGTGGATGTTCAGACATAAATTAGGATAAAGGAACTGCAATGAAAGAAAATCAGAAAAACGGACGCCGTATGGACGGGCGGGAAACCGAAGAGAAAATCATCGAATGCGCGGGACAGCTCATTGCAGAGAAAGGATTCGCTTCTGTGACAAGCAAGGAAATATGCCGGGCGGCAGGTGTGAATCTGGCGGCGGTCAATTACCATTTTGGAAGCCGTGGCGGACTCTATCTTGCCGTATTGGAAAACGTCCAGCAGTATCTTGTCGGGCTGCAGCAGCTGATCGACTTGTATGAGTCGGACTTGGCACCGCGGCAAAAAATGGAAAAGTTTATTGACTTTCTGGCAGGAAATGCCTTCCGAAAAAATGAATGGCAGATCAGCGTGTGGGTACGGGAAGTGATGAACCCTTCTCCTGTGCTGGAAAAAATATTTCAAAAAGAAGCGCTCCCGAAAATCTCCGTCATCGTGAAAATATTTTCAGAATACACAGGCTATACTGTCGATGATCCCCGGCTGTACAGCGGGATTATTACCCTTGCCTCGCCTTTTGCCGTATGTCTCCTCGGACGGCACCATTCCCTGCGCAGGGAAATGCCCGTCCATATACCGATAGAAATCATGGCGGAAAATATAAAACAGCTGGCTCTTGCCAATTTGGAAAATTTAAAAAAGGAATAAAAGATGAACATGGAAAAGACGACAGAGCGCTACCCCATACGCTATTACAGCATAATTACCGTAGCCAAAGATTTTATTTCACAGGCGAACGGTCCTCTTGCCGAAGGCGCGGCAGACTGGAAAGCGGCAGATAAAGAATTGGAAAAATTGAAAAAACTTTCGGAAAAGCACGACTGTTACGCCACCGTGGTGAACAGTCTCACGCCGTATATATTTCTTCTGCTGGAAACGGAAGAAGGAAAGCCCTACTGGCAGTATATGGAAATGGCGGGCGCCCTCCACATGTTCCATTTCACTGATGAAGAAAGCTGGATGGAAGCGGAAAAGATCGTTTATGAAAACGGCGGGTACATGTACCGGATAAAAGAGATTTACCTGCAAAGAAAATAGAGAAGAAAGGAATTCCTGCGATTTGAACGCGGGGATTTTTTAACCGGAAGAGTGGAAGAAAAGTTTTATGCCATCTAAATTTACGGCTTATTATGGAACGCTGGCAAATGACATTTGACACTTTTCCCTAAAGAGTCATTCTTCGATTTGTGTTGTCGCCCCTTTTTCTGTTTTTCCCACAAAGCATTTTCGCATCCGACCTAAATGACGGGGGACGGTAAGGTGTCATCCAGAGGAATAAATTCTTTGCTCTGCATTATTGTCTTTGAAAAACTTACGGATAAAAGTATAATTGCCATATTGAATACCATGAAAAGAGAATTTGCTCATAATGGATACCGTTTTTACGATTTTATTCAAGGCGGAATTTTGCATACGCTGGAAATTAACCGCAAGGTGAACTTCGGTTGGCTGTTTGGGGTGAAAACGGGCGGCAGAAAAGAGTATATCTATGCGGGAGAAAAGTTTAAAGAAATCGCGCCGGAAAGATATAAAAACTTCTGATTGTTATACTGCAGGAAATCATGAAGCGGATCATCAGGGGGAGTGTCGTTTTATCTGACGGAAGGCAGTATAAAAATGGGTCTTAAGTTTCAACAGCGGGCAGAATTGTTTTGAGGGCATGTAAACCATTCTGTGCAGTCCTCGGGATCGGATAGTAAAAAAGGGCAGAACCGTTTTCGATGGCGCTGCCTTTTTATCATTGTACAGGAATTATAACAAAATCTGCTTCTGTGAAAGAGAAGACTGTTCATTTTGCGAAAGGATTTTACTGCTTCCGATATATTTTTTCTATGTTATGGCAAAAGACAATACGGCAGGAGTTGCCGCGGCGGGGGAAGTCTGATACGATGGGAAAATGAAAGCGAGGAGTTATGAGGACATATTATGATATCGGACTGAATTTATTTACCCGTTCTTTTCCTGATCCGGGGCGGATTATCGCGGACGCGGAAGCGGCGGGGATCTGCTGCATTCTTACGGGCTCGGAAGCGCGGGAGAATGAGCTTGTGAATGAGTTCGTGAAAACCCATGATGTTTATGGCACGGCGGGTATCCATCCCCATGCTGCTGATGGTGCTGCTGACAAGGATCTGGAACGGATCGAGGAAATCATTCTTTCCAATCCGAAGATCGTGGCGGTGGGGGAATGCGGACTGGATTATGACCGGATGTATTCGACGAAGGAAAACCAGCTTTATTATTTCAAAAAGCTGATTGCTCTCGGCGAGAAACTGAAGAAGCCGCTGTTCCTCCATGAACGGGACGCGGAGGAGGATTTCATTTCCTGCTTTGCCGGGCATGAAGACATATGCAGGCGTTCGGTGGTGCATTGCTACACGGGAAATAAAGAGACGGCGGAGACGCTCTTGGACATAGGGTTTTCCATCGGGATCACCGGATGGATCTGTGATGATCGCCGGGCGGAGGCATTGCGGGAAGCGGTGAAAATCATTCCCTTGGACCGCATTCTTTTGGAAACGGATGCGCCCTACCTCACCCCGCGGGGGATTCCCGGCCTTAAGCGGACGAATGTGCCTCAGAATATCGTATATGTTGCCCGGGCCCTTGCCCACTACATGGGGGTCAGCGAAGAGGACGTGATCCGTCACGCGAAAATAAATACGGAGCGGATTTTCGGGGTGCCGTTGATGGAAAGAGAGAAATGGATTTAAGAAAAGTATGGCGCCGGCCGATATGCGGAGAGAAAAATTATTATTTGTTTTATAGAAAGGAAAGATAAAAATGAAGTATGTTGCCTTTTTGGACATATTGGGGTTCAAGGATAGAATTAGAGGTTTGAAGGCTGAAGAAGCAAAGGATCTTATTCGTGCTTTTTCAGGAACAATCTTCAATATATTTAATGGAAAAAATTCAGATAAAAAAAATTCAGATAGTAAAATCAATGGTTACATCGTCAGTGATTCTGTAATTCTATATTCAGAGGATGATAGCAAGGATTCTTTAGAAGCCCTAATAAAATTGACCCGGGAAATATGCGAGAAGGAATTTATTGAAAATAGTATTTTGATACGAGGAGCTATTGAAAAAGGAGAATTTGACAAAGTACCGGCAGAAGAACTTCCCGACCTGGAAAAAGGGTTGATTGTTGGAGAAGCTTACATTAAAGCGTATTTAGTCGAAGATTCAGGTTCGGTAAAAGTGATGGGAGTCATTCTTTCTGAAGATGTATACGAAGATATAAAAGATATATTGGATCCAAATATTACGAAAGATATAGTTGAAGAAACAGAGGATAAAGAAACATATTATTTACTTAGATATATTAATGTAGATTTTTTATGTGAGAATAATTTAACGAAATTTATTACCCGTGCAAAGGAATCCAAGTGGCTGCCACATTACTATAACACCATATATTTCGTCATTAAAAAAGAGAATGATAAAAAGATTGAGGAAATGTTTGTAAACATAGAAAATATTGTATATAATAAGCACTCCAATAAGAATTGGCGTGACCTTGATCTATTCATAAAAAATGCTTTTGCAGAGAGGGTCATCAACGATTTTAAGAGTAAGCTTCTAAAGCACATCCGGAAAAAATTGATACAAGAATGATTTTCTTTTACTTTCCAGAGAAAAGGTGAGGAAGGAGATTTACTATGCATTTCGTAGTGAATGACGAAGATTATTTTGATTTAGAAATTGAAGAACCGACTACTATTCAAACAGCAGATAAATTTTTTGATTATGAAAATGCGGTAGAGGTAAGTTTTGATTTTAATCTAAAAGGATATGGTTGGGGATGCGGCGGTGGCTGGTATGTAAGCAGAAAAGATATTATTAATTGGCTGATGGACTTGAGGCATTATGTGATACTAAACAGGAATATTTTGAGTATTCTTGCAAGCAAATAATGAAAGGCTGTACCTATCCGGAATACTACCATTTGACTATAAAAAGAACAGCAGCAGACAAATTTCATGGTAAATTGAAAATAGTAGATGATTTAGAAATTGTGGAATTGGAAGCCGACTTTTCATTACATGCATTAAAAAATGACGCTGAATTATGGCGGAGTTATGCTAAAAAGTACCCGGTCATTTGATTTTGATGTTGTGTTTTCAGTTACTTGTGCAAGATAGGTATGAGTGCTTTTTTATATCTGAAATTGGGAAGGTATCGGGGAATTTATTCATTATGGATAGTATTTTTCCGTTTGCCAAAGTCTATTGCTACTGTATCAGGGAATAATTGTCTATGATATCATTACATAGTTTTTTGTGCCTAATGTACCGCATATTTCTCTTAAAATGAAATTTTTTCGCAAAAGGATATCGAATGACTTGAATATTTCGATATACCCTGTTATAATAAAGACACAAAATCGGATGAGCCGAAGAATACTGTGTGAATCTATGTCAGGTGATGTCTTCGGTTAGGATGACTTTGAATGAACTCTCGGACCTCCGGCCAATCGTAAAAACTCCGGGAAGACAATCTCTTGTTTCACAGTTTTTTGAAAGGTGGTTTATTTATGGCAAACATTCAGAAACAGTATGATCTTTTCATTGACGGTAAATTTGTACCCGCTTCTGACGGCAAGACTTTTGAAGCCCATAACCCGGCCAACGGAGAAGTGCTTGCGTCTTTTGCGGAAGCGACAAGGGAAGATGTGGACCTGGCGGTGAAAGCTGCCCGGCGCGCCTTGAAATCCTGGCGCAAGACTTCTCCTATTGAAAGACAGAATTATCTCCTGAAGATTGCGGATATTATTGATCAGAATGCTGAGCATCTGGCTCTTGTCGAAACGCTGGACAACGGTAAGCCGATTCGTGAAACCAGTGCGGTGGATATTCCTATGGGGGCTGACCATTTCCGTTATTTCGCAGGCTGTATCCGTGCGCAGGAAGGCACGGCGACGATGCTTGACGACAATACGATTTCTCTTGTGATTCATGAACCGATCGGTGTGGTCGGACAGATTATTCCCTGGAATTTCCCATTCCTTATGGCTTGCTGGAAGCTCGCTCCGGCGCTGGCTGCAGGCGATACGATCGTTATCAAGCCGTCTTCCCATACGTCCCTGTCTCTCATGGAACTGGTCAGGCTGATTGCCGATGTACTGCCGGCAGGCGTGCTGAACGTGATTACCGGTGCCGGATCCAAATCCGGGCAGTGGATTCTTGATCATCCCGATTTCGACAAGCTGGCATTCACAGGCTCTACTGAAATCGGCCGCAGCGTATACCAGGCAGCTGTAGACAAACTGATTCCTGTCACTTTGGAACTCGGCGGCAAATCGGCCAACATGATTTTTGACGACTGCGATCTGGAGCAGGCGGTGGAAGGTGTGGCGACAGGCATCCTCTTTAATCAGGGACAGGTCTGCTGTGCCGGTTCCCGTGTATTTGTGCAGGAAGGCATCTTTGATAAGTTTGTCGCTAAGCTGAAGGCAACTTTTGAAGGAGTCAAAGTGGGCGACCCGACAGATCCGTCTACCCAGCTGGGGGCGCAGATTTATAAGAGCCAGCAGGAAAAGGTGCTGAAATATATTAAGATCGGTCTGGAAGAGGGCGGCGAGCTGGTGACCGGCGGCGAACGCTACACGGAAAACGGATGCGACAAGGGCTTCTTCATGAAACCGACCATTCTCATTTCGAAGACAAATGCGGCACGCGTATGCCAGGAAGAAATCTTCGGGCCGGTCGTTGTGGTGCAGAAGTTCAAGACGGTTGATGAAGTTATCGAACTGGCGAACGACAGCGTCTACGGTTTGGGTGGCGGCGTTTTCACGAGCAGCCTGAATACGGCCATGAAGGTCAGCCGCGGTGTACAGACGGGCCGTGTCTGGGTCAATACGTACAATGCGATTCCCGCGGGCGCTCCCTTCGGCGGTTACAAGGAGTCCGGCATCGGCCGCGAAACTCACAAGGTCATGCTGGAACATTACAGCCAGACGAAAAATATCATGATCAATCTGAAAGAGGGAACCACGGGCCTCTATGATGTGAAATAAGGCAGGAAAATAAAAAAGACGCGGCGGCGTCTTTTTTATTTCTTCTGAAGAATCTTGATGATTTCCCCGATGTAGGCGCTGTGGTTATTGCCGGCGCGGCGCCCTGTGTTCCACTCGTCATACGCGCTCTTGTCGGTGTAATGATCCGGCGTCATCTCGGCGGTATAAATTTTTTTGCATACGAAGATGAGATCCGCTTCTTCAATGCCTGCCGCGTCGCCGATGGCAAGAGGGTGGAGTCCGGAGCCTTCATACTTGTTTTCATCCCGGCCGGAGTGGCTTCCCATGTAACTCATCTGCGGCTTGTGTTTCTCCGGGAGGAATGACAGGGTGAAATAGTCCTGGCTGTCGAGAATCGTTTTGGTGAAACGGCTCTGTCGGATGTAGATGGTGGCGGTTTTCTTTCTCCACATGACGCCGAAGCCGCCCCATGTGACGAGAAGCGTATTGCACTTTTCTATATTTCCCGCGGTTACAAGGACGTACTTGCTCCATGAGGTAAAAGGGTTGATGTTTATTTCTTCCGGGGTGATTTCTGTAAAAGCCATCACAAGCCTCCTTTTATAAATGATTTGTAATTGATTATAAACAGTATAACAAATCCGTGAGAATCGGGCGAGGAGGAAGAGGAGCGGGGAAAGCGGTGTGACAGCCATTTGACATTCAGGAATGCATTGGATATAACTGTATGTTGTAAGAGAATATTAAAATAATAAGAGGAAAGGAGGAGCTATGGAAAAGAATACAGGCTGGAAGCGTATCGTGTACCTGATGTGTGCCATCCAGGTGGGTGCGGGGATCGCGATGATCGGCGTCATGGCGTTTCTTCCTCTTTTTTTGGGTGAAATCGGTGTCACTGATGCGGGAGAGGCGGCGTTTTGGGCGGGGCTCATTTCGGGGGTCACGCCGTTTATGATCGCTCTTTCCGCGCCTTTCTGGTCTATCCAGGCAGATCGCCGCGGCCCGAAGCTGGTCATGTCCATCGTCCTTGCGGCGGTGACAGCGACCGCATTTCTTTGCGCCGTGTCCACTTCGCCGTGGCAGGTGTTTATCTTCCGCCTGTTGCAGGGGCTGGTGGGCGGTTTCGTTCCCATCGGACTGTCGGTCATTGCTTCCGTATCTCCGGAAGAAGAAACGTCCCGCACGCTCGGTTACTTTCAGGCGGCCATGGTGTCAGGCATTATGTTCGGCCCTCTTGTGGGAGGTCTTGTGGCGGATACACTGGGGTACCGCATGCCCTTTGTTTTCTTTGGCGTCCTGTCCCTCCTCTGTCTGATCTGCCTCCGCCTGTTCATGCCTGAAATCCATCGCAAGGGGGCATCGGGAGAAAAATCTTCCACCTGGCAGGAATTGAAATATTTTGCTGCCATTCCCCGCGTGCGTCTTATGGTGGGGATCCAATTCCTCTGTAATTTCGGCATCACCGGTATCGGTCCCATACTCCCTCTTTACATCAAGGACATGCTTGGCGGCGGGTCGGAGATTATCGCCACGATCGTAGGCATCATTATATTTCTTGCCGGCGGCGCGAGCGCGCTCTGCTCTCTTTCCACAGGGGCGGTGACGGCCCGCGTTTCTCTGCCGCGGCTTTTGACAGCGGCGACCGTTTTTGTGGGACTGACTTTTATCATGCAGTATATGATGACAAACGTGTGGGGGCTTGGTTTCTTTCGTGCCGTTACAGGAATCGGCATGGGGTTCATCATGCCTGTGGCCAATACGCTCATCGCGCAGGCGGTGCCCAATGAAAAGAGATCCATCGTCTTCGGCGTCGTGTCAAGCGTCGTTCTCATGGGCAACGTGGCAGGCCCTGTATGCAGCGGAGCGCTTGCCATGGTATGCGGCTATGCGGCCGTTTTCTGGTCTACCGCTGTTGCATTCCTTGCGGCGGGCATTGTCGTATATATCAATTTCAAAGATGAAATAAACGGAAATAAGGAGATTTGATTGCGTTTTTTCTTTAAAATAGTAAAAATACTGATTCTTTTTCTTCTGCTTGCCTTTGTCGGAGCAGGATTCTATGCGGGAAATGCCGCTTATGAAACGATGCTCACCGCGCCGTGGGAAAAAATCCTCGGCGTGACGAAACAGACAGCAGATCTTTCGCGCATTCACCGCAGGGAGCAGAAGGACGGGTGGCAGCCCGTGGAAATCCGTTCCACTGACGGGACGAAACTTCGCGGAACCTACATCGAAAACAGCCGCTCTTCTGACCGTACGGTTATTCTTCTTCACGGGCTTTATCAGAATCGCTCCATGTGCATCCCTTATGTGGATATGTATCGGGATATGGGGTATAATGTCCTCCTCATCGACCAGCGGGGCCACGGAGAAAGCGGCAGCAGCCATACCACATGGGGTCTTCGTGAAACGGACGATCTTGATGCCTGGACAGAGTGGCTGAGAGGAAAGGACGGCGGTGTGAAAATCGGTATGCATGGGATTTCGCTCGGCGCGGCGATGGCTCTTATTTACAGCGGAACGGAAAGAGGGAAAAATATTTCTTTCTATGTGGCTGACAGTGCTTATGGGGGCATGATGGAACTGGGGAAGGACAAGATCTCCGCCTATACCGGTGATCCCCGGTTTTTGTGGGGGATGGATCTCGTGGAGCCTTTTTTCCAAAGCGTCCTGTGGCTGAGGAGCGGAAAGACACTGTCCGACATAGATCCGCTGGAGGCGGTCAGACGTATGACAGCGCCTGTCCTTTTTCTCCACGGCGGCGCGGACACACTCATTCCGCCGAAGACGGCGGAGGAACTGATGCAGGCATCAGGAAGCAGCAAAAAGGAACTTTTTATTTTTGACGGCGCGGGCCACACCATGGAAATGGCGGTAAACGGCGATGCTTACCGGAAGGCGGTCCGCGTATTTCTTGAAAGTCTTTCTCAAAACATGTGATACAATAAAAGACAGAGAAGTGATGAATCGAGAAAGGAGCGACCATGCTGATCCGTGAACGTACAGAGGAGCTGGAAAAGAAACTTCTGAGTCCTAAAGCGGCTTTTTCCGCGGACGCAAAAAGAAGCAGAGAGGAAAGGGAAGATCCTATGCGCACAAAATTTCAGCGTGACAGGGACCGTATTCTCCACAGCAATTCTTTCCGCCGGCTGAAACATAAGACACAGGTGTATATCGCGCCTGAAGGCGACCATTACCGGACACGCATGACGCATACCCTTGAAGTGGCGCAGATCGGCCGTACGATGGCCCGCGCCCTGCGGCTGAATGAAGACCTTGTGGAAGCCATCGCCATGGGCCACGACCTGGGACACACCCCTTTCGGACATGTGGGAGAGCAGGCGCTCCGCGACGTATGCGGCCACTTCGAGCATAACGAACAAAGCGTGCGCATTGTGGAATGCCTTGAAAATGACGGCAGAGGACTCAATCTGACCGAGGAAGTGAAAGACGGCATGCTCAATCATTCAGGCGATCTTAAAGCGCACACGCTGGAGGGCGGGCTCATCAAGTACGCCGACCGTATTGCCTACCTCTGCCATGACTATGATGACGCGGAAAATATGGGGCTCATCTCGGCAAAGGAACTGCCCGACCGTGTCCGCCGCGTGCTGGGGACGACCCACTCCTCCATGATTACAGCCATGGTACAGAATCTGGTGGAAAATTCCATGGATGAAGATACCATACACATGGACAAAGAAGGGGACGAAGTCCTTCTTGAATTCCGGTCCTTCATGTTTGATCGGGTCTACATGTCACAGCCGCTCATCCCCGATCGGAAACGGGGACATGGCGTAGTCGTCATGCTTTATGAATGGTACATGAGCCATCCTGATGAGCTGCCGGAGAAGCAGAAAAAACTGGCGCAGGGAAATATTTCCTTGGCCGCCAGAGATTACATCAGCGGGCTTACCGATAATTTTGCCATCAACCTGTTCAAAGAGAAATATATGCCCAAGTATTGGAACCTGTAAATCAAAAAGCCGTGAGGAAAGAAAACGAAAAATCCTCACGGCTTTTCCTGTAATTGATACCGCGGCAGTGCCATACTTCCTTTTTATACTTCTTGTTTACGATTAAAAGGTGGGCATGATGTCCCGTAATCCTTGTATTTCTTTACAGCATCGTGCTGAGCTTTCCCACTCTTTGGGAATGGCGCGCTTCAGAATAGAACTTGAGGAACTTCCGCGCGATGACGGAGAGGGGACGGCCTTTGACCTTGACCACCGTTTTGTACAGTTCTGTGTCG